>Ga0208587_1000347_pt1 | contig 25584 bp, 18 predicted proteins | sample NGESurdeep092012_7_FD_184472 | JGI IMG/M metagenome (GOLD analysis project Ga0208587, IMG submission 184472) | Arctic peat soil microbial communities from Barrow, Alaska - NGEE Surface sample 210 deep-092012 (SPAdes) | ecosystem: Environmental > Terrestrial > Soil > Wetlands > Peat ...
CTGGAGCTTAAGCAACTGGGTATGAGCGTGCACCGCGACATGGATGACATCGCCAGCGCCGCGGAAAGCGGGCAGCCGCCAGCGGAGATTTTGAAGATGGCCTCCAACGTCTTGACAAAATGCGTGGCTTGTCACGCAACATGGCAGCTTAGGGTGGCAAATTAAAGGTGTGTGGTAGCGCAAAGCGATTTGCCTGCCGCGGGCCTGCAAAATCTATGCCTTGCTCCTGACGGTTTTCTTCGCAGCAACCTTCTTCGTGGCTGGCTTCGTCACCTTCACAGCAGCGACTTTCTTGGCGGCAGGCTTGGCTACTTTCGTTGCGGTCTTGGCCTTGGCGGTCGCGGTCTTGGTCGTTGTAGCCTTGGGCTTGGCCGTTTTGGTTTTTGTTTCCTTGGGTGTAGCCTTGGCTTTGGTGGTCTTGGCCGCCGGCTTTTTGCTGGTTGGCCCCTTCGCCGCCTTGGCTGCGATCAGTTCCAGCGCCTCTTCCAGCGTGATGTCATCCGGCGACACGCCCTTGGGCAGCGTCGCGTTGATCTTGCCGTGGCGGGCGTACGGGCCGTAACGGCCGCTGCAAATTTCCACGCTGGCCTTGTCGTCAGGGTGATCGCCCAGCACGCGCAATACGGTGTTGCCGTCGCGGGCTTGGGCCAGCAATTCCACCGCGCGCGCCAGGGTGATGTCGAAGATGCTATCCGTGCGCGGGATGGATTTGAATTTGCCGTCGTGACCGATGTAGGGGCCGAAGCGGCCGATGTTGACGATGACTTTTTTGCCGGATTCGGGGTGTGCGCCGAGCTCGCGCGGCAGTGCCAGCAGCTTCAGCGCGCTGGCCAGATCGGCTTGTTCTAGCGGCATTTCCTTGGGCCAGGAGACGCGTTTGGGTTTGGCTTTTTCGCCCTCCACTACTTCGCCGAGCTGCACGTAGTGGCCGTATGGGCCGCGCAATAACAACACGGGTTGCTGGGTGTCGGGATGCGCGCCCAGTTCCACTCTGGCCGAGGCATCATCCTGTGATTCGCCGCTGAGGCTGCGTTTGTATTTGCACTCCGGATAGTTGGTGCAGCTGATGAAGCTGCCGTAGCGGCTGAGCTTTTTGGCGAGGGGTTTGCCGCATTCCGGGCAGGCCTCGTTTATCAACTCGACCGGACGGTCGATGTCGGCTTTTTCCTTGATCAGTTTGGAAAATCCTTTCCAGAATTCGCCCATCACGCCGATCCAGTCGCGCCTTCCTTCGGACACTTCGTCCAGCTCGTCTTCGAGATGGGCGGTGAAATCGTAATCCACATAACGGGTGAAATGATCGGTAAGGAAGCGCGTGACGACGCGCCCGACATCGGTGGGCATGAAGCGCTTCTTGTCCAGAATGGCATATTCTCTGGCTTGCAGCGTAGAGATGATGGTGGCGTAGGTGGAAGGGCGGCCGATGCCATGCTCTTCCAGCGATTTGACCAGACTGGCTTCGGAGTATCGCGGCGGCGGCTGGGTGAAATGTTGCTCGCCATACAGCTTGTCGATCGGCAACACATCGCCCTCGGCCAGCGGCGGCAGTTTGCCGCTTTCTTCCTCGGTAGCGTCGTCCACGTCTTCCATATATACGCCGATGAAACCGGGGAATACCATCACCTGACCATTGGCGCGGAACAGTGTGTTGTCCCCGCCCAAACGGATGTCCAGACTGACGGTGTCGAAACGCGCCGGAGCCATCTGGCAGGCCAGCGTGCGCTTCCAGATCATCTCGTAGAGGCGCGCCTGATCGGCGGTCAAGTGACTGCGCATGCTGTCCGGTGTGCGCTCGATCGAGGTCGGGCGTATAGCTTCGTGCGACTCCTGGGCGTTCTTGGTCTTGCTCTTGTAGGTCGGCTGGGTGCTGGGCAGATATTCCGACGAGAAATTGTTGCTGATGTAATCGCGGATTTCCTGCACCGCTTCTTTCGCCAGCGACACCGAGTCGGTACGCATGTAGGAGATCAGACCGACTGTCTGGCCGCCGATGTCCACGCCTTCATATAGCGATTGCGCGGTGCGCATCGTGCGGTCGGCGGTCATGCCCAATTTGCGCACCGCTTCCTGCTGCAAGGTTGATGTGGTGAACGGCGCGGCGGCATAACGCTGCTTGGCCTTTTTCTCGACGCGCACCACCTTGGGCGGCAGCTTGGCATCGTTGAGCTTGGCAAAAATCGCGTCATATTCGGCCTGGTTACCTATGCTGAGTTGCTCGAGCTTCTTGCCCTGGTACTGGAACAGCTTGGCGGTGAACGGCTGGTGATCCTTGTGGCTGTCCAGATGCACGGTCCAGTATTCCTGGCTCTTGAATGCTTCGATCTCCAGTTCGCGTTCGACGATCATGCGCAGCGCGGGACTTTGCACCCGTCCCGCCGAAAGACCCGGACGGATCTTGCGCCATAGCAGCGGCGACAGATTGAAGCCGACCAGATAGTCCAGCGCGCGGCGCGCCTGCTGCGCGTTCACCAGCGGCTGGGAGATCTCGCGGGGGTGAGCGACCGCTTCGCGCACTGCCGACTGGGTGATCTCATAGAACACCACGCGCTGCATGTTCTTGCCCTTCATGCCGCGCTTGGCTTTGAGCAATTCGGAAATGTGCCAGGCGATCGCCTCCCCTTCGCGGTCAGGATCGGGCGCCAGATAGATGTTGTCCGCAGCGGCGGCGGCCTTGGAGATCGCGTCCATATGCTTGCTGTTGCGCGCGATGGTTTCGTACTTCATCGCAAAATCGTTGTCGGGGTCGACCGCGCCGGTCTTGGGAACCAGATCGCGCACGTGCCCATACGAGGCGAGTATCTCGAAATCCTTGCCCAGGTATTTTTGCAGCGTTTTGGCTTTTGCCGGAGATTCGACGATCAGTAGATTGGTTGCCATGCGTGCGGTTTGGTGTTCAGTGTAGTTGTGCGGAATGTAGCGGCGTGAGCAATTCTTCGATCAACAGCGGATCAAGGTCTTGATGGCGATTCCACAACACCATCAACATGATCAGCTTGAGCTTGTCCAGTGCGAGGTTTTCATGTTTCAGCGCGACGGATCGATCGATGATCATCTCGCGTTCGACCGCGGAAATTAAGTGCTGCTGTTCGGCGAACAGCAGGAACTGGCGGGCTTCAAAGCTGATGAGCCGCAATTCCAACTCGGCAAAATGGCGCGGTCCGGTGTGCTCAAGGCTGTCGGGATAACTGTCGGGATTTTGTTGTTGCAGAGCAGACAACCAGGTCAGGGCATCGCTGATCTCCTCCTCCTCGAAACCGGCGGCGGAGAGTTTGCGCGATAGCTTGTCTGGTTCAGGATAACTGCCTGCGTCAAAATAACTTTCAAACAGGTACATCAGGATTTCAAACATGGTGTGCGCAGTGAGTTAATGGATTCGTTGATATAAGCCGCCGGGTAGCACACAGATGCGACCGTTAAGTTCGAGTGTCAACAGCATGGCGGATAGCTGGCTTACCGTCAAGCCGCAGCGCACACTGAGCGTGTCCACGTCCACCGGGTCGAAGCCGAGATGCTCAAGCAGCGCGGCGTCTTGGCCTTCTGAATCTGGGCCTTCTGAATTGACCGCTGGTGCGGGTGAAACCGCCAAGCCGCCGAGTTCTTCCAGAATATCCTGCGCAGTCTCGACCAGTTTCGCGCCCTGTTTAAGCAAAGCATGGCAACCTTTGCTCTGGGGCGCATGTATCGAGCCGGGAATGGCAAACACGTCCCTCCCCTGTTCCAGGGCCAGCCGCGCGGTGATCAGCGAGCCGCTTTGCAGCGAGGCTTCCACCACCAGGCAACCGAGGCTCATGCCACTGATGAGCCGGTTGCGGCGCGGGAAGTTGGCGGCCAGCGGTGGTGTGCCAAGCGGGAATTCAGAGATCAGCGCGCCTTGTTGTGCGAGCGCGTGCGCGAGATCACGATTAGCGGCGGGATAGACTTTATCCAGACCGGTGCCAACCACGGCGATGCTGCTGCCCAGCCCGCGCAACGCGCCGCGGTGCGCGGCGGCATCGATGCCGTGCGCCAGGCCGCTGATAATGCACAGCCCGGCATCGCTCAGAGATTTGGCAAACGCTTCGGCGTTGCTGATGCCTTGCGGTGTTGCGCTGCGACTGCCGACCACGGCCAGCGAGGGTCGATTGAGCAAGTCCAGCCGCCCCTTTACATACAGCAACAACGGCGGATCGGGAATGTTCAGCAGGGCTTGCGGATAATCGGGATCGGCGAGGGTGACGATGCGGTTGTTGCCATCCTCGAGCCAGGCCAAGGCGGGCGCAACGGCATCGTCGGAGAAGCCTTTGTTGATTTCTGCAGCGACATCGGCTTTGACGACAGATTTGAGTGAACTGATGGATGCGGCGAAAACCGCGTCAGGCGAACCGAACTCCTTTAATAAGCGACGCGCGCTTTCGCCGCCCAAGCCGCGCGTCAGGCTCAGTGCCAGCCAAGCCTTGAGCGATGCTTCAACGATCATTGTTTAAGGAGTATTGGCACGATCCAGCAATTGCACCGGCAATTTTGTTTGCATCACCAGCGCATATGACACCTTGTCGAACACGCGGAACACGAACACTAAGCCATAGCGTTCATCAGGCAGAGTGTATTGTTTGCCTCCATATTTAACTACCTCGCCTTTTTGATACAGTGCCAGCACATGGCCGATTTCCAGGCCGTCCCGCCGGCCTTTGTTCAGAGTAATAACGGAATTTTGCCCTCCTTGGGATACGCCGCCATAAACAGAGATTATGCGTGCGGAAATTTTGCTTTCCGGCGCGCGTGGCAGATAAGTGTTGACCTCATCGACGGAAGGCAGGATCAGATGGTCGCCAGCATGAATCTCTTCGACAGCGCGGGTGATTGCAACGGTGCTGATATCTGCAAAGTGTGTCACTTCGGCGTCGCCCAGATAGATGGCTTCGATGCCCAGTACTTCATCGGTATCGGGATCGACAAAAGTTTTTCCCGTGCGGTAAACCAGCCACTTATCGCCCTTGTCTGAAGGAAGCCCTTTGGTAAATGCGGTATCATCGTTGCCGAGTATCACGCGTCCTTCGCGTGCACCGATCAACGTGGGGGCAGTCTTTAATTCGTTTGCTTCAATGATCAGCGGACGGCTTAAAAATGGCGCAATGGCATTGGCGGGAATGCTCGGGATGGCATCGTGAGAACTTGGATTTTCGCGGACTCTGGGAGAAAGCCTTACGATATTGCCCGCCTCGGTTACACTGCTCGCGGCTTCCATGCCGCCGATGCCGCCAGTGGCGGCTGTACCATTTTCACCGATGCGCAGGGTGCCGCTACTGCGATCAAGGAAGATCACATCGCCTGGATAAATCCAGTGCGGGTCTTTGATGAGGTCTTTGTTAAGACCCCATATATGCGGCCATTTCCACGGATCTTTGAAGAACTTGCCGGAGATATCCCACAGGGTGTCACCTTTGACGACGATGTGCCGGTCCGGTGCATCGCTGCGAACATCCATAAGAATATCCGATGGGTTCTCGGGCTCTGCAGCAAAGGCCTCATGCTCTGCAACAAAGGCCAGGATAGGCAATAAAAAGCAAATCAGCGATATAATCTTGCGCATGGAAACTCCGGCAGAGTCGATAATAAGGAACACGCATTGCTGCTGCGCTACGTTAAATTCTGCATCTAGTCTACTAAATTAGCAAGCATTTATGGGTCACGCATGGCAATTCTGAAAATTTTGCAATATCCCGATGAGCGTCTGCATAAAATCGCGAAGAAAGTTACGCAGGTCGATGAAAGCACCCGCAAACTGGTGCGCAACATGGCTGAGACCATGTATGCCGCCCCCGGGGTGGGGTTGGCGGCGACGCAGGTGGATGTGCATGAGTGTATCATCGTGGTGGATATTTCCGAGACACACGATCAATTGAATATACTCATCAATCCGGAGATCATCTCCAGCAGCGGTGAAGAAGAATGCGAGGAAGGCTGTCTGTCGGTGCCGGGTATCTATGAAACGGTGAGCCGCGCGGCAAGGATCACCGTGCGCGCCTTGAATGAAAAAGGCGAAATCTTTACACTGAACGCCGAAGGTTTGTTGGCGGTGTGCATCCAGCATGAGATGGATCATCTGATCGGCAAGGTGTTTGTCGAATACCTGTCTCAGCTCAAACAAACCCGAATTCGTGCCAAGCTTAAAAAGCGCTTGCGCGAAACCATGTAATTCCACTTCCAATTCTTCGATGAAACTGTGTTGGCTTCCTTGCTCACTCCTGGTCGTGCTGCTAGCACTGCCTGCGTCGTTCGCTCGTCGCCGCCCCTTCGACTTGGCTCAGGACAGGCTTGTTTCATCTTCGAATTGAAATTGGAATATCTATTATGAAAATCATTTTTGCCGGTACGCCGCATTTCGCGGCCAGCGCGTTGGCTGCGCTGCTCAAGGAACATCAAGTCGTTGCGGTGCTGGCCCAGCCGGATCGTCCGGCTGGACGAGGTATGCAACTGACAGCCGGTCCGGTGAAACAGCTTGCGCTGCAGCACGACTTGCCAGTATTACAACCCGCTACGTTAAAGACGGAAGAGATACAACGTACGTTGGCCGCGCTGGATGCCGATGTGATGGTGGTGGCGGCATATGGTTTGATCTTGCCGAAAGCGGTGCTGCAACTCCCGCGTTATGGCTGTTTGAACATCCACGCATCCTTGCTGCCGCGCTGGCGCGGAGCCGCGCCGATACAGCGCGCGATACTGGCGGGCGATACCGAGACCGGTATCACCATCATGAAGATGGACGAAGGGCTGGATACTGGCGATATGTTGCTGCGCAACGCCTGTCCGATCGAAGCAACCGACACCGGGCATACTTTGCACGACAAACTGGCTGGGATGGGTGCGAGCAGCATCCTCGAAGCGTTGCGGCTGCTGCAAGAAAACCGTTTGACGCCGATCAAACAGGACGATGATGCGGCATGCTATGCCGCCAAGCTGGTCAAGAGCGAAGCACAGATAGACTGGCGGCAGGATGCGCGGCAAATCGAACGTGCGGTGCGCGCATACAATCCCTTTCCGGTGTGCCATGCCAACCTCAATGGCATGCCGATAAAAATCTGGCAGGCCAAATTTTGTGCCGAAAAACAGGGTGATCCGGGCAAGGTCCTGGCAGTGGACAAGCACGGCATCACGGTGGCATGCGGCAAAGACGCATTGCGCCTGGAGGTGTTGCAGCGTCCGGGCGGCAAGGCGCAATCCGCAGCCCAGTTATTGCAAGCGATGCCGATCAAGGCGGGCGATCATTTTTCAGCGAATTATAACCAGCCACCAGGTTGTCGTTCTTTGACAACCTAGTGGAATGGCCAGGGGTTTCATCAGATGCACAACATACAACTTGCAGCGAGCCAAATCATTCAGCAAGTGCTGGTGGACGGGCGCAACCTGAATCAGGTGCTGGATGAATCGCTGAGCAGGAAGGCAGTCTGGACACCGGCTCAGCGCGCCGCCTTGCAGGATTTAAGCTATGGCACGTTGCGCTTCTATGGACAGCTGGATGCGCTGCTGGGTGCATTGTTGCACAAGCCGCTATCGGATCGGCGTATCTACTACGTGCTGCTGGTGGCACTCTACCAGCTGCAATACAGCAAGGCCGCGCAGCATGCCGTGGTCGATCACGCGGTGCGTTCAGCGCAGATGTTGAATGCGAAAGTAAGCGGATTGGTCAACGCGATCCTGCGCAATTTTCTGCGCAGCCAGGATGTTATGCTGGAGCGCGCCGCGCAGCATGCGACGGGGCGATATAGTTATCCGCAATGGTGGATAGATGAACTGCAAGCGCAATATGGTGAACGCAGCGCGGCGATGCTCGAAGCCGGCAATCAGCACCCGCCGATGACCCTGCGCGTCAATCAGCGGCGCAATACGACGGCGGCTTATTTGACGCTGTTGAACCGGCATAATCTGTCTGCAAGGCTGATCGAGCCGGATGCGCTGCAACTGGACAAGCCGGTGCCGGTTGACAAGTTACCTGGATTTTTTGACGGGCTGGTTTCGGTGCAGGATGCCGGTGCGCAATACGCCGCACGTTTACTTGACGTTCACGACGGGATGCGCGTGCTGGATGCCTGTGCGGCACCTGGCGGCAAGACCGCGCACATCCTGGAACGTGCAGCGGTGGATATGGTGGCGGTCGACAAGGACGCAAAACGTTTGCAGCGCGTCGCAGAAAACTTGCAGCGCCTGGATCTGAGCGCGCAACTGGTGGCCGGGGATGCAGCCGAGCCGCAAGAGTGGTGGGATGGCGAGCCGTTTGATCGTATCCTTGCCGATGTGCCTTGCTCGGCTTCAGGCGTGGTGCGTCGCCATCCGGACATCAAGTGGCTGCGCCGCAGCTCGGATATTGCCGGTTTCGCCGCGCAACAGCTCCAAATTTTGCGCGCGTTGTGGCGGCTGCTGGCGCAAGATGGTAGATTGCTCTATACCACGTGCTCGGTTTTTCATCAGGAAAACGAACAAGTCGTCGCGGCGTTTCTGGCACAACAGCCGGATGCGAGGCGGTTACCGATTTCCTTGGCTAACGATAACGAGGGTCAGCTATTGCCCAATGATCAGCATGACGGATTCTTTTATGCCTTGCTGCAAAAAATTGCTTAGCGCGCTGCTGCGCAGTGCGCTGCTTGTCTGGCTGAGTGTCGCAGCTGCCCAAGCGGAAGGCATTTCCGTCAACAAGGTCGAAGTGCGCTTGGGCGAGGAGGGCTACCAGCTTTCCGCCAGTTATAACATCAGCCTGAATTCCGTGGTGCAACAGGCGTTGTCGCGCGGCATCCCGCTTTATTTTGTTGGCGAGTTTTCAATTACACGTTCCCGGTGGGATTGGCTGGATAACGCGCAGCAGGCAGTATCGCGCGGGATCCAGTACTACTTTGTGGACAAGCCTAAACTGACGCACTGGTCCTGGCTGGATGCCGGGATTTTCAAAGGCGAGCAGACTGTCAGGCTTTCTTACAACGTGCTGACGCGGCGCTACCGTATTTCGCGAGGTGCGCTGTTCCAGAATTTTGAAAGCCTGGAAGAGATGCTAAACATCCTGGCAAGACAAAACTCCGCAGCCATTCCCGCAGAGTTGATGAAAAAGGACGGCAAATACATGGCTGCGGCGCGATTGCGGCTGGACATCACGCAGTTGCCCAGACCGCTGCAGGTGAACGCGCTGACAGGCAACGATTGGACGCTTGATTCCGCATGGTATCGCTGGGTGATCAATCCGGCGGAAATTACCCCACACGTCGAAAGTAAAGCGGAGTGATGTCGCGGTGAACTACCTGATTGTTATTAGTGTCGCCGTTGGCGGGGTGCTGCTGTATTTGCTGTCCGGCAGCAGTGCCAACACCGAGGTGTTTTCCACCAACTATTATGGCCTGCTTGGGCTAACAGGCCTTCTTGCGCTGGGTTTGATGGGGTTGATCGGCTACCAGTTGTGGCGATTGAGCATCAAACTCAAGAACAGAGTGTTCGGTGCCAAACTCACTTTGCGTCTGGTGGTTTTTTTCACGCTGATCGCGGTGCTGCCGGGCATTTTGATCTATGCGGTGTCGGTTCAGTTTTTGGACAAGAGTATCGAGTCGTGGTTTGACGTGCGCGTTGAAAAGGCTTTGGAGGGAGGGCTCAATCTAGGCAGAAGCGGGCTGGAAAACAGTTTGAATGAACTTACAAAAAAGGCTCAATTTACCTCGTTATTGCTGGCGGAAAAATATCCGGAGCAATATCAAAGCGCATTGGATCAATTGGTGGATGAAAAAGTGGCACAGGAAGCGGCAATTTTCACCATCAAAGGAAGCTTGATTGCCTCTTCCTCAGGCGGTAAAGGGCGTTTTCCGGACACGCCCGATGGGGATCTGATGCGCTTAACGCTGGACAAGGGCGGGTACGCAGTGATTGATACCCTGCCGAACAAAGGGCTGACACTACGCACATTGGTAACGGTGAATTCCAATAAGCGGGCAGGAGGGCGATATGTGTTGCAATTCATCCAGCCGGTGCCGAAACAGGTCGAGGCAGATGCCGAGACCGTGCAGACGGTTTATCGCGATTATCAGGAGTTGACACTCTCGCGTCTCGGCTTGAAAAGGCTGTATGCGATCACTTTAACGCTGTCATTGCTGGTGGTGTTGTTGACTGCGGTGTCGACGGCATTCTTTCTCAGTGAAAGATTGGGCTCGTCGCTGGAGGCATTGGCGGAGGGGACGCGTGCGGTGGCGCAAGGCGATTTTACCGGGCAATATCCTATACGCAGCAGTGACGAGTTGGGCGCATTGACGGGCTTGTTCAACCAGATGACGCGACAGTTGTTTGAGGCGAAGCAAGTCAGCGAACAACAGCAGCGCATAGTGGAAAGTGCCAAGGTGCATTTGGAAAGCGTATTGAACCACTTGTCTTCCGGAGTGCTGGCACTGGATCATGAATTGCGCTTGCGCTCGGTGAATGCCAGTGCTGCTCAAATCCTTGCAGCGCCGTTGCAAGAAATGCAGCGCTTGTCGTTAAGTCAAATTGCCGAGAAGTACACTCTGCTGAGATCTTTCTGCCACACTGTCATGGAAGCTTTCGGCGAAACCGATAGCGGCGAATGGCAGCGGCAGATAGAACGCATGAGCAGGAATGGCACCCAGATTCTGCTGATACGTGGAACACGGCTGCCGCAAGGTGGGGAAGCCGGCTATGTGGTGGTGTTCGATGATATCAGCCATCTGTTGCAGGCAGAGCGGCAGGCGGCATGGGGCGAGGTGGCGCGCCGGCTGGCGCACGAAATCAAGAATCCGCTCACCCCGATACAGCTTTCGGCGGAGCGCTTGCAGCACAAACTCAGTGACAAGCTTGATGAAAACGACTCGCAACTATTGCGGCGCGCCACGCAAACCATCGTCAGCCAGGTAGCCGCGATGAAAAACATGGTGAACGATTTTGCCAATTACGCGCGCGGCCCTGCATTAAAATTGTCGCATCTGGAAGTGCATAAACTGATCAAGGAAGTGCTGGGCTTGTATGAGACGAATGCCATTCACATCGTATTGAAGCTGGATGCATTGCAGAGCGAGGTCAACGGAGACGCGACCCGCTTGCGGCAGGTCATTCACAACCTGCTGCAGAATGCGCAAGACGCGTTGCAGGGCGTCGCACAACCGCAAATAACACTGCACACCGAAACGCAAAACGGAGAAATCCATCTGTGGGTCGAGGACAACGGCGCGGGCTTTTCAGAGAGCGTGCTGTCGCGCGCCTTTGAGCCATACATGACGACCAAGGCCAAAGGTACCGGATTGGGGCTGGCAATCGTGAAAAAGATAGTGGAAGAGCATGGCGGGCATATCGCCATTGAAAATAACGTGAGCGGCGGGGCACGCATCAGTATTGTGCTGCCGCTGATCGAGGAGACATGATGGAAAGCAAACAGATTTTGGTGGTGGATGATGAAATCGGCATCCGCGAATTGTTGTCGGAGATCCTGTTTGATGAGGGTTATCAAGTACACATGGCTGAAAACGCCGAGCAGGCACGCGCTTATCGAAACGAGCGCGAACCGGATCTGGTGCTGCTCGATATCTGGATGCCGGATACCGATGGGATAACTTTGCTCAAGGAATGGGTCGAGCAGGATTTGCTGACCATGCCGGTGGTAATGATGTCGGGCCACGGCACGATAGAAACTGCGGTCGAGGCGACACGCATCGGGGCGGTAGATTTTCTGGAAAAACCCATTGCACTGCAAAAGCTGCTGAGTACAATTGCCAAAGCGCTCAAGGACGATGAGCCCAAATCGCTGCAAGACGGGGAGCAAAGCCAAAAAGTCGCCCTGAATATTGACGAGCAGGATGTCAATGGACAAATGCTGCAGATTTATCTGCCGCTGGATTTGCCGTTGCGCGAAGCGCGTGAACATTTCGACTCGATCTACTTCGATTACCATTTGCGCAAAGAGGTCGGCAATGTTTCACGAGTAGCCGACAAGGTAGGCCTGGAACGTACCCATCTTTATCGCAAACTCAAGCAATTGGGCATCAAATTCGCCAAAAAGGGCGGTACAGACGAATCCCAATAAGAAACCATGTTGGTGCGGCGGTTGCCCTAATCGAGGTGCTGCGGCATAATTGCCGGCCCAAACGAATTCAGCGGGCCTCTATAAAGTTCGTTTTGCGGGTTTGAAGCGCAAGAAAGCGTGGCGAGCAACGAGGCTTATCGGACAGATAGACCTGAAGTGGGCAAGCGCGCGATGTTGCGCTTTGCTCGAAAAACGGATTTTATAGAGGCTTACTTCACATAACCAATCCCGCAAGGATGTTCAGGAGATAACAGGAAATGTCTGCAACGCGAAACGTCACCCCACCCAAATTCAATGACATAACCGGAGCGATCCGTATGCTGGCAGTTGATGCCGTGCAAAAGGCGAACTCAGGTCATCCAGGCGCACCCATGGGCATGGCAGAAATCGCCGACGTGCTGTGGAATCGCCACCTGCGTCATAACCCCATCAACCCCAAGTGGCCTGATCGTGACCGTTTTATCCTGTCCAATGGCCACGGCTCGATGCTGGTCTATGCGCTGTTGCATTTGTCCGGCTACGACTTGCCTATGGATGAATTGAAGCGTTTCCGCCAGATGCACTCCAAGACTCCCGGACACCCCGAATACGGTTATACCCCCGGCGTGGAAACCACCGGCGGCCCGCTGGGCCAAGGCATCACCAATGCGGTGGGCATGGCGATGGCGGAAAAACTGCTGGCTGCGGAATTCAACAAGCCGGGTCACGAGATCGTCAACCACCATACCTATGTGTTCATGGGTGACGGCTGCATGATGGAAGGCATCTCGCACGAAGCCTGTGCGTTGGCTGGTACCTGGGGTCTGGGCAAACTGACCGCGTTCTGGGATGACAACAACATTTCCATCGACGGTCATGTGGACGGCTGGTTCACCGACGACACGCCCAAGCGTTTCGAGTCTTACGGTTGGCATGTGGTTTCAGTGAACGGCCACGACCCTGAGGCGGTAGATGCGGCGATCAACGCCGGAAAGAAGGTCACCGACAAGCCCACGCTGATCTGCTGCAGGACTATCATCGGCATGGGTTCTCCCAACAAGGCCGACACGCACGACGTGCATGGCGCTGCGCTGGGTGATGCCGAAGTGGCCGCGACACGCGAGAATATCGGCTGGAAATATCCTCCTTTCGAAATTCCCAAGCATGTATACGAAGCATGGGATGCGCGCACCAAAGGCGCTGGCCTGGAAAAGCTGTGGAACAACAAGTTCGCCGAATACAAGGCAGCGTTCCCCAAGGAAGCTGCCGAATTCGAACGCCGCATCAAGGGCGACCTGCCTGCCAACTGGAAAGCGCATGCGGCCGACGTGCTGGTTAAAACCAACGAAAAAGCGGAAACCATCGCAACGCGCAAGGCTTCGCAGAACGCGATCAACGCCCTGGCTCCGGTGCTGCCCGAGTTCCTCGGCGGTTCGGCCGACCTGACCGGATCCAACCTGACCAACTGGACAGGCTGCAAGCATCTGCGCGGCAAGGGCACCGGCAACTACATCAGCTACGGCGTGCGCGAGTTTGGCATGTCGCACATCATGAACGGCATGGCCCTGCATGGCGGACTCCTGCCGTTCGGCGGCACCTTTTTGATGTTCTCCGAGTATGCGCGCAATGCGATTCGTATGTCTGCGCTGATGAAACAGCGCGTGATCTACGTGTTCACACACGACTCTATTGGACTGGGCGAGGACGGCCCGACTCACCAGCCGGTCGAACAGACCGCCACGCTGCGCTATATCCCCAACATGGAACTATGGCGTCCGTGCGACACGGTCGAATCCGCCGTCGCATGGATAGCCGCAGTCGAGCGCCATGACGGCCCGACCAGCCTGGTGTTCACCCGCCAGAACCTGGCGTTCCAGAAACGCGATGCGGCGCAGATCGCCAACATCCGCAAGGGTGCTTACGTGTTGTCCGAAGCGGCTGGCGGCAAGCCACAAGCGGCGATCATCGCAACCGGTTCTGAAGTGAACCTGGCGATGGAAGCGCAGAAATTGTTGGCCGCCGGCGGCATCAATGTGCGTGTCGTTTCGATGCCGTCCACCAATGTGTTCGACAAGCAGGACCAGGCCTACAAGGACAGCGTGTTGCCCAAGGGCATCAAGCGCGTGGCGGTTGAGGCGGGCGTGACCGGCGGCTGGTACAAATATGTCGGTCTGGACGGCGCAGTCGTCGGCATGGACTGCTTCGGCGAATCCGCACCGGCACCGGAACTGTTCAAGCACTTCGGATTTACCGCTGACAACGTGGTTGCGACGGTAAAGAAAGTTATCAGCTGAGGAAGCTAGCTGTTTCGCAACCTCATTGCGGCGCAGGCTAACATGAGCGTAGCGAATGTTAAGGGGCGCAGTCCCGGCCAAAGCCACAATGTGGTGAAGGCTGTTAAGAGCGTGCTGTAAATTTTTACATAAGGGAGAAAAAAATGGCAATTCGTGTCGGTATCAATGGATTCGGTCGCATCGGACGCATGGTATTCCGTGCCGCCGTTAAGGATTTTCCGGAAATAGAAGTTGTCGCCATCAACGACTTGCTGGAACCCGACTACCTGGCCTATATGCTCAAGCATGACTCTGTGCATGGCCGTTTCAAGGGCGACGTTTCTGTCGACGGCAACACCCTCATCGTCAATGGCAAGAAGATCCGCCTGACGGCCATCAAAAACCCGGCCGAACTGAAATGGGGCGAAGCCAAAGTCGATATCGTGGTTGAATGTACCGGCTTTTTCCTGACCAAGGAAACTTGCCAGGCACATATCGATGCGGGTGCCAAGAAGGTGATCCAGTCCGCGCCAAGCAAGGACGACACACCGATGTTCGTGTATGGCGTGAACCACGGCAAATATGCCGGCGAAAAGATCGTCTCTGCCGCGTCATGCACGACGAACGCATTGGCACCGGTCGCCAAGGTATTGAACGATACCTGGGGTATCAAGCGCGGCCTGATGACCACGGTGCATGCAGCAACAGCCACCCAGAAGACCGTTGACGGTCCATCCAGCAAAGACTGGCGCGGTGGCCGCGGTATCCTGGAAAACATCATCCCGTCGTCCACCGGTGCTGCCAAAGCGGTTGGTGTGGTGATTCCCGAGTTGAACAAGAAGCTGACGGGTATGGCCTTCCGTGTACCGACTTCCGACGTATCAGTGGTTGACTTGACGGTCGAGTTGAACAAGCCTGCGACCTATGAAGAAATCTGCGCCGCGATGAAGAAGGCTTCCGAAAGCGGCCCGTTGAAAGGCGTGCTTGGCTATACCACTGAGAGCGTTGTTTCAACCGATTTCCGCGGTGAAACCTGCCCGTCGGTATTCGATGCCGGTGCGGGTATTGCGCTGGATCCAACCTTCGTCAAGGTCGTGGCTTGGTATGACAACGAGTACGGCTATACCTGCAACCTGATGCGCATGGTGACTCACATCGCCAAATAATCCGTTTTGCACAAGGGCTGGCTGATACCCGGCCCTTGTGCTTGATAGTTTGTGTCAAAGGAAAAAATCATGTCTGTTATCAAAATGACCGATCTGGAACTCAAGGGCAAACGCGTCCTGATCCGCTCGGATCTCAATGTGCCCGTCAAGGATGGCAAGGTGACTTCGGATGCGCGTATCACCGCTTCGATGGCGACGATCAATTTTGCGCTGAAAGCCGGTGCACGCGTGATGGTAACCTCCCACCTGGGTCGTCCCGAGGAAGGAATTTACTCCGAAGAAAATTCGCTGAAGCCGGTCGCGAATGTCATCGCCAACAAACTGGGCAAGCCGGTGCGCTTGATCAGGGATTGGGTGGACGGCGGCTTCAATGTTGCCGAAGGCGAATTGGTGCTGCTGGAAAATTGCCGTTTCAACAAAGGTGAGAAAAAGAGCCTGGAAGAAACCGCGAGAAAATACGCCGCGCTGTGCGACGTGTTCGTGATGGACGCGTTTGGCACGGCGCACCGGGCCGAAGCCTCGACTCATGGTGTGGCGAAATACGCACCCGTGGCCGCCGCAGGTATCTTGCTGACCCAGGAACTGGAAGCGTTGACCAAAGCCTTGCTCAGCCCGGCGCGTCCGATGGTGGCCATCGTCGGCGGCAGCAAAGTATCGACCAAGCTGACGGTGCTGGAAAGCCTGTCGGAAAAAGTGGATCAATTGGTGGTCGGTGGCGGGATAGCCAACACTTTCCTCAAGGCGACCGGCCATCCGATCGGCAAATCGCTGTGCGAAAACGATCTGGTTCCCACCGCGCAAGCGCTGCTGGCGAAGATGTCAGCACGCGGCGCAAGTATTCCGATCGCAACCGATGTCGTGGTCGGCAAAGAAGCGCCCTTCCTGACTGGCAACGAAAACACCCCGGCGATTTTGAAATCCGCGAATGATGTGGCCGATGATGAAATGATTTTCGATATTGGCCCACAGTCGGCACAAGAGATAGTCGATATCATCATGAATGCCGGCACCGTGGTGTGGAATGGCCCGGTCGGCGTGTTCGAGTTCGACCAGTTTGGTGATGGCACCAAAAAGATCGCGATGGCGATCGCCGAAACCAAGGCCTTCACGCTGGCGGGCGGCGGAGACACGATAGCCGCAATCCAGAAGTACGATATCTATGACAAGGTGTCTTACATCTCCACCGCCGGCGGGGCGTTCCTGGAGTTCCTCGAAGGCAAGAAATTGCCTGCCGTGGAAATCCTGGAACAACGTGCCAGTCAACAACAATAGGAATCACCGGCAACAACAACAGGAATCACCAGAATCAATAACAGGAAAAAAAACGACACATGCTACGTAGAACGAAAATAGTTGCAACGCTGGGACCCGCTTCCAGCAACCAAAAAGTGCTGGAGCAAATGATACGCGCCGGGGTTGATCTGGTGCGCATGAATTTCTCGCATGGGTCCGCCCAGGACCATATGAAAAGTGCCGAAACCGTGCGTGCCGCGGCCAAGGCGTGCGGCCGAACAGTCGGCATCCTGGCAGATTTGCAGGGACCGAAGATACGCGTGCGAAAATTCGAGAATGACAAGATCATCCTGAACAGCGGAGACACTTTCATTCTGGACGCCGCACTGGAGGGGCTCGGTAATCAGGAACGTGTCGGCCTCGATTACAAAGAGTTGCCCAACGATGTCAGCGTGGGCACGATATTGTTGATCAACGACGGCATACTGGAATTTCACGTCACGAAAGTGCAAGGCACGCAGGTCATTTGCAAAGTCGTGCGCGGCGGCGTGCTCTCCAACAACAAGGGCATCAATCGCAAAGGCGGCGGCCTGACCGCCCCCGCGCTGACCGAGAAGGACAAGGAAGACATCAAGATTGCCGCGCTGATCAAGGCGGACTATCTGGCGGTATCGTTTCCACGCACCGGCGAAGACATGCACCAGGCGCGCGAACTGATGCACGCAGCGGGCGGCAAGAGCCTGCTGATGGCCAAGATCGAACGTGCCGAGGCGATTCCGGCATTGGCTGACATCATCGATGCGTCGGATGCCATCATGGTGGCGCGCGGCGACCTGAGCGTGGAAGTCGGCGATGCGGCCGTGCCGGGTTTGCAAAAGCGCATGATCAAAATGGCGCGTGAAAAGAACCGTCTGGTGATCACCGCGACGCAAATGATGGAATCGATGATAAACAGCCCGATCCCGACCCGTGCGGAAGTTTCGGACGTGGCGAATGCGGTACTGGACGGCACCGATGCGGTGATGTTGTCGGCAGAAACCGCAGTGGGCGACTATCCGGTGGAAACCATCGAGGCGATGGCGCGTATCTGTCTCAAGGCCGAAGCCGAAAGCGATGACCACATGGTCGACCGCCGCACCATCTCGCAAAAATTTTCCCGCATCGACCAGTCCATTGCGATGTCTGCGCTGTTTGCCGCTTCGCATCTCAAGGTCAAGGCGATCGTCGCGCTGACACAATCCGGTTCGACCCCGCTGTGGATGTCGCGCCTGAATGCCGGTGTGCCGATCTTTGCGATGACCCCGTTGCCGGAGACGCTGAGTAAAGTCACGCTGTTCAGCGGCGTGCATCCGATCGCTTTTGAAAGCATCTCAACAGACTCTTCCCATGCGTTGCGCGATGCCGAGGACGAACTGGTAAGATTGAAGCTGGTTGCAAAGGGCGACCTGATGGTGATGACCATCGGCGAAGCGATCGGTCAATCCGGACACACCAATACGATGAAAATCGTCAAGGTGGGTGATCATCACAAGCATTAATGGTAGAGTAATATACTCATCTAAATTAAACTGCGACCCACGGTCTCTGGAATGCAACACCCGGTATTGAATTTTTAATCAGGAGGGAAAAATGGCTTTAGTATCTTTGCGTCAACTACTCGATCACGCGGCGGAAAACGGCTACGGCTTGCCCGCATTCAACGTGAACAATCTGGAACAAGTCAAAGCAATCATGGAAGCGGCCGATGAAGCCAATAGTCCGGTGATCATGCAAGGCTCCGCCGGCGCGCGCAAGTATGCCGGTGAAGCGTTCCTGCGCCACTTGATCGCGGCGGCGGTGGAAGCCTATCCGCATATCCCGGTCGTGATGCACCAGGATCACGGCGCATCGCCGGCGGTGTGCATCAACGCGATCCGCAGCGGCTTCTCCAGCGTGATGATGGACGGCTCGCTGAAGGAAGACGCAAAGACACCCGCCTCATTTGAATACAACGCGGATGTCACCCGACGCGTGGTGGAAATGTCCCATGCGGTGGGCGTTTCTGTCGAAGGTGAACTGGGTTGCCTGGGATCGCTGGAAAGCGGCATGGGCGAAAAGGAAGACGGCCACGGCGCGGAAGGCGTGCTGACCCACGACCAACTGCTGACCGACCCGGAAGAAGCCGCGCAGTTCGTGCGCCAGACCGGCGTGGATGCATTGGCCATCGCGATCGGCACTTCGCACGGCGCATACAAGTTCACCAAGCCCCCCACCGGTGAAACCCTGGCGATCAGCCGCATCAAGGAAATCCATGCGCGCATCCCCAACACGCATCTGGTGATGCACGGTTCGTCTTCGGTGCCGCAGGAATGGCTGAAGATCATCAACGAATTCGGCGGCGATATGGGTGTAACCTACGGTGTGCCGGTGTCGGAAATCGTCGAAGGCATCAAGCACGGCGTGCGCAAAATCAATATCGACACCGACCTGCGCATGGCATCGAGCGGTGCGGTGCGTCGTTACCTGGCGCAGAACCCCAAGGACTTCGACCCGCGCAAGTTCCTCGCGGCTTCCACCAAAGCGATGAAAGACATCTGCAAGGCGCGCTATGAAGCCTTCGGCTGTGCCGGTCAAGCGGGCAAGATCAAGCCGATCTCGCTGGACGCGATGGCAATCCGTTATGCCAAGGGCGAGTTGAAGGCCGTCGTCAAGTAGCAACTCCAATTTGCGTTAGTAACAACGATAACTCTGCCGCACATGCTGTTTTTAATGCGAATTGGAATAAGCTGAGTTGCTCTGGCAGCCAACAAAAAAGCGACCCGAAGGTCGCTTTTTTGTTATCGGGATTCAGCCTGGCAAAATCAATCGCTCTCCCTATACCAATAGGACCGATATCTGCTGCCGGTCGGATTGATGTTCACCTTGCCGCCCTGCAATGCGGATGAGTTAGTCGCATTCGTATCAATGCAGCCGATGCAGAACGGGTACTTGACACCGTCTACTTCGACAACCCCGGCTACCGGTGACGGCGGCATTCCGCCCCCGACATATTCGGCAGAACGCGCACCACCTGTAGCATTGCCGGTCAGGTAGTCCACCGCATATCCGTACGCAAACCCCAGATTCGCCGAGCATGAGCTGCCGGTGGATGTTTTGGGGGCATTGGTGCCGAAAAAGGTTGTTCCGGCAATGGTCAGTGCCTCGTTGACCGTCTGCTCGCATTGGCCAAAGTTGAACCGCCAACCGTTGGTTGAGGACGCCGGTCCGACCGAGTTGGTAATCGTGGTAACTCCTGCCGCGGTTGTGCTCGTCGTCGTGCCATTGGTCACATCGACCAGCGAGCTTGGAGTCAGCGCCGCGTTGGGGTAGCCCGTTGGCCTATCCATCAACATATAGAACTGGTTGGTGACATAGGCTCCCGTCGTCGTTGAATAGTTGTTGCAGGCATAATCGGTCACCAGAGGATGCTCACGATCACCCGAACCGATCATTACCGCGTTGTAATTGGCAGTTGGAACAATCGCGGGACCATTGATGAACTTGCGCGCCTGATTGGTTTCACTGAAGCTGGCAAGGATGATATCGCTTGCTGCCGAGTTGTTGCTCCAGGAAGTGAACGTGGTTCCAGTGCTATTGGTAGTGGCGACATTGATGCGATAGACATTACCACCGGTGTCAGCCGCGTACACAAAAGTCAGGTTGCCATTGCCATCTTTCAGCGGCGCCACATCACCCGAAACGCTGTAATTGGTCGGATAGGTGCGAAGAATGGCGCCGGTATCGGCATCCACGAACCAGATATTCGCACCCTTGCGCGGTGGGGTCGTGCAGCGGGTCTGGCTGTTGGTATCCTCGCATTGGTCATAACCGCCACCGAAGATCAGAACCGGTTTTTGAACTCCGCTCCCATCCACATATCCGCTGAGAAAGACGATATGAGGGCTGGACCAGGTCTGTCCGATACCGGCCCAGCCCGCTGAGCAAATGTCATTGGTCGTGTCTTCGGTGAAACACCCCTTGCGCCACTTGAGCACAGGGCTGGTAGGTATGCTTACATCGAAGGCGTAAATTGCCCGGCCGCCGCGGCGCATGCTGGGGAATATCCAGACCTTCCCCGCCGCCGAGTTCTGATAAACCCCGACCGAACCATCAAAGAAATAATCCTTTGGAAGCGGCGCGGGTGAACCCGTAACGCCGGGGTAGGCAATAGCGGGAGAGTTGGTGCGCTGGCGATTCAATTTGCTGTAAAACTCGGGTGCGATAAAGCCCCATAGTTCAATGCCATCGGTATCGGCCTGGTTGCCATCCACCGCATGGAATACCCCCTGGTCGTCACCGTAAAATGCGACCGTGCCGATTGTGCCGCCATAGTCGATTACGGCGGGTTGCGAGTGCACCACACCCCCGTGGGCCGAAGGACGCATTTCTGTGGTAATCGGTACCAGGAGTGCATTAAAGTTGGAGTTTTCATTGTCGACATCCTGACCCCTGGTCCACCAGATCAGGCTATTTACCTGGGTCGCATTGGCCAGATTCAACGTCGTTGCATTGATGGTCGTATTGGTAGGATCGAACGAGGTCAATGACGTGCAAGAGGTTGTGGAAGTGCCGTCACAGGTTTCCAGCATCCGGCACTGTGCTGTTGCCGGTGTTTGGGTACCGATGCAAAGCTGATAATTCATCGAGCTGGAAACCAGCGTGCCGCCCGAGGAATACTCCCCTCTCAAGCGCTGCGCGGCGCCGCCTTTTTCCACCACTTCGCCATCGGGTGCGTCTGAATAAGCAGAAGTGGATCCGGCGACCGGGAAAGCAGAAGCCTGATCCGAGACTGTGCAATCTCCCACAGCAACAGCTCCGCCATAATTCCAATACTGGCCGGTATCCGTACTCCAGAAACTATTGGCGCAGGGCGTAATGAAACCAGTGGAAGAATTGATCGCATCCAGCCCTTTTTTGTCCGCCAGCTTTAACACCCCATTAAAGAGCTTGAATTGGTATTGCTTCAAGTTTCCGGGCCAACGCGGTGATGCCGTCCCATCCGGACGGAACATCCCCATGAATACCTGGTTGAGGTAAGTTCCCTGGGTATTTACGCTTACCGGCAGACTGGAAGAAGCGAACACGCTGTTGACCGACTGGATTTCCGAGAAGATCCTGCGCAGCGCGTTGGCGATGCCGGTTTCATCGCTGGCATTGTAATACTTGCCGCCGCCCGCCTGCGCCGCGCTGATCAGCAGTGAGGACTCGTTCAAGTCCTGTTGGTCCTTGAACACATCGATCGTGAAGGTGTTGACATTCTGCTTGCCGGTGGCGGGACTCACATCGGTCTGATAGAGAAATCTCGCCCATTCGTCCAAATAATTGATTTTGGACGGCGCGGAGAACGTCCCGTTTGGGGTGCCTGCCGTCATCGTGTAAGTGCCATTGATATATTGGCTGAACGTAGTGCTGCTCACCGTCGATGTGTTGATGCCGTTCATCGTGTAGGTATTCCCGGTCGTTATCTTGGTGGTGGCATCGATCCGCCACTGCTTACCCGTCGACCCGCAATTGGCTACGCTGTTGCAGGTAAACCCGGCGTAGGAAGGGTAGTTGGTGTTTCCATAAGAGGTACAATTTGCCGCATTGTTAAGACTGTCCGAGATACATGCGGTAGTGGCCACGATGCTTGAATTGGCGGAATTTGAGGAGCACGCCGTCTGGCTGGTGCATGAATAACTGCTGTGGCCGGGGAACAGGGTCGTGATGGCCGTCTGACAAGCCGCCTGACTCGCATAGGCGCCACAGGCAGAAGTGCCAAGATTGGTGGTCGAAGTGGTGGTCGAACCGGCGCTGCAGGTAGAGTTGGACGTGCAGGCATAGCTGCTATATCCCGGGTACTGGGTGCTCAGGGTGGCATCGGTATTGCAGGCGCTGAGACTTGCTGAAGCGGTTGAGCCCGAGTAGGTGCCGCATGCCGGCGTGGCCAGCAAGGTGGACAGAGTTGACGTGGTGACCGTCAGATTCGCCAAGGGCAATTGCGTGACATCGCCGCCCACGCCCTGGTTGGGCAACAGGCTGGGCGGACCGAGCAGGGTCGAGGGTGGTTCAGTCGATGACGGAGGGAAACCGTTACCGATGAATATGACATAATTCTTGGAACAATTATTGAGCGCAGACAGCGCAGAAATGTAGGAGGTTTTATTCGCATCGGTCGTATATGCGGCCGGGTCGGAGTTGGGGTCGGGGTCGCCGGCATAACGCATCGTGCCGAACTGGCTGGCATTGACATTCGCGCCGGCCACATTGTCCTGCGCATGCATGGGCCAGGTATAGCCGCCGAAATACTTGAATACATCCAGCATGGCCCTGCTATAGCTGGCGGTGGCCACCTTTTCCGAGCCGTTGAAATTCTTCAGGATGCAGTTGGGCGTGCCATTCAGGCTATTGGGGCCATCGGTGCAGCCTGACGCGTAGCCGACCAATTCGGAAAACGCCGATTTATTCACCGCGGTCATTGGCCGGATGGCGAAGCGGATATAGCCACCATCTTGATTGCTTCCGGTTCCCTTGGTGAACATCATCAGGCCGACATTGGTGCTCGCGTTTAGCTCACTAATGACGGTGCGCACGGCTTTCAGTTCGGACTCGCCCTGCTTGATACCGCCCGGCCAGTGTTGATTTGCGGAGGCCCAATTGGCGCTGTTATCGATGACAATTAAAACATTCGGGTTCAGGGTCGGGTCGGGGGTGGTAGTCGGCGGCCGGGCATAAATATCGATGTCTGCCGCGTGTCCCAGCGGAACCGACAAGGCGATACCAAGGCACAACAAAACCCGTGAAATATTTTTTAAAATGCCCATGATAACCTCCGATTAAAAATTATATTCCGCACGACGCTATTGCTGCATTCAAGCCGGCTATCGTTTTAATCCCCTGATGCAGGCTCACGCTGGCACCGGTGTTGACATCGCTGACCACCGCCCTGACATCCCACAAGGTCCAATAGCAGACCGCACCGATAGAACTGGCGCATATACTCGGAACGCCCGGATCACCGGCAACAACCGGTTTGGCCGAAAGACAGGTGGGCGCAGGCGCGAATGTTACGGTGTAATCCGCAACCCCGTCCTTATTGACGTCAATACTTTGCGGCACGGGCGCGGTAGTCATGAAGCCGGTGCTGCTGATCACATTTTCAATCGCCTGCTGCGCAGCGGCGTCGGCTTCTTCGCGGAATTGGGCATTACCCACCATCTGCAAGCTGGTTGTCGTGCTGTTGATGGCCGACACCGCAACCAGGGTCAGCAGCACCAGCATGATGAGCGCCACCAGCAGAGTGCTGCCGCGCTGATGTTTGCTCGGGGTCATTGTATTTCCCTCCGTCCGGCCGGATTAACCAGGCGGATATATTGGGTGTAGGCATGGCGCTTGTAGCTGTCGCCGGGCGTGACCGTTAGCACCGGCCCCAGGGAATAGGTTTTGGTATCGGTATAGCTCCTGGTAGATTCGGTGTTCCTCGCCAATATATGCATTTTCACCGCGACGACGTTGGGCCAATCGGTAGCGGCGGGAGCGTTAACGTAACTGTCCGCTATGCCATCGCCAGTGGTATCCAGGCCATACTCAATCTGCATATAGTCGATTCCCTCGACCAAGGGCGTGGTCAGAAACACGTGAGTGGTCGGGTCGAGCTCCCTGCGCTTCAGCGTGGGGATGCAATCGCCCACGGTACACCCGGAACCGGGCACAACAATGGTTGCATTGTTGCTGGGCGCTACAAAATAGACTTGCACTACAAAATTCCTCAGATCCGCATAAGGCTTGGTGCTGGTTGGCGTGCAGCCCAGCTTCCGCAGCGTAAAGTTTGCGGGGTTGGTGTCAAGCACAAAAGGCAACGTATCATACTGGCAAAGCGAGGCCTGGAAGTAATGCGTACCGGACAGCACGACCGCGACCCCTTGCACGATAGGCGTCGCGGTGCTGACTCGGCGTATCACCAAAATGTCACTGCCGGGTTTCAGGGTGAGGTCGCTGCCGGCAGTGTAAGTAAGGCCGCAAGGCGGGTTGGAGATATTGCTCGTCGGCGTAGCCGCATCATAGCCCTGGACAGCCAGTTGAAGTGCCGTTGCCATATTGTTTGGAGAGGTGGAGCAGGGGTCCGGCAGCGTTGCCGGTACGGCCGGAACACCGGAAACGGGGACATATTCCCCATAGAATCCCGCCAGCCTCAGGTTGTCGGATAGCACTTCCAGCGCATAACGGCCGTTATCTATCATGCGATTGGATTTGTCCAACTCGACGCGCGCCCTGCTTTGGTTGATGAACAGCGTGGACAGCGCGACAAGAATCAGCAAACCGATAGTGATGGAAATCATCAGCTCGATCAGCGACAGGCCGCGCTGGAATGACATCCTTCCCTCGCTTGCGCCCGGGGCAGGGACATTAACAAATTGGTGGGTTGATGGTTTCATTTCAATTCAGGGTTGCTATGGTAAGGGGTACTGTAACCACGCGGCGCAGCGCATCGCTGCTGCCATAATTGCTGCTACCCTGCCCGCAAGTTACTGCGGGGGAGGCGGTGGGGTTTAATCCCTGCCATGCCACCGCAACCAGGTACTGCGCGGGAACGCCGCTTGCCGCTACGGCGATTTGATAGATGCAGCCGCGTGCGCCTATCATCGCACCCACCTTGTTTGTTCCCTGCATTTCGGCGGCGCCCAGCAGGGCGTTGCTCCACTCGCACAAGTCAGCCGCGCTTCCCGTGCCGGCGGCAGTACAACTGCCATAGTTGGTTCCCATGGGCGTGGTGGTGATATAACTCGCGGCATTGGCGCGGTTGTCATCGATCCGGTCCGCCATGTCTTTCAGCAGTATCAGGGCTTGCGAGCGCTGATAGGATTCCATTTGCGAGGTGAGTGCGCGGAATTGCAGTCCGGCC
>Ga0208587_1000349_pt1 | contig 25537 bp, 16 predicted proteins | sample NGESurdeep092012_7_FD_184472 | JGI IMG/M metagenome (GOLD analysis project Ga0208587, IMG submission 184472) | Arctic peat soil microbial communities from Barrow, Alaska - NGEE Surface sample 210 deep-092012 (SPAdes) | ecosystem: Environmental > Terrestrial > Soil > Wetlands > Peat ...
TTCCGCCAGCAGTTGAAAAACCCTTCCGACCCCAACGTTCGGGAAGCTCTGCGCATGCTCGAAACCGCTCCCGGACTGGCCGCCATCCTGCTCGTCATGCTCTTGATGCTGTTCGTGTTCATTACCCTGCTGAGCATGGCCGGCGGCGCTTTGGGCGCCAAATTTGTCAGCCGGAATCAGTAGCGGTCCCGCCCGAAAGTCCGCGTTCAGTCGCGGTCTTGCTCCCCAGTCAGCGCGGCAAACAACCACGCCTTCGCCATTTTCCAATCGCGCTTGACCGTCTCTGGCGAGATTCCCATAACCTCCGCGGTTTCCTCGACACTCAAACCGCCGAAGTAACGCAACTCCACCACGCGGCCTTTGCGGGCATCGATCTTGGACAGCGACTCGAGTGCCTCGTCCAGGACCAGTACTTCGATTCCGCGGGCCCGCGCCCCCAACAGCACGTCATCCAGCGGCACGCGCACCGCATTGCCGCCGCGCTTGTCATACCCCCGGCTGCGCGCATGGTCCACGAGAATGCGCCGGATGATTTGCGAACAGAGCGCGAGGAAGTGTACGCGGTTTTCGCAGCGAATGCCACCCGCTCGAATCAACTTGAGATAAGCCTCATTGGCCAAGGCGGCCGACTCCAGCGTTTCGCCGGCGGGGCGGCGCCCCAGGTGCTGCCGCGCGATTCGCCGCAGCTCCGGGTAGACGAAAGACATCAAGTGGCTGAGCGCCTGTTCATCTCCATTGCCCCAGGCGGCGATTAGCCCGCTGATGTCTCCTGAACGCTCGACGGTCATGCTGGTGGCGATCCTACCATAAAAAAAATCAGCACCGGTGACCCTTTTCCCCCACCGTTCCCGGAATACAGGCAGGAGGAACTCAAGATGACGAAAGTTTCAGGATTCCAAAGAGCGAAGGAGATTGGTAGGAACCAAGCAAGACGAACGGCGCCCGGTATCGCCACGCTCGGCGCAATCCTCACCGTGTTTCTAACCACCTCGGCCGTGATGGCACAGGCACCACCACCGAATTGCTCCCAGGCAACTCTCAGTGGGACGTATGTGAACACCGGCACCGGTACCATGGGGGGTGTCTCTGTTATCTCGGTGGGGCAGGTCACCTATGACGGACACGGGAATGGGCAGTCGACATTCACGAAAACCGTAGGAGGCTTCGTACAGAAGTTTGTCGCGGTCCCAGGCGTCTACACGGTGAACGCCGACTGCACCGGATCAAAAATCTTCGGCGGGGCGACGACTTACGACTTCGTGGTCACCCCGGATGGCCGCGAGATTACATGGATCGTGACGAGTGCCGGCGCGCCTTTCTCAGGGCACGCAGTCCGTCTGGACAGCACCGCAGCTCTCCATGTGACGAAGGAGTGCTCGCAGTACACGGGCTTGGCCGGCGGCTACTGCACGATCACGTCCTCGAACGTCCCGGCGATCAAGGTCGGCGCGAAGGTCATCTATGTCCAGGACCAGACGGCTAATTCCGCGGCGGGCATTTTTGCCACCGACATGTTCCTCGACGCCGGGGCCGGCAACATGGCGGTCGGCCATTGCACACTCGATGCGGCCAATTTCGGACTGTGCACGTTCTCGGACGGCACCGGGCAGTTCACCGGGTTCCAGGCCCGCGTCGCTGTCTCGGGGTTCTCTACGTCGCCCACCGAGGTGAATTACCACTGGGACGGGACGTACAGCTTCAGTACTCACTGAATCGGGATCCGGTAGAGATTACGCTGGGCGGCACCGCGATAGAACGCATAGACGTCAAGAGACGGCCCCGGCCTGACCCCAGATTCGTCGATCCTGCGCGCCCCCGGCAGGCGGGCTACTTCCTCTTCGGAACGAAATTCCCCTGCCGGGATTCGTGGTAGAGCCTGGCCGCGCGGCAGGGGGACGAGATAAGTCCTGCTCTCGGGAACGATGGCCCCGGTATCACCCCAAATAGCCATGGACCTGCCGTCGGACGACCAACTGAAGATCGCACCGGTAGGGACCGGAGGCCCTCCGTCCAGTGGAAAGACCTGCTGGGCTGGGGGCCCGTTGCCCGGAAGTGGAGCCCATGCCCTCAGCCATCGTCCGTCCGGCGAAACGTCGCCCATGAGGAGAACCGGCTGGTGGCTAGCGACCGGCCGCGAGAATCACGGAATCGGGATCCGGTAGAGATTCCGTTGGACGGTGCGGCGCTCGAACGCGTAGACATCACGAGACGGACCGGGAGCGCCTGTGGCGTCGATCATATGCGCTCCCGGCAGGCGGGCGATTTCCTGCTCGGAACGAAATCCTCCCGGCGGTATCGGCGGCAGTATCTTGCCCCGCGGCAGCGGAACGATATAAGTCCGGCCATCGGCAACCGCTCCGCCGGAGATCCACAGAGAGTCTCCGCCGGGCGTCCACCGTACCACGGCGTTACTGCCGATGACGACCGGAGACCTGCCCCTGAGCGGAAACATCTGAACGACTGCCTGTCTGTTGCCCGGATGCGGAGCCCATGCCTCGATCCACCGGCCGTCGGGCGAGACACCCCACAGACCGAAGACCGGTTGCTCCCACGCCTTGCGCAGTCCCGTCCCGTCCGGCTGAACACGGTACACAAACCCGGAGGACCCTTGCGTGTGGCGGAAGAAGATTTCGCCGCTTGGGCCAAAGTGCGCGCTCCGGCCCTCCACACCGGGGACCTGCCGGGGCGGCGAGCGCCGGTCAAACGGCGCCAGCCACAGCCGCGGCTTCCCTTCCGCATCCGGAGCCTCCAGTACCACTTGCCGGCTGTCAGGGGAGATGTCGTAGTCGAGCACGGGAAAGCCGGGCGCCAGGGGCTCGGAGCGCCGGGAGTCCAAGTCTGCCACCCACACTTCGCCGGGATCTCTATTCGTTCCGACCAACCTCGGAACCGCCTTGACAATCCGGTAGCAAAGCTTTTTACCATCCGGCGTGAACTTCGGGTAGGCGGCGTTGCCTTCGAGCAGCGAAATCTGCCGCTCGCTCCTCGCGTCATGAAGCCATATGGAAGCGCTTTGCAACCCAACGGCCGTGTCAAAGGACCGGCCGTCCGGGGCCATCGCGATGCCTTCCTCCTCGGTCAGCCCGGAGGTAAACTGCTCGGGTTGGCCGTCGGGGAACCGCTGCCGCCAGATGTGAAAGAGTCCTCCGGCCTTGGATGTGAGGTACATCCATTTGCCATCGGGAGACCATGCTCCAAATGTGCAGTCAGCCCCGGGCGGCCCCACCTGGCGGCCCGAAGAACCGCCGTGCATCGGTACCACGCGGCACGGCCCCCAGTTGCCGTAGCCGGTGATTTCCGCCACCAGCACCCATTTCCCATCGGGCGACGCGTGGGACCGCTGGGTCATGCCGCGGTCATTCAGGGGGATGTAGACGTCATGCTCACGGATCCGGCCCTCCTGGGCTGTCACGATCCCCAGGCCGCCGCTGTTCCGAACCTCAGAGAACAGCACCTGCCGCGGACCGGTCCATGTCAGGCCGGTGGCGTTCTGCAGCCATCGCTGCGGCTGGCCGCCCTGCGTGGGAACTATCCAAGTATCCCAGTTGAACTGCGCATCCACCGCCGTATACGCAATGCGCGTCCCGTCCGGCGAGAACGCCGGACTCATCTTCTGGAGGCTGTCATGCGTCAGTTGCACGGGCTCGCCATCCGGCAATATTTTGACGTAAATCTGGCCCAGCGCATAGTAGGTGGAAGAACTGCGAACAAAGGCGAGCATTCGGCCATCCGGCGAAAGCACAGGCTGGCTTACCGGATCGGGCAGCTTGGTGAGCTGAACCCACTCGGAGCGGTCCGGCGCGCGAGCCGGGCCGCGCATCCATAGGGTAGCCCCAACGGCAACCACCGCGAGCACCGCTGCCGAAATCGCAGCGACTCGCCAGCGGTTCCATCCACGCCGTGCTGCTTCGATCGTTCGGCGGGCGTCCGCGATCTTGTGCAGCCGGCGGCCCGCGTCCTTCTCCAGACACTGGCGCAGCAGTTCGCGGACTTTCGCGGGAGTTTTCGCCGGCAGAGCCTGCCAGTCCGGCTCGCGTTCCAGCACGGCCGCAATCGCGTCCGGTAGAGTCTCGTCAGGAAAGGCGCGCCTGCCGGCCAGCAGCTCATAGAGAAGGCATCCGAAGGCCCAAATGTCCGTCCGCTCATCGACGGCCTCTCCGCGGGCCTGCTCCGGACTCATGTATCCAGGGGTACCGATAATATGCCCGGCGGCGGTCTCTATGCCCGTGGCCGTCGTCCATTGCGAGAGATCCTGATTCTCCTCTGGCCCCCCCATCACTTTCGCCAGGCCGAAGTCCAGCACTTTGACTGTGCCTTGTGGCGTGACCTTGACATTGGCTGGCTTCAGATCGCGGTGAATGATTCCTTTGCCGTGCGCCGCTTCCAATGCCTGCGCCACTTGGAGTGCACGGTCGAGCGCGGTTTGCACCGGCAGCGCGCCGCGCAACGTTTCTCCCTCTACCAGTTCCAGGACCAGAAAGTCCGCCTCCCCGGACTCCTCCAGTCCATAGATCGCGGCGATGTTCGGATGATTTAGGGAAGCCAGGGTACGGGCCTCGCGGCGCAAGCGCGCCAGCCGATCGGGGTTCCGCGCGAACTCAGCGGGCAAGGTCTTGATGGCAACGTCGCGGCCGAGCTTGCTGTCGTGCGCGCGATATACCTCGCCCATGCCGCCGGCGCCAAGCGGAGACACGATCCGATACGGCCCGAATTGCCGGCCCAGAAGGGGCACGGTGGCCGTCTGCGTGACCATCATGTCCCGCATGGCGGGTGTTTCGAGGAAACTCCCGGCTTCTTCGCCCTTCGCCAGCAGCAGTTCGACCTGCCGCCCCAGGCCGGTGTCTCCGCCGCATGCAACTTCGAGGAATGCCTGCCGCGCTTCCGGCCGACGCTCCAGAGCCGCGTGGAAGAGCCCCTCTACTCTCCGCCAACGTTGCTGGTCCATGCCGCCTCCGTCCTTGCTGTCTGACAAGCTTACCGCATTACTGGCGATGGAGGATGGCGATGCCTTTGCGGACTCTTGGGCTTCCGAAAAGCCGCGCGCCATCGATGAAATAAGCCCTGGAGTGATTTTCTACGCGAGAAGCCGGCGGCAGTTGCCTGCTACCGCCGCGACGCCGGCAGTACGCGCGCCGAGGGCGTCTGCGAATAGCGCTTTACCACCGCCACGCCCGCGAAGATGATGAGCATCGCCCCCGTCTCCCGCCATCCAAATGGCTCGCGGTAGAACAGCCATCCCAGCGCCACCGCCACCACCGCGTTGACGTACGGATAGACCGACACAATCGCCACCGGCAGCTTATCCATGGCATACACGTAGGCGCTGTATCCCACCAGCGACCCGAAGACGATCAGGTAGACGATCGCCGACACGCCGCGCGTGCTCCAGTGAACGGTCAGATTCCCCGACGCCAGCGCGACCGGGATCATCGCCAGGCCCGCCGCCATCTGCTGCACCCCGCCCGCGATCACCGGGTGCGCCTTCCCCGCCTTGCGCCGCTGGATGATGGATCCGAAGCTCCACCCAACCGTGCCGATCTGGAGCAGCAGAAACCCGGCGATGAGCTTGTGATTGATCGCCCCCGCCCCCGGGTCCGGCGTGAATAGCAGCGCCGCCCCAGCCAGCCCCACCGCCATCCCGGCGATGGTCGGTGCGTGCAGCCGGTCGCCCCCCGGCAGCAGCGCCTCCACCCCCACCATCCAGAAGGGCGAGATGGTGGTGATCAGTCCCGCAATTCCGCTCGGGATCAGCACCTCCGCGGCCACCAGCATCCCGTTGCCCACGCCCAGCGTCAATAACCCGCTGAAGCAGGCCCAAGCCAACTCCTTCCCCTTCGGCAGATACATGCCCCGCGCCCGCGAGAACACCAGCATGATCGCCCCCGAAATCACGTACCTCACGCACACCAATAACATCGGTGGAAACGATTCCAGCGCCATGCGAATCCCCAGATAAGTGGTCCCCCAGAAGAAACACACCGCGACCAGTGCTAAATACGGCTTGAATAATGGATGCCGGGACAATAATTCAGGTTATCAGGTGGCATAAGGCTCCGCCTTGTGCGTTGGTTCACAGTGTGCATAACCGCTTTGGGGATCGATGGATGTATCGTGAAAACCGCTCCCCCGCCAGCGTCCCGTTGACCCAGACCTTGCTCCGGATCGCCACGCCGTCGAAGCTCGGCAGGGCCTGGTCGAACGACCCGGGCCCCTGGATTCTGGTCCACGCCGGGATCAATGGCTGGCGTGATTCTCCGGCAGGAGGCGCGCGGCCCCGCGCAGGCCGCTCCACTCTTCCGCCACCACGATGGAGTTCGCCGGGTTGCGCGGGTCGTACCTTACGCTCATCGCGCTCACCCCGGCGAAATCCACCGCCGCCTTGTCCACCAGTCGTGAGATATCCTGCGATGCGGTGTACTCCACACCGCGCACCGCGTACGAATAAAATACCAGGTTCTCGCGGATCTCCACCAGCATCGCGTCGCTGATCTTCCCCGTGGCCACCAGTTGCGCGCACCGCCGCCGCTCGCGTTCCTCCGCCGTGACCCGCGAGCGCTGCCATGCCCGGTACCCGATGACGGCGAGCAATCCCACCAGCACCGCGGCCAGCGCGACTGTGATCAGCTCGGCGGCCGTGTAATCGGTAGGCACTCCCTGCATCAATGGCAATCGCTAGCGAGCGGCGGGCGTCTCCGCGAAGACTTTATTGTAGTCCTTCATAAACTGCTCCAGCCCCTTGTCCGTCAGCGGGTGATTGAACAGCATATCCAGCACCTTGAACGGCATGGTGCCGATGTGCGCCCCGGCCAGCGCCGAATCGATCACGTGCGTCGGCCCGCGCAGCGATGCCGCCAGCACCTGCGTCTTGTAGCCATAGTTGGTGTAGATCTGCGTGATGCTGCGGATCAAGTCCATCCCCACGGCCCCAATGTCATCCAATCGCCCCACGAACGGGCTGATGATGTAGGCCCCTGCCTTGGCTGCCAGCAGCGCCTGCCCCGCCGAAAAACACAGCGTCACATTGACCCGGATGCCCTCTTTGCTGAGCGCCGCAGTCGCCTTGATTCCATCCCGCGTCAACGGGCATTTCACTACGATGTTTTTGTGGATCTTGGCCAGCTTGCGCCCTTCCGCCATCATCGCGTCCGCTTCGGTGGAAATCACTTCCGCGCTGATGTCGCCATCCACGATGTCGCAGATCATGCGCACCTGCTCCTCGATCGGACGTCCTTCCTTGGCGATCAGCGACGGGTTGGTGGTCACCCCATCGACGATTCCCCAACTGGCGCCCTTCTTCAGCTCATCCAGATTCGCGGTATCCAAAAAGAATTTCACGTCGTGCCCTCCGAGTTTCCATTTCAGTTTACACCGCGCAGGGGAAAGCAGATTTCGCGCCAAGAGCGCAAAGGACGCAAAGAGAACCTTGAATGTCCTCCAGCTCCGTCGCCGATCCGCCGAATGGCGAAGTTGCGATATCTGGTTCTTAGTCTGCTTTGCGCCCTTTGCGTTCTTTGCGCGAAACTCATTGCTTGTACAATGGAACTACAGTGCCTGGGAAAACCTTCTACATCGAAACATTCGGCTGCCAGATGAATGCCCACGACTCCGAAAAAGTCGTCGGCACTCTGCTGTCCGAAGGCTATGCGCAGGTGGCGACGCCCGAAGACGCGGGACTGGTCCTCTACAACACATGCAGCATCCGCGATAAGGCCGAACAGAAGGTCTTCAACCGCCTGCAGAACTTCAAGCGCGAGGGGATGAAGGGCAAGATCTTCGGCGTGCTGGGCTGCGTCGCCCAGCAGGAAGGTGAAAGAATCTTCGACCGCGCGCCCCACGTTTCGCTGGTCGCCGGCTCGGCCAGCTATACCCACCTCGGCGAAATGCTGGTTCAGCTCGAAAGTGGCAACCGCCGCGTCACCGGCCTGAGCTTCGACAACGCCGAAGCCTTCGCCACGCCGTTTACGCGCCGCGACAACCCGCACCGCGCCTACCTCACCATCATCGAAGGCTGCGACAAATCCTGCGCTTACTGCGTGGTGCCCTTCACCCGCGGACCGGAGCGCAGCCGCACCAGCGAGAGCGTCATGGCGGAAGCGCGCGGGCTGGCCGAAAAGGGCTACACCGAAGTCCAGTTGCTCGGCCAGAACGTCAACAGCTACCGCGATCCCTCGCCCGCCGGATGGGACTTTGCCACGCTCCTGGCGCGCGTCGCCGAAATACCCGGTATGCGCCGCGTGCGCTACACCACCAGCCATCCGCGCGATTTCGTGCGCGGCATCGTGGATGCCATGGACGCCAACCCCGCCATCTGCGATCATATCCACCTGCCCGTGCAGTCGGGCTCTTCCCGCGTGCTCGCCGCCATGGATCGCCTCTACACCCGCGAGGAGTACATGCGCCGCATCGAGTGGATCAGGAACGCCAGACGCCGCTACTCTCTCACCACCGACATCATCGTCGGCTTCCCCGGCGAGACCGATGCCGATTTCCAGCAGACCCTCGACCTGCTCGACGAAATCCAGTACGATTCCCTGTTCAGCTTCAAATACTCGCCGCGCCCCAACACCGCCGCGCTCCGCATGGAAGACCGCGTCCCGGACGAAGAGAAGCAGCGCCGCCTGCTGATTCTCCAGGAGAAGCAGCGCGCCATTCAGATCCGGCGCAACGCGGAACTCATCGGCGGCATCCAGGAGGTGCTGGTGGAAGGCCGGAACCCGGCGCTGGGCCAGTGGATTGGCCGCACCACGTGCAACCGGACCCTCAACTTCTCGCACCCCGACACCAATGGAACCGATCTGGCCGGCAAGTACCTCTCCGTCCGCGTCACCCGCGCCGGCCCCAACTCGTTAGTGGGCGAGAGCGCGGCGGTTGTGTGATTCGTGGTGTAATCAGGATGGGGGAGGACCGAAAATAATGGAAGTCGAAATGAAAATTCGCGGGCTCATGATGGATCCCGTGACCAACATGCCCATTGTCATCCTGAAAGATCTCAATGGCAATACCGTGCTCCCCATCTGGGTTGGCGTGTACGAGGCGAATGCCATCGCGCTCGAAATCGAAAAGGTTTCGACCCCGCGGCCCATGACCCACGACCTGATCAAGACCCTGCTGCTGGGCCTCAACACCGGCTTACGCAAGGTGGTGGTCTCTGAACTCAAGGACGATACCTTCTACGCGGTGATCTGGCTCGACCGCGACGGCGAACTGATCAGCGTGGATTCGCGCCCCAGCGACGCACTCGCCCTGGCGCTCCGCCTGGATTGCCCCATCTACGTGGAAGAGACCGTGCTCAAATCGTCGAAACTGGCAGCCACGGTTTCCGACAAGGTGAATAACGACGAACTGCGGCGCTGGCTGGAAGGCCTGAACGACGAAGACCTCGGCCGCTATAAGATGTGAGCCGGCTCGACGACCTGAACATCCGCCTCATGGTGGAAGGCCCCGCGGTTTCCATTTATGTGCGCGACAACTGCATCGCGGCCGTCGGCGGGACCCATGGCAGCAGCTTGGGTAGCGGCTTGGGCTGCAATCAGGGCAGCACCGGGATGATGACGGAGCAGGGCTTGGCGTACTTGGTGTGGCGCGACGGGCAGCCCTATCTCGCGGCCAAGGGCGGCGCAACCCCGGCGACTCCGGAACAGGTGGAAACTATCCGTAAATTCTCCCAAGACCTTAGCAACGCTCTCAACACTGCGCTGAGCACATGACTGAGCACATGACCATCGACGAACAACTCACCTACCTGCGCAAGGGCATGGCGGAGATCATCCGCGAAGAAGACCTGCGCGAACGCCTGATCCAGGCCGCCAAAACGGGCCGCAAACTGCGCGTCAAAGCCGGCTTCGACCCGACCGCGCCGGACCTGCACCTGGGACACACCGTGCTCCTGCGCAAGATGAAACACTTCCAGGATCTGGGCCACACCGTGATCTTCCTGATCGGCGACATGACCGGCATGATCGGCGACCCCACCGGCCGCAACGCTACGCGCCCGCCGATGACCACCGAGGCCATCGAACGCAACGCCGAGACCTACAAGCAGCAGGTCTTCAAAATCCTCGATCCCGAAAAAACCGAAGTCCGCTTCAACAGCCACTGGCTGGCGCAGCTCAGGTGGGAAGAAGTCATCCGCCTGACCAGCAAGTACACCGTGGCCCGCCTGCTGGAGCGCGACGATTTCGCCAAGCGCTACGCCGCCAACGCGCCCATCTCGCTGCACGAATTGATGTACCCGCTGGCCCAGGGCTACGATTCGGTGGCGCTCCAATCCGACGTGGAAATGGGCGGCACGGACCAGAAATTCAACCTGCTGGTGGGCCGCGAATTGCAGCGCGATTACGGCCAGCCGCCACAGATCGTCGCCATGACGCCCCTCCTCGAAGGCCTGGACGGCGTCAATAAGATGTCCAAGTCGCTGGGCAACTACATCGGTATCACCGAGGCGCCCGAGGTCATGTTCCGCAAAGTGATGCAGATCTCTGACTGCCTGATGTGGCGGTATTACGAGCTGCTCACCGACCGCAGCCTGGCCGAAATCGCGGAGCTGAAGACGTCGATGCACCCGATGGAGGCCAAGGCGGCGCTGGGCAAGATTATCGTCACCGACTTCCACTCGGCCGCCGCCGCCGATGCCGCCGCCGCGGTCTTCAACGCCGTGGTGCGCCGCAAGGAAACGCCCACGGATATATCGACCGTGCCCGAACCCGAGGGCGTGCGCGTGGAGGGCGGCATTCGCGTGGACAAGCTGCTGGCGCGCATCGGGCTCGCCGAATCGGTGAGCGACGCGGTACGCAAGATCAAGGCAGGCGCCGTGCAGATCAACGGCGAGAAGGTGAAAGAAGTGTTACTTAAGGACGCGCCCGCGGAGTTACTGATTCAGGTTGGGAAGAGCTGGAAGAGAGTGGTGAAGCGGGTAGGGGACTGACAAGACTGGCATGAATTTCCGGCGCCCTTTGGCGGAAATTCGCTGCCAGTCCTGTCTGTCCCCGGTCTGTCTCGAAAAGTGCGAACCTGATAATACGGTGAGAAAACTCTTTTTCTGGAAACTGAAGCAGCGCGAGATCCGGCTGGGCGAACGCACCGTGATCATGGGCGTGCTGAACGTCACGCCCGATTCGTTCTCCGACGGCGGCAAATACTCCGACCCGGACCGCGCCTATGCGCGCGCCATCGAACTCGAAGAACAGGGCGCCGACATCATCGATATCGGCGCGGAATCGACGCGCCCCGGCTCGGCGCGCATCTCGGCGGCGGAAGAGATACGGCGGCTGATCCCGGTCCTGAAGCGCCTCAAGGACAAGCTCACCATCCCGATTTCGGTGGACACGTACAAGTCCGAGGTGGCCGAGCGCGCGCTCGAACTCGGCGCCGAGATCATCAACGACCCATCCTGCCTCACCTTCGAGCCGCAACTGGCGCGCACCGTGGCGCAGTACAACGCCGGCCTGGTCCTGAACCACATGCGCGGCACGCCGGAAACCTGGGCCAAACTGGGGCCCATCGCGGACCCTATCGGCACTATCGCACGCGATCTGGAGGCCACCATCAGCCGAGCCCGGCACCTCGGCGTCGAGAAGACCCGCATGGTGATCGATCCGGGGCTCGGTTTCGGCAAGCGCAAGGAAGACAACAACATGATTCTGGCACGGCTGGGCCAGTTGAACGGGCTCGAACTGCCGATCATGGTGGGACCCTCGCGCAAGAGCTTCCTGGCGCACCCGGACCCCGAGGAAACCAAGTTCGCCTCGGCGGGCGCGGTCACGGTCGCGGTGCTGGGCGGCGCTCACATTGTGCGCGTCCACGACGTGCGCGAAATGCGCGCGGCAACGGACGTGGCGGATGAGATTTTACGCTGCCGTACCGAGTAACCGTTCGATACTGTAACCTAATCGTTCTATCTTGTATCTATAGTGTGCCGTGTCAGAAATCGCTCCCTTACGGTCGCGGCTCGGATTGGAGCATTGTGTGCGCCAGGGTATTCTCGATTGGCGGGTGTTCAGGTGAATCGTCTCACGTTCAAGTCGCGCGCCCGCGTCCCGCTTGCAAAGAGAGGTGAAAAGAGTTCTATTAAGTAATATGGGATCTATGGCTCGCGCGACCTGCGTCCAGGGTCAAGGTCCGCCCTTCCGAATAAGGAGTCCGCATGTCAACGAATGATTCTCTCGATCGCCGGGATTTTCTGAAATCCGTGAGCGCTACCGGCCTGACCCTCACTGCCGCCACGTCCGCCATGGCTGCCAAGACCGCCAGCAAGATGAGCGGGGGCCGCGTGATCGGCGCCAATGACCGCATCAACATTGGCGTCATCGGCTGTGGCGGCCGCGGCCGCTACGACGCCGACGCGTTCAGCGCCTTCGCCACGAAGAACAACAATGCCTGCCAGATCGTCGCCGCCTGCGATGTCTACGAAAAACGCAAGAAGATGGTGGCCGACAAATTCAAGGTGAAGGGCTATCTGGATTATCGCGAACTCCTCAACCAGAGCGATGTGGACGCGGTCATCGTCGCCACCCCAGACCACTGGCACGGCAAGATGGCCATGGACGCCATGGACAAGGGTAAGGACGTCTATCTCGAGAAGCCCATGGTCCACACCAATGAAGACGCCCGGCAGTTGGTGGCCACCGTGAAGGAGACCAAGCGCATTCTCCAGGTGGGCTCCCAGACCACTTCCGGCGACATCTGGTGGAAGGCCAAAAAGGCCATCGCCGACGGCATGATCGGCCAGATGATCGAGAGCCAGGGTTCCTACCACCGCAACGGCACCGAGGGCGAGTGGAACTGGCCCATCGAAGCCGGCGCCGGCCCGGATGGCAAGGGAGACGATTTCGTCGATTGGAACATGTGGCTGGGGTCCCAGTTCAAACTCGCCCCCAAGCGCCCCTGGGATGCCGACCGCTTCTTCCGCTTCCGCAAGTACTGGGATTATTCCCTGGGTATCGCCAGCGACCTCTTCTATCACGTGATCGCGCCGCTCAACATCTGCTGGGATGAGCCGCAGTTCCCCACCAAGGTGATGGCTACCGGCGGAATCTACATCTTCAAGAAATTGCCCGACGGCAAGCCGGACCGCGAAGTGCCGGACACCTTCCACCTGCTGGCGGAATACGCCAAGGGCCACTCCCTGGTACTGAGCTCGTCCATGGCCAATGACACCCACATCCCCGGCATGATCCGCGGGCACGAAGGCACCATCATCATGGTGGACCACGGCCAGTTCGAACGCAACGTCCCCTTCATCACGGTGAAGCCGCAGGTGAAGAACACGCGGGTGGGCGGGCAGAGCAAGACGGTGGCCATCGGCGGCGAGGCCTACGAGAAGAAATTCGGCCTCAAGGACATTCAGATCCCCATCGATCAGACCGACATGATGGACCTGCACATCGGCAATTTCCTGGGCTGCATGCGCACCCGCGAAAAACCGCACCTGGATGTGGAGACCGGCGCCAAGGCCGTGGTCGTCATCAATCTGGCCGCCCAATCCTACCGTGAAGGCAAGGTTATGTATTGGGACGCCCAGCACTGGAAGGCCTCGGACAAGCCGGTTAAGGCGTAAGGCCGGAACAAACCATCAGCCGCCGATGAACACAGATGAACGCGGATAAGCACTCCTGGTCTTATCCGCGTTCATCGGCGTTTATCGGCGGCCATTTCTTCTTTGCCATTCTGCAATATCGGACAGTTCGTCCCAGCCTCGAACACTTTCTCCTCCGCAACTCGCCTCTAAATCCAGCATTTCCCGCGGCACACCGCTTGCTCATCACACCCGTACGGGAGGTCTCCCCATGGCGCAAAAGGAACGTGTTCGGGAAACTTTGAGCAGCTTGCCCACTCTGGAACATCTGGTGGAACGTGTGGAGGCGGGTTGGAAATTGGTGGCGATCGAATGGGAACGCGAAGCGGCCGGCGCGCCGCTCGCCACCCATGAGTTCGATGTGGAAGAGATTCCCTACAGTCTGCGCGTGTCCGACGATTGCACCGGCCTGGTGGAGAGCCACCCCGAGCGGCAGATCATCATCATCGCGCTCGATATGATCGTGGAGGATTGCCCGCTTTCCGAGGTGGCCGAGGAGCTCGATCGCCGCGGGTACAGCACCCGCGATGGCAAACCCTGGACCCCCTCCGCGCTATTCACGCTGCTGCCGCGCATGATTCAGGTGGGGCCGCGGGTCTTCACCAGCAGCGAATGGGTGACCCGCAAGCAACGTCTGCCGCGCGTGGTGTGAAGCGGCCTTGACTACTGCGCGCCGTTCCGGCTGGACAATTGTCGCGACGGGCGGCTCCGGCGGGAACACTTTGCGGCCCTGCACACGTCCAAAAACAAGAGGCCGGCTTTCCTCCTGCGGAGGAAAGCCGGCCAGAAAACAAAAACAAAACACGTCAGACCCGGTAGGGCTTGACAGGTCGCTCCATATCAGAAGTGGAACCGCAGCGAAAGCTGCAGGTTACGCACATCCCCGGTCTTGTTCGTCACCTTCATCAACGTGGTGAGGTTGGTAGGATCGGTTCCGACGCCGCTCCAGTTGGGGTGATTGAGTGCGTCATAAGCTTCGGCGCGGAACTGGAAGCCAAGCGTCTCGCGAATCTTGAAGTCTTTGAACAGCCCCAGATTGTAATTCTCGAAGCCGGGGTTGTAGATCATGTCGCGAATGCCGTCCTGGTGGTTGAACGTGCCCTTTGTGGGTGCAGTCCACTTTAACGTGCAGCCGGTACCGGTAGCGGCGCAACCAGCTTCGTTGAAGGGATAGACCCACCAGTTGGCGTCGGAGTTGCCGCTGTTGTGAGCCATCGTCTTCTGGTAGTCGAGGCTGCTGTTATTAAACACCCAGTAGTTGCCGATGCCGCCGGTCAGGTTGCCATCGACGCCGACGCCGGCGTAGTCCGTGCCGCGGCCGATGCTGGTCGGGAGGCCCGACTGATACTGGATCAGGCCGCTGACCTGCCAGCCGCCGAGCATCTTGCCGGACAGGTGGCTGTGGTCCTTGAAGAACGGCAGCGCATACAGGAAATTGGCGATGAATACATGGCGGGTATCGAATTCCGACGGCCCCCACATGTTGTGGGCGTAGTAGGTGTCGGGGATGATGTCTTTCGGGTTCGAGCCATCGTCCATCGACTTGCTGTAAGTGTAAACGACGCCGGCATGCAGGCCGCTGGAGAAGCGGTGGTTCCAGGTGAGCTGGAGCCCGTTGTAGCGGGAGCTGGCGACGTTGTCGGATTCACGGACGGAGTTGTAACCCTTGTAAGGCCGCAAGTCGTCGAGGTTGGTGCCCGCGGGAGCAGCCGCGACCACAGCGGGTGTCGGCTGGTTGATGTTGGACTCGCGCTGCTGGTGGAGTCCGCGCCGTCCCACATAACCCACGGTCATCAGGGAATGCCACGGCAGTTCGCGTTCGACGGTGACGTTCCAGTTCCACGCTTCGGGATTCTTGAAGTCGCGGCTCTGCGTAGTGACCGTGAGAGGCAGACTGTTGGCCGAGAGTCCGCCCGGATTGTCCGCGTTTCCGAAAGTGACGTTGGCCGTCGGCTGGTAGGGCGGATTGCCGCCCAGGAAGATCGAGTCGCTGACGCCGACGCGGGTGATGAACCGGCCGCCGCCCGCGCGGAGAACCGTCTTGTCGTTCAACCGGTAGGCAAACCCGGCGCGCGGCTGAATCTGGCCCCAACGGATATGGGAGAAGTAGTTGGGATACGCGCCGCCGCGGAACAGGTAGTCGTAAGTACCGGCCGTGGCTTCGGGGAAGCGGCCTTTGGCGGAATCCGGCCAGCCGGTGCCGGGAATAACCATGCCGTTGTAACGGTCGGTGCCCGACGGAGCGATCACGACTCCGTTCTTGACGGTTACCGCTTTGGCCGGATCGTAGAGCATGGGATCGAACGCGATCATGTTCGCCCACAGAGCGTGGTAAGGAACGATGACCGTATAGCGGACGCCAACGTTGACGGTGAGGCGCTGGCTGACCTTCCACGAATCCTGAGCATACGGCTCATAGGAGGATCCACGGAAGAGCGTGTAAGCGCGCTGGCCAAGCTCGGAGTACGAATCGAACAGGCCCATGGCAACGTTGCCGATGGCGTTGCCGCTGTTAGGAGCTCCCGAACGGGTGTCGGTGAAGGTGAACTGCCCATTCTGGTTGTTGGTGCAGGTGGGGCAGGCGGACACGTTGATTTCGTCGTTGTCGTTCTCGCCCGATTTCTCATAATACATCCCGAACTTTAACGTGTGGCTGCCCTTGACCCAGGTGAAGCTGTCGGAGATCGTATAGATCGGACCGGTTGAGTGCGATGGATACGGTCCGCCGTTGAGGCCGTTCAGACCGGTGATATTCGCAGTGGGGATTCGCGTGGGGATGAGCTTGCCGTTCGGAAAAATGTACGGGTAGTTAATGCCGGCGGTGGTGCGATCGAAGAAATGCGCCGTGTCCACCGGGATGTAGACGTCATCCAGGCTGGCGGTGGCGATCAGTTCGTTCACCTTGTTGGCGCTGACCGTCCACACCCAGTCCAGCGAGTTGGTCTGGTTGGGACGATTGAAGTACTTGGGCGTCTCGGTGGGTGTGCCGTCGAGAGGCTGGTACTCGAAGAAGGCGTAGTTATTGCGGCGGAACTGCAGCCGCTGCCGGTCGGTGAGATTCATGTCGACCGCCAGCGTGTCCTTGCGCTGATCCTGCGGATGGAGCGCAGTCACGTAGTAGTTGCTGGTTCCTCCGGCGGCGCCGACGGGAATGTCGGCCTTGGGATATGCCTTCAGGATGCCCAGGCCATTGGGACTTTGAAGCCCCACGGGGATGAGGTTGCCCGGAATCGGAACCTTCGTGTTCGGGTCCACAAGCTGTACCACCTTACCCAGAATGTTCACCGGGTTGTTGGTCAGCAACTCGCTGAAGTCTCCCGTGCGCATCTTGGCGGACGGCACGGTCCAGGTGGCGGAGTCGTAGAAACGGTACTTCACCCACTCCTGGCCCCAATACCAGAAGAACTTCGATTTGTCCTTGTTGAACTTTCCAGGAATATAGAAAGGACCGCCGGCGTTGTATCCGTACTGGTTGTAGCGGAACGGCAGCACCGTGCTGTTCGGCAGCAAGCCCGGTATGTCGGGTGTGTGGTTGCGCGTCCAGGTGTTCGCATTGAAAGCATCGTTGCGGACATACTCGTAGGCGTTGCCGTGGAACTGCTGTCCGCCGGAACGCGTGACGATGCGGATCTGGGCGCCGGAAGTGCGTCCGTATTCGGCCGCATAGGCCGCAGTCAGAATCTGTACTTCCTGGGTGGAATCGACGTCGGCAGCGCCGATGGCCGAGCCGTTGGCGCGCGTACGCACTGCCGGAGCGCCGTCGTAGGTGGTCAGGTTTTCCTGAGTGCGCGAACCATTGAAATTCGAAGGCCCCTGGCTCATTCCAAAAGAGAGGCCGGCAGCGTTGGTGGGGCGCGCGCCGGGCGCGAGCGCTGCGAGACCGACCGGGTTGCGGCCGTTCAACTCCAGCAAGTCGATTTGCTGACGTGTAACCAGAGCCTGGCTAGTTGCGGATTCCGTCTGCAAAGCCTGGGCCGAGGCCGCAACCTCGACAGTTTCAGTCGCTGCGCCGACCACCAGGGCGGCGTCTACCGCCAGTGCCCCGCTGGGGTCAAGCTTGTTGCGCGTGGCCTCGTACTTCTTGAAGCCAGCCGCTTCGGCGGTGATTGTATACAAGCCCGCCGGAATGTTCGTGACCACGTAATAGCCGGATTCGTTGGTGTTGGTGCGGCGCTCGGTCCCTGTGGCTTCATTCTTGACGCTCACTTGGGCCTTTGGCACGACGGCGCCAGAAGGATCTTTCACAAACCCCGAAATCGAACCCAAATCCGATTGCGCGAACGCGAGACTCGTGCAAACCATTAAAACTAGTGCGAGCGCCAAGGCTCGCATGGAACATACACGGTTCATACTTTTTTCTCCTCTTTGTATTGAGAACTAACCTTTGACCCTTGTGCCCGCCGGAACGTAGACCGCTCCGGATTTCCTTTGCGACGATATGCGGCGATGTCTCCTTGTTGCTTTATTTGACGCCCCTGGTGGCTGCACACGTGTGCAAGATATTTCAAACTACACCGGGAAACCGTGGGTGTCAAGGGGAAAAAACAGGGGGATCTCAACAGCCGGGCGTCACGACGTAGCGGACCCGGGCGCATCCGGTATAAACTTTCACTCATGAAGTCTCGACCCATGCATCCTTTGGTGTTCATCGCCGCCGCAGCCCTGTCCGCCTGGACCCTGGCCGCCCAAACACTGCCGAATATTACCACACCCAAGGAGGCGCTTGGATTTAACATCGGTGACGATTATCAGGTCGCCAACTACACCCAGTTGGAAACTTACTGGAAAAAGCTGGCGGCGGAAAGCCCGCGCATGAAGCTGGAGAGCATCGGCAAGACCGAGGAAGGCCGCGACCAGTGGATGGCCATCGTCACCTCGCCGGAGAACATGAAGAAGCTCGCGCGCTACAAGGAAATCGCCGGCAAACTGGCGCATGCCGAGGGCGTCAGCGAGCCGGAGGCGCGCGCCCTCGCCAAGGAAGGCAAGGCCATCGTGTGGATCGATGGCGGACTGCACGCCTCTGAAACCGTGGGCTCGCAGCAGCTCATGGAGTGGGTCTACCAGATGGTGAGCCGCACCGATGAAGAGACCATGCGCTTCCTCAACGACGTCATCGTGCTCAACGTCCAGGCCAACCCCGACGGCCAGGAACTCGTCGCCAACTGGTACATGCGCGAAAAGGACCCGCTCAAGCGCAGCATGAACGGCCTGCCCCGCCTCTACGCCAAATACGTCGGCCACGACGACAATCGCGATTTTTACATGTCTAACATGAAGGAATCCACCAACATGAACCGCCAACTGTTCATCGAGTGGTTCCCCGAGATCATGTACAACCACCACCAGACCGGCCCCGCCGGCGCCGTGGTCTTCATCCCGCCCTTCCGCGATCCGTTCAACTACAACTTCGATCCCCTGGTGCCCCTGGGTATCGAAATGGTCGGCACCGCCATGCACAGCCGCCTGGTAGCCGAGGGCAAGGGCGGCAGCGCCATGCGCACCGGCGCGAATTACTCCACCTGGTGGAACGGCGGCTTGCGCACCGTCACCTATTTCCACAACATGATCGGCATCCTCACCGAGATCATCGGCAATCCCACCCCCACGCGGATCCCCTTGGTCGCCGACAAGCAACTGCCGCAGGGCGATTGGCCCATGCCGGTGGTTCCGGGCGAGTGGCATTACCGCCAGTCGATCGACTATGAGATGACGCAGAACCGCGCCATCATGGACCTGGCCTCGCGCTACCGCGAAACCTGGCTGTTCAACATCTGGCGGATGGGAACCAACTCCATCCGGAACGGCAGCACCGATCACTGGACCGTGACGCCCAAGCGCATCGCGGCCCTGGAAGCGGCGGCGGTGTTGGCTGCCCCGGCGACGGCCGGCGGCGCCGGACGCGGCGGCCGTGGTGGACGCGGCGGCGCGGCGGCGGCGCCTGCAGCGGCTCCAACCACAACCCAGGCGGGCGGCGACGTCCCGGCCGGAGGCGGCACCTTCGGCGGCTTCGCCCGCTCGATTCCCGCCGAGTTGTACGACACGGTTCTGCACGATCCCAAACTGCGCGATCCGCGCGGCTACATCATTCCCTCCGGCCAGGCCGACTTTGCCACCGCCACCGAATTTGTCAACGCTCTGTTGAAAAACGGCATCGCCATCCAGCGCGCGACCTCCGCCTTCCAGGTGGCCGGCAAGAGCTATCCCGCGGGTTCGTATGTGGTCAAGGCCGCACAGGCTTTCCGCCCCCACGTGATGGACATGTTCGAGCCGCAGGACCATCCCAACGATTTCGCTTACCCCGGCGGCCCGCCCAAGCGCCCTTACGACATCACCGGCTGGACGCTCGCCATGCAGATGGGCGTGCAGTTCGATCGCGTGATGGAGAGCTTCGACGGCCCCTTCACCAAGATCAACGGCCTCGTGCCGCCTCCCGCCATGTCCGTCGTGGGGCCCTCCAACCCCGCAGGCTACCTGATCAGCCACCGCATCAACAACTCGTTCGTGCTGATCAACCGCCTGATGAAGGCCAACGCCGGCGTCTACTGGCTGAAGTCGGCCGGCGCGGCGGATGGCGAAGACCTCGGCACCGGCGCCATCTGGGTTCCGGCATCCGCCGCCGCCCGCCCCGTGCTCGAAAAGAGCGCGCACGATCTCGGCGTGACCGTCCACGCGGTGGCCAAAGCGCCCACCGGCGATGCCCTGAAGCTCAAGCCCATCCGCATCGGCCTCTACGATCAGTACGGCGGATCCATGCCCTCCGGCTGGACGCGCTGGCTTTTCGAGCAGTACGAATTCCCCTTCGAAGTGGTCTACCCCGCGGCCCTCGACGCGGGCGATCTCAAGAGTAAGTTCGATGTGATCGTCTTCACCGACGGCGCGATTCGGCGCGGCGCCGCGGGTGGCCGCGGTGGCGGCGGCGGCTTCGGCGCGCCCGATCCGGCCACCATCCCAGCCGAGTACCAGAGCATGCTGGGCCGTATCTCCGACGACAAGACCATGCCCCAGCTCAAGAAGTTCGTCGAGAGCGGCGGCAACATCGTGACCATCGGCAGTTCCACCAGCATCGCCGAGGTCTTCGGCATCCCGGTGAAAAATCACCTCGTCGAAAAAGGTCCCGACGGCAAGGACCGCGCCCTACCGGGTGAGAAGTTCTACATCCCGGGTTCGCTGCTCAAGGCCCACCTCGATAACACCAATCCGCTGGCCTACGGCATGCCCGGCGAAGTGGACGTGTTCTACGACAACAGCCCGGTATTCCGCATGGAGCCTACCGCGGCCCTGAAGAAGACCAACGCCGTCGGCTGGTTCAGCGGCGCCGAACCGCTGGACAGCGGCTGGGCCTGGGGGCAGCAATACCTGGAGGGGGGCACCGTCTTCGCCGAAGCGTCCGTGGGCGAAGGCAAGGTCTTCCTGCTCGGTCCGGAAGTCAATTTCCGCGACCAGCCGCACGCCACCTTCAAGCTGCTCTTCAACGGCCTCTACTCCGGCTCCGCGAAGCCCGCCGCGTTGAAGTAGCGTAGCCTTTCAGGCTGCCACGTCGGCGTCCTTGCCGACGTTCTTAAGAATGCCGGTACGAATACCGTCATGGCAGGCGCGACGCCCGCTCTACGCTGCCCGCGCCTGTGCCAATCTAGACTCATGAGCTTTCGACTGGCCGTCACCTACCAGCCTCGCGGCGATCAGGAGAACGCCATCGCGGAACTCACGCGCGGCGTTCGCGAAGGGGAGCAGCACCAGGTCCTGCTCGGCGTCACCGGGAGCGGCAAGACCTTCACCATGGCCAAGGTCATCGAGGCGGTCAACCGCCCGGCCCTCATCCTGGCGCACAACAAGACGCTCGCCGCCCAGCTCTACCACGAGTTCAAGACCTTCTTCCCCGACGCCGCCGTGGAGTACTTCGTCAGCTACTACGATTATTACCAGCCCGAAGCCTACATCCCCTCCAGCGACGTCTACATCGAAAAAGACGCCACCGTCAACGACGAGTTGGACAAGCTGCGCCTCGCCGCCACCAAGAGCCTCTTCGAGCGCCGCGATTGCGTGATCGTCTCCAGCGTCAGTTGCATCTACGGCCTGGGGTCCCCCGAGGCCTACTACGGCATGCTGCTCATGCTGGAAAAAGGTCAGCATATTTCGCGCAATCAGATTGTCACCCGCCTGGTGGAGATCCTCTACGACCGCAACGACACCGATTTCCGCCGCGGCACCTTCCGCGTGCGCGGCGACGTGATCGAGGTCTTCCCCACCTACGACGACGATGCCTACCGCATCGAACTCTGGGGCGATGAGGTCGAGAACCTCTCCCAGATCGACCCCCTCCTCGGCCAGGTCAAGCAGACCTACCAGCGCCTGCCGATCTATCCCAAGACCCACTACGTCATGTCGGCCGCCACCAAGGAGGCTGCCATGAACAGCATCCGAAATGAGTTGGAGTGGTGGCACAAGGAGCTGCAGAAACAGGGCAAACTCATCGAGGCGCAGCGCCTCTTTCAGCGCACCATGTTCGATCTCGAAATGATGAAGGAGATCGGCTACTGCCACGGCATCGAGAACTACTCCCGCCACTTCTCCGGCCGCCTGCCCGGCGAAGCGCCGCCCACCCTACTCGATTACCTGCCCCACGATGCCCTCATGTTTCTCGATGAAAGCCACCAGACCGTCCCTCAACTGCACGGCATGTACCATGGCGACCGGTCCCGCAAGGAGGTGCTGGTGGCCCACGGGTTCCGCATGCCGAGCGCACTCGACAACCGGCCCCTGACCTTCGAGGAATTCGAACACCGCGTCAACCAACTGGTCTATGTCTCCGCCACGCCGGGCCCCTACGAACTCACCAAAACGGCCGGCGTGGTGGTGGAGCAGATCATCCGTCCCACCGGCCTGCTGGACCCCACGGTAGAGATCCGCCCCGTCAAAGGACAGGTGGACGATCTGCTCGGCCAAATCCATAAGCGCGTGGAGAACAACCAGCGCGTGCTCGTCACCACCCTCACCAAGCGCATGGCCGAAGACCTGGCGGAGTATTATTCCGAGGTCGGCGTGCGCTGCCGCTACCTGCACTCGGAAATTACCACCCTGGACCGCATACGCATCCTGCGCGACCTGCGGCGCGGCGAGTTCGACGTGCTGATCGGCATCAACCTGCTGCGCGAAGGCCTCGACCTGCCCGAGGTCTCGCTCGTCGCCATTCTCGATGCCGATAAGGAAGGCTTCCTGCGTTCCTGGGGCGCGCTGCTTCAAACCATGGGCCGCGCCGCGCGCCACGTGGAGGGGCACGCCATCCTCTATGCCGACGTCATGACGGACAGTATGCGCAAGGCGCTGTCGGAAACCGCGCGCCGCCGCCAGACGCAACTGGAATACAACGAGCGCAATCACATCACGCCGCAATCCATCGTCAAGCCCATCGATATGAGCCTGGTGGCCGTGGCCGAGGGCGACTACGTCACCGTGCCGCTCGAAGTGGACGAAGAGGTCGACAACCTGACGCCCGAACAGCGCCTCCGCTTCATCAGCGAGCTCGAGGAGCGCATGCGCGAAGCCGCCCGCAAGTTCGAGTTTGAAAAAGCCGCCCAATTGCGCGACCGCGTCAAGGCCCTCAAGCTGCCGGCATAAGTTGCTCATGACGCCTGCGCCGACCGGTGAAGATCCCGGCTCCGCGCCGATTCGATGACATCCCCATGGCCCTGACGGGCCGCAATGCGGCTGCCGGCGCTCGATCGTCACTACCCGCTTGCCGGCACCCTGCTATGCTGTCTCGTTAGTCCGAAGAAGGAGGATTCGCTGGCATGTTGATTGAACAGCAGATTACCGAACGGCGGGAACGGGCGGCGGGCGCGATCGCCAAGATCCTGAAACGGCCCAGTGGAGAGCCGTACGGCGACTATAGCGTGAAGTCCGCCAGCGGAAAAACCTACCGGCTGGCCATGCGCGGGCCGGGGCTATTCGAAAACTACTGTTCGTGTCCGGACTTCCGCGTCAATACTTTGGGGACGTGTAAGCACATTGAAGCGCTTCTTCTGCGGCTTCGGCGGCGCCACGGCGCCGCGCTCGAGCGAAAGGGCTATGCGCGCACCCGCTCTTCCATCTCGCTGCAATATGGAGAAACCATTGAGATCCGGTTGCGAATGCCAGCTTCGCCGCCGCCGGCTCTGCGGGCCATCGCGGAAGAGTACTTCGATTCAGCCGGATTGTTGCGCCGCGAACACCTCCGCGGCTTTCATCGGGTGCTGGAGGTGTTTCGCAATGCCGATCAGGATGCGGTGATCTACAGCGACGTTCTCGAATATGTAGATCGCGAAAACGAGATTTCCGAAGGACTGGAGTGGGAACGGCAACTCCTGGCAAAACTTCGCCGTGGACAAGACCCGCTGAATGGCGTGCTCAAGACCAAACTGCTGCCCTACCAGACGCAGGGCGCCATTTTTGCCGCCGCCCGAGGCCGAGTGGTCCTGGCCGACGACATGGGTTTGGGCAAGACTGTGCAAGCCTTGGCTGCGGCGGAACTGCTGCGGCGCCGCCGGGGCATTGCGCGCGTGCTGGTGGTGGCCCCGGCTTCGGTGAAGTATCAGTGGAAAACGGAAATCGAAAAGTTCTCGGACTTTTCGGCGCAGGTCATCGAAGGATTGCTGCCGCGGCGTCAGGAGTTGTATGCGTCACCCCAGTTCTTCAACCTTACCAGCTACGAACTGGTCCTCAAAGACGTGCGCTATATGCATGAGATGGCGCCCGACCTGATCATCCTGGATGAAGCGCAACGCATCCGGAATTGGACCACCGCCACAGCCCGCACCGTGAAACAACTGAAAAGCCGCTATGCCTTCGTGCTATCCGGAACACCGCTCGAGAACAAGTTGGAAGAGCTGTTTTCGGTGGTGGAATTCATCGACGGCCGCCGCCTCGGCCCGGCGTTCCGCTTCCTGCATGAGCACCGCACGGAGGATGAAAAAGGAACCCTGATCGGTTATCGCGGGCTGGACCGCATTCACGAACAACTGTCGCCGGTCCTGCTGCGGCGCACGCGAGGAGAGGTACTGAAGGACCTGCCGCACCGCACGGACCAGATTCTCCACGTATCGCTGACCCCGCAGCAGGCGGAACCCTATTGGGAACAAAACGATATCCTGGGCGCTCTGATGCGCAAATGGGAACGGCAAGGCTGGCTCTCCGAGATCGACCAAAAACGTATCCTGTGCTGCCTGCAGAATATGCGCATGCTCTGCAATTCCACGTTTCTCTTCGACAAGCAAACCAACCATTCGCCCAAACTCGCCGAGTTTCGCGAGATCGTCCGCGAGCTGGTGATTGAAGAGGGCCGCAAGGTGGTGGTGTTCAGCGAGTACGAGCGCATGACCCACCTGGCCGGCGAAGAACTCAAAAAGCTGGGGCTCGGATTCGTCTCTCTGCACGGCGGAGTGCCCTCGCGAAATCGGGGCGCCCTGATGGAGAAATTCCGGCACGATGCCGAGTGCAAGGTATTTCTCTCGACCGACGCCGGCGGCGTGGGACTGAATCTTCAGACGGCTTCGGCGGTGATCAATTTTGAGCCGCCCTGGAACCCGGCGCGCCTGGAGCAGCGCATCGGCCGGGTGCACCGGATGGGACAGGCGCATCCAGTCCACGTAGTTCACCTGCTGACCAAAGATAGTATCGAGGAGCGTGTGTGGGAAACGCTGAAACTGAAGAAATCCCTCTTCGCGGGCGTGTTTGACTCACCAACCGGCGAGGTCAGTTTCGCGGCGCTGGGACGAAAGAGTGTCCTCCAGACGATGAAAGAGATCTTTGCCAATCAACCCGGCCGTCCGAAACCTATCATCGACCAAGCCCCGCCCAAGGCCGTTCCCGCACGGTCCGCCGCGGTGCCCACGCCTGCCGCGCCGCCTCAGCCCGTCGTGCCCACGCCTGCCGCGCCGCCCCAGCCCGTCGTGCCCGGGTCCGCGGCGCCAGCGCACGGCTTTGAACAGA
>Ga0208587_1000351_pt1 | contig 25533 bp, 23 predicted proteins | sample NGESurdeep092012_7_FD_184472 | JGI IMG/M metagenome (GOLD analysis project Ga0208587, IMG submission 184472) | Arctic peat soil microbial communities from Barrow, Alaska - NGEE Surface sample 210 deep-092012 (SPAdes) | ecosystem: Environmental > Terrestrial > Soil > Wetlands > Peat ...
TGAACTGCCAGCCGATCAGCAGGGCAAGGATCAACCCGAGTTCGATCACCAGGTTGGTGGAGGCGAACTGGAAGGCCATCGCCGCGGTGAAGTCCGCGCCCTTGCGAAACAGCGACCGGGCCAACGCCACCGCCGCGTAGGAGCACGAGCTCGACGCCGCCCCCAGCACCGACGCGGTGGCCAGGCTGCGCGGCCGGTCGTCGGGTAGCAGCCGCGCGATGGTGGCCTTGCGGACCAGCGACTCGATCACCGCGGACAGGGTGAACCCGAGGATCAGCGACCACGTGACCTGCCAGGTCATCGACCCGGCGACCGCTAGGGCGTGCCCGAGGGCGCGCCAGAGCGCCATCACCCACCTGTGCGGAGTCGGCCGTCGTCGTGGCCGCGGGCTTGGCCTCGGCCGCTGCCGGTCGGCCGGCGGCTCATCGCCGCGAGGGCGACGCGCCGACTGCCCCGGCGGCGGTGTCGGCCAGCGGCCGGAACCGGCGCAGCCGCAAGCTGTTGCTCACCACGAATACACTGGAGAGAGCCATTGCGGCCCCGGCGAACAGCGGGGAGAGCAGCCCGAGGGCGGCGACGGGAAGCAGGACGACGTTGTAGGCGAATGCCCAGAACAGGTTGCCCTTGATCGTGGCCAGGGTCCGCCGCGACAGCCGGATCGCATCCGCGGCCACCAGCAGGTCCCCGCGGACCAGCGTGAGGTCGCTGGCCTCGATCGCGGCGTCGGTGCCGGTGCCCATCGCCAGCCCGAGATCGGCCTGGGCCAGGGCGGCGGCGTCGTTGACCCCGTCCCCGACCATCGCCACCACCTTGCCCTGGGCCTGCAGCCGGCGGATGACGTCCACCTTCTCGGTGGGCAGGACGTCGGCGATCACGTCATTGGCGGCGATGCCGACGGTGGTGGCGACCGCCTGGGCGGCGCGGGTGTTGTCCCCGGTTAGCAGCACCGGGGACAGCCCGAGCGCGCGCAGGCTACTGATGGCTGCGGCGCTGGACGGCTTGGCGACGTCGCTGACCGCCACCAATCCGCGGGCCCGGCCGTCCCAGCCGACGGCGACGACCGTCTGCCCGTCGGCCTCCGCGGCCGCCAGCCGCTGGACGAGCCCGGCCGGCACCGGCATGGCCTCCGCCGTGAGCATCGCCGGGCGCCCGGCGAGGACCGCATGGGCGTCGACGACGCCGCGGACCCCGCGGCCGGGGGTGTTGGCGAAGTCGCTCACCGCGGGCAACGGACCGGCCTGCTCCCGGGCCGCCGCGGCGATCGCCTGCGCAATCGGGTGCTCACTGGCGGCCTCCAACGCCCCGGCCACTCGGAGCACCTCGGCCGGGTCCTCGCCGGCGGCGGCCACGGTGCCCCGATAGGTCATCTTCCCGATGGTCACCGTGCCGGTCTTGTCCAGCACGATCGTGTCCACCCGACGGGTGGACTCCAGCACCTCGGGGCCGCGGATGAGCATGCCGAGCTGGGCGCCGCGGCCGGTGCCCACCAGCAGCGCCGTCGGGGTGGCCAGGCCGAGCGCGCACGGGCAGGCGATGATCAGTACGGCGACGGCCGCGGTGAACGCGTGCGCCGGCGACAATCCGACCGCGAGCGTCACCACCAGGGTCGCCAGGGCCAGGAGGATGACGACCGGGACGAACACCGCGCTGACCCGGTCGGCGAGGCGCTGCACCGGGGCCTTGCCGGACTGCGCTGCGGTGACGAGCCGGGCGATCTGCGCGAGCTGGGTGTCGGCCCCGACCCGGGTGGCGCGCACGACCAGCCGGCCGCCCACGTTCACCGTCGCGCCGGCAACGGCATCCCCGCCGGTCACGTCGACAGGGGCGCTCTCGCCGGTCAGGGGGCTCGCGTCCACCGCGCTGGCACCCTGGAGGACGACGCCGTCGGCGGCGACCTTCTCCCCCGGCCGGACGACGAACCGGTCACCGACGCGGAGCCGGCCGACCGGCACCCGCTGCTCGGTGTCCCCGCGCAGGACGCAGACGTCCTTGGCGCCCAGCTGAAGCAGGGCGCGCAGCGCCGCCCCGGAACGGCGCTTGGCCCGGGCCTCGAAGAACCGGCCGGCGAGCAGGAAGACGGTGACGGCGCTGGCGACCTCGAGGTAGATCTCGCCGGTGCCGCTGCCCCGGCTGGCGGCGACGGCGAACCGCATCCGCATGCCCGGCATGCCGGCGTCGCCAAGGAACAGCGCGTACAGCGACCACAGGTAGGCCGCCAGCGTGCCCATCGAGACCAGCGTGTCCATGGTCGCGGCCCGGTGCCGCAGGTTGGCCAGCGCGGCCCGGTGGAACGGCCAGCCGCCCCAGATGACGACCGGGGAGGCCAGCGTCAGCGACAGCCACTGCCAGTTGTCGAACTGCAACGGCGCGATCATCGCCAGGGCCAGCACCGGCAGCGTCAGGACTGTGGACACCGTGAGGCGCTGCCGCAGCGAGGCCACCGCCGCGTCGTGCTCGGCCGCCGCCGGGTCGACCCCGTCCGCCCCGGCACCATCGGGCTCAGGCGGCTCGGGCCGGCGGACACCGTATCCGGTGGCCTCGATGGTGGCGACGATGTCCTCGGGTCCGAGCTTGGCCGGGTCGTAGCGCACCGCTGCGGTCTCGGTCGCGAAGTTCACCGTGGCCGAGACCCCGTCGAGGCGGTTGAGCCGCTTGGCGATGCGGGCCGAGCAGGAGGAGCACGTCATGCCGGTGACAGCCAGATCGACCGCGGCCGGCCGCGGCCCGCGCGGCTGCCCGGGCACCGCGGTGCCGGTGCCGCGCTCGGTGGTGACGCTCACGACCTGCTCAGGCCCCGACGACGGCGTAGCCGGCCTCGTCCACGGCGGCCCGGACGGCGGCGTCGGTGAACCCGTCCCCGTCGACGGTGAGCGTGCCGGGCAGCGCCACCTCAACGGCGCGCACGCCGGGGACCTTGGCGACCTCCTCATTGACCGCCGCGACGCAGTGCCCGCACGTCATCCCGGTGACCTCATAGACCTTTTCGGCCATGACCTGCTCCTGACGCTCGCGAGGATTACCCTCTGGGGGTATCTGTCCCTAGCCTAGCAGTGGTACCCGCCCCGGTATAGACGTCCGGCCCAGCGACGAAGGAGCACCCGATGGCGAAGCCCGCCCCGGCCACCCCCGACCGGCGGGCCGGTCGGACCACCGCTGCCTCACCGGTGGCCGGGGAGGTGGCCGGCGCCGCGAGCGGGACCGGAGTCGTCCGCGGCTACACCGCGACCAAGCCGCAGCTGCAGGGCCGGCTCGCCCGGATCGAGGGGCAGGTCCGGGGCGTCGCCAAGATGGTCGAGGACGACCGGTACTGCATCGACGTGCTGACTCAGATCAACGCCGTCCAGGCCGCCCTGGACAAGGTCGCCCTCGGCCTGCTCGATGGCCACGCCCGGCATTGCCTCGTCGGCCACGGCGGCGGCCCCATCGACCCCGACGACCAGGTCGCCGAGCTGATGGGCGCGGTCGGGCGGCTGCTCAGCCGCTGAGGCGGTGCGCGGCGGGACCGAGCCGCGCTCGCGCCGCGGCCGCCCGCCGGGCGAACGGGCGGATCGGAGAGCGGCGACGTCCACGCGGGCGGGTTGGGTCACGTCGGCAAGTGCTGGCGGACCTGGGTGAGCAGGTCGGGGGCGGAGAGGAACATCGAGGGGTACTCGCCGTACCAGCGCTGTGCGCCGGTGGCGTCGATGAGCACGAAGCTGTGCCCGGGCAGTCCGGGGTGCATCCCCTTGCCGAGGACGCCGTAGGCCTCGGACACGGTGCCGTCGTCGAGCAGGAACGGGGTCGCCACGCCGTAGGTGGCCATGTCCCGGCTGATCTGGTCGCGGGTGTTCATGACGATCGGCAGCACGGTGACGTCCGCCTGGGTGAACGCGGCCGGGTCCTTCTCGATCGTGGCCATCTGCTGCAGACAGGATCCGCAGCCGGCACCTTCGGAGAAGTAGAGCACCACGTTGTGGCCCCGGAAGTCCGCCAGGTGCACCGGCCGGCCGGCCGTGTCGGTGAGGGTGAAGTCGGGGGCCGGGCGCGCCGCGGCCGACGACGAGGGCCGCGAGCTCGCCATCATCGCGGCCAGCACCGCGGCGACGGCGACGAGCCCGACGGCCCAGAGCAGGAGGTGGCGCCGGCGGCCGCGCCGGACCTGGCCCCGGCGGGTGGCGGCGAGCAGCTCGCGCCGGTGCGCGTCATCGCGGCGGGTGGCGGTCTTGCTGGTCATCATCGAGTCCTTCATGCCCGGGTGGCGTGGTGGCCGGCCGCGCCCTCGACGCCCGCGGCAGTGTCCGCGTCGGTGAGGGCCTCGGTGGCGGAGGTTGGGTTGGGGCGGTGCCGGTCGCGCAGGGTCGCGACGACGAACACAGCGGCGATGGCCAGGACGGCCAGCCCGAGAACGGGTTCGGGGACCGGCGCGGTCCATGCCTCGACCCGGGCGAAGACCCGGGCCAGGGAGCGGCCGAGGGCGACCTGGAAGCCGAGGCCGCCGGTCATCGTGCCGGTGTTCGCCAGGAAGAGGACGAAGCCACCCATCACCGCGAACGCCACCGCGACGGCGACGTTGACGGTGTTGGTGACCAGCGTGCGGCCGGCGAGGTGCAGACGAACCGGCCTGGCCCGTATCCAGCGGCGCTCACCGAGCCGGAACCGGTCCCACCCGAGCGCCAGGACGAACAGCGGGAACGTCATGCCCAGGACGTAGCCCAGCCCGAGCACGACACCGCCAACCGGAGACCCGGACAGCGCCGAGAGCGTCATCACGCCGGCGAGCACCGGAGCGCAGCAGGACGAGGCGATCCCGGAGAACACGCCCAGGGCGAAGAAGCTCGCCGAGTCCCCGCGGGCGGTGTCCGGGGCGCGCAGGACGCTGGGCAGGCTCCACATCCGTCCGGATAGCGACCAGGCGGCGAGCGCGAGCATGAGGGTACCGCCGGCGTAGTACAGCGGCGCGTGGTAGTGACTGATCGTCGCGGCGACCAAGCTCATGCCCACGGTGATCGGGACCAGGACGAGCGCGAGTCCGGCGGCGAACACGAAGGTCAGCGGCAGCAGCCGCCAGCGGCGGTTCTTCACCGCCACCGCCAGGTAGCTCGGGGCCAGGAAGACGATGCAGCACGGCGCGAACAGCGCCACGCCGCCGGCGAAGAAGGCGGCCAGCAGGCTGCCGGTGCTCAGCAGGGTGAGGCCCATCACGCCCCCACCGTCGCGAGGCGGGTCGCGAGCAACCGGGCGAGCTTCCTGCGGGGCAACCGCCCCGAGCTGAACAACACCCCATCGAGGAGCACCAGCGGATACATCGGCGCCCGGTGGTCGCGCATCAGCCGCTCCCCCCGCGGCTCGGCCCAGTCGAGAAGTTCGACGCGCAGCGGGAAGTCGCGGGCGAGCTCGGCGAGGGTCCGCTGTGCGTCGGCACAGAAGTGGCAGGCCGGCCCGTGCACGATGGTGACCACCGTGGCACCCTCGGTCGGTGCCGGTGCCGGCGTGCCCATCTCGGTCCCTTCGCCTCGCCCCGCTGTGCAGGTCTGCCGTCCTCACTGTCGGGACGGAACCTGAGGGTTGGCGAAGGGTTTCGATGAAGGTTCGGTGAAGCCGGTGCCGACCGGCCCGAGGAGTCGGCGACGCTGGTCCGGCGGGGGTCGCTGGGCTCGGCAACGACGGTCGCGACCGGTACGCCGATGCGGGCACCGCCACCAGCGGCGCCAGGATGGACGGTCATGACCACGATCCGCCCGCGCGCGCGGGTTCTCGTCGTCGACGACGAGGAGCCGCTCGCCCGCCTCGTCGCCGAGTACCTGACCCGGGCCGGGTTCGACGTCGGCCTGGCCCCCGACGGCCTCACCGCGGTCCAGCTCGCCCGGGCCACCGAGCCCGACGTCGTGGTGCTCGACCTCGGGCTGCCGGGCCTGGACGGGATCGAGGTGTGCCGGCAGCTGCGGACGTTCACCGACTGCTACGTGATCATGCTGACCGCCCGCACGGACGAGGTGGACAAGCTCATCGGGCTCTCCGTCGGCGCCGACGACTACCTGACCAAGCCGTTCAGCCCGCGCGAGCTGGTCGCCCGCGTCCAGGTCATGCTGCGCCGGCCGCGGGTGCCGGCACCCGCCGGCGGTGCGGCCGGGGACCTACTGCGGTTCGGGCCGCTCGTCCTCGACGTGGCCGGCCGCGAGGTGCACCTGGACGGGGACCCCGTCGACCTCACCCGCACCGAGTTCGATCTGCTGGCCACGCTCGCGAGCCGACCGAAGGTCGTGTTCACCCGCCGCCAGCTCATCGACGCGGTCTGGGGCGCGACCTGGGTCGGGGACGAGCACCTCGTCGACGTCCACATCGGCCACCTGCGCCGCAAGCTCGGCGACGACGCGGCCGAGGCCCGGTTCGTCCGCACGGTGCGCGGGGTCGGGTACCGAATGGGAGACGGGGCTTGAGCCGACCGCGGGGCGCCACCGGCCTGGCCGGCCGGCTGTTCGTCGCGCAGCTCCTGGTCGTCGGGGCCGGCGGCCTCACGTTGTGGCTGGTAGCGCTGGCCGTCGGTCCGGTGATCTTCCACGACCACTTGCACCGCGCCGCCGTCACGGTCCCGGCACAGACGAGCCGGCACGTCGAGGAGGCGTTCCAGTCGGCCAGCGCGATCTCGATCAGCGTGGCGGTGCTCGCCTCGCTCGGCGCCGCGCTCGGCGTCTCCGCTTACGTGACTCGGCGGATCGCCGGCCCGGTGGTGCGGCTCGCGGCCGCCGCCCGCGACGTCGCCGCCGGCCACTACGCGGTCCGGGTGCCCACCCCGGCGCTAGGCGGTGAGTTCGCGAGCTTGACCGGGTCGTTCAACGCGATGGCCGCCCGGCTGGAGACGGTGGAGGCCACCCGCCGTCGGCTGCTGGCCGACCTCGCCCATGAGATCCGCACCCCGGTGGCCACGCTGGATGCCTACCTGGAAGGGCTGGAGGACGGCGTCGTCACCGTCGATGCGGACACAGTGGCGGTGCTGCGCGGGCAGACGGCCCGGCTGACCCGGCTCACGGAGGACATCACGGCGGTGTCCCGGGCCGACGAGCACCAGCTCGACCTGAATCCGCACCCCGTCGCCGCCAGCCAGCTGATCGGCGCCGCGGTAGCCGCGGCGGCCGATCGCTACCAGGCCAAAGGCGTCCGGCTCAGCGCGGACGCGGCGGACGGGTTGCCGCCGGTGAGGGTCGACGAGGACCGGATCGCCCAGGTGCTCGGCAACTTGCTCGACAACGCCCTGCGGCACACCCCCGCCGGTGGCCGGGTCAGCGTCGCCGCGGCCCGGGCCGAGGGCGCCATCGTTATTACCGTGGCCGACACCGGCGAGGGCATCGCGGCCGAGCATCTGCCGCACGTCTTCGAGCGGTTCTACCGCGCCGACGCGGCCCGGGACCGCGCGCACGGCGGGTCCGGCATCGGACTGGCGATCGTGCGGGCCCTCGTCGACGCCCACGGCGGCACCACCAGCGCCAGCAGCGGCGGCCCGGGGCAGGGCACGACGGTCACCGTCACCCTGCCCACGCCGTAGCTCCAGTTGACACCGGCAGCCGAGCGGCAGCCGGTGACCACGGCCGACCGCCGCGATCCACGATCACCGGATCGGACAGCCTGACCACCTGGCCGACCGGCCCTCGCGGTTCTCAGCTGCCGCCGGGCGAGCACCCGACCACCCCCGGGACGTTCAGCTCAGGCGCTCACCGCGGGAGCGGAATGGAGACGTCGTCGTCTGGCGAGCCAGCTGACCCCGGGTGCGAATACTGATCTGCGGTGTTCTCCCGGTCGCGCCCGCCGCCGCGGTCACCGTTGTTGCCGCGGCCCATCGACCACATCATCGCGCCCATCATCAACGGGCAGGCCAGCAGGAACGCATACGGCAGCGCCGTCCCGAATAACACCCCGGCGAGGAGCAGGACGATCAATACCCCTGCACCGCCGAGCAGCATGTGCTTCATGTGGTTGCCGTACATCACACCCAACTCCTTCGTGAATTCGTTAGGGCCGGCCGGCGTCGGCGAGCTCGTCGCGGACCTGTCGGTAGGTCTCCGCGTCGATCTGACCTGTGGCGAGCCGGTGGTCGAGCAACTCCACTGCCACCCCGCGGCGGTCGCTGGCCGGGAACAGCCGGGTCACCGCCCACAGCACCAGGGCGATGAACCCGCCCCAGAACGCGATCATCACCAGCCAGCCGGCCACGCCCATGCCGCCGCAGTAGCCACCAGCGAACATCTCCGCCACCTCCGGGCACCTGCGGCGTGGCGGCGGTTGCCGTCGCCACGGACTATGGGCACCACACATGGAGGGGGCCGCCGGGAAACGGTGAAGGTTCGCTGAAGGTCTGCCGCGATCCCACCTGCGCGGGGATCGTGGTCCGCACACCCTCATCGGCCGATCGTCACTACGACCGGCGGGTCCGCCCGAGCCCGAAGTAGACCGGCCGTCCTGGCCGCCGGGTGCCGCCCCGGGCTGGGTCAGGCCGCGGCGTGGGCGGCCCAGCGAACGGTGCGGACTTCTTCGACGGCGGCGTGGACAGCGTTCTCGACCTGGGCACTGGTCGCGGCCGCCTCGGTGATCGGGTTCGGCGGCCATGAGCTGGTGGCCCGGTACCGGATCCGGGTCGGTCGCCGGATCGGCTCGGCGGCACTGATCGCCGACGGGCGGCACGCCCGCACCGACGGCCTGACCAGCCTGGTGGTGCTCATCGGGGCCGGCGGGTCGCCCTCGGGTTCCGCCTGGCCGACCCGATCATCGGCCTGGTCACAACCGTCGCCACCCTCGCCGTGCTCCGCCAAGCTGCCCGGGAGGTCTTCGCCCGGCTCATGGACGCCGTCGACCCGGCACTCGTCGACCGGGTGGAGGCGGTCATTAGGCCCACCCCGGGCGTCCTCGACGTTGGCCAGGTGCGGCTGCGGTGGATCGGCCATGCCCTGCGGGCCGAGTGCGACGTCGTCGTCGACGAGCACCTGTCGCTGGTGCAAGCCCACCGATCGCCGACGAGACCGAGCACCGGCTCCCCACGCAGGCGACCCCATCACGCACCACGAGCTGTCCGCCCCCACCGGGCTACGGCCAGCTGAGCCGCCTCGGACCCGTACAACGCTTCACGCCTGTCGGTTGCGGCGCCGGGCTAGGCCTGGGCTAGGGTGAAGATCGAAAGGATTGTGCCAACTCGGATGATGATGTACTGGAACAGAACCTGGAGCTAGGGGTAATGGGCTCGCCATGGCCGTCATGATGATCGTCGTCTGGTCTCTGACCGCCGCCGGCGTGATCGCGCTGGTGCGCGCACTACCGGTGACGACGCCCAGCTCTTCCTCGACTGGCGTTTCGCCCGGGGCGAGATCAGCGAGGCCGAGTACACCCAGCGGCGAGATCTGCTGAACACCGCCCGATGCGCCGGCCGGACGCGTCGGGCGTGATCGACTGAATGGCCAGTCGGAGGCAGCCACCGCGAGCGAGCGCGCGGAACCGCGCCGCGGCGATGCGCCGAGAGCAATACACCCGCGCCCGCCGGCGTCGCCTGCTGATGACCCTCGCCGCGGTGCTCGCCGCCCTGGTCGTGGTCGGCGGGGTCACGGCCGGCCTGCTCGCCAACCGGGCCAGCAAGCCCAGCCTGAGCGCAGTGCAGGCCTACCCGGAGCAGCGCAACCACGTCACCGGCACTGTCGACTATCCCCAGACCCCGCCGGCCGGTGGCGACCACAACGAAGTCCTGCTCAACTGCGGCGTCTACGACCAGCCGGTCCCGAACGAGAACGCCGTCCACGACCTCGAGCACGGGGCTGTCTGGATCACCTACCGGCCGGACCTGCCGGCTGCCGACGTGGCCACGCTGCGGTCGCTGGTTGCCGGCAAGACCTACCTGCTCCTATCCCCCTACCCCGGGCTACCCGCCCCGGTGGTGGCATCGGCGTGGGGCAAGCAGCTCCGTCTCACCGGTGCCGCGGACCAGCGGCTAGCGGCGTTCATCACCTCCTACCGCCAGAGTCCGGCTGCACCCGAGCCGGGCGCGCCCTGCGCCGGCGGCATCGGCACTCCGGGCGCATAGGCACCGATCGCCGGCCCGGCGGCCCACACCGGCACAGCTCCCCGGCCTGGGCCTCCGCCTGCCCAGCCGCCCCGGGCGGCCCAGGCGAGTTCGGGCTGAGCCGGGCCTGCGGGTGCCGTCACGGCAGCTGGCAGCGAGAGGCGGGCGAGAGCCCGCCGGCGGAGCGCAGCGGCACGCCCGCGCGGCGCGGTCGGCGGATCACCACGGCCGGGTTCAGGTCGACGAGCAGGCGAATCTGGGCCGCGGACAGCCCCAAGCCGAAGTAGAGCTCCCGCAGCAGCTCACATGCAGGCTCGGGGCTGCCGACGGCTGCCGACGGCTGCCGACGGCGAGCCAGGGCGGCCTGGACGGCCGGCTGCGTGGTCAGAGCTCGGCGAGCAGCAGCTGGTCCGGGCGTGGCCGGTGTCGCCGGGGCGGGCCACCGGGCCGCACCGGGAGTCCGGCGGCGTGCAGCCGGCGCAGCACGGTCTGCGCGCTGACGCCCAGCGCCGCGCCGACCTGGGCTGAAAGACGGCGTTCGACGTAGAGCTGCCGCAGCTTGCTTCTCCGGCAGGCCCGGGTTCCCACGCGGGCACGAGCGGGCCACGATGGTGGGCCGGTCCAGGGCGAGTCGGACCCGGTGCGGGGCGTAGCCCAGCTGCGCGGCGGTTGCTTCCACCGACAACCGCTCGGTGACGTACAGCCGGTGCAGCAGGTCGGCGGTCAGCACCGGTCGGCCGTTGGTGCCGCGGGAGCCGCCCGATCGGGTCGGTAGGCCGTGCCGGGCCAGGCCTGCAGCACCTGCCGGTAGCTGCCCCCGACCCGGGCGGCGATCTCGGTGCTGGACAGCCCTTGGCGCAGTTAGAGCTTTAGAGCTCCTCGAGCAACTCCCGGGTCAGGGGTGCCCAGCCGGCGCCGCGGCCGGGCGGGTCCGCGCTCAGCCGGCGGGTTCGATGACCCGTTCGCTGCGGATCCCGGCGCTCCACTTCTCCTCGATCCGGCCGTACTTCCACACCGACAGCGCGACCACCCAGGTCAGCACGAACAGGGCGACAATGGCGTACCCGACGTAGTTCAGGTTCAGCTTCCCCAGCGCGGCCAGCGGCCCGGAGTCGATGCGGAGTTGGTCGGTCACGATCGAGACCAGCTCGATGGTGCCGATGATGAACGCGACCGCGACCGACAGTCCGGTGATTGTGATGTTGTAGTACACCTTGCGCACGGGCTTGGAGAAGGCCCAGCCGTAGGCGAAGTTCATGAAGCAGCCGTCGGCGGTGTCGAGCAGACTCATACCGGCGGCGAACAGCACCGGCAGCACCACGATGGCGTACCAGGGCAGGTCGAACGCCGCCGCCCCACCGGCGAGGACCAGCAGCCCGACCTCGGTGGCTGTGTCGAAGCCCAGCCCAAACAACAGCCCGACCGGGTACATGTGCCAGGGCTTGCGGACCGCCCTGGTCGCGCCGCCGAGGATACGGTTCATGAGCCCCCGGTTGTTGAGCTGGTGCTCCAGGGCCGCCTCGTCGTACGCGCCGGTGCGCATCTGCCGGAAGACCTTGAGGATCCCGACCAGCACCGCCAGGTTCAGCGCCGCGATGAGGTAGAGGAAGGTGCCGGACACCGCCGTACCGATCAGCCCGGTGGTCTTGTGCAGCGCGGAGGAGTCGTTCTGCACCTGCCCGGCCAGCGCCTTGACGCCCAGGGAGAGCAGCAGGCACAGCCCGAACACGATCGAGGAGTGCCCCAGGGAGAACCAGAACCCGACCGAGACCGGGCGCTTGCCCTCGGCCATCAGCTTGCGGGTGGTGTTGTCGATGGCGGCGATGTGATCGGCGTCGAACGCGTGCCGCATACCCAGTGTGTAGGCGGTCAGACCCAGTCCGACCCCGAAGACCCCGCTGCTGCCGAGGTTGTAGTGGTGCGGGGCGATCACCGCGACCAGCAGGCCCCAGCCGATCACGTGCAGGGCGATGATGAACGCCGTCATGCCGGCGATCGAGGTCCACTCCCGACGCGACAGCGACCCCCGAACTCGGGCACCAAGCGATCCGAACGACTGCTGGACCTCAACAGACACCCGAACTGCCTCCTTGACGGCCCTGGGCAGCAGATCCCGCGACGCGCGCCACGGGACCCCACCCGGCCGAGCCACCATACGCAGCCCGCCCACTACCTGCAACTGATTCGCAGGAGACAGCGTGCGGCAACTAGGCGGGTACCGGCCCGCGCCCGACGGTCCCCGATTGGGTGCCGTTCGCACGTTCGCGCCGAAGCTCTATGGGTGGGGTTGGCGGTCCGATGAGCCGGTGGTCGGCTGACTCCAGCCTCGGCACCAAGGCGCTGCAGGTGTGCGGGCAGCACGTAGATCACCCGGCGGCCCTTCTTGCAGGCGGCCCAGGCGGCCAAGATGCTGGCTGACCGCCGGCCGGGCCACGCCGGCGGCCGACCACATCCATCCCACCGACGCCCACGCCGACCACATCCGGCGCCACGACCCGCAGACCCAATTGGACCCGCGGGCGCGCTTCTCGCTGAAACCGACAGCGGCCGACATCGACGGCGGGGCGCCAAGGCCATACCGGGCGGGCCACCCGGAGGCCGGCTTTCGGTGCGGAAATGGTGTACTGGCCGGATGACCACACGCGCGGTGTCGCGCCGACTCCTCGCGTTCGCTGTCGCAGCCGGCCTGGTGCTGGCTGGTTGTACCTCCAACAACAAGCAGCCGTCCGGCGCGGGGATGATGGGCGGTGGCTCGGGATACCGCTACTCCGCGGTGACCTGTTCGGCTCCGTCCCCGCTGCCCGGGCGCACCGTGCCGGTGACGTTGGCCGACATGGGCATGACCCAGATGATGGGGGGCACCGCCCCGCCAGGCGCGCGGATGATGTTGCGGGCCGCTGCGGCCACCGTTCCCGCCGGTCAGATCAGCCTGGTGGCGTCGAACATGGGCTGGCGCACCCACGAGCTGGTGATCCTGCCGCTGGCCACCGGTGCGGGCGCCGGTCAGCGGGTTCCGGGGGCAGACGGGAAGGTCGACGAAACTGGAAGCCTGGGCGAGGCGTCCAACTCCTGCGCCGCCGGGTCCGGCAATGGCATCACGTCCGGCACGGTGGGTTGGACCACCATCACGCTGGCCCCCGGCCGCTACGAGCTTGCCTGCAACCTGCCCAACCACTACGCCGACGGGATGTACCAGGAGCTGGTCGTAACCTGACCCGGCGCTCAGTGCGAACATCGCTGAGCCGGCGTCGGAAACCCCTCGATTGCCGACGCACGCACCTGCCCGGCCGTCGCCCGAGGCTAGCGCGTCGGCAACTCGCGTTGAGAATCACGGTAAACCCTTGCGCAGGTTCTGCTGTCGACGCCCTGCCGCTCGGGCGTGCGCGGGTCTCGACCGACGACCAGAACGCCGAGCCGTGACTAGACCGGCGTAACGGAGCCGGGCGAGCGGTTCCGCCTGTCGGCTGTACCAGGCCCACCACGGGCGGGCAAAGGTACCTGGGGGGGTATGCTGGAGCGACGGTCATTTGATGGAGGTCGTGATGATGGGCGGATACGGCTACGGCAACGGCTGGATGTGGATCTGGCCTCTGCTGGTTCTCGTCGGTCTGGTGATCCTGGGAGTTGTGGCCGTGCGGATGACGCAGGGTCGATCCTCGGGCGGACCTGGCGCTCCGGCGAGCACGGCACGCCAGGTGCTCGATGACCGTTACGCACGGGGGGAGATCGACGAGGACGAGTATCGGAAACGCCGGTCTGCCCTGCAGTGAGCCCAGAGCCGATCAGTCGGCGCCTGCGGCTAGTGCGGTCGCCGTCGCGGCGCGCCCTTCCCCCTGCGCTCGGCCACGCCGCCCGGCGAGGGTCCCGACCGCTCGCCGACACCGGACCGGATCAGTGACGTCTGCGCCGGCCTGCTGGCGCTCACTCCTTACGACCCCCACACCGACGGCCTGCCCGCCCAGGCCGATGCCCTCGACGCCGTCCGCCTGCTCACCGGGGGCGGACCCGCTGACCCCCAGCGCGCGCCGGCGCTGCCGGTGGTGCTCCCGGCCGGCCCGCGTCGGCTGCTGCGCCACCTGCGCCCAGCTGCTCGACGCCGCCGCGGACGCCGCCGGTTGAACCCTGCTGGCCGCCGTGGCGGCCGCCGCCCACGACACCACCTGCTGGTCGAAGCGGACAGCTGTGCGGCTGGGGCGACCTAGGCCGGAGTCCACCCGGCAGCACCGCGAGGCGCCGGCCGGATCGCTCGCTGACCCGGTCCGGATGGCCTCGCGTTCGCTCTCCGAGAGCCCACCACAGAACCCGTGGGGCTCGGGCGCCGCCAACGCATGAGCACGGCAGTCCGCGACAACGGGACAGCCCCCGGCAGATTGCCGCCGCGGCCTGCTCGGGCGCGTCCAGCAGGACTACGACGCGGCGGTCCCTTGGCTCCCAGCCTGAACCCGTTCGACGGGAACCCGGGATTGATGACGAACCGACCGTCGGGAGCCTCCCCGGCGCTGGCCGAGGATTTTCCCTCCGCGGCTTGGCTGCGCCTCCCCTGGACCCCCCCTGGACCCCCCCTGGACCCGGCGCGGCACACGGCGGACGACATCGTCACCACCGCGTCGCCCGACGACATCGTCACCTGGGTGTGCCGCGTGACCCGGGTGCCTCGGCTGTCCAGCGAGCAGTACGCCGTGCCGTACGCCGTGCCGTACGCCGTGCTGTTCACCGAACTCGCCGGAGTCGCGCCGGTACAGCCAGCACTGTTCCGCATCGGTTTCGACGTACGGCGAGCGTGTAGCAACCCGCAGCACGCCAGTGGGCCGCGGAGCGGTGAACTTCATCATGCAGGGTCTGGCGTATGCCGGGGCCGATCCGCGTGCGGGGCAGCGCAGCCCGCAGGAGCTGGCGGCAGTGCTGGCTTGACAACGTGAAGGTGCTGTGCCGGCAGGCCGGGATGCATCTCAGCGACGATGACGAAGACCTCCCTGGACCCTGGATTCGATTTGGGTGGTTTACGTCTACCGACTGAATGGCCTTGAGATTCCTCAAAAGGCCCTGGTCGAGCGCGAGCGACTTCGCTAGCCACCGGCCATCATGAACAGCGCAAGGCAGCGCGTGGCTGAAGACCCGTCACGGCTCCGGGAGTTGGCACCTCAGTGGAGGGTGCTCTGACCCGGGGCAGCGGTGTTCGCACGGCGCCCAGTACTCGTGCCCTGGCTTCGACGCCGTCCGGCCACGTTGAGCAAGCGGCAGGGGTTGCGTTCATGGAGGTGGGACTGCGCCGTTATGTTGTCGCCACGAACGCCGGAACCGTCGCGGTGGTTCTGCGTGCGCTGTTGGGCGAGCTTCTGTGCCTTCAGCCTCGCGGACACCACCCGACCCGGGACTGTACCGGCCGCGCCGGAGGGCGTAGTCGTGACGCTAGCGCATGGTGCACGTCCTGAACGGTTCGTCTCCGAGCTGGCGCGCTCGTTCGCCCACGGGGACAGAGGCGGCGAGCAGCAGTCGCATACGTGTCATTGCGAGATGTCACAGACGGCCGGCCCGATCGGTTCAGCCCGGTGCCGGCTTCGGGCCGGTGAACCACTTCGCGGGCCGGTGCGTGCTCCACGCTGGCATCCGACACGCTGTGGAGGACTCATGCCAACGACCAGCCGGGCACCGGCATCTCGGCGCGGTATGGACCTCGAGCACCACGGAGGTCTCGGTTCAGCTCCCGCACCGTGCCGCGCACCAGCGTGATGCTCGCCGTCGGCGACCAGCTCGGAAGCACCCACGTCGATGTAGTAGCCCGAGCCGCGACGTAGGTGGTTCATGAACAGGCCGGAGTTGCCCGGATGGCGTCGTGACCGGGATTGGAACTTGTGCATGATCCGGCACGGCGGCGACGCGAAGACATGTCGGTGACGCCGTTGCGCGACCGCCCAGTCCATGCCCACGTTGGCGCCGATCATCCGCACATCGCGCACGAGCTGAACGGACGGAAGCACCCGATGCCCGCCGGATCTCGTCGCGAACGGGAGGGATGTTCCTTCGCATCGCAGCAACGGCGCCACGCTGCGACCCGGTCGGACACTGTCCTCCCAACCCCCCACTGCGAAGGACGTGCGTCCGGTCCCGGACCACCGGCAGAGCAGACTGCTGTTTCGACGTCCTGCCCCGCCCGACTAACAGCACGCGCATCGCGGGAGGCCGTCACCGGGACGTGGTCGGCGGGGAGGGGTCCTGCCGTCGGTTGGAACGGATGGCTAGGAGCAGGCCGAGCGCGGCGAGCACGGCGCCGGTCCCCTCCGCGTACGCCGAGGGGAGCTTTCCCGGGGCATCCCAGCTCGGCTCGTACATCCGGGGCAGCGGGCCGAGCTGACCGACGTTCACGTAGCGGTAGAGCAGCACCGCGGCGAACGCGGAGGCGGCGACGAGCAGGGCGGCGAGCCAGCTGACCGGGCGGCGACGGAGCAGCAGCCATCCGGCGACGAGCAGAGCGACGGCCGCCTGCGCCCGGAACAACTGCCCTTCGGTCACCCACCCGCCTGCCGCGCCGTCGTAGAAGTGGGCGTCCCGCAGGTGGACGACCGCGTCGACGATGAGCGCGGCGGCGGTCGCGAGGACCAACAGCCACTGGAATGTTCGTACGACGCGGGACGCCCGGCGCGGAAGGACCCGTCCGCCTCGCAACCGCATGCGTAGCCCCGACGATGCCTGCGTCAGGCGTTGACCGGTGACAGCGCGGCGCTCAGTAGGTGCTGCCACCGGAGCTCCCCGACGACGAACTCGGCCCGGAGGAGGACGACGTGCCCGTGCCGCCGGAACCGACCGCGCCCACCGTGATGTGGGTGTCCATTCCCTTGCTCTTGTGTCCGTCAACGGGGCAGTAGATCTCGTAACTGCCGTTCTGCAGCGTGACGGTCACGGAGCCCGACGACCCGGGGCTCAGCGTCGCAGTGCTTTGATCGGAGATCCCGGGACCGTCGATGGTCAGCGCGTGCGGGAACTTGCCGGTGTTGTCGGCGACGAAGGTGTACGCACCGGGCGGGAACGACGAGCGGTCCAGCTTGATGTTGAACTCGTCCTCGCTCACGGTCACCTTCGTTCCCTCGCCCGCCGCACTCGCCGACTGGCTACTCGGCGAAGCGCCGGCAGGCGCCGACGAAGCGCTCGTCGACGTCGCGCTCTTCGACGACCCGCAGGCTGCGAGCAGCAGCAGCGCGACAGAGAGCAGCCCGAGGCGCGCCGGGGCGAAGTGCTGGGTGTTTCGCGGTGATCCCATCGGGTCTCCCTGTCGTCGTCGCCGGCGGTGCTTCCGGGTGTGGGGTACGCGGGCGCACTTCGAAGCACGGACGCCCCCGTCGTTCGGTTCATCCGGCCCCTCGACGGGTCTCGGCGGTCTTCCGGGCGGGCGCGAATGAGGGAGGTGAACCTCCGCCACCGACGATCCGTGGTTTCGCATGTGGGCAGCGTCGGGTCGGCGTATTCCGGAGTACTTTCCGCCCTGTGTGCCCGAGCACGGCGTAGCGCTGTTCGGATTCATACTGCGGCTCGTCGACGGCGACCGGCAGCGCGCCGAGGACGTCGTGCACGAGACGCTGCTGCGCGCCTGGAAGCATCCCGCGGCGCTGCACCCCTATCGGGAAAACCCGCGGCCCTGGCTGTTCACGGTCGCCCGCCATCTCGTCATCGACGAGCGGCGAGCACGCCGCACGAGCCCCGCCGTGCCCACCTTCACCCGCCTACGGCATAGCTGGTACGGCGTGTCGCGGCCCCCGGTGATGCCGACGGCGGGTGAAGGTGCGCGCCGTGCCCAGCTTCACCCGCCTACGGCATAGCTGGTACGGCGTGTCGCGGCCCCCGGTGATGCCGACGGCGGGTGAAGGTGCGCGTCCGAGCGTCCGAGGTAAACGCCAAAGCCCGCCACGGGGGGGGAAGTCGCACCCGAGGTGTATCAGCCGTCGCGGGTTCGAGCTCTTGGTGCTATAGGTAGATGCGTCGTGTGGCCGCCGACTTCGGCGGTGCTGCACGCAGGCGAGTCGGGGCATTGCCGGCGTGGGACGCGGAGACCTACGAGGCGTGACTCGTCACCTTCCGTCCCATGCATTGGAGACCGGCCGTGCCGTCTGTCGCTGGCCTCATCCCCGCTCGGCGGGTCGCCTTCGGGGCCCTGGTTGCCCTGGCCGTCGCGACAGGGGGCTCGGTTGCGTCCGCCCAGGAATCCGGTGACGCACCCGGAGCACCCGGGGGTGGTTCGTCGTGGACCACCGGCGACAAGATCGCCCTGGGCACGGCGTCCGGGACCGCGTCCCCAGTGTGGTTCACCGTCGCCAACGGCGTCATGACGGAGGTGTTCTACCCGCGGGCGGACGTGCCCAACGTGCAGGACCTGCAGTACGTGATCAGCGACGGCGCCACCTTCGTCGAACTCGAGCGGGATGCCACGACGCATGCCGTGTCTATGCCGGACGAGCGGGCGCTGGAGTACTCGGTCACGAACACGGCCAGGAGCGGCCGCTACCGCCTGACGAACACCTACGTCACCGACCCGACGCGGGCGACGGTCGAGGTCCGGACCCACTTTCAATCCCTCGACGGCGGCAGCTACCGGCTGTACGTGCTGTACAACCCGTCGCTGGCCGGCGGCAGTGGCAACGACACCGGATCGTGGGACGCGACGAACGGCGCGCTGGTCGCCAGCGACAGCCAGCCGCTGTTCAGCACCCCCCTTCCGCCCGTGCAGGTCGCGTCATCGCTGCAGTCCTCCACCGGCTTCGCGCTGCACTCGACCGGATACAGCGGCACGCCCAGCGACGGCTACCAGGACATCGCCGCCCACCAGCAGCTGACCCGGCAGTACGACCGGGCCGCCACGGGCGGCAACATCACCCAGACCGCCCAGATACCGGTCAGCACGGACAGCACGTTCACCCTCGCCCTCGGCTTCGGACCGGATCCGGGAAGCGCAACCAGCACCGCGCAGGCGTCGCTGTCGGCCGGGTTTCCCGCCGCCGAGTCGGCGTACCAGTCGGGCTGGCATGCCTACCTCGACGGGCTGTCCAGGCCGGTGCCGGCCAGCGTCGCCGGGGACACCGAGCGCCGCCGCGTCTACACCACCGGTGTGATGGCACTGCACGCCCAGGAAGACAAGACCTATCCCGGTGCCGCGGTGGCCGCCCTGTCGATGCCGTGGGGGGATTCGAAAGACGGCAACTCCTTCAGCGACGGTTACCACCGAGTGTGGGGTCGGGACCTCTACCAGCAGGCCACCGCCATGCTGGCCGCCGGTGACCGCCCGCAGGCCACCCGGATGGCCCGCTGGCTGTGGGACCACCAGTACATCGGCGCCTGGGTACCCGGCGCGGGCGTCTGGTACGGGCCCGGCTCCTTCCCCCGCTACTCACCGGTCAGCGGCGTGCTCGGCGCGACCCCGGAGGAGCTGGGCTGTTGCGAGCAGCTCGACCAGGACGCCTTCGCGATCATCCTGGCCTGGATGACCGGACTGAACGATCCGGCCACCTACGCCAAGATCAAGACGACCGCGGCGCACATCCAGGGCACTGGACCAGACACCCCAGGGGAGCGCTGGGAGGAACAGGCCGGCAAGTCGCCGTCGACGATCGCCGCCGAGATCGCCGGGCTGGTCACCGCGGCGGACATCGCCCGCGCCAACGGGGACCCGACGAGCGCGGCGGGCTGGGAACAGACCGCTGATTCCTGGCGCGCCAGCCTGCCCGGCTGGACCTTCACCCATACCGGCTACTGGGGAGACCACCAGTACTACGACCGGATCGAGGACCGCAGCGGCAACCCGAACGACGGCGATACCCGTGGGTTCAAGGAAGGCTCCTACGCCGAGCACGACATCGTCGACGCCGGGTTCCTCGAACTTGTCCGGCTCGGCGTGCAGTCACCGGCCGACCCGCTCGTCACGGCGTCGCTGCCTGAAACCGACACCGCCTTCGACGGACACGCCCCGATGAAGGTCAGTATGCCGAACGGCGACGTGTACTGGCACCGCTACGTGCATGACAGCTACGGGGAGAGCAACGCCGACGGATCCGGCTGGGACGACCGCAAACCCAACACCTGGGGACGACTGTGGCCGCTGCTCTCCGGTGAACGCGGCGAGTACGAACTGGCCAACCATCGCCCCGCCACCCTGTACCTGCAATCCATGGCCGACGCCGCGAACGCCGGCTACTTCATCCCCGAACAGATATGGGATCAGCACGACGCGTTCGGGTTCCAGAAAGGGAAAGCGACTGGCAGCGCCGCCCCACTCGCCTGGGCGGAGGCCCAATACATCCGGCTGGCCCAAAGCATCGACGTCGGCCACCCGCTCGACACGCCCACCATCCTGCTGGCCCGCTACCCAGGACCCTGACCTGACCCTGTCCACCCCTGCGGCACCTGCCCAGGGCCGTATACGCGGCTGCGACTGGGACGCCTGGGAGCGGATGCACCGCCCGATCACCGCGAAATCGACGCTGTAGAGCAACACTTCGGCAGCGGCGTGACCACCGAGGCGCGCGTTCACCAGCCGGTAGTACTCACCGCTGGCGACGCCGCTCATGCCACCGAGCACACCGAGCACACCGAGCACACCGAGCACACCGATGGTCTTCACCGACTGCACCTCCATACCCGGCGTGGCGACAACCTGCTCCAGCGGGGGCAGCTCAGGGTGTCGCACTCAGCGATCGTCTACCGGTGCTGATCAGCCTCAGCTGCGGGGCCGGGCCGAGGCAGGGCGATCACCGCCGGGGGATCATTTGCTGGTCGCGCTCGTGCACTCCGTGACCTTGGTCGCTGGCTTCGCTCGGCGCTGGTTCGGCTGAACCTGCGCTGAGCGTCCGCACTGTCGGCGGTCGTCTCAGAAGTTGGTGCGAAGGCCAACGCGTCATGGCGGCCACCATCTGCCGACTTCTGCGACGCTCCGGCGGTGGCGCTCCATCGACGCAGAAGTGAGCGGCCGCGTACGGCGGGTAGACTGAAGTCACGAGTGACGGAAGGGCCGTCGCCGTACCGTGTGCGCGGACGCCTTCTCCGGGCGCCTCCGACCACCGCGACCCTTCTCACCGGGCGAGCGCGAGGTCGTAGCAGAGGCTACCCGCCGACGTCGGCGCGTCCCCCAGAGAGGCACCGCCCTGACCTCCAGCGACACCACCAACCGCACGTCCAGCCCCACGGCGACCGCACAGTCGCTCGACCCACCCAATGAGGTCATCACCGGCCCCGACCCGGCCCCGACCGCGACTGCTGACCGGCCCTCCGCTGCAACCTTCGCCGAGCTCGGGGTCCGTCCCGAGACCTGTGCCGCCCTGGCCGCCGTCGGCATCACCACGCCGTTCGCCATCCAGGCCCTCACCCTGCCCATCGCCATGGCCGGGGCCGACGTGATCGGCCAGGCCCGTACCGGCACCGGCAAGACCCTCGCCTTCGGCATCCCGATCTTGCAGCGGATGACGGTTCCGGGCAGCGGTACGCCGCAAGCGCTCATCGTCGTACCGACTCGCGAGCTGTGCGTCCAGGTCGCCAAGGACCTGGCCATGGCCGGCAGCACCCGGTCTGTCCGGGTGCTCGCGATCTACGGCGGGCGCTCCTACGAGCCCCAGGTGGACGCACTGCGCACCGGCGTGGACATCGTGGTTGGCACCCCAGGGCGACTGCTGGACCTGATCCAGCAGGGTCGCCTCAATCTCGCCGAGGTGTCGGTGGTGGTGCTCGACGAGGCCGACGAGATGCTCGACCTGGGCTTCCTGCCCGACGTCGAACGGATCCTCGCACGCACGCCCGAGGACCGTCAGACGCTGCTGTTCAGCGCCACGATGCCGGGCGCGATCGTGACCCTCGCGCGCCGGTTCATGCTCCAGCCGACGCACATCACCGCCGAGATGCCGGACGAAGGCCGCACCGTCCCGACCACATCGCAGCACGTGTTCCGGGCACACGCCTTGGACAAGGCGGAGATGCTGGCCCGCATCCTGCAGGCGGAGGGCCGCGGGCTGACGATGGTCTTCTGCCGGACCAAGCGCACCGCCGACAAGGTGGCCCTCGACCTCGACGAGCGCGGCTTTGCCGCGGCCGCGGTGCACGGTGACCTCGGTCAGGGCCAGCGGGAGCAGGCGCTGCGCGCGTTCCGCTCGGGCAAGGTCGACGTTCTGGTGGCCACGGACGTCGCCGCTCGTGGCATCGACGTCACCGGCGTCACGCACGTGATCAACTATCAGTGTCCCGAGGACGAGAAGGTCTACCTGCACCGAATCGGGCGCACCGGTCGGGCCGGCGGCTCCGGCATCGCGGTGACGTTCGTGGACTGGGACGACGTACCGCGGTGGACGCTGATCAACACCGCGTTGGCGCTGCCGTTCCCGGACCTGGTCGAGACCTACTCCTCCTCGCCGCACCTGTACGAGTCGCTCGACATCCCGCGATCGGCGACCGGCCGGCTACCGCGCTCGCAGCGGGTGCGAGCCGGGCTGGACGCGGAGCGGGTGGAGGACCTGGGCGAGACCGGTCGGCGGCGGCGCTCGGGTGGGGTGGCGGTGGTGACCGGCAAGCTGCGCGACCGCGGCGAGAGCCGCTCCCGCGCGGGCGCCGACGACGCCCCGACGGACCGATCTGATCCAGGAATCCGCCGCCCGGGCCGGCGGCGCCGGACGCGTGGCGGGGGTGCTGCCCGCGGTGCCGGCGTCAGCCAGCCGGTCGCACCGGCGGGCGCGGTGGTTGCGTCCGCCGGTGCCGAGGCCGCGACCGGGAGTGCGGCGAACGCGGGCCGCGGCCCGACCCGGGCGCGTGGCGCCAGCGGCGACCTTGCCGTTGACGTGGGGATCGACCATGCGGTGGACCTTGCCGTCGACGGGTCGCCCACGCGCCGGCGGCGCCGGCGCGGTGGCCGCGGTCGGGGACAGGCCTCCGGGGAAGCCGGCGCCGAGACCGCCTGACCTGGTCGTCCGGGTGCCAGCCGGCGGTCACCTACCTGACGGCCGAGACCTCAACCGGGGCGCTGACGGACGTCACGCTGCACCGGCTCCCGGTCAGAGCTTGAGGCTGATCCGGACCCAGGTCCGCCGGCCACAGGCCGGACACCGCATCCACGACGGATGGCCCCGCTTGATCAGCGGCAGGTGCAGGCTCGGCAACGCCGCCCGAACCGCCTGCATGACCAAGAGCACCGAGCGCTGCCGGCACGAGGAGCACTCCAGCACGAACGAGCCTGGGGCCGGCTGCGGATCGCTGGTGCTGAACAACGCCCGGCGACCGTCGGCTCCGGTGCCCCGGATCGGGGTCACCGGGCTGACCGCGTCCGGCGACCGGGGCCGGACCCGGTCGAACGACGACCGGCGCGATTCGCTCACGGCTCACCTACCTGACTCAGTGCCGCCACCGACAGTCGGTCGCCGCTTCGTTGGTCAACGACGTCGATCTCAGCTGGGGGCGCGGCCAACGCACCCGCAACCAACCGCCGGGCGAGCTCGCGGTAGGCCATCGCGCCCGGCGTACGGCCGGCAGTGGTCAAGACCGAGCGACCACAAGCCGGCGCCTCGGCGAACCGGACGGACTTGGCGATCGGCGGATCGAGCACGGGCAGGCCGTAGCGCGCGGTGATGTCGGCGAGCACCTCCCGGGCATGGGTCGTCCGACCGTCGTAGAGCGTGGGCAGCACGCCCAACACCGTCATCCCGCGGTTGGTCAGCCGCTTCACATCAGCCACGGTGTCCAGGAGCTGGCCGACGCCGCGATGCGAGAGCGTCTCGCACTGCAGCGGCACGAGCACCTCAGTAGCCGCGGTCAAGCCGTTGATGGTCAGGACGCCAAGCGAGGGCGGACAGTCGATCAGGATGTCGTCGTACGGCGATGAGCTGCCGGCCAGCAGGTCCTCCAGCGCGGCCCGCAGGGCGTACTCGCGACCGGTGCGGGTCAGCAGCTGCATCTCACCACCGGCAAGGTCGATCGTGGCCGGCAGCAGGTCCGGTCCGTCGGCAGTGGGCTGGATGACCATGCTGGCCGACACCCGGCCGAGCAGCACGTCGTGGACGGACATGGCCAAGGAGTCGGGCTCCAGGCCGAGGGAGAAGGTCAGGCAGGCCTGCGGGTCGAGGTCGACCAGCAGGACTCGGCGACCGAGCTCGGCCAGGGCAGCACCCAGCGAGGCGACAGTGGTGGTCTTGGCCACGCCGCCCTTCTGGTTGGCAATGGCAAGGATGCGGGTCACAGCAGTTCCCGATGCTAGAAGTTCGGCGGTCGCGGTTGCGGAGAAGTTGCGGACCGGGCCCCAAGTCTCCCGGTCGCGGGGCACGGCGGCAAGCCTTCGTGGTGGCGTCGCGTTGTGTCGTCACTGCGGGGCGTAACGGGAGCGGTGCGGGCGGCCGGATAGGCTGTCACCGGCCCATCCAAAGGAGTCCCAGCTGAGTCGATCCGCGACCGGCCGGTCGCCGCGTCGGACCGCGGCGATCCGGTTCGCCGTACCGGCCGGGCAGTTGGCAGCCCTGGCGGCGCAGCCTCCGCTCGACGGCCCCGGGCGCGCTCCGGCACTGCTGGTCCCCGGTTACACCGGCAGCAAGGAGGACTTCTTGTCCTTGCTGCCGCTGCTCGCCGCCGGCGGTCACCGGACGGTCGCGATCGACCAGCGCGGGCAGTATGAGTCCCCTGGGCCGGATAGTCTGGCGGCGTACGGCGTGCAAGCCCTCGCCACCGACCTGCTGCATGCGCTCGATGTGGTCGGCGCGCCCAGCGTGCACGTGGTCGGGCACAGCTTCGGTGGCCTGGTCGCGCGGGCGGCTGTCATCCGGCGGCCCGAGCGCTTCGCCTCGCTGACGTTGCTGTGCTCGGGGCCGGCAGCGATCAGCGGACTCCGAGCGCAGCGGATTCGCACGCTGGAACCGCTGCTGCGCCGCGGCGGCTTGGCCGGAGTGCTGCCAGCCATGGAGCTCGAGTGGCGGGCCGCGCGGCAGGCGGGCACGCCGTCGGCAGTGGTCGAGTTCCTGCGCACCCGCTTCCTGACCTCGAGTGCAGCAGGCCTGGAGGGCATGGGGACTGCGCTGTTGACGGAGCCCGACCGGGTGGCCGAGCTGGCGGCGACCGGCGTGCGCGTGCTGGTGGCCTACGGGGAGGACGACGACGCCTGGCCGCCGGCCGTGCAGGCTGCGATGGCGGCCCGGCTGGGGGCACCGGTCGAGGTCATCGCCGGTGCCGCGCACTCCCCGGCGGCGGAGGCGCCGGCGGTGATCGCGGCCGCGCTGCTGCGGTTCTTCTCAGCGGTCGGGGATGGCCATCGATAGCTCGCTCCCTCGGGACCGGCCCGTCGGAACGGACCGCACCGACGGTCTAGACAGGCGGGGCTCGCGACCCCGGGTAACGCTCAACCCGTGCAAGACCTCGAGCCCGACCCTGGCCTATTCGGCCCGGACAGCGTGACCTGGCGGGTGCACGCCGATCCGGTGATGGTGGTCGCCGGCGTCGGCGGTCTGCTGACCGGAGGTACCGCCCCGCTTTACCAGTCTCCGCCGCCGCCGAAGTCACCGCCCCCGCCGAAGTCACCG
>Ga0208587_1000352_pt1 | contig 25511 bp, 20 predicted proteins | sample NGESurdeep092012_7_FD_184472 | JGI IMG/M metagenome (GOLD analysis project Ga0208587, IMG submission 184472) | Arctic peat soil microbial communities from Barrow, Alaska - NGEE Surface sample 210 deep-092012 (SPAdes) | ecosystem: Environmental > Terrestrial > Soil > Wetlands > Peat ...
GATACTGTTGCAAAAGTCGAAAATCGAACAGCGCCAAAAATCTCGCGAAAGTCGATTTTTAGCCGACTCTATCGCTGCAAAGCTCCATAGCGCCGATACGAGGGTCCGTGGTCGTTTTTGCGTGAAATGATGTGGTCCCTCACGTCTCCGCGCGCGAAACGCATCAGCGGTTCTAGAAAATTTCGTTCGTCAGGCGAAAAAGACTTTTTCAACACTATCGGCACTTTTCGGACCTGGCATGATGTCTGACTTGAGTCCGTAATGCGCTTCAAGTGGACATCCTCATCCTTCAAGACGCGGCCGGCGCGCTTGCGCCGTCTCGAACCACGAATTCGTGAACCTCATCCTTCGAGATGCGCGCAAGTGCGCGCTCCTCAGGATGAGGCTTTCGCCGTCCGCTCCACCAGCAGCGTGTGGATGCCGCAGGTGCCGTCCCGCACGCTCAGCACCCTGGTGCCCGGCTTGCGGCCGGTGCGCACCTCCGACACATCGATTCCCGCCGCCGCCAGCCGCGCCCGCGTCGCGTCGATGTCGGCGACACGCCAGCTCAATCCCCACAATTTATCGTGGACCTGGTCCGCGCCGGCGGCCGGCCTGCGCACGAGCTCGACGATGAGATCGCCGCAGCGGAAGAACAACAGCTGCCCCCACTCCTGATGCGTGCGGTCGAGCGCCATATCGAGCCCGAGCCGCGCGCCATAGAGCGCTGCGGCGCGCTCCGGATCCTCGGTCGAAACCACGACGTGATCGAGGGCCAGTACAGGCGCCGCTGCTGTCGCTGCCGAGCGCGGACGCTCCTGCGCCAGTTTCAGAAAAAACATCCGGACGCCCCTCGTTGCATCGGTCGCCGCGCGGGTCCGCTTCCAGCGGAAGCTGGCGCCCGAATCGGAATCGCGGCTCTCGACCTCGGCGACCGGGTCCGGCTTCAGCGCCACACGATCGAGTCTGCGATGCATTTTCGCGACGTCGCCGACGCGGAAGCAAATGCTGGCGAGCCCCTCGCCCCAGGTCTTGATCACGCTGCGGATGCGGTCGGCCGTCGGCGAGGCGCCGGCCGGCGCCATCAGCTCGAGCGTCATGTTGTCGAGAGTAAAAAGCACGGTTTCGGCGCCGTCGTTCTGGCTTCGCCAGGACGGTGCGCGCCCAAGCAGCAATTCATAGGTTGTGGTGCCGGCCTTGATATCCCCAAGCAGCACGACGATGTGGTCCAGGCCGGTGATCATCCAGGCAATCCTGTATCGAGAAATGACGCTTCGCTTGCACACCCGCTGCGCGACCCACGAAATCTACGGAAACAGTCCCCGCGTGTTCTTGGCGGCGCGGACCTTTTCCACCCCGATCGCCATCGCGGCGGTGCGATGCGGGATCTTATCGACCTTCGCCCGCATCACCATATGATCGAAGGCGCGATCGAGGATCTGATATTCGCGCCGCATCACTTCCTCTTCTTCCCAGAACAGTTGCTGCAGGTCCTGCACCCATTCGAAATAGCTGACCACGACACCACCGGAGTTGCAGAGGATGTCCGGAATCAAGAAGATTTCATCCTGACGTTTTTCCAGCACCAGATCGGCGTCCGGCGTGGTCGGTCCGTTGGCGCCTTCCGCCAGCACCCGGCATTTCAGGTTTTCCGCAACACGCGCGTCGATCACGCGCTCCATCGCCGCCGGCACCAGGACATCGCAGGGCAGCGTGAGAATTTGAGCGGGGTCGAATTGCAGCTGGCTGGAAAAGCCGGCGATGCTGCCGTGCTCGCCGGCGTGGCGCATCAGCGCGGGTATATCGAGGCCGGTTGCCTCGTAGAGCGCGCCGGTATGATCGCTGACCGCGATCACCTTGAGACCGAACTGATGCAATCCGAGCGCGGCATAGGAGCCGACATTGCCAAAGCCCTGAATGACGGCGGTAGCGTTGTTGAGGTCGATCGCGAGTTCCTTCATCACCCGCCTGGCGAGATGCGCGACGCCGCGCCCGGTGGCTTCGCGCCGGCCCAATGTGCCGCCGGAGGCAACCGGTTTGCCGGTGACAATCTCGGTCACGGTGCGGCCCTGATACATCGAATAGGTGTCCATGAACCAGGCCATCACCTGCTCGTTGGTGCCCATGTCCGGCGCCATCACGTCGGTATGCGGTCCGACGAAGGGAATCATCTCCTGCATATAGCGCCGCGACAGCGACTCCAGCTCGCGCCTGGAAAGCGTCGCGAGATCGACCCGAACGCCCCCCTTGGCGCCGCCATAGGGCAAGCCGACCAGCGCGCATTTCCAGCTCATCCAGATCGCAAGTGCGGCCACCTCGCCGATATCGACGCTGGGGGCAAATCGGGTGCCGCCCTTGGTGGGGCCAAGGGTGAGGTGATGCTGCACGCGATAGCCCTCGAACACCGTGATCGTGCCGTCATCGCGATGGATCGGACAGGAGACGGTGATCGCCCGTTTCGGCAGCAGCAGGCGATCGCGCTCGTCCATGGGGATCGACAGATGATGGGCGATCACCCCGAACTGGTTCACCGCCATTTCGAACACCGGACCGGTATAGACGGTCATGTTCCCTCCCTTTTCAGTCTGCCAGGAACTCAAGACAGCCATACGCCGTTAGATCGGCGCGGCGCACCGGCGCCCATGAGACTACGGTCGTAGGCCCGCCATATGGTTATCTCAAGCGATTAAGGCGGCAGACTTGCGAATAATTTTAGCGAATCCCCGGCGATATCAGGTGCTAGTGTGGGGTGCCGCCGGGATCACCATCAGCGCATGACGGATCACTTTATGCAGGCCCTCTTCATCGGACAAACCTATATCGACGTTACCTTCATTACCGACCACATGCCGACCGGCGACGAAAAGCATGTCGCGTCGGCCTACGCGGTTTCGTTCGGCGGCAACGCCGTTACGGCGGCATTCTGCTGTGCCAAGCTCGGAATCGTGCCGGACCTGATCGCCACTGTGGCCAATGACTGGCTCGGCCGGATGTTTCAGGACATGAGCGCGAAGTATGGAATCTCGATCCATCCGCGCAAGGTCAATTCGTCGTCGCTGTCGTTCATCATGCCGAAGGACGGCAAGCGGGCGATCGTGCGCTGCCGCGACGACGACCACATCCACCCCTTCCCTCTCTTGAACCTCGGCGGCTGCCGCGCGCTGCATGTCGACGGTCACCAGCCGGACGCCGCGATCCACTACGCCAAACTATGCCGCGAGGCCGGCATCCTGACATCGCTCGATGGCGGCGGTCTTCGGACCAACACCCACGAGCTCTTGGAATTCATCGATGTCGCCATCGTCGCCGAGCGGCTGTGCGAGCAGATGGACCTTACGACCGAAAGGATGCTGGAATATCTCAAGAGCCGCGGCTGCCGGGTCGGCGGCGTCACAATGGGAGAACGCGGTCTGCTCTGGTATGACGAGACCGGCGCCATTCGCACGCTTCCGGCGCTTCCGATTCCGCGCGAACGCGTGCTCGATACCAACGGCGCCGGCGACGTGTTCCACGGCGCCTATGTCTATTCCTATCTCAGCAATCCCGGCAAAAGCTGGCACGACCATTTCGACTTCGCGCGCGCGGCGTCGACCTACAAGATTCAGCGTCTCGGCAACGAGGCCGGATTGCCGGCGCTTTCCGACATCGAGGCCGTCAGGCAGGAGTTTGGAGTCCGGGTCTAACCAGGTCTGTTGGGAATAAAGCATGGGCCGCGTTTTCGTTGCCGGCAGCATCAATATGGATGTGGTGGCGACGGCCAGCCGGCATCCCCGCATCGGCGAGACGGTCGCCGGTAACGCGGTGCGTTACTTTCCCGGTGGCAAGGGCGCGAACCAGGCGGTCGCAGCGGCGAAACTGGGTGCGCCGACGACCCTGATCGGCCGGATTGGCAAGGATGCGTTCGGCGATCAGCTGAAGACATTCCTCGCAGCTCAGGGAATAGACCTGACCTTTGTGCGGGAAACCGCCGGGGTCCATACCGGAACGGCAATCATTACCGTCGCCAATGCCGACAACACCATCGTCGTCATTCCCGGCGCGAACGCGACGGTGACTGCCGCCGAGGTCGTAGCGCCCACGCTTGCCAAGGGCGATATCGCGGTCAGCCAGTTCGAGATACCGCTGCCCACGATCAGCGCTTTCTTCAAGCGAGCCCGTGCGGGGGGCGCGACGACGATCCTCAATCCCGCGCCTGCGACCCAATTCGACGCTGAAATGCTCGCTCTCGTCGATATTCTCATCCTCAACGAAAGCGAACTTGGCTTTCTCACCAAGGCCGAGCTTCGCGATACCGACGATGACGCGCGATTCATCGAGGCGGCGCGATTGTTGCAAACCGGCAAAGACAAGATCGTCTGCGTGACATTGGGCAGGCGCGGCGTGCTGGCGCTGATAGACGGCCAACCGCTGATCATTTCGGGCCGCGCCGTCAGAGCCGTCGACACCACAGGTGCCGGTGATTGCTTTGTCGGCGCCGTCGCGGCGCAACTCGCCGGCGGAAGATCAATTGGCGACGCGCTGGACTACGCCAACGTGGCGGCGTCGATCTGTGTGCAGCGGATGGGCGCCGCGCCGTCGATGCCATCGGCGGCGGAAATGGAATTAGCGCAGAAAGGATAGCGTCAGCTCGGGAAATATGACCAGCGGATGCAAGTGGCGGCGAAGCCAACCTAAGTCAGGGCAGCCTTCAAATCGAAACTGGTATCCGCCGCCTGCTCCGGTTCGATCGACCGGTTCAGGCCAAGGATGCGGCGTCCGAACACGTGGTCTGACGCGCGATTGATCGACTCGACGCCGACCAGCTGCCCGGATTTGTAGCAAAATGCCGAGAACGATCCCTGCCCGCGATCGCCGCGCACCACGACGCGATCATATCCGGTGGTCAGACCGGCGATCTGAAGCTTGTCGTCGCCCTGATCGCTCCAGAACCACGGCAGGCCATCATAGGTCTTTGCGTCGCCGGTCAGCCGCGCCGCGACGCAGCGCGCGTGATCGGCGGCGTTCTGCACGGACTCCAGCCGCAGCGACGCGCCGAAGCGCCGGCTTGCGAACAGCGCGCAGTCGCCGATCGCCGAGATGTCAGGATCAGACGTCAGCAATTGCTCGTTGACGACGATGCCCGCCGCGACCGGCAGGCCGGCTTCATCAGCCAGTTCGACATTGGGCAAGACCCCGACGCCGACAACTACAAGGTCCGCCGGCACATGGCGGCCGTCGCTGAGGCTGACGCCGGTTACATTGGTGCCATCGCTCTCAATGCTGGTGGCCTGCACGCCGAGATGAATGCGAATACCCGCCGCGGTGTGTCTGGCTTGAAAATAGTCGGAGATTTCCGCGGTCACCGCGCGCGCCATGACGCGCGCGCCGAGTTCGACCACATCCACCTCAAGGCCCTTGGCCCGCGCGGTTGCGGCGAATTCCAGGCCGATGAAACCCGCGCCGATAACAACGACGCGTCGAGCGGAACCAATCCGCCGCCGCAATGCCTCGCTTTCATCCAGGGTTCGCAGATAGCGCACGTCTTCAAGATTGGCGTTGGGGATGTCGAGCAGGCGATTGCGCGCGCCGGTGGCCAGCACCAGATGCCCGTAATCGAGCGATGAGCCGGATGCCAGCAACAGCCTGCGCGCAGCGCGATCGATCGAGACGGCGCGATCGGCAATCAGCTCGATGTTCTGCTCGCGGTAAAACCTGTCCGGCCGGAACATCAGGCTGTCCGGAGCGCCGGCGCCCTTGAGATAGGCTTTCGACAAGGGCGGCCGCTGATACGGCAGATGCGCCTCATCGTTGATCAGGCCGATGCGCTCGCTGTAGCCATGCTGCCGCAACGACGCCGCGAGTTGAAATCCCGCGTGACCGGCGCCGACGATCAGGACTGTTCCCTGCGCCATCCGGTCAGACCGGCACGATGCGAAGCGGCAAGGTATCGAGCCCGCGCAGCGTGTTGTTCAGCCGCCGCTCCGGTTCGCCCGTCAGCTCGAACGACGCGACGCGGCTGGCGAGCGCCGCGAAGATCGCCTCGCTTTCGAGCCGCGCCACGGCCTGGCCGACGCAGCCATGAATGCCGGTGCCGAAGGTCATGTGCCCGGTCGCGCGGCGCCTGACGTCGAAAGTGTCAGGCTTGTCCCAGCGGCGCGGGTCGCGGTTGGCCGCGGCGAGAAACAGCAGCACCTTCTCACCGTCGCCTATCCCAACGCCAGACACGTCGACCGCCTTGGTGGTGGTGCGGAAAAACGTCTGCACCGGCGCCTCAAAGCGCAACACCTCTTCGAAGGCGCCGCGGATCAAGTTGGGGTTTTCACGAAGAACGGTCCATTGCGCAGGGTAACTGGCAAAGCAGTGCAGCGCGTTGCCGAGCCCGTAGACCGTGGTATCGCTACCGGCCGAAAGAAACGAGCGCACCAGCATGCCCGCCTCGGGTTCCGTCAACTCACCGGAATCGACGGCTTCAAAAATCTGCATTCCCAATCCACCCGGCGCCAGCGCCGCGCGGCTGCATTTCGACATGATCCAGTCGCGAACGGGGCCGGCGTTGGCCATGGCCTGATCGAACAGATCGTTGCGGGGACCGAATGAGTTGAACACCATGCTGCCATACGGTAGCAGGTTCTCGCGGCCTTCTTCGGAAATTCCTACCGCGTCCGGAAACACCTTCAGCGGATAGGCCTCGGCCAGATCGGCAATCCCGTCGAATTCGCGCTGTTCGACAAGCCTGATAGCCAGCAGCTCCGCCTCGCGCTCGAACGTCGCGCGCAGGAGGTTGATCGCGGCCGGCGACAGAATTCGGGTCAGCCCGGCGCGGGTGCGCGTGTGCAGGGGCGGATCGGCCTCCAGAATGATGCTTGGCGGACGCCACGGCGGTTCTTTTCGGAAATCGCTCAAGCCAACCCCGGCCGACGAACAATAAGTCTGCCAATCGGTCAGCGCATCGCGGACCTCCTGATGGCGGGCCATCGCCCATATCCCGTATTGCTCAAGCCACACCACCGGGCCGGCTTCGCGGAACGCCTCGTGATGCGGATAGGGATCGCGCAGAAATTGATGCGAAAACGGATCGATGGTGGAGACCGGACGGCTCAATGCTATTTGGTCGCTCGCCATGTCATTTCCCGCCGGCCATCTTCGCGTGTTCGCGCCTGATTCTCCTCATCCTGAGGAGCGGCGTCTTCGCCGCGTCTCGAAGGATGAAGGCACATTGTGGCCACATGGTTCGAGACGGCGCAAGGGCGCCTCGTCACCATGAGGGAGAATGTAGGCGCATTTTGGCGACTTCGCCGGGGATTGTCACCTCTTCCCTTCTGCTATTTAAATGCCCGGCGACCTTCCCGACACTGAGGCCTTTTTCAAATGCCGACTCCCGATCACGCCACCGCCTCCCTTCCCGACGATCCGGCGCTGCTGCGGATCGAAGGCCCGATCGCCACGATCACGCTCAATCGCCCCAGCGCCTTCAACTCGATCGATCTTTCGATTGCGAAAAAGCTGGAGCAGCTCAGCGCGGAGGTCGAGGCCTCAGACGATATCCGCGTGCTGGTGATCGATGGCCAAGGCCGCGCGTTCTGCGCCGGGGGCGATCTGCAAACCATCGGCGCTGCCGCCGCCGCTGATAACATCGCGCCCGTGGTTGGCGAACTGCTGTTGCATTACCACGCCTTCATCACGACCCTGCGGCGGATGCCGAAGATCGTGCTGGCAAGCGTGCACGGCTCGGCCGCCGGCGCCGGGCTCTCGCTCGCCTTCGTCGCGGACCTCTGCATCGCCACGGATGACGCCCGCTTCACCCCGGCCTATGCAAAGCTCGGCGTATCGCCCGACGGTGGCGGCACCGCCGGCGTGGTCGCGAGCGTCGGCACGCGCCGCGCCTTGCAGATCTATCTCGCCGAAGACAGCTTTTCGGCGGCGCAGGCCTATGACTGGGGGCTGGTCGCGAAAGTCGTTCCGGCGGTTGAACTGAAAGCCGCGACCCGCGAACTGGCACATCGTCTGGCGCAGAACGCGCCGGCAGCTCTGGCGGCGACCAAGGCGCTGATCCACCGCGCCCATGTCACGCCGATCGAGCAGCAGCTCGACGCCGAAAGAGACGCCATCATCGACTGCATGCACACAGATGAATTCCGCGTCGCGGTGAAGAAGTTCACGAGCAAGGGGAAGTAAGAAGTTGGCGGCGCTCGATTAAGCGTCGTCCCTGCGAAAGCAGGGACCCATAGCCACTGGCGTTAATTGTTTCAGAAGACGTCAGCCATCTCGCGTCAACCGAGAGGACAACGCGGTATGGGTCCCTGCTTTCGCAGGGACGACACATCACTGCGGGCAGATATACCCCGTCCCCGTCGGCGACTTGAAGCAGCCGACCGATTCCGGGATCACCTGCTTCGGCAGCCACAGCACGACCTTGGGGAAATAGATCGTGAAGCAGATCGTCACCAGGAACACCACGTAGATCGGCAGCGCCGCGCGCAGCGCCTTGGCGAAACTGACGCCGACGAATTTCGATGCCATCAGCAGCACCAGCCCGTAGGGCGGCGTGATCAGCCCGAACGCCAATGTGGCGATCAGCACCACGCCCATATGCACGCCGTTGATGTCGCCGGCCTGGGTCAACGCATTCACCAGCGGCATGAAGATGATGATGGTCGGCACCGGTTCGATGAAATCGCCGACCACGGTGAACAGCAGCACCAAGAGCAGCATCATATAGTGCGGGTCGCTGCCGGAGATCGAGGTGATCCAGTCGGCGATGACGATGGCGCCGCGCAGATAGGCCAGCATCCAGCCGAAAGCATTGGCGGCGCCGATGGTGATCAGCGGCAGCGAGAAGATCAGCCCGGCCAGACAGAAGTCGTAGGGGATTTTCCGCAAGTGCCCGCGGTTGAGCGCGGGGATCACGACCGCGATAATCCACACCACCGCGACGACGCCGGCTTCCGTCGGCGTGAACCAGCCGGTGAGGATGCCGCCGAGCAGGATCACGGGAATCATCAGCGGGAGTGCGGCATCTCCGGCGGCGAAAACCACCTGGCGAAACGGCGCGCGCGGCTTGCGCATGCCGGAAGGGCCAAAAAAATAGCAATAGATCATCAGGCCGAAGCCGATCATGAAACCGGGCACGACGCCCGCCATGAACAGCCCCGCGATCGAGACGTTGCCGACTGCGCCGTAGACCACGGCGGTGATGCTCGGCGGCACCAGCGCCGCGATCGTAGAGGCAGATGCGATGATCGCCGCGATGAAGGCGGGCGTATAGCCCTCGCGCTTCATCGGGCCGCCGAGTGCGCGACTCATCACCGCGACGTCGGCGGTAGTCGATCCCGACATCTCCGAGAAGAACATGCTGAAGACGACGACGACCTGCGACAGCCCGCCCCTGATGTGCCCGACCAGCGACAGCGACAGGTTGGCGATCCGCACCACGACGTTGGCCGAACTCATGAGCTCGCCGACCAGCAGGAAAAACGGAATCGCCAGCAGCGCTTCGGAATCCATGCCGTCGAAAATCTTCTGAACGATCGCAGCCAGCGACACGTCGGTCAGCAGCGCGCCGATGAACACACCCGCCATCAGCGAAAACGGCACGGGCACGCCGAGATAGCCGAAAAACAGGAAGCAGAACGACATCAACGCCAGGATGACCGGAGCGCTCACGGCAGCGGCCTCATCTGGATAATGCTGTCGATCGGCGGAATCGGAAGGTCCTCTTCCGGTGGCTCGGGATGGTCGAATCCCTTGGTGATGCCGTTGACCAGTTGCTCGATCGTGAACAGCCCGATCAGCAATCCAGCGAGAGGAATCGCCGCATAGAGCGAGGCGATCGGCGTGCCCGATGGCAGGCGGAAACTGCCGAAGCCCCGGAGATAGTTGATGTAGCCAAACCAGATCAGGCAAAATGCGACGCCGAGCACCACGAGGCGGATGATGATCTCGACGATCAGGCGCGGCGTACCATGCAGGGCCTCGGAGATCGCGGTCAGGTACAGATGGTCGTTGCGGCGGGTGGCGACGGCGGCGCCGACGAAGATCGCATAGATAAACAGCGTGGAGGTGACTTCCTGCAGCCACAGCCAGGGATGGCCGATGGTGCGCGTGATGATGTCAAACATGACCGACAGCGAAAACCCGAAGCACAACAGCCCGCAAAGGATCATCAGGATCAATTCGAGCCTGTCGAACGACCGCCACTTCAGATGATGCTGCCGCTGCAACACCAGTTTGTCGGCGATGGTCATCCGGAAACTCCCCGTCGTCCCGGCGAACGCCGGGACCCATAATCCCCGGCGCTGATGATGACAGAAGATATCTGCCCCAGTGCCAAATCGATACGACACGGCGTATGGGTCCCGGCGTTCGCCGGGACGACTCGTGGAAACATGGTCACGAGCGGCCTAGTTGATCGCCCGGATCAGGGTCTTGATCTTGTCCGCATGCGGGCCAAGCTCCTTGGCGAGCTTGTCGAGATAGGGATCGGCGATTTTCTGAAAGCCCGCCTTGTCGACGTCGGTGACGATCTTGACGCCCAATTTCTCAAGTTTCGTTGCCGCCGAACGCTCGAGCTCGAACGCGCGTTTGGGTTCCTGCACGCTGACATCTCTGGCCGCGGTCATGACCCATTGCTTCTGGTCGGCGTTGAGACTCTTCCAGAGCTTGTCGCTGATCCACATGATCGCGTTGTTGGCTTCATGCTCGGTCATCGACAGTACGGGCGCTACTTCGTAGTGCTTGTTGATGAGGTAGACGTTGACGGCGTTCTCGGCAAAATCCACCACACCGGTCTGCAATGAGGTGTAGACGCTGCCGAACGGCAAATGCACGGTCTGCGCGCCGTAGGCGGCGAACATGGTGTCTTCGGTCGCTGTGGCCTGCACGCGAACCTTGTAGCCCTTGAGATCGTCGACCTTGTGCACCTCCTTCTTGCCGTACATGTGCCGGAAGCCCTGGGTGCCGAGCGCGATCGCATGAATGCCCTGCACCGTGTCGTCGATCATGTCCCGGATCGCTTCGAAGACTTTCTGATCACCCATCGCCTTGATATTGTGCTCGTCCGAGCGAAACAGGAAATGCAGCGACATCACGCCGGCCTGCGGCGAGATCGTCGAGGTGTTCGCGGAAGAGACGATTGCGAAATCGATATCGCCTGACCTGACCAGTTGCAGGATTTGCGGCTCTTGCCCGAGCTGCGCGCCGGGATACTGATCGACCAGCATGGTGCCCTTGCTCAATTCCTTGAGCCTGGCGGAAAATATATCGTAAGCGATGCTGTAGCCGGAATTGAGCTGCTGATCGTGGGCGAAGCGGTAATGCTTCGCCTCCTGGGCGCTTGCGCCTGCTGCAAAAATCATCGCTGCCGCGGCTATTGCCGCACAGGTCATTTTCCCTGGATTTCCCATCGCGCCATTCCCCCCTGTTTTGATTTTTGCGATCATCCCATCAAGCTCGCGGGATTGTCAATAAAACATCGGCATTTGCGCGCCGCATGCCCATTTGAAGTACTTCAGGCGCGCAATTGTCGATAATTCAGAACTGGCTTTGCGTAGTCCCGGCGCATACCGGAACGACTTGCGGAGGTCTAGTTGATCGCCCGGATCAGGTTCTTGATCTTTTCGGCGTGCGGACCGAGTTCCTTGGCGAGCTTGTCGAGATAGGGGTCTGCGACGGCGATGAAGCCTGACTTATCGACATCGGTGACGATCTTCACGCCGATCGATTTCAGCTTCGTCTGCGATTGATGCTCGAGCTCGATCGCCTTCGCAGGCTGGCTCTTGTTGACCTCGTCGGCCGCGGCCTGCACCCATCCCTGCTGTTCCGGCGTCAGGCTGTTCCACAGCTTGTCGCTTACCCACACAAGGCTGTTGTTGGCCTCGTGTTCGGTCATCGAAAGCACGGGCGCCACTTCGTAGTGCTTGTTGGCCAGATAAACGTTGACGCCGTTTTCCGCGACATCCACCACGCCGGTCTGCAGCGAGGTATAGACGCTGCCGAACGGCATGTGCACGATCTGGGCGCCATAGGCCGGGAACATGGTGTCTTCGGTGGGCGTCGCCTGCACCCGCACCTTGAGGCCCTTCATGTCCCCGATGTTCTTGATCTCGCGCTTGGAATACATGCTGCGAAGACCCAGCGTCGAGAGCGCGATGACGTGAGCGCCCTGCACGGTTTCCGCGATCATCGCCTTGACGGCCTTGGACACCTCGGGGTCGGCGATCGCCTTGATGAGGTGCGCTTCGGAGCGGAACAGGAAGTGCATCGACATCACGCCGGCCTGCGGCGACAGGGTCGCGGCATTGGCCGACGAGGAAATGCAGAATTCCACGTCGCCTGATTTCACCAGCTGCAGGACCTGCGGCTCCTGCCCGAGCTGCGCGCCCGGATATTGCTCGATCAGCATGGTGCCCTTGCTCAGCGCCTTGAGCTTGTCGCTGAAAATATCGCCGAGGATTCCATAACCCGTCGTCTTCGGCTGATCGTAGGCGAAGCGATAATGCTTCACCTCCTGCGCGCTGGCGCTGGCGGCAAATACCATCGCCACCGCGGCGATAACAGCACCGAGAATTTTCCCTGGATTATGCATCGCGTTTCTCCCCTCTGTTTTGTTCTTTAAAGCATCCTATCGCGGTTGTTTGATTGCCAAATTAGACCTCGCGTCGACCGGGCTACTGACCGCCTTTCCCTTTACCCGTCATGAAATCGAAATCGCAGCCCTCATCGGCCTGCAGGATGGTTTCGTTGAACAGATGCGCGTAGCCGCGCCTGGCCCATTCCGGCGTCGCCGTGGGCGCGAGCGCGGCGCGGCGCTTTTCCAGCTCGGCGGCGTCGACCAAAAGATCGATGCTTCGCCCGGCAACATCGAGCCGGATCATGTCGCCGTTCTTCACCAGCGCCAGCGGACCGCCCACGGCGGATTCCGGCGTGATGTGCAGCACGATGGTGCCGAACGCGGTGCCGCTCATCCGCGCGTCCGAAATCCGCACCATGTCCTTGACGCCCGTGCGCGCCAGCTTCATCGGGATCGGCAGATAACCCGCTTCGGGCATGCCCGGCGCGCCCTTGGGACCTGCGTTGCGCAGCACCAGCACATCGTCGGCAGTCACGTCGAGCGCGGAATCGTCGACCCGCAGCGTCATGTCCTCCACGGAATCGAACACCACGGCGCGGCCGGTATGCTGCAGCAGTCTGGGGCTCGCCGCGGAATGCTTGATCACGGCGCCGCGCGGCGCCAGATTGCCATGCAGCACCGCCATCGCGCCTTCCGACTTGATCGGATTGTTGCGGGGGCGGATCGCATCCTGTCCCGGCACCTCTTCGGCGCCGGCGACGACATCGCGCAGCGTCGCGCCGGTGATGGTCCTGGCATCGAGGTCGATCAGGTCGCCGAGTTGCGCCATCAGTTTCGGCAGGCCGCCGGCATGATGGAAATGCTCCATGTAGTGCTCGCCCGACGGTTTCAGGTCGATCAGCACCGGCACCTCGCGGCCAAGCCTGTCGAAGGCTTCGAGATCGATGCGATGTGCGGTGCGGTTGGCGATCGCGGTCAAATGAATGAGGCCGTTCGTCGAGCCACCGATCGCCTGCAGCACCACCTGCGCATTGCGGAACGCTGCCGGCGTCAGCAACTCGCTGGGGCGCGGCCCCTTCGCGACGGCCATTGCCGCGGCGACCTTGCCGCTGGCTTCCGCGGAACGAAAGCGCTCGGCATGCGGCGCCGGAATCGTCGCGCTCATCGGCAGCGACAAGCCCAGCGCCTCGGTGATGCAGGCCATGGTGCTGGCGGTGCCCATCACCATGCAGGTCCCGACGGACGGCGCGAGCCGGCCGTTGACCGCTTCGATCTCGACCTCGTCGATTTCACCGGCGCGGAATTTTGCCCACAGGCGGCGGCAATCGGTGCAGGCGCCGAGCACCTCGCCCTTGTGATGCCCGACCACCATCGGCCCCACCGGAATTACCACGGTCGGCAAATCGGCGCTGACCGCGGCCATGATCTGCGCCGGCAAGGTCTTGTCGCAGCCCCCGATCACCACAACCGAGTCCATCGGCTGGGCGCGGATCATCTCCTCGGTATCCATCGCCATCAGATTGCGCAGATACATCGAGGTCGGAAACGCGAAGCTTTCGGCGATCGAGATGGTCGGGAACACCATCGGCATTGCGCCCGCCAGCATCACGCCGCGCTTCACCGCTTCGATGATGTCAGGCACGTTGCCGTGACAGGGATTGTAGTCGCTGTGGGTGTTGGTGATGCCGACGATCGGCCTGTTCAGCGCGTCGTCGGAATAGCCCATCGCCTTGATGAAGGCCTTGCGCAGGAACAGCGAAAACCCGGCGTCGCCGTAACTCGTCAGTCCCTTGCGAAGTCCGTCAGCCATCGTGCGTATTTCCTGTCGTCCAGCATTCCCACTTATGAAGTTCGTAGAATTATTGTCAATATTTGATATCGAACGCTGAAATCGCCCGGATCAATGCCAAAACGAGCAGCATTATTGACAATGAATTTCGTGCATGCTGACTTCGGGAGATGATCCGAGCCGAACGCCCATGAACAAGCCGCTGCGCATTGGCCTGATCGGCGCCGGCATGGTGAGCCGCCATCATCTGATTGCCTGGGCAAACATCGCCGATCAGGCGCGCGTGGTTGCCGTCGCCGATCCGTCCCGCGACAACGCCGCGCGGCGTGCGGCTGAATTCGGGATTCCTCAATCCTACGCCGATGCCGAAGCGATGCTGGCTGCAACCGAACTCGACGCCGTCGATATCGCAGCACCGCGCCAATTGCATGCGCCGCTGGTGCGGCTTGCAGCGAAAAGGCGATTGCCGGCGCTCTGTCAGAAGCCGCTTGCACCGAATTTGCACGAGGCGGTCGAACTCGTCGCCGAGGTGAAAGATCTGACCCGCCTGATGGTTCACGAGAACTGGCGGTTCCGCGGATACTATCGCGACGCTGCGGCGTGGCTGCACGCGGGCCGCATCGGCAACGTCAAGCAGGCCCAGCTTACCCTGCTCACGTCGGGAGTGTTGCCGGGACCTGACGGATTGCGCCCGGCGCTGGAACGGCAGCCTTTCATGCGCGGGGAAAAACGCATGCTTGTAGCAGAGGTGTTGATCCACCATCTCGATACGCTGCGCATGCTGCTCGGGCCGTTGCGCGTGACCGCGGCCGGCTTGAGCCGCAGCTATTCCGAAATGGCGGGAGAGGACGGCGCGGTGATCCAGATGAAAGCCGACCGCGGCGGCACCGTCACCATCTTCGCCAGCTTCGCCGCGCACGGGTTTCCCGCGGCACAGGTCGACCGGCTGGAAATTCTCGGCGAAAATGGTTCGATACGGCTCGACGGGCCGCTGCTGACCTGCTCGGGCGCCTCACCCGCGGAGCGGCGTTACGATCTCGCCGCCGAATATCAGGGCTCCTACAACAGGACCATCGCGCATTTCGTACAGTCGTTGCGCGACAACACCCGGTTCGAAACCGCGCCGGAGGACAATATCGAAACATTGCGTCTGGTTGAGGATTGCTACCGGTTGTCCGGCTGGGAGGCTGCGTGATGAAACCACAGGCCTCAGCACCCGAGACCAGCGCACTCACACGCGAGGAAGAACAGGCTGAGGTGATCCGCCGGCTCGAAGAGGACATCATCTTCGGCCGCTTCGCGCCGGGTTCGCGGCTGGTTGAGGACACGCTGATGACCCGCTACGGCGCCAGCCGGCATTTCGTGCGGCAGGGGCTGTTCCAGCTTGAGCGCCAGGGCATCGTGCTGCGCGAAAAGAATATCGGCGCCACCGTCCGGTTCTATTCCAGCGAAGAGGTCCGGCAAATCTATGAAGTCCGGGAAATGCTGACCCGGCAGGCGGCGCTGATGATCGCCCTGCCCGCGCCTGCGGAGCTGATCGAACAACTCACCGAGCTGCAGCGGCAATATCGCGCCAAAGCCGACGCACAGGATCTGCGCGGAATCCACGAAGCCAACGACGCGTTTCACGTTGCGCTGTTCTCCGCTTGCGGCAATCCTTATTTGGTGCGTTCGCTGCAGGACTACATGAACCTGACCTTGCCGATGCGCGCCAAGAACCTTGCCGACAAGGAAGGCCTGGCGCTTTCGCGCCGTCAGCACGAGTTCATGATCGAACTGCTTCGGGGCCGCGACAGCTGGGCATTCGCGCAGCTCTGCGTCGATCACATGCAATATAGCAAGGCGGATTATCTCGGCCGCATCGGAGCCGGTCAGAGCGCGGGTTAGAAACTGTCATTTCCAGTCCACGACCCTGCTGGCGTCGCCGTCGAACTCCATGCCGCAGAACGCGCCGCCCTGGTAGAAGTCGCTGACGGGATCGGGCGGGAGCTTGGCCTGCTCGGCCATGGCATGCTCGCGAAAATCCTCGGCGCGGCCGGTCGGGCGATAGCCGAGATCGTAGGCGCGGTGGTTGTCCCACCAAGCCCGCTCGTTGTACGACGCGCCGTAGAGAATTTCGAAGTGAATGGCGGGATGATCGAGCCCGATCCGGCACAGCTGCACCAGGTCTTCCGGCTTCAGCCAGATCGACAGCCGGCGGTGGTCGAGCGGCTTCTCGCCGAAATTGCCGATTCGGATGCACGTTACCTTAAGCCCGTGCTTGTCGGCATACAGCGCGCCCACCGCCTCGCCGAACACCTTGCTGACGCCGTAGCGGCTGTCCGGCCGCGCCGTCACGTCGGTTCCGATCCGGTGATGGCGCGGATAAAAGCCCACCGCATGGTTCGACGACGCAAACACGATGCGTTTCACGCCCTTCTTGCGCGCGGCCTCGAACAGGTTGTAGCAGCCGATGATATTGGACTGCAGGATCGCGTCCCACGGCCCTTCGACCGAAAACCCGCCGAAATGCAGGATGCCGTCGACGCCCTCGCAGATCGCCTCGACCTGCGCGAGATCGGACAGCTCCGCCGCCTTGAACTTCTCCTCAGGCCCGAGATCGGCGGGCGCCTTCAGATCGCTCAACAGCAAGTCCGGATAAATCGGCGGCAGCAGTTTTCGCAAGGCCGTGCCGATTTCGCCCGACGCGCCGGTCATCAATATCCGTGGCATTTCATCCCTCGTTCTTGCAGCCGATTTGCGGTCATTGGCCGAGAATGATAGCAAACCAGAACGCGAGGAAACGCAACAACGAGAAACGTCAATGAACGGTCATTCCGCATCTTCCGCCGGCTGGCGGCCAGCGACGCATTATCCCGATCCGGCTATTCACGCGCTCGATCCGCGGTTCGAGAAATACTGGCTGAAACTGTCGGCCGTGGAACGGCTGACCACGGGATTGCGCTGGGCCGAAGGTCCGGTGTGGTTCGGCGACGGGCGCTATTTGCTGTGCAGCGATATTCCCAACAACCGCATCATCAAGTGGGAAGAGGAAACCGGCGCCGTCAGCATCTTCCGCAAGCCGTCGAATTTCGCCAATGGCCATACCCGCGACCGCCAGGGACGCCTGGTCACCTGCGAGCATGGCGGGCGCCGCGTTACCCGCACCGAATATGACGGCTCGATCACGGTGCTGATGGACTCCTTCGACGGCAAGCGGCTGAATTCGCCGAACGACGTCGTGGTGAAATCCGACGGCTCGATCTGGTTTACCGATCCGCCGTTCGGCCTGCTCGGAAACTACGAAGGCTACAAGGCCGAGTCCGAGATCGACGCGAATGTCTATCGGATCGATGACGCGACCGGAAAGGCCACCATCGTCGCCGCAGGCGTTCTCGGGCCCAACGGGCTGTGCTTCTCACCGGACGAAAAAATCCTCTACGTCGTCGAATCGCGCGGCGTGCCGAACCGCAAGATTCTCGCCTACGACGTGGCGGCAGGCGGCGACAAACTTTCCAACAAGCGCGTGTTCATCGACGCCGGCCCCGGCACGCCCGACGGCATGCGCTGCGACATCGACGGCAATCTGTGGTGCGGCTGGGGCATGGGCGATCCCGAGCTCGACGGCGTGGTGGTCTACGCGCCCGACGGCGTTTTGATCGGCCGCATCGCACTGCCCGAGCGCTGCGCCAACCTTTGCTTCGGCGGCGTGATGCGCAACCGGCTGTTCATGGCCTCGAGCCAGTCGATCTATGCGCTTTATGTGAACACCCAGGGCGCGCTCGGAGGATAGAGCAATCCCTATCCGCGAGTCGTCCCCGCAAAAACGCAAAACGCCGGAGCGGGATCTGATCCCGCCCCGGCGCTGCAATCGTCGTAAAGCTTACGCGGCGTTGAAGCCGGCGATTGCCTTGACCTCGAGATATTCCTCCAGGCCGTATTTGCCCCATTCGCGACCGTTGCCGGACTGCTTGTAGCCGCCGAACGGCGCAGTGCGTTCGTTCGGCACGCCCTGCAGGTTGACGTTGCCGGCACGAATTTTGCGGCCGACCTTACGGGCGGTTTCGACGGTATCGGCGGAGACGTAACCCGCAAGACCATACGGCGTGTCGTTGGCGATCCGCACCGCGTCGGCTTCATCCTTGGCGCCGAGGATGGTGAGAACGGGGCCGAAGATTTCCTCGCGCGCGATGGTCATGTCGTTGGTGACGTCGGCGAAGATGGTCGGGCGCACATAGAAGCCCTTGTTGACGCCCTCCGGCAGACCGGGACCGCCAGCAACCAGGGTTGCGCCTTCCTCGATGCCTTTCTGGATCAGGGTCTGGATCTTGTCCCACTGGATGCGGGACACGACCGGACCGATGGTGGTGCCTTCGGCGCGGGGATCGCCGGCCTTGGTCTTGTCGGCCACGCCCTTGGCGATAGCGGCGACTTCCTTCATCTTCGACAGCGGCACGATCATCCGGGACGGCGCATTGCACGACTGCCCTGAATTGTTGAACATGTGCATCACGCCACCGGTAACGGCCTTGGCGAGATCGGCGCCTTCGAGGATGATGTTCGGCGACTTGCCGCCCAGTTCCTGACTGACGCGCTTGACGGTCGGCGCGGCGCGCTTGGCGACGTCGATGCCGGCGCGGGTCGAGCCGGTGAACGAGATCATATCGATGCCCGGGTGCTCGCTCATCGCGGCGCCCACTTCAGGGCCGAGGCCGTTGATCAGGTTGAAGACACCCTTCGGCACGCCAGCTTCGTGCAGGATTTCCGCGAAAATCAGCGCCGACGACGGCGTGAATTCCGACGGCTTCAGGATCATGGTGCAGCCGGCGGCGAGCGCGGGCGCGACCTTGCAGGCGATCTGGTTCAGCGGCCAGTTCCATGGCGTGATCATGCCGATGACGCCGACGGGTTCGCGCACCACCATCGCCGAGCCGAGCGGCTCCTCGAAATGATAGTTCTTGAGAACCTCCAGCGTGGAAGCAAGATGGCCGAGGCCAGCGCCGGCCTGCAACTTCTCCGCCATCGGCAGCGGCGCACCCATCTCGTCGGAGACGGCGGCGCCGATATCCTTCATGCGGGTCTTGTAGACCTCGATAATTTTGGCGAGCAGCGTGACGCGCTCCTCGCGGCTGGTCTGCGAAAAGGTCTCGAAGGCGCGGCGGGCGGCGGCCACGGCCTTGTCGACGTCGGCCTTGGAGCCGAGCGCAACCTCATACATCGCCTCTTCGGTCGCCGGGTTGACGACGGGCTTGGACTTCTTGACGACGGGATCGACCCAGGCGCCGTCGATGTAGAATTGCATGCGGTTGACCATCGTAAACCTCTTGATTTCAGGGGCAAATGGAAGGGGAACGGAACGTTCGGCAAGCATCCTTGCACGAATGCCTAAGAAAATGAACCCGCCATATGCGGGACGCCGCACTGCGGCGGACGCAACATATAAAATCAGCGGTGTGAAGGAAGCAAGGCGGTCCAATACATTTCAATCAGTCGTCGTCCCGGCAAGCAAGCAAAGCGAGCGCAAGCCGGGATCCATACGCCGTGAAGTCTCGTTTTGGCACTCTGGGATACCTTCTGTAACAATTAGCGCCGCGGGTTATGGGTCCGGCGTTCGCCGGGACGACGGCTAAAATCACACTGCCATTTTTCGGTGCCGCACCGGCGCGCCCGCGGTGAGGCTTTCGGCCGCGTCGATGATGGCGTTGGCGTCGATGCCGTGGTGGCGATAGAGGTCATCGATGGTGCCGGTCTGGCCGAAATGCTCGACGCCAAGCGCCTCGAGCCGGTGGCCACGCACGCTGCCGAGCCAGCCGAGTGTCGCAGGATGACCGTCGATCACGGTGACGATGCCGCAGTCGCGCGGCAGCGGCGCCAGCAGTTTTTCGATATGGCTGAGATGCGGCAGGCCGCGCCTGTCGCGGCGCATCCCGCGCGCCGCGGTCCAGCCGGCATGCAGCCGGTCCGCCGACGTGATCGCAAGCAGGCCGACATCCCGGCGGCTCTCGCCTGCTAGCCCGACGGCCTCGATCGCCTCGGGCGCAACAGCGCCGGTATAGGCAATCACGACGTCGCAATTCGGCCCCGGCTTGCGCAACCAGTAGGCGCCGTCGGTAATGCCCTTTTGCAGATCCGGCGTCATCATCCGCTGCGGCTGGTCGAGCGCGCGGGTGGAAAGCCTTAAGTACACCGAGCCGCCCTCGCCGCCTTCGCGCTGCATGTGCCGGAATCCCCAGCCCATGATTACAGCGAGTTCGTCGACAAAGGCCGGCTCGAACGAGGCGAGACCATCCTGCGCCATACCGATCAGGGGGGTCGCGATCGACTGATGCGCACCGCCTTCCGGCGCCAGCGTTATGCCCGACGGCGTCGCCGCCACCATGAAGCGCGCGTCCTGATAGCAGGCGTAGTTCAAGGCATCGAGGCCGCGCTGGATGAAGGGATCGTACAAGGTTGCGATCGGCAGCAGCCGCTCGCCGTTGATGGCGTGCGACAGCCCCAGCGCCGACATCAGGATGAACAGGTTCATCTCGGCAATGCCGAGCTCGATGTGCTGGCCCTTTGGCGAAAAGTCCCAGTTGAAGGTCGAGGGTATCTTCTCGCTGCGGAACAAGTCGGCCTTCTCGGCGCGCGCGAACAGCCCGCGGCGGTTGACCCAGGCGCCGAGATTGGTCGACACCGTGACGTCGGGCGAAGCGGTGACGATGCGCGAGGCCAGTTCGGTATCGCCGCGCGCGAGTTCGTTGAGCACGAGCCCAAAACCTTGCTGCGTCGACATCTGCGGCGACGGCTTGAACGCAAGCTGCTGCGGCACTTCGATCACGGGCGCGGTCAGACGGCGGCGGCCGTCGCGATTGAACGGCGCGTCCGCGAGAAATGCCTCCAGCGCCGCCGGCTCCTGAGACAGCCCCTCGAATTTTTCCCATTCGTGACCCGGCCGGATGTTCTGCGCTACGCGCCATTTCTCCATCTGGGTGACCGTCATCAATCCCGCATGGTTGTCCTTGTGGCCCTGGAACGGCAGGCCGATGCCCTTGATGGTGTAGGCGATGAAACACACCGGCCGATCATGATCGATGGCCTCGAATGCCTCGATCATGCTGGCCATGTCGTGGCCGCCGAGATTGGACATCAGGTCGAGCAGTTCGTCGTCGCTGCGCCTGTCAATCAGTTGCGACACTGCGCCCTGATCGCCGATCTCGTCGCGCAGATGCTTGCGGAACGCGGCACCGCCCTGGAAGCACAGCGCCGCATACATCTGGTTCGGGCAGGCGTCGATCCAGCGCTTCAACGCCTCGCCGCCGGGTTCGGCGAATGCCGCCCGCATCAGCCTGCCGTATTTCACGATCACCACGTCCCAGCCGAAATTGAGGAACATGGATTCGAATTTTTCCCACAGCCCTTCGCGCACCACGGCGTCGAGACTCTGGCGGTTGTAGTCGACCACCCACCAGGTGTTGCGCAGACCGTGCTTCCAGCCCTCCAGCAGCGCCTCGAAGATATTGCCCTCATCCATCTCGGCGTCGCCGACCAGCGCGATCATCCGCCCCTCGGGCCGATCCTGCATCCAGCCATGCGCCTTGACGTAGTCCTGCACCAGCGAGGCGAACAATGTCTGCGCCACGCCCAGGCCGACCGAGCCGGTGGAGAAATCGACGTCGTCGGTGTCCTTGGTGCGGGACGGATAGGACTGCGCGCCTTTAAAGCCGCGAAAATCTTCCAGTCTGTCGCGGCTCTGGTGCCCGAACAGATACTGGATGGCGTGGAACACCGGGCTCGCATGCGGCTTCACCGCGACACGATCCTCCGGTCGCAGCACCGAGAAATACAGCGCCGACATGATGGTGACGAGCGATGCCGACGAGGCCTGGTGGCCGCCGACTTTCAACCCGTCGACATTGGGCCTGACATGATTGGCGTGATGGATGGTCCACGACGACAACCACAGCACTTTGCGTGCCAGCGCGGACAGCATTTCAAGGCGTGCGGATTCGGTCGCCATGGCGTGCTCCAGACACAGTAATTATGGCGCGATGTTAGCGGGCCTGCCGCCGCTAAAAATCTCAAATTCTCGCGACATACATCTGAAAATTGGGATAAATTCCCACTTCGAAGCCCGAAAACCAGAGTTCATCCCAATGCACACGCTTGACGCCATCGACCGCAAAATCCTCGGCCTGCTGCAATCCGACAGCCGCACCACCATGCAGGAGCTCGCCGACAAGGTCGGCCTGTCGGTGTCGCCGTGCCATCGCCGGGTCAAGCTTCTGGAACAGCGCGGCGTGATCACGCGCTATATCGCGACCGTCGACCAGAAGTCGCTCGGCCTGCATGTCAGCGTATTCATCTCGATCAAGCTCGCGCGGCAGAAAGAGGAAGACCTCGACCGCTTCGCCAAGGCGATCTCGAAATGGGACGAGGTCCTGGAGTGCTACCTGATGACCGGCAACCGCGATTACCTGTTGCGCGTCGTCGCCGCCGACCTGTCGTCGTATGAAGCGTTTTTGAAAAACAAGCTGACGCGGCTCGACGGCATCGCCTCGATCGAATCGAGTTTCGCGCTCAGTCAGGTAAAGTACTCGATTGCGCTACCGGTGTGAGACAGTGTCATTGAGGTATGCTGCATTCTTCCCCTCTCCCCTTGTGAGGGTGGCGAAATCGAGCGTAGCGAGATGAAGCCGGTTGAGGGGTCACGGTCTATCGATAGATCCCAACCCCTCATCCGCCTTCGCTTCGCTCAGGCACCCTCTCCCACAAGGACGCGGCGAGACCCAATATTTTTGGGAAGCAATGACATCGGTAATTGGGAATATCGGTGCCTAAATCACCCGCCAAGGCGGCAATTTTGACCCTTGGCAATATGACTTTCTGAACTAAACATTTTTTTCCGCTCCCCCGCGGGTCTCAATCCGCCCACGCAATCCGCTCACATGAAAATCGATGATCCGGGAAAACAGCATTGGGCACTCCAAAATCTCTTTGCCATCCCGCGCGGTTCATACGAAAAACCGACCGCGCAGGCATTGTTGGTTCAAAGGGCGGGGGTTTCGCTCCCGCTCAGAATTGCGCGGTGACGGCCAATCGCGGGCCGTGCGTGTAGCGGTCGATGCGCTGCAATCGGGTCGCATCATTCTTTGCATCCAGCGTGTAGAACACGTTGAAGTACGCATCCAGCCGATAGCTCGCGCTGATTTTCATGTTCTGCGACACCCAGTACGAAATGCCGAGCTGGATGCCGGAATTAAAGACGGTTCCGAATTTTTCAACAGCGTCCAATACCAGCGGTATGCCCAACGGGGCACCTGATGGTACCTTGGTCACAAAGTTGTCAATGCTCGTAACTCTCTGAAATTTCTGTGTTCCAAATAGCGCCGCGACATCGCCAAGGTAGTCGAATGTCCATCCCGACCCCATCGGCACGGAGCCATCTAGTCCGATCCGGGGCCCAGCACCCAGGAACCTGTTGTCTTGAGGCGCGTTTTCGACGTCACTTGACGTGATGCCAGCAACGCTGTCGAAGCGAGGGTTTGTAGCATTTATGACCGAGCGCAATTCGGCGACGCGAACGCCGAACTTGAACTGCATGGCGTCCGGACCACTGCCGATCACATCGCGGCCTAATGCCATATCCGCGAGCCAGTGCGTTTCTCTTTGATCCGCTCTCGGGGAATCGGAATTGAATGCAGTGCCAACTTCTGGCACGATAAAATTCTGCACTATTAGCGCGGAGGCCGAGGCCCTGGCCTCTCCATACCGCAACTGGCCGCTGACATGCCACGGTGAACCCGCGAAGCGATAGTCGAAACCCGTGGCTGCTTCCCACCCGAGTTTCGGCGTGAGGGAAAAGAATTCCGGAACCGTGGCTAAGCCAACCGACCGACTGTAAAAACTATCGATCGGATCGCCACCGCTCCAGATCGCGCCGCCTTCTCCCCATACTCTAAGCTGGCCCCGTTCGACCGGTGCGACGGCTTTGGCATAGATCGGCATGTCAGCGGCATAGGCATCCCGCGGATTGCCGATCGCAACGCGCTGCGGAGCATTGGCCGCTGTCTGACTCTTTGCGAGCGCGGCATTTTCCTCGCGCAGGCGCTTGATATGGCGCAGCGCCTCGTTTTCTTTCTTTACGGCTACGAGCTCTTTTTCAAGCAGCTGTACGCGCTGCAACACCAGGTCCGTGTTGTCGGCGCGCGCGACGTGTGGCGCAAAACCAGCGATCAGCAATGCTGTGATTGCAGTTCCAGTCCTGAATATTGAAAAAGACATGCTCGCCCCAAACTTTCTCTGCTGGTCCATTCGCACCGCAGCGCGAACATTGTGAACTTGCTAAAACTTCCAGGACAGCGCGCCCCTCAGCGTCTGGCCGGTCAGGCTGACGCGATAAATACCGCCGTCGGCAGCAAGGTAATTTTTGCTCCCGAAGTCGTCGTAGATATATTGCAGCCGCCCGAGAAGGTTTCGGTTGAATGCGTACTCAACGCCGCCACCGACCGAAAAGCCGGTGTATTTGCCTCCCGTCAAAACAGGCGGAGGAGCAGGAGGATTGACGCCTTCCTGGAAATTCAAGTCAGCAATCGCAAGCCCGCCGGTGCCAAAAATCATCCACTGGCCCGAGGCAAAACCGACTTTGCCGACGACGTGGCTGTCCCACCGCATATTATAAAGATTGGGTGTACGCGGAAGCGCGGGCGGCGGCGGGAGCGCAACGGTGCCGGTGCCATGAGCGCCAGTCCAGCCAAAGTCTCCTTCCACGCCCAGGACAAGCGGTCCTCTTTGCCAGTTGTATCCGGCGAGCACACCACCCACGACACCGTTGGTTGGCGCGCCGGGTTCGGTCAGCATGCCATCGTCAATCACTCGGGTTTTTCCCCAGAGGTATCCAACGTGACCGCCAACATAGAACCCCGACCAGTCATAGGCCGGATCGACTGTCATCGCCGGCGCCTTGGTATAGGCACGGGCTGGCAAGTCTGCTGATGACGCCGGGCCAATGCCAAGGATCGCGCCAAGCGCGACAGTGGCTGACATGACGATCCCGAAATTTTGCATGTCGGCCCCAAGAGGAGAGGAAGAAGAATCCATATTATCGGCAATCTACAGGCGGCGGCTCGCTTTCCTGCGTCTGATGCTTCGGACGCCGACGTTTTTCAAAACGTGTTGCCTACCCGCCGCATCAGCCGTTCGGCCGATGCGGACGAAAAGCCCGGGCATATCATCACG
>Ga0208587_1000355_pt1 | contig 25440 bp, 20 predicted proteins | sample NGESurdeep092012_7_FD_184472 | JGI IMG/M metagenome (GOLD analysis project Ga0208587, IMG submission 184472) | Arctic peat soil microbial communities from Barrow, Alaska - NGEE Surface sample 210 deep-092012 (SPAdes) | ecosystem: Environmental > Terrestrial > Soil > Wetlands > Peat ...
GAATCAGAAGCTGCGCCAACTCGGCTATGGGCTGCTGGTCCACGATGCGTACCGTCCGTGGTATGTGACGAAGATGTTCTGGGATGCGACGCCGCTCGACAAGCACTGGCTGGTCGCGAATCCCGCGCGGGGCTCCAATCACAACAGGGGCGCAGCGGTCGATCTCACCCTGTTCGACCTCGCCACCGGCCAGCCGGTGGAGATGCCGAGCACCTATGACGAAAGCACCGGGCGCGCCTTCGCAAAGTACCCCGGCGGCACGTCGCTGCAGCGCTGGCATCGCGCGCTCCTGCGCAACGCGATGGTGACCGAGGGGTTTCTGGTGAACCCCTCGGAGTGGTGGCACTTCGACTACAAGAACTGGCGGGACTACTCGATCGGCAACGTCGCGTTCGACAGGATCGGGCGGTAGCTCAGCTCCTGCCGCGAATCTCCGAGTGATCGGAGACGGAGAGCTCCCCTTTCAATCCTTCGATCGTCACGTCGTCGCCGATGAGGGAATTGGTGAGCGTCGACACCTTCACGGTGCACCTCTTCCCGATGATCGTATCGGAGAGCGTCGAGCTCTCGACCTTGCTCCCCGCGCCGAGTGAGACGTTGGGGCCGATCGTCGAACTCGCGAGTGTGACGTCATCCTCGATGTAGACCGGATCGTTGATGACGACGCCTGCTGGAACGGTCTTCGGCCGCCGCGCCGCGCCCTTCTCGAGCACGGTGCGATTCGTCTGGAGCAGGGTGTCGAGCTTGCCGGCGTCGTACCATCCCTCCACGTCGATGACCTTGATCTTCGCGCCCTTGTCGATCATGTACTGGAAGGCGTCGGTCAGATAGTACTCGCCCTTGTGCTTCGGCTGCGTGAGCACGTGATCGATGCCCTCGTACAGCAGCTTCCAGTTCTTGATGTAGTAGAGGCCGATGTTGGCGCGCTTCGAGATCGGCGTGCTCGGCTTCTCGATGATCTGCGTCATGTTGCCGTCGGCATCGGCGACCACCACGCCGAAGCGCTGGTAGTCCTCGACCTCCTTCACCCAGATGATCCCGTCGGCATCGGTCGTCTTGATGACGGACAGGTCCGTCTCGAAGATCGTGTCGACGAAGATGATGAGCACGTCGCGATCGACGTACGGCTGTGCGAGCTTCACGGCGCCCGCGGTGCCATCCTGCACAATCTGCTCGACGAAGGCTGATGGAAGAGAAGCAAACTCCCTGCGCGTGTATTCCTCGACCTTCTCCTTGAGATGGCCGGTGACGTAAATCACCTGGTCCACTCCACCGAGCCGCTCGAGATCTTCGAGGATGTACGCCATCACCGGCTTGCCGGCGATCTTGAGCATCGGCTTCGGCACGAGGTGCGTGTGCGGGCGAAGCCGTGTTCCCTTCCCGGCCAGCGGAATGATCACTTTCATGGTGCGCTCGTTCCCTCGCGTCCGTATGCGTCCTGGAGGCGGACGACGTCATCCAGATGCGGCGTGCTCGCCTCGAGCACGTCACAGTCCGTGACCGCCTCCATGTAGTGAATCGTGCCTGGCGTAATGCGGAAGGCTTCTCCTACTGCAAGCTTCATGTCCATCGGCCGGTCGCTGCCTTCCAGTTGCACACAGTACTTCAGCTCGCCGGAGAGCAGATAGACCGTCTCGTCTTTCTGCACGTGATACTGCACCGAGAGTTTGTTCCCGGCGGTGATGTGGAGGATCTTGCCAACGTACAGGTCGTTCGCTGCCCAGATCGTCTCGTGTCCCCATGGCTTGGAAACGTGGCGAACGTCGGTGCGGCCACTCATGCGTACCGTGCTGCGAGAGGGAAACGCGGCATTGTCGCCATCGCCGTTCACGGCACCAGGGCAGACGCGGCGACCTTGTCCGCCGCTGCAGGCTTGGCGCCCGCGTTCTTCACATAGAGATCCAGCCACGCGACCCAGCGGCCCCACTGATCGAGCACGGTTTCCTGAATGAGCGGGCCGTGATCCTCGTACGGGTACATGTACAGCGACGCCTGCTTCCCCATACCCTGAAGCGCGTGGAAGAGCCGAATCGAATTCGACGGATCGGTGCCGGTGTTCTGATCCTCGAGCGAGTGGTACATCAGCAATGCACCCTGTAGACGATCGGCGTTCAGGAACGGCGACATCGCCAGATAGGTTTCACGGGCTTCCCATAAGTCGCGACGCTCACTCTGGAATCCATTCGGTGTCAGCGTGCGATTGTAGTTGCCGTCGCCCGCGATCCCCGCCTTGAAGAACGGCAGATTCACCATCGCGTTCACCGTGCTGAATGCGCCGTACGAGTGGCCGCCGATGCCGAGCCGCTGCCGGTCGATGATTCCCTGCTTGTCGAGCTCGTCGATGACGGCCGTGAGCCCGTTGCGCAGATCGTTCACATAGTTGTCGTTCAGTCGTCCCGCGACGCCGAAGATCGGAATGTCCGGCTGCACGATGGCGTACCCTTGCGTCGCCATGATTTCCATCGAGCGTGGCCCCGCGGTCGGGAACTTGTGCTTGTTCAGCGTGCGCTTGGTACGGTCGTACGATTCCTGATCGGGATACTCGTACGGATAGAACCAGAACATCGCCGGCAGTCGCGTGCCCTCGCGATAACCTGGCGGAAGGGTGACGCTGACCCAAAGCGTCTTGCCGTCCGCGCGTGTGACCTGGATCGTCTTGCGCCGCATGTTCGTCACGTCCGGCGTGACGTCCTTGTTCTCCGTCAGCCGCTTGAGCTGACCGGTCGTGCGATCGCGCAGCCACTGATCGGGCACGACCTTCTCCGTCTCGCGCGTGACGACGAACCGCGAGAATTCATCGTCCACCGCGACCGGCGCGCTCTCGTACACCGACGTATCGCTCTCGAACAGCCGCGTCTTCGTTCCCGTCGCGAGATCCACCTTGTCGATGAAGGTGCGCGGCGCCGTTGTCTGTGCGTCCTTCGAATAGTGTGTTCCCTCGAGATACACGCTCTTGCCGTCGCCACTCACGAGAGCGAGACGCTCCCCACTCGTCTGGCGGAGGGCGACGGAGCCCGGGTTCGTGTAGAACCCGTCATCCCGTGCTCCACCGCGGCCGCCACCTCCACCACCGCCGGCCCCACGTCCTCCGCCAAAGCCGGCCTGCGCACCCACGGCGCGAAAGATCGTGTGCTTCTTCGACGGATCGGCGAGCGACACGGCATACGTGTGCGTCACGTTATTCACGCTCTCGCTCATCAGCGCCCACTTGCCGTCCGTTGAAAAGACGAACGCGGCAATCCGGTTGTCGCTTTCGGCGACGGGCTTGGCCGAGCCCGAATCAAATGGCGCGGACCACGAGTAGAGCCGGTCTTTTCTGCGCGGGCCACGTGCGCTGTCACCCTGCGCTGTATCTGCGGTGTCCGCCGGCGCCGCGCCGGCGCCGCGGCTACGCCGAGGAGCGGGATCCTGCAGCAGAAAGGCGACTCCGCCTCCCGGCATCCAGGCGAACGCGCGCCGGCCTGCCGTATCGGCTGCCGCGCCGCCGCCCGCGTCGTCAGCATTGTTGCCTTCGCGCATGGCGCGCTTCGTCAGCGTCGTCACCACACGCCCGTCGTTCGACCAGAGCTGCTCCTGCGAGCCGAACGACGTGACTGGCACGAGATACGAAAAGGGCTTCTGCATCACCGACACGCGGAAATACTTTCCATCCGGTGCGACGTCGACGCTCTCGATCATCGCCGGCGCGCCCACCGACTTCACGCCGCCCTTCACATCGATCCGCGCCAGTTGGCCGGTGGTGTAGTACTCGAGCTGCGCCTTCTCGAACGGGCTCTGCATCAGGCTCGCGTACGTCGGCATCTTCTTCTTCATGCCGCCTGTCATGCGCACCAGCGGTCCGTCTGCCACCTGCGGCTCCTTCGGCAGCGGCATTCGTGACTCGGGAATGAGCACGGCGAACACCGCGCTGCCGTCGGGCGCCCAGTCCAGCGCCGTGGCGACCACGGGTAGAGCGGCTCTCTCGCTGAGCTTGCGTGCAGCACCCGACTTTGCGTCGGCGATGTAGACGTATGTCGCGTCATCGAAGTTCGCGAAGTACGCCAGCTTCGATCCATCGGGCGACCACGTCGGCGACGAGATCGTGGCGCCATTCGGCGCTTGAACATTCACCCGTGTGCCGGTCTGTACATCCACAATCTCGACGTTCGCCTGTCCGCGCGTTGTGAAGCTCCGCACACGGTTCGCCTTGTAGTCCACCTGCAGCCCGCCGAAATAGTAGTGCGGCTTGCCGAACTTCACTTCGTTTCCCAGTCCCTCGCCGTGCAGCACGAGGAAGTGCGTGCGGTCGGGACTCTGCTGCGTCAGCGTGGAGGTGAGCTGGCGCGGCGCCGTGACCAGCTTCGCGACTTCGGCGGGCGGGCGGACGTAGCGCTCGGTGGCGAGCAGGGCCTTGTCGGCCTCGATCGACTGCTGGGCGCCGAGGGGCGCGACAGCGATCAGGAGGGCCGCGAAGGGCGTTGCAATCCGGACCGAAACGCGGTAGGTGAATCGCGTCATGCGAATACTCCGAGGGGCAGGGAAAAACGAGGAGGTTGGTCGGGCTCTTCTATTATATGCTCGGCGAAGCCCATCCGTTGTGCGGCGCGGCGTCCGGCCATCCGACTTTCCCGGCATTCGCGCGAGACCTTGCCGCAGGCGCGGGCGACGTGGCGATGTCCGAAGCGCTCGCGCGAAAGTACCCGTCCGCCGCCGCTGAGCGTTGGTCGGACGAGAGCTACCTCTTCTCGATCTCCTGCGACCAGTCTTCGATCTCAAGACCGGGCACCCGCATCATGTGTTTCAGGTTCGCCGTGACGAGGACGCCGCCCTCCGCTACGGCGTGGGCGGCGACGGCAGCGTCGAAGTCCTCGATCCGCTCACCTTTGCGCTCCAGCGCGGCTTTGACTACACCGAAGGCGTCGCTGACGTCGTCCGACCAAACAGCACGCCTAATCTCGGCTTTCAGCAGTTCAAATCGGGAGGCTAAAGCCTCTTTGCGCTTCGATCGCGCAAGTCGCTGGATCCCATACGCAATCTCAGCGACGACAGGTTGCGGCATGAACACATCTGCTCGTGCAACCCGCTTCAGGCGCTCGATCACGTTTGGTTCGCCTTTCATGAGTGACGAGACCACGTTCGTGTCCAGGATGTACTTCATAGACGTGCCGGCTTCTTCGAACGTCTCTGGCTCTGGATGGTCCTCAACATCTCCTCGGCTGCCGCTTCGACAGCTGGCTCGGGCGACGCAAGCCGTCCGAAGAAGTCTGGCGACCAATCCGAACCTTGTGTCATTTCGCGCTCCAGCGCTTGCACGATCAACCGATTGCGGCTGATCCTGAGCGCCCGCGCTTTGCGATCGACGGCGACGAGAAGGGGTTTCGGGATGTGCACGCTGGTTGGCATAATATATTTGTGAGTATACTCGTACTGACGTAGCGACGCAAGAAATCCGTCGTACACGGACGCCGCGCCCAACAAGTGGTTGCTACTGACGGGCGCTTGGCCGCATCCTTACATCTTCTCACACAACGCAGAGGGTAATTCTCGTGCCGCTCCCTCAATTGATCGGTGCGTCTGTTCCAGTGTGGCCGCAACCGCTTGCTCCGCTCCATTCCCTGGTGTTGTCCGCTCTGGTCGCCGTGATCCCCCTGACTGTCGTGCTCGTGCTGATGGGCGTCTTGCGGAAGGGCGGTCTATTCGCCTCGGCGTGTGGGTTGGGGACGGCGATGATCCTGGCTGTCGGCGTCTGGCATATGCCGGCGTCACTGGCCGGCTGGAGTGTCGCCTACGGGTTTGCCTTTGCCGTCTGGTCCATCCTGTGGCTTGTCTTCAACGCGTTGTGGCTCTACAACCTTTCCATAGACACCGGTTCGTTCGAACGCTTGCGCCTCTGGATCCAACAACATGCTTCCGGCGACGCCTGTATCCAGGCCACGCTGGTGGCGTTCTGTTTCGGCGCGTTACTGGAAGGAAGCGCAGGCTTCGGCGCCCCGGTCGCAATCACGGCCTTTCTCCTCGTCGGACTTGGGTTCCAGGCACGTCTCGCGGTTCTCGTTTCGTTGATTGCCAACACGGCTCCCGTCGCGTTCGGAGCGGTCGGACTGCCAATTGTGGCGTTAGCGGGAGTAACCGGATTGGATGTCATGAAGCTTTCCGCGATGGTCGGAAGACAACTTCCTCTCCTCTCCGTTTTTTTGCCGGCGTATCTCGCATGGGTCGTTGGGGGTTCGCAGGGTCTTCGACGCACGTGGCCCGTCGCCGTTGTGGCCGGAGTCAGCTTCGCCGCGGCGCAGTTCATGGTCTCGAACACGTGGGGACCGTACGCAACGGACATTCTGAGTGCGCTCGCGTCGATTGTAGCGACCGTCGCGTTTCTTCGATTCTGGTCACCTCGCCATGGGATCGTCACAGCGACCGTTGTCCGCGAAGACGGAGCAGACACCCACCGAGCGCGGGAGAGACTGGCTCCGCCGAATGACAACGTGATTGCCAAACTCTCATTCCGTGACGCGATCGACGGGTGGCTCCCCTGGGCCGCACTGTCCCTCGTCATGGTACTCTGGTCCTATTTCAAGCTGTTTCCCAAAGGCCAGATTGCGGTTCCGGTTCCCAGCCTGCACAACGGAGTCCTCATTTCGCTGTACCAGAAACCCTATGCGGCACTGTTCTCTTTTCAACCATTAGCGGCCGGAACCGCCGTTCTGGCCACCACACTGCTTACGGCACTGTGGTTCCGCGTGCGGCCTCGCGCCTTGGTGGACTCCGGGATTACGACCTTGCGACAGCTGCGGTTGCCTGGTATGACGGTCCTCTTCATCGTTGGTCTGGCGTATCTCTACAATTATTCCGGCATGGTCTACACGCTTGGTGCCGCTCTGGCAGGCGTTGGCGTCATCTTTCCGCTGGTCAGCAGTTACCTCGGTTGGGTCGCCTGTTTTCTCACCGGGAGCGACACCTCCAGCAATCTTCTGTTTGGCAATCTCCAGGTCGCCGCTGCACGGCAGCTGCACCTGAATCCCCTGTTGCTCGCTGCCACCAATTCCTCAGGAGCAGTGGCCGGCAAGATGATTTCGCCGCAAAACATTGCCGTGGGGGTCACCACCGTCGGACTGATCGGTCACGAGGGCGAGGTGCTTCGCAGCACCTTTTGGCATAGCGTCATCTTCGCCACTTTGATTGGGCTATTGGCCTGCGCACAGGCGTATGTCATTCCCTGGATGGTCCCGTAAGAACGTTTGGAAATGAGCACCGCCCGAAGGCAGTCATGCGATGCGGTCGGCTGTCTGACAAGCGCGTGAAGCTGTCCGGCCGCGGCAATGGGGTCACGTCATCTCACTCGCTGCCAACACGCCGACCGGGTGGGCAACATCGCCGGCCCGCTGGAGTACAATCCATCACGATTCCGCGCGGCGGCCTGATCGCAGCATTATCATATTCAGGCCACGTACACCAACATTTTGACTATTCCTGGTCCATGAGCATCCGCTGTTTCCGGTTCACCGCCGTCTTGCTTGGGATCGCCGCGCACGCGGCGCCTGGACAGTCGCTCCAGGCGACGAGCGACTCGACGGTCCCCGATCACCGAGCGGCGGTCAGCCCCGCGGTGCTCGGCGGTGTCGCAGTCCTTGCGACCATCGCCCTGGCACCGCTCGATCGTCAGATCTCGGGTGAGCTGCAAGCGCCGAGGCTTCAAGGGGCGGACGACCTTCACCAAACGGCGAAAGCGTTCGCCTTTTTCGGAGGCCCGGGCCCGTTCATGGTCGGGGGTGCGTTGATGCTTGCTGGCACAGTGACCGGTCAGTCACCGATCAGCGCGGCTGGCAGGCGCATCACCGAGAGCGTTCTATTATCGGCGTCGATAACGGCCCTTGGCAAAGGTGTCTTCGGCCGCGCGCTGCCAGGCGTGGAGACGACGCACGCTTTTTCGTTCGGGCGGGGGTTCCACAAGGGGAATGGGCCCTTCGTCTCATTTCCATCAGGCCATACGGCTGCGGGCTTCGCGCTCGCCGCGGCGATCTCCGGCGAAGTGGACGATTGCGCGCCAAGCCTTGCACGGTTTGTCACGCCGCTCAGCTACTCTGCCGCGTCGATGATCGCGATTGCACGCGTGTACCAGCATGTCCATTGGCCGAGCGATCTTCCGCTCGCCGCGGCGACCGGAATCTGGAGTGGCATGGTTGTCGAGGCGCGCGGCCATCGGGCCGGCCATCATAGTGCTGCCCGTCTTCTCGACGGTCTCACCATCATGCCGCACTCGACATCGAGCATGACGATTGGTTGGTCATCCGTCACGCCATAGGGCGCGTTGCTTTTGAGAGGACTTGCGAAGCGAGCAGCGCGGGCTATTGAGTCCGCCCCGGGGTGATGTGAGACAGATACAGGTTGATCGAACCAAATGACAGTCGCGATTTCAGCTGCAGCAATACCCTCGCACTGTCATCCGAGAGCCACAGTTGCGCCGCGCCGTCGCGCGAGAACATCCCGTCGGCCGTCGTGATCTCTGGCTCGATGAGCACGGCGTTGAATGTTCCCGCCGGGACCGTCAGGCGCTCGCGACGAATGACCCGAATGATCACTGGGTTGGCTTCCGGCCGAAAATAGCGATGGAACTCGTATCGTTGACCCACGTCCAGCGGAAGCGTCCGCGTGAAGTAGATGAACGAGACGTCGTCGAGCGGATCGTAGACTGACGGCGACTCCAGGCCGTCGTTCTTCGCATACGTGCGCCGCTCCGGATCGATTCGAAAATCGCGGCTCGCCCGGTAGCGGCCTTCATGAAGGTGTTGGACGAATCGGCGGGACACGAACGTCGCCGTATCGAACCAGCTCATGACCGTATCACGCACCCGGAACATGGGAATGCCTCCCGAGATGGCCAGCATGCCTTGCCAGACCGGGTGGCCGGACACGGTGTCGGTGCGGAGGATCGCCATCTCGCCAGAGCCGACGTGGATGCGACCGAACGAGACGTCGTAGGTCAGGCGCTCGCCAAGTCCAAACTGAACAGGGTGCGCGTGACTGTTGACCCGCGCCGGAACCGACAGCGCCGGACCTTCGAATACACCGAGCCATAAGCGAGCCGTCATCCCGGCGATCACGGTCGCCAAGGCGATAGGCCGCACGAGTATCGTCAGAAGGGTCACGAATTCACCGGCCGTGAGGATAATCGAGGGTTCCAAGCAACGTCCTGGCCTGACAGACGACCAGTCGCGGTTCGTGCACGAATCGAAGCGAAGGCTGAGCGGCTTCCAGGCCACTGCACCTCGTCACAACGGAGACACGGGTGGAGAGGTACACCCTGCTATTCTTCTACACCAGCCGGCGGTTCGAGGCGACTACACCCGGGTTCGATCGGTGGGGACAGGCGACAACGGATGGGTTGCACATCAAGCTGACTCGCTGGCGGCCCTCGGCCACAATCGAGCGACGTCGCAGCTTATGCAGCGAGCTTGCGCTGCATAAGCACGACGCGAGGTATATTGCCAGCGAGGTGTCGGAGTGCAACTGGCAGATATTGCGTTCGGTGTCACTGAGTGGGCAGACGTCGAGCCGACGCAGCACGCGGGTGAGAGTGGTGTCGCGTCCTGGCGGACGCGCCACTTTGGTATGATCCGCGTGCGCATGGTCGAGTATTCGGCCAACTATCGCGCGGATCACTGGTGCGAGAAGGGGCATATCGTGTTGTGCATTGCCGGTGAGCTGGAGACCGAGCTGTCAGACGGTCGCACGTTTCGACTTCGCCCGGGCATGAGCTATCAAGTTGCAGATGGCTCAGACGCGCATCGATCAAGCTCGCGCAGCGGCGCGACGCTATTCATCGTGGACTAGGCGTGAGCAAGCCACGCTCGGCCCGTTCGCGCTGGTGCGTGACGCCACGCCCCAGTTGTTCCGGTGTCTTTGAGCGGGCAGTCTATTGCACAAAGGGCCACCTTGTACGGTGGCCCCCTGCACTACTCGACTGTCCGACTGTCCATCACGGCATGGTCGTGGGTGCCTTCTCCTTGTTCCAGACGAAGCGCTTGAGGAAGATGTCCGTGCGCTCCCACGTGTCGACCCAGTTCTTGTGCAGCATCGACTCGTGCGTGTCGTCGGGCACGACGGTCAACTCGAAATACACGTTTCGCGCGCGCAGCAACTGCACCAGGCCCACCGTCTGCGCGAAGTCCACGTTGCGGTCGTCGTCGCCCTGCACGAGCAGCACCGGTGACGTCCATTTGTCGATGGCCCCGACAGCCGACGACTTGAACGAGAGCGCCGCCGTGTCGAGCGAACTGCCGTAGAGGTGCACGCCGGCGTAGTCGACACCGGCCACGAACAGGTCACTGTTGCGCGCGAGCGCCTGCGCGGTGAGCAGGCCGCCGTACGAGAGCCCCCAAATGCCGAGGCGCGAGGCGTCGACGTCGTTGCGGCTGCGCAGGTACATCGCGCCGGCCACGACGTCCTGGTATTCACTGTTGCCGCGCAGGTTGGTGTTGGGTGCATTCTGGAACGCCTTGCCGTAGCCGACGCCGCCGCGGTAGTTGACTGACATCACGATGTAGCCCTGCGCCGCCAGCCACTGGTTGTACGCGTATGCCCAGTGGTAGAACTCCATGTAGTGGTAGCCCGGGAGCATCTGCCGGACGGGGCCGCCGTGCACGAAGATCATCGTCGGGCGCTTCTCGCCCGGCTTCAGGTCCTTGGGCAGGAAGAGCTGGTTGTGGACCTCGACGCCGTCGGCCGCCTTCGTGATCACGATCTGCGGGATGACGTGCGCGTCGGTGGGAAATTCCTTGCCGAGCACGGGAAAGATCGTCTTCGCCTTCGTCGTGCCCGACGCGACGATACCCACCGACGCCGGCGTGCGGGCGTCGAAGTAGAGCACCGCGAGCTGCTTGCCCGACGCCAGCGGCACGGGCGACGTCTCGATGCCATCGCCCTGCGACACCTGCTGCGGCGTGCCGCCGGTCACGGGTACCGACCAGATGTGCCGGCGTTCGATGTCCTTGGCGTTCGTGCAGTAATAGAATGTCTTGCCGTCGGCCGAGAGTTCCGCCGCACCCGCGCCTTCGATGAAACCGTCGGTCGTGGTGAGGAGCACGGGCGCCTTGGCAGGATTCGCCAGGTTGATCGAGAACCAGCGGTCCCAGTCATCGTTCGGCACGTTGGCGGGGAAGACCACGTTCCCGGCGGCGTAGCGCATGCCGTTGAGCGTCGCGAACGTCCGGTCGGCCGGCTGGTTGTGCCACACTTCCTTTGCGGTGCGCGTGGCCACGTCGGCCACCATCAGCGACAGCGTGTAGCCGCCTGCAAACGACGCCTGGAAGAATCCGGGGCGCTGTGCAGCGGCGGGGTTCGGTTGCTGCGCGCCCTGGCCGCGGCCGCCGCCGCCGCCACCACACGGCGGGCCGAAGCCGCCGTTTCGCAGGCGCTGGATGGCTTGCTGCGTGTTGAACGCACTGCCCTGCGGGTTGCCGATGCCGCCCATCCCTTCCTGGTTCTGCCCGCCGAAGGGCGTGCCGGGACGGCGCGTGAAGACGATCTGCCTAGAGTCATCCGACCAGGCGGGATTGCCGTCGCAATCCACGCTGGGATCGAGGTAGCTCACGTTCCGCTTGGCGTCGTCGTATACCGCGATGAACGCGTGATTCTCGCGGTCGCTGACGAACGCGATTTTGCGGCCGTCGGGCGACCAGAGCGGGTTGCTCTGCCGGCCCCACTCCTTAATGAAGGGCTTCTCGCCCCTGTCCATCGGCGTCCCCGGCTTGGCCGGCGTGACGGGCGCGCGGTAGATCTGCCCGTCCTTTACGTAGAGCACGGCCTTGCCGTCGGGTGACAGCGCCGGGCCGGCACCCACGGCCACCTTCCACGCCGGGCCACCCGTGGTCTTTACCGCCCAGATGGCGCGCTCGGGTCCGTCGGGATCGTGCGACGGGTTTGCCACCCAGTCACGCGAGTTTGTCGCCGAACCGCGCACGAACACCGCCACGGATCCGTTGTCGGACAGCGTGATGGCGGATACGTCGATGCCATTGTCCTCGTTGAAGTTCGTGAGCTTTACCGGCTTCCACAGCGGCGCGGCGGCGGTGTAGACGTTGCGCATCCCCTTCTCGTACGTCTTCCAGGCCACGCGGTCCACCTTGGCGGCGGCCACGAGTGTGAGTGGGGAGGCGACGTTGAAGTACGGCTCGAACTTCGTGCCGGTCTTCAGGTCGGTGCGCTGTGCGGCGAGCGGCACGGTGACCAGCACAGTGGCGATGGCTAGCAGTGTACGGTGAGCGAGCGACATATGGCCTCGACGGTCGGTGGACGACGGAAGTCGGAAGACAGATAGCTGTCGCAGAATGTACGAAACTGTGGGCTGGGGCGTTGGGCCTTCCGCCGTTCACATCCCCGCCAACATCCGCCTTCTCAGCGACATCAGCCGCTTCTTCACCGAGCCATCGAGCACCGTGTCGCCCACATGGACGATCACGCCACCCATGATGCTCGGATCGACCGAGAGATGCGGGACGACGTCCTTGCCGAACATGCGCGACAGCTCCTTCGCGATCGCTGACCGCTCGGGATCTGACGTCTCGCGCGCAACCGTCACGCGCGCATGGATGCGCCCCTCGGCCGCATCCACGAGATCGAGATACTCGCGCGCGATTTCCGGGATGAGCATCTGCCGGCGGTGCGTCACGAGCGACTGCAGAAAGCGCAGAAAGTTCCGCGGCATCTTGTCGGTGAACGCAGCGCCGAGCACCGCGTTCTTCTCCGCGGCGCCGATGCGCGGCGACTCCAGGAAGAGTCGCAGCATCGGATTCGCGCCCATCGCGTCCGCGATGTCGGTGATCATCGAGCCCCAGCCGCGCAGGTCGTTCGCCTTGCCGGCAAGAGCGAGCAAGGTCTCCGCGTAGTTTCGCGCGATGGTCGTGTCTCGCATCGGCTATCGGCTCGCCGTCACGGCGGCCGGCGTCACGCTGGCGAGGAAGCTCTCGACGAGCTTGCGGTTGCCGGTTTGATCGAGGTTCTTCTCGATCACCTTCGAGGCGCCGGCGATCGCGAGATCCACCGCCTCGCGACGCAGCTCGGCGATCGCGAGAGTCTTCTCTCTCTCGATCTCCTGACGTGCGCGCGCCAGCATGCTCGCCTGCTCGGCGTGCGCCTGCTCGACGAGCTCGGCACGAACGCGGTCCGCGGCGACGCGAGCGTCGGCGATGATCTTCTGCGCCTCGGCGCGCGATGCGGCGAGAGCGGCGCGATGCTCGGCGAGCAGGCGCGCGGCCTCCTCACGGTCGCGCTTCGCTGCGTTGATCGCATCCTCGAGCGCCTGCTCGCGGGCCTCGACCGACTTCAGGATCGGGCCGAACGCGAAGAACTTCAGAATGACGAAGAGCCCGACGAAGATGAACAGCGTCCACGCCATCACCCCGTAGTTGGGATCGAGCAGATTCGTGTTCGCTGGCTCAGCGAGTGCCGGCGAAGCCGTGAGAGCAAGCAGCGCGAGCGAACGGAGCAGAGTGCGCATCGAAGTCGATATGGAAGAGAGTTAGTTCGCCGGTACCCCGGGGCACCGGCGAACCAGTTGAATTACAGCTTGCCCTGCATCTGGAACGCGACGACGATGCCGAACAGCGCGGCGCCTTCGATGAGGGCGGCGAAAATCAGGGCGGCGGTCTGGATCTTACCCGCGGCCTCCGGTTGACGCGCCATGCCTTCAACAGCCTGACCGCCGATGCGGCCGATGCCGATGCCCGCGCCGATGACGGCGAGGCCGGCGCCGAGACCAGCACCAACGCCCACGAGACCACGCCCGTTGTCGGTGACGGCCTGGAGCAGCGGAAGAATCGAGTGAACCATTGTATCTCTCCGAATCGTGCAACGTGAAGAAACTGTTCAGCGCCCGCGGCTTGCTACCGCCGTCCGTCACCGAGACCCGGGTCTCAACGGACTTTCCCAGCCGATCGGCCAGGTACCTGACACACGGAGGAGCGACGTCCGTGCGGTGCTACAACTTCACCAACATGCCATCAGAAACGCAGATCTTTCACCGCAGAGGACACAGAGAGCGCAGAGGAAGACCTGTCTCGCACCGCGGTCCTCTGCGGTCCTCAACGTCCTCCGCGGTGACGAATGAGCTCTTCGCCCGAGCCTAGTGGTGTGCTTCCCGCATCTGCCCGATGAACACGCTGGCCAGCAGCGAAAAGATGAACGCCTGCAAAAACGACACGAACAGCTCGAGCATCATGATGCCCACGGCCATGGTCAGCGGCGCCAGACCAAGCGCATAGCTCTTGAACGCGAACACGAGACCGATCAGCGCGAGCACGACGATGTGGCCCGCCGTCATGTTGGCGAAGAGTCGAATGGCCAGCGCGAACGGCTTCGTCAGCTTGCCCGCCACTTCAATCGGCGTCATGAGCAGGAACATCGGCAGTCGTATCAAGGCCGGCAGATCGTTATTCCAGTAGAAGATCGTACGCAGGTAGCCCAGCCCGTTCGCGCGCATGCCCGCCACTTCGACCACGCAGAAGGTGATGAGCGCGAGCATCGCCGTGACCGAGATGTTGCCGGTGACGGTGGACCCGAACGGGATGAGCCCGAGCAGGTTGGCGAACAGAATGAAGAAGAACAGCGTGAGAATGAACGGCGCGAATTTCTCGCCGTGCGGTCCGAGATTCGGCAGGGCGACCTCGTTCCGGATGTACAGCACCATCGCCTCGATCCCCGTCGCAAAACCCTTCGGACGGCCGACCGCATGCGTGTGGCGCACATGCGCCCGCGCGGCGGTGATCAGGACGACGCAGCAGAGAAACGCCGCGAACAGCAGAAAGACGACATGCTTCGTCGGCGAGAGGTCAACCGCCACCTTGCCAAGGTGAAGTGGCGCCCACCGGGGCAGCTCCACCTCCCGCGTCTCCCAGATGCGCCACCCGTTCGGCACCTCGAGGCAATGCGCGTCGGTGATGTGCGGAGAGATGAAGTCGCCGGGAGCGTATTCCTCGCAGCCGCCATGCGGAGCTGCGGGAAGGCTCGCCGCGGGCGCTTGCGCGCCGAGCGTCGAACCGGCTATCAGCAGGGCAAGAAGAAGGGAACCGGTCTTCATACGTTGAGCAGCGGCGGTTCGATCAGTTCGGTCAGAAAGAAATATGTCGCAAGGCTCAGCAGCGCCGCATTCGACGGCAGCCCGAGCGCTCGACTCGCGAAACCATAGATAATCAGAGCGGCAAGACAGATCACCGCGCCCAGTCCCCATCCGGCGATTCCATGCCCCCCACCCGCCAGGGCCCGTGCAATCGCAAACGCCACCACCTGCACCACCAACGCGACCAGCGCGCTCACCCACACCGCCCATCGCTCCGGCGCGGTCGCGTAGACGGCGGTGAACACTCCGCCCGCGAGTCCGATCGCCACCACGCACGCCAGCCCGTACAGCAGCACCGATCTGCTCATGCTCTTTCCCGTCATGGCCGGCCGTCACGCCGCGCTTTCTGAGCCGCATCCTCGCGCGCCTGCGCCGCCATGAGCTTCCGGTACATGCTGTAGAAGCTCAGCCCCGCCCCGAGGAACACCCCAATGAAGAGGAGCCACGGCGCCGAACCAAGCTTCTTGTCGAGCCACTGCCCCGCGTAGAGACCGCCGAGGATCGAGATGGTGAACTGGAGGCCGATGCCAGCGAATTCGGCTCCCGACGGTCCTCCTTCCGAAGCCTTGCGCTCGGCCTCTGCACTCGGGCGTGGGTCCTTCGGCATCCCTGTCATGCGAGGCGGAATCTAGCGCTTGTGAAATTTTTCGCAAGCGATTCTGACCCGAGACCGAAGGCCCGCCGAAGGTTTGGTTGACACTCGCAACTGTAACCCACGTCACAACTTTCAGTGTGACGGTTCATGTTGACTATTCGTCAAGATGTTGATAAGTTCGCATCCTGTCGGATGTGTGAGCGGACGCCCGCTCCACTCTCGACACCGAGCCCCGATCGGTCTGGACATGAATACCCGCCTGCTCATCTCATTGCTGTGTGCCGGAGCCGTCGCACTCGCGTGCGGCTCGCTGTCTCGTCGCGATACGTCTGTCGCGCACAAAACGAGTAGCATGCGACATTCGATCAGGAAGACGAGCGACGCCGACGCACCGAACGTGAATGGCAACTTCGCGGTGAACGTCGAGCCGCACGCACTGCGCTTCGCGCTCAACCTCACCAACGACAGCAACAAGCACGTCGAGCTCTCGTTCCCGAATGGACAGCAGTACGACTTCACCGTGCTCGACTCGGTCGGACATGAAGTGTATCGCTGGGGCGCGGGGCGCATGTTCACGCAGTCGGTGCAGAACAAGCTGATCGACGGTGAGAAGACGATGCACATCGATGAGCGCGCGGAGATGACGCTGCCGCACGGCAAGTACATCGCCGTCGCCACGCTGCGCAGTTCGAACTTCCCGATGACGCAGAGCTCGACCTTCGCGCTGCGCTGATCGTTCGCCGGCGAGTGTGACCACGGCGAATTCGCCGAGGTTGAGCGGGTAGAAGGAGTCCACGCCACTCCCTACTCCTGTTGGCGTTCGTCATTCTCCGCACAACGGCTCACGCCCATGCTCCTCTCGTCACTCTCGATGCTCCCCTCGCGCATTCGCCGAGCGGCGTTCGGCGTCGCATGTCTCTCACTCGCCGCCGCGTGCAGCGGCGATACCGCCTCGGCGCCCGCGAACGGCACGCTGGTCTACACCGCGCAGTGGAAGCCGACGCAGAAGGGGAATCTGATCGCGACCGGATCGCTCGTGAGCCTGTCGCACAGGGCGGATGCGAAGATGTTTTTGATGATGCCCTGAGGCGACTGAGCGAACGGCATCGTCCTGCACCGACCAGCTCGCTGACGTTCGCCTATCTGGCTTCTGAGCCCAGTCGTGCACGCAGTTTGCTATACATCGGGGCATGGCTTCCATCTGGAAAGGCGCCCTCGCATTCGGGCTCGTGAACATCCCTGTCGAGCTTCAGCCCGCGGTCCGCAGCGCGGAGACTCTCTCGTTCCGGCAGCTCGACAAGAAGCACCACAAGCCGATCAAGCTCGAGCGTGTCTCCACCGTAGACGGCGAGGCCGTTCCGTGGGCCGACATCGTCAAAGGCTACGAGATCACCAAGGGCAAATTCATCGTCGTCGATGACGACGACTTCGCCTCCGCCGCCGTCGCAATGTCTCGCGTCCTGGAGATGACGGACTTCGTTCCCGCGGACTCGATCGACCCGCGCTTCTTCGACTCGCCGTATTTTCTCGTCCCACAAAAAGGGGGCGAGAAGGCCTACGTCCTGCTGCGGGACGCGCTTGCCGAGACGAACAAGGTGGGTATCGGCACCTTCGCGCTGCGGCAGAAGCAGCATCTGGCCGCGGTGAAGCCCATGGGCGACGCATTGGTGCTGGAGCTCATGCGCTTCGAGGACGAACTCGTCGATCCCGACGAGATGCACTTCCCCAGCGCGACGGAGGCGAAGGTGCGCCCGCAGGAGCGGGAGATGGCGATCCAGCTCATCGAGAATCTCGCCGAGGAGTTCGATCCGTCGAAGTACAAAGACGAGTATCAGGACAAGCTCAGGGCGATCATCAAAGCGAAGGCGAAGGGAAAGAAGCTCGAGATCGCCGATCCGGGAGAACGGGAGAAGACCAAGGTCGTGGATCTGGTGGCGCGCCTGCGGGAGAGCCTTGCCGCGAGCGGTGGCAAGCGCGGCAGCAGGAAGCCGACCGCGACGAAGAAGGTGGCGCACAAAATCATGCGCCGGCAAAAATCGGCCTGAGCAAGCTACGTCGCCGTCCTCTTCCTCAGCCCGTCGACGATCGCGGCGAGGTCCGCCGCAAAATCGACGTCGCGCCGCAGCACCGTCGCGCCGAATTCCAGCGGCTCGGTGAAGGTATCGATGAGGGAATCGGACACGACGACCACGACGCGGATGCTCGCCGTGGCGGGATCGTTGTTGAGCGCCAGGATCCACGCCGACGCCGGAGCACTCCATTGGCTCAGGTCGAGCACCACGAGGTCGATGGGACGCGGCGATGAGGCGATCACCCCGTTCGCGTCGTCGATTCCGGCGACGATGTCGAGGGACAGTGCATCCGAGGTGGCGAGCTCGCGGTAGCGATGCAGGTCCGCCAGGTGGTCGTGGACGAGCAGCACTCTGGGCAGCCCGGCCTTGCTCACATTCCGCCGGATCACATCGATGAGCGCGTCGCGGGTCACCGGCTTGTCGATGAAGTCCACGGCACCGAGGAGACGTCCGCGCATCTCGCGCGCGACGACGCTCACGATGACCACGGGGATGTCGCGCAACTCGGCGTTCGCCTTGATCTCTCGCAGCGCCTCCCATCCATTCTTGCGCGGCATCATGATGTCGAGCGTGATGAGATCCGGCTTCACCCGCTTGGCGAGCGTGATGCCCTCGTCCGCCGTCGCGGCCGTGCTGACCTCGCACCCCAGCTCCTCGAGTTGATTCTCGAGAATTGTCCGCGCATCCAGCTCGTCGTCGATCACGAGCACGCGAAATGGGCGGTTCGACTTGGGCGTGGCCGCCAGGGTCTCCTCCACGACGACGGACATCTCCAACGCATTCCGCTCCGCCGCGATCGCCGCCGAGTCGCTGGCGATGACCACGCTGAACGTCGAGCCCACTCCGACTTCGCTCGCCACTTCGATTTCCCACCCCATGAGATGCGCGAGCGATCGGGTGATCGTGAGTCCCAGGCCCGTGCCGCCGTACTGGCGCGACGTCGTCTCATTCTCCTGCTGGAAAGCGCCGAACACGGCATGCAACCGATCGGGGGCGATGCCGATGCCCGTGTCCACCACATCGATGCGAACGGGCATTCCGGTGCGAGGGTCAGCGAGCAGTCGCAGCGTCACTCGGCCGTTCTGCGTGAACTTCACCGCGTTGCCGAGGAGGTTGATCACGATCTGCTTGAGTCGCGCCCGGTCCGTATGCAGCAGGGCGACCTCCGGCACGTCGGCCACCAGCTCGACCTCGCGCGCCTCCGCCTGTGGCTCCATCTCGCCGAGCGTCTCGCGCAGCACCGCGGCGACGTCCACCGAGGTGAGCTCGAGCTGCATCTGGCGCGCGTCGATCCTGGACAGATCGAGCACGCCATTGATGAGCGTGAGCAGGTGCGATCCGTTGGCGCTGATGCGCGAGAGGTACGTCACGTCCTGCGGGCGAAGATTCTGCGACGTGTTGCGGAGCAGAATGTTCGCGAAGCCGATGATCGAGTTGAGCGGGGTGCGCAGCTCGTGACTCATGTGCGCGAGGAAGTTGCTCTTGGCCGCGTTGGCCGACTCGGCGGCATCGAACGCCATCTCCAGCTCGCGCGAGCGTTCCTCGAGCTGCGCACCCTTCTCTTCGATCTGCACGTTCTGCTCGCGGATCTGACGGCTGTATCGCAGGGCATCCTTCGACTGCCTGTACATGACGTAGCTGAACACCGTGCTGAACGCGATCACGACGACGATGCTGAGCACCTGCGTGAGAAGCGAAGCGCCCATGAGGTCGGGATGAAAGCCCACGAAGGTAGTCATCGCCAGCATTCCGGCGATGAAGAGCACCAGTCCGCGCGCCGCGAACCTGACTCCCCCATTGAGCGCGTTGCTGGCGTTGATCCCCAGGAATCCTGCCGCACTCGGCCAGAGGCTGAACCCGGTGAGCGGGACCGCGATGCCGATGAAGAACGAGTCGATCATCAGGTTCCGAAGCTCGGCGCCCTTGCTGTCGAGACTGCGGCTTGCGACGAACCGGGCGACATGCGGCCAGAGCAGCAGATGCCAGATGAACAGCGCCCATACCCAGGGCGAGACGCCGCGTGGCCAGACGTGAACGCCGTACAGGAGGAGGTACAGTGGATACGTGGTGACACGTACCAGGTAGTTCAGCCGTACGCTCCGGTGGACGCGCAGCGGGATTTCGGCGGAGTGGGTGGACGACTTGCTCATTGGTCCATGGAATGCTAGCGCCTCAGGCAGCGCTTGGGATACCCGATTCTGGTATCAGTGGGATGTCCGGAAACTGATGGCGAAGGCCACCGGTCCGCCAGCCCGAGGCGTCCCGCATCGGTTCGCGGGGGGTAGACGTATTAGAATGACAAGGGGTGCCCGGACAGGCCCCCTGTTTCGTGTCCGGCCAGGCGGTAACCTTCTGTGCCCCGCTGTTGTCTCATCTTCGTGCCTAACTCGACCCTGTGACGAGCTTTCTCAAAGTCAGCAATTCGCGCGACGACAGCCGCGACCTGGAGCTGCTCGATCAGCTTGCGGTGGCGCGAACCGCGCTCAACGAGCAGATCGCCCGCCGCATCATCGGCCAGCGCGAGGTGGTGGACAATCTCGTCGCCGCCATTCTCGCCGGTGGCCATGCCCTGCTCGTGGGCGTGCCCGGGCTGGCGAAGACGCTGCTGGTGCAGACCGTGGCGGAGGCGCTCGATCTCCAGTTCTCGCGCGTGCAATTCACGCCGGACCTGATGCCGAGTGACATCACTGGCACGGAGATCATGGAGGAGGACCACGCGAGCGGTCGTCGCTTCTTCAAGTTCGTGCAGGGTCCGGTGTTCGCGAATATCGTGTTGGCCGACGAGATCAATCGTGCGCCGCCGAAGACGCAGGCCGCACTGCTGCAGGCGATGCAGGAGCATGCGGTGACGGCAGCCGGGAAGACGCACAAGCTGCCCGAGCCCTTCTTCGTGCTGGCGACGCAGAATCCGATCGAGCAGGAGGGAACCTATCCTCTGCCCGAAGCGCAGCTCGACCGTTTCATGGTGCAGCTCACGGTGGGCTATCCGAGTCGCGAAGAGGAAGAGCGGATCGTGGTGGAGACGACGTCGGATCGTTTGATCGCGGTGAAGCCGGTTCTGACGGGCGAGCAGCTCAGTGCGTTGCTGCATCTCGTGCGGCGGTTGCCGGCGGCGCCGAGCATTGTGAGCTATGCGGTAAAGCTGGCGCGGTCCACTCGGCCTGATAGTCCCGAAGCGTCACCGGCGGTGAAGAAGTATGTGAGCTGGGGCGCCGGGCCGCGGGCGTCGCAGTATCTCATCCTTGGCGCGAAGGCCCGGGCGGCGATGGATGGGCGAGCGATGCCGGATCTGGAGGATGTGGCGGCGATGGCGTTGCCGGTGCTGGGGCATCGTATCGTGCTGAACTTTCAGGCGGAGGCGGAGGGGATCGACTCCACTTCGCTCATCGGGACGCTGGACAAGCGATGAGGTGAGGTTGCGGTGTTGAGAAGCAGAGAGGGGAGTCCGGCGGCAACGCGGGGCTCCCTTTCTTTGCTCGGCGGTTTGAGCGGGGGGGGCGGGCGTCGGATCCCCTCTCTGCCGCCTGAAAGCTCGACCATAGCTGCCCTGCTCGTCTACCCGAAACCGGACTCGTCAGACTATTGCGATGACGCGTTAATGACGCCAACCTAAAGATTCCTGTGTCGCGCAACGATGCACGCAGCGAGACGCTGCTTAGAGAAGAGAGTCGATGAGCACTATCCGACTGACGCTCCTGGGTGACTGTGTGATCGACATCGACGGGTCTCCAGTGACCCCGGCGGCAGCACATCTTTTCGCGCTGTTGCTCTTGCTCACACTGGAGCGTGATCGACGTCTCAGCCGACAGGAGTTACAACGATATCTCTTTGCGGTGGACGCAGATGCACGCCTGGCGTCGCACAACCTCCGCCAGCTGCTGTACCGCCTGCGTCAGATGGGACTTCAATTCGATGAGCGCCCTTCCGGACTGAGACTGGAACATGTAAGCATCATTGGCCACCTAGAGAACCTTCGCACGCTAAGCTCGCGGGAAAGCGAGAACCTCAGAAGTGCATTCGTAACCTTTCTACCGTCCTACGCACCTCGTCTTCCAGATGCCTTTCTGGAGTGGCTCGACCGGATGCGGGATAAAGCGGACGGTCAGATTCGCAAGCTCTTACTCGCCGATCTCAGCGGCTTTCGTGCATCACAGGCGTGGGCGGCTACCTTACAGGTCGGAGAGATATTGAGAGACTTCGATCCATTGAACGAGGATGTGGTGAGCTCGCGCGCTGAGGCTCTGGCCATGCTCGGCCGCCGAAACGAAGCCCTTGCCCTTCTCGACGAGTATGCGAAAGAGAGATCCTCTGATTCAGACTCGACCTTCTCGATACGCCAACTTCGCGCGCGCATTGCTAAATTGTCGGCGCCGAAGCGCGAGGGTTCGCTAAGAGGACGCGAGTCTTGTCTCTCGTTTCTCCACGCCGAGTGGGCGAAGCTGGACTCGAACGGAGCTAGACAAAGCGCACTGGTGGGACACGCGGGGATTGGCAAAACTCGGGTCGCCGACTCTTTCTCCTCACGCATCTCGCTACTAGGCGGCCAAGTTCTCCGATACGTGTGCGACACTCAGTCGCGCTCTCAACCGCTCTCACTTTTTTCTCATATTTTACCAGAACTTCGTCGCATGCGCGGAAGTCTCGGCGCAGCGCCGGAGTATAAAAGCGCACTGGCCAGGCTTCGTCCGCTTGATGGAGCGACTGAGGAATCGCACCCGGAAGGAGTATCACTCGAGGCATTACGCACCGAGGTACAATCCGCAGTCATCGATCTTCTTGAAGCAGTTAGTTCTGAGCGATGCATCTTGTTGGTTGTCGACGATGCACATCTTCTCGACGATGCATCGTGCTCCGTCATCCGTGCGCTGACGAGCACACGCAACAATGCAATGCTGCACGTTTTACTATGCCTACGCCCTTCGCATAATCACTTGTCCTTGCTTGAACCCATAAGACGAGGAGCAGTGCACTACTTAGAGGCGTTGCCGCCAGAAGACAGTCGTGAACTTCTTCTCGAGTTGGTAGCGGGGGCCGATCACGATGAGAGTCACATCGAATGGTGTCTCAGGCAGGCCGCCGGCAATCCCTTCTACTTGCACACGCTCGCTCTCCAATCTTCCGCATCGCGCACATCCCTGCCATTCGATATTCGTTCGTTGGCATCGAGTTCCTACTCCTCCCTGTCCCCGAGCAGCCGTAACGTCCTTGAGTCTTGCTTGCTTCTCGGCCGTTTCGCGACAATGGATCGAGTGCTGCGCGCAGCCGGTGTGGACGAGCCCTGCATGCTGTCAGCACTCCGGGAGTTGGAGGAACGTGATCTTGTGCAGTTTGCTGGTGGCACTCTGAACGGGCCCCACGCGCTACTTCACGATGCCCTCCGCGAACTGATTCCTAGTTCGGTCGGCGCTTTTCTCCATAGACGTATTGCAGGACTGCTGGAAGAAGAGTGCGTCGCCGAGCAATACGCTTCATCGCTAGCGTGGGCATCTGCGCAAAGTTGGCTTGCGGCTGGCGATCCACACGCCGCCACTCGACTCATGCGGCGTTGCGCGAGCCATGCTGCCGCGCTGGGTGAGCCTACCGCAGCAACAGATCTCTTATCACAGGTAGTCGGTGCTCAATTGCCACCCCTACTGCAAGCCGACTTACTCGACGACCTCATCCGGTACGCTCAAGCTGGAGGATCCCAGGCCATCGCTGCTTCGGCATTGAGAGATAGATATCGAGTCGCACACGATCTGGCCGAAGGACCCAGCGCGCTGAAGGCGCTTGAGCTACGAATCATCGAGGCTGACTTGCTCGACGGGGGTCAACTCTCGACGGCCATCGCGCCTTTAATGGGGTTGCTCGCTGACGCCTCGATCGACACATCGGTACGTGTCCAGGCAGCGGTACGTCTCATGGTAGTCGCAGACCAGGAATTAGATGGCGAATTGGCCGGGCGAGTCTACTCTTGGCTCGAACAACTTCGGCCTGCTCGGTCGCAGGCAGAGGCGCACTTTCTTCGAGCAGAGCTCGTTTTCCACACCACATTCGGCGACATTGGCTTCGCGCATCAGCTCGCCGCACGCTTACTCGAGTCCTTTCCGGAACCAAGTGTTGCGGAAGATTCGATTCGCGCGCGTAATTTTGTGGCGTACGCTTTTTATCGGCTACGCGTCTCCGATCGAGCCATTTCGCTTTGCGAAACGAGCTACATCTTCATGAGTACGCATGGCGTCTTCAATCAGGCGCTCTATTCAGCCTCGCTACGCACGGAGATCGCGATCACCGATGGGGATTTCGAAATCGCCTCGGAATGGCTCGCGAAAACCGAAAGTGCCGCGCGTGGAGGCGCACCACACCAACTCTCGCCAAGCTCTGGGCTGTACTCCAACGCAGGTATCCTAGCAATGATGGAAGGTCGCTACGATGATGCGGAACGACTCATCTTCGCGCCGCAGAGAGATTTCTCCATACTTTCTGCGGCGCGATACAAGGCTGTTTCCTGTGCGATGTCGATCCGGCTGAGACAACTTCGAGCGACCAACGAAGTAACGGAGCACGACGTGGCATCGCTTCAAGATCTCTATCTAAAAGGTTGCAAACTTGGCGGTCAGGATACCATTGTAGAAGCTCTCTGGTGCGCGCGAGTTCTCGCCGGCGACCCCGACGGCGCCTCGAAGTTTCTATTGGAGTATCTAACACATCATCGCCGTGAGCGGTCGACGCCGGATTGGTCGCTAAGACATACAACCGCAGCTGATGACGCGTGGAACGCCTATTGAATCGCCTCAGCACCTTTCGCCAGCGGCCATCAGCTTTACGATGCTCTGGCGTGACGCTGAGCGATTGGAGGGCGGAAAGAGCGACGCCCAACAGTCATTCTCCCGGAGCCGATCGGTAATTTTGGGATCGAATTGTCGGCCCCGGCAGCGTACGAGTTCTGCGCGAACAGACTCCTCGCCAAGAGGACCCCGATAGGGGCGCTTCGTGGTCATCGCATCAAACGTATCGGCGAACATGATTACGCGCGACGCAAGCGGAATTGCGGCCGCTCGCAATCCATCCGGATAACCTGGTCCATCCCAGTTTTCGTGATGGTGACACACGGCGGGCACTAGGTCTTCGACCGCTTAGGGAGTTGCTGTTTGTAGCCGAACTTCGTGCGGGCGTCTTCCATGCCGCTTAGAGGACTACCGGAAAGTGCGCCAACCGGATAGTCGGTGGATGGCGCGAAGCGGACGAGCACTGGCGACGGGGCGAATTTGCTGACGCGATGAGTGTGGCGCAGCGCGCACTCGATATGCACAAGGCCACAGGTGACCGTGGCGGTGAAGCCGAGTCGCTCAACAGCCTTGGCGTTACCGCCGAGAGTGTTGGCGACTTTGCACGCGCACTCGAGTTCTACCACTCATGTCGCATCCTTTGCGAGGAAGAGAACGAGATCGCCGGGCTTGGGTCCGTTCTAGGCAACATCGCCGTCATTCATGGCCGGCTCGGAGAGCAAGGGTCCGCCATCGAGCAGTTGGAGCGCGCGCTCGCGATATCGGCGCAAGTCGGCAACCGCTCGCTCGAGGCGGTTGTGCACCTCAACCTCGATGTCTCGCACGCCGCCGTCGGCCATATCGATCAGGCGCTCGCCCACGCCAGTGAAGGATTGCGTATCGCGCGTGAGCTCGGTGACCGGAAGAACGAAGTGCAGG
>Ga0208587_1000360_pt1 | contig 25234 bp, 21 predicted proteins | sample NGESurdeep092012_7_FD_184472 | JGI IMG/M metagenome (GOLD analysis project Ga0208587, IMG submission 184472) | Arctic peat soil microbial communities from Barrow, Alaska - NGEE Surface sample 210 deep-092012 (SPAdes) | ecosystem: Environmental > Terrestrial > Soil > Wetlands > Peat ...
CCGTCGCCGAACGTCGGATCGGGCGGCTGCATCGTTCAGACCATCGACGGACGCATCAGGTACGACAACACCTATGCAGCCCGCTGTCGTCGGTTCGCGAGCATCTGGCGCGCGCGGTTGGGCGAAATGTGGTCCGCATGACTGGTGACGCGACCGAACCGGCCGGACGGCTCATCGAGATCAGCGGCGCGGTCGTGCGGGCGCGGTGCGGCGTGCCGGTGGCGCTCGCCGAGGTCGTCTGGGTTGGCGACGAACGTCTCATTGGAGAGGTGATTGCGCTCGACGGCGACATCGCAACGATGCAGGTCTACGAGGAGACGGAAGGGTTGTCCGTGGGCGCGCCGGTCGCGGCGAGCGGCGGGCCTCTGTCGGTCACGCTCGGCCCGGGCCTGCTTGGTTCGGTGTTCGATGGCGTCCAGCGGCCGCTGGATCGTCTCGCGCTCAGTCAGGGCGACTTTCTCGGCCGCGGCCAGCATCTCGAGCCGCTGGCCCCGGACCGGTTGTGGGAATTCCGTCCGACCGCCGCGGCAGGGTCGACGGTTGTCGGCGGTGACGCGCTCGGAACGGTCCGCGAGACGCCAGCACTCGAGCACCATGTCCTCGTGCCGCCGATGGTGGGCGGCACGCTCGTCGACATCGTGCCGCAGGGTAGTTACTGCGCGTTGGATGTGCTGGGCCACGTCCAGGCGGCATCCGGCGATCGCGTCGACGTTCGACTCGTGCAACGGTGGCGGGTCCGAGCTCCGCGCCCGTTCGGGCACTATCTGTCTGCGACGCGGCCGCTGCTCACCGGACAGCGCGTGCTCGACACGTTCTTTCCGCTCGCGTGCGGAAGCGCGGCGGGAATGCCGGGCGGGTTTGGCACCGGGAAGACGGTCATGCAGCATCAGCTCTGCCGATGGGCGCGGGCCGACGTCATCGTGTTCGTCGGATGCGGCGAGCGAGGGAACGAGCTCACCGAGATGCTCTGGAAGCTCCCGGACCTCGTCGACCCGCGCAGCGGACGCCCACTGTCCGAGCGCACGATTCTCATTGCCAACACGTCGAACATGCCGGTGCCCGCACGCGAGGCGTCGATCTACACGGGCGTCACGATCGCCGAGTACTACCGCGATATGGGCTATCACGTGCTGCTCCTGGCTGACAGCACGTCGAGGTGGGCCGAGGCGCTGAGGGAGATTTCCGGCCGCCTCGGCGAGATTCCCGCGGAAGAAGGCTATCCGCCGTACTTGTCGAGCCGCCTGGCGGCGTTCTACGAACGCGCCGGGCGTGTCGTGACGCTTGGAGGGCGCGAAGGATCCGTGTCGATCATCTCGGCGATTTCTCCGGCCGGAGGAGATTTGACCGAGCCCGTGACACGGCACACGCAGCGGTTCACCGGCTGTTTCTGGACGCTCGACAAGAAGCTCGCCGAGGCTCGCGTGTTTCCCGCCGTCAGCGTCGAGGATTCGTACAGCACGGTGTCCGCCGACCTCGAGCGCTGGTGGCACGACGAGGTGTCGCCGGAGTGGGCCGCGCGCCGCAGGGAAGCCCTGAAGCTTCTCGAACACGCGGGGCAGTTGCGCAACACGGCGCGTCTGGTCGGCGAGGAGACCCTCCCGGACCGGCAGCGGCTCGTGATCCGCGTCGCGGAACTGTTCGAGGAAGGGTTCCTGCGCCAAAGCGCCTACGACGTCAAGGACGCGAGCTGCTCGCCCGCGCGGCAAATGCGACTCCTCTCGTTGCTGCTGGAGTTCTACCATCGGGGCCTCGACGCCCTCGACCGCGGCGTGGGGATCCGCGAGCTGTTCGGCCTGCCGATTGTCGCCTCCCTGGCGCGCGCGAAGTCTGCGTTTGGAGACGATCAGATCGCCGAGCTCGATCGATTGGGGGACGTGCTTGCCGAGCAGTGCGGCGCGGCAGCCAGATCGGAGCCGGACGCGGCATGACGCGCATCGCAGGCGTTGAGTACGTCGGCCTGAAGGCCCTTCGCGGGCCGCTCGCGTTCATCGACGCCGTGCCGGGCCTCGCGTTTCACGACCAGGTCGAGCTGACAGCGCCCGACGGCACTGTCCGCGCCGGCCGCGTGCTGAGCCTCTCTGAAAGGGCCGCCGTCGTCGAGATCTTCGGAGCGACCGACGGTTTGAAGCTGGGGAACACGCGTCTTCGCTTTGCAGGGTCGCCGCTCCGGCTCGGCGTCGGGCGCGAGCTGCTCGGCCGGACGTTCGATGGCCTGGGCCGTCCCCGCGACGATTTGCCGCCGCCGCTCGTCGTCGAGGAACGGGCGATTGAGGGCGTCGTCATCAATCCCTGCCGCCGGGAATACCCGCGGGACTTTCTGGAGACCGGCATCTCGGCGATCGATCTGTTGACGAGCGTCGTGCTCGGGCAAAAGATCCCGATCTTCACCGAAGCCGGGTTTCCTCACGACACCCTGGCTCTTCAGATCGTCCGGCAGGCGCGCGCGCCCGGCGTCGAGCACTTCGCGATCGTCTTTGCCGCGCTCGGGCTGCCGCGTTCGGTCGCCCTGCGTTACGAGGAGGCATTCCGCACGGGGGGTGCGCTCGGTCGGATGGTCGCGTTCATGAACCTGGCTGACGATCCGGCCGCGGAGCGTCTCATCACGCCGCGCTGTGCGCTGACGGCTGCCGAATACCTCGCCTTCGACTGCGGCATGCACGTGCTCGTGATTCTGCACGACATCACGAACTACGGCGAATCGCTGCGCGAAGTCTCGGCCGCGCGTGGCGAGGTGCCGAGCCGGAAGGGATACCCGGGGTACCTGTACAGCGATCTGGCGTCGATCTTCGAACGTGCCGGTCGCATCAAGGGGCGCGCGGGGTCGCTCACGCAGATTCCGATCGTGACGATGCCGTCGGGAGACATCACGCATCCCATTCCTGACCTGACGGGCTACGTCACCGAAGGGCAAATCGTGCTGGATCGCGGATTGGAGCGCCGCGGGATCTATCCGCCCATCGCCGTGCTGCCGTCGCTCTCACGCCTGATGAGCGACGGGATCGGCGCGGGTCGCACCCGCGAGGATCACGAAGACGCGGCGCGGCAGTTGTACGCCGCCTGCGCGCGCGTGGAGCGGGCGCGCTCCCTCGAATCCATCATCGGCCGCGACGAGCTCTCCGAGGGCGAGCGACGGTATCTGCAGTTCGGCGAGCTGTTCGAGACGACGTTTCTCCGGCAGGATCCGAACGAGGCGCGCTCGATCGAGGACACGTTGTCGCTGGCGTGGAAGCTCTTTGCGGAGCTTCCGGTTTCGGATCTCACGCGATTGCCGCCGCCGCTCGTCGCGCGGTATCTGGAGGCGATGCGATGATTGAGGCGGCGGGACGCTCTCGCTTGCTGTCACTCCGCCGCGACCTCGCGTCGGCGCGCGCCGGCCGCGAACTGCTCGACCGCAAGCGCGAGGCGATTCTTCGAGCCGTCACGGAGCGCGCGCCTCGTGTGACCGAACTCGGTCGCACCGTGTCCCGCGGGCTCGCCGCGGCGCGGGCCGTCCTCGGCGAGGCGCAGGTGAATCTGGGGCGGACCGCTGTCCATGCCGCCGCGCTCGCACAGCCACCGATCGTCTCGATCGAGGTACACGAGACGATGGTCGTCGGTGTGGCGTTGCCGCAGATTGGGATGACGGCGGCGCCGTTCCGGCCGCGCTACGGTCCCATGAGCGGTTCCCCCCTGCTCGATCAAGCCGGTGCGGCGTTCACCGCCATCCTGCCGAGCCTGCTCGCGCTTGCGTCGGAGGAGGCGTCTGTCAGGCGGTTGCGGGCCGCGCTCGCGCGGACCGTGCGTCGCGTGAACGCGCTCGACATGCTGGTCCTGCCGGAGCTCTCGCGTCAGATTCATGCGGTTGCTGGCGCGCTCGAGGAAGAGGATCGGGACGAAGCCGTCCGACGCAACCAATGGCTGGGAAGCGCGGCTGGACTCGATTGACAGACATCAATGCGAGGTGTAACGTGCAAATAGATCCATCAAACGCCGCCAGGCGTCGGGCCAAATGGATCGCACAACACCAAAGGCCCCAAGATCGGAAAGGAGGGCGCCACGATGAGTAGCAGTACTCCGCCGGATAGGCAGGCCCGTCGTCAGAGGGCCATCACGTTCCAAGACTAGGAGGCTCGCGCTGCGCCACAGGAGTGACCTGCACTCGACCTCAACGAATTGCCCGTAGGCAACAGTCGCTGCGGCGACGACCGACAGGAAGGTCGCAGATTGCATGGGACTTCGAGGGTGTTGTCGGGATTCTGGTTGAAGCGAAGTGAAGTGATGACGAGCCGCTGACCCGAGGGACTCTGGATGGATAAAGACTGAGTACGAAACGCGCAAGAGAAGGGCACCTTTTCCGGAAAGGGTGCCCTTCTCCCAACCCTCCAGTCACCCAAGAATGCATCGGCCCATTTGCGACACGCTCAACGGTCCGGTCGTCTCGGCGGGTCGCCTAGTGAACGGCGCCGGCCACTCCCTCGGTGGCAAACGCCAGCGCCAAGCCGAACGGGAGGAATGCGAGCTTGTCGTGGTCGACAAACGGGAACACCCCAGCCTCGGGAATGTAGAACTCGAGGATCGCGCCGGCGCCCGAGGGGACCGCGAACGTCTGCACGCCTTGTATCCACGGCGCACCGGCGTAGACGCGATCGAACACGCTGCCGATGACATGTGCGGCCGATGTCCAGGGTCCCACGTTGACGAAATACATCCGCACAAGGTCGCCGGGGTTCACGCGCACGGCGTCGTTGTCGAGCCGGCCGTTGAACATGGAAAAGAGCTGGTCGTTCTTCATGGTTTTCGCCGGATCGGTGCCGGGAATGAATCCGTTGGCGTCTCGCGTGCCGTAGACGGCGTCCTCGACCACCACGATTTCGCGCGCCGGCCGGAGCTGCTCGTTGCGCGGATACACGATCATCGCGCCGTGAATGCCGCTCTTGATGTGCAGGTCGGTCACCGGCCCCGCGGCGCAGTGATACAGGAACACGCCGGGCGTCTCTACCGTCTTCTCGATTTTCAGCGTCGTGCCTGGGGGCGTGGGGCCGTACTTGCGTGCGTCGATCTTGAAGGCGTGCGTGTCGAGCCCGTGCGAGGTCGTCCCCTTGTTGTGCACGTTGAGCGTGACCGTGTCGCCCTGGCACGCTTCGATCGTCGGCCCAGGAATGCGGCCGTTGTAGGTCCACGCGGCGAACGTGGTCCCCATGCCGAGGTCGACGCCTGTCGTCTCGATCACGTCAATGTCGAATGTTTTCTGGCGCGGTCCGGCGCACGTCTTCTGCTGGCCTGCGACGGGCGGCATGTTCTTCGTCGCGAGCGGAGGGCCGGCCGTGCCGGCCGTCTGCGGCGGTTGTCCTGCCTGTGACGTGGTCGCTGGCTGCTGGCCGCCGCAGGCGACCACGGTGATCGCGAGGATCGCCGGGCCGGTCCAGCCGAGTCTGTGCCGCATGATTGTCTCCTGACTGAATGTCGCGGGCGACCCGAAATCTTCCTCGCGACTGTTGTTATGACTGTGGCGTCCGGTAACTGCGTTCGAGTTCGACGAGCCGAGGGATCAGTTCGGAGTGCGCCTGCACTTGGAAGATATAACGCGGGACATCGCGCCCGGTGGCTCGGGCCATGAACGGTTCACCCCAGAAGCTGAGTTGCGCCTCCGCGTGCCCCTCTGCCTCGCGGTCGGCGAGCACAAACGAGACGCTTTCCTTCATCGCGCACCATCGCGGTTCGAGCACCTTCTCACGCCCCAGACACGCTGCCAGCTTCGGAACGACGAAGTCGCGCCAGTGCCCCTGTTCGGCCTCATCGAGCACGAACTGAATTCGTGTGACGTGAGGGTTCTCAACGGCTGGCCTGAGCAGGCAATCGAACAGCTCTTGAGGTCGGAACATCATCAGGCAGACGTTGAACCACACCATGTCCCCGCGCGCCTGACGCGCGAATGTTTCACTCGCTGAACGTAGTTGACGCGGGCCGACGAGCACGACGTCTGGCAACTTGAGCGCGTCCTGAAGCTTCACGATCATCTGCTCGGTCCGGCCTGTCGCATTCTCGACACGTTCCTCGCGCTCCTCGTGACGCAATTGCCGCAGCAACAGGAGCGCCACGAGGACGAGCGTGATGGTCAGCAGGATGTCTGGCTGGACCACATGCAGGAGATGGAGGATGAGCGCGACCGCAGCCGCCACAATGCCCGCCACGGCATCCCAATCGTATCGACGGAACCAATGTTGCACGCTGCGTTGCTGCATGGACTGCCTCTCCCACGGCACGTAAAGCGCTTGCCGGAGTCCCCGCGCGGCGCGCCAAGCAATCCGGCGACCGATTTCCGGCGCGAACCGGCCGTGCGCCGAGCCCAAGCGCTATAACTGCGCTGTGACGTCCTCAACGTGGATCACCATCGCGCCCCGCGCCCAAGGAAATTTCGCCTTCACCGCGTCCACGACGTTGCCCGAACTGAGAATCTCGGCGGTGCCGACAATGAGGCACCCTTGGCCCGGGCTGCGAGTTCCTTGCACCTTTCTCGACGCGACCAGCACCTGTATGCGGTTATTCTTGCGGAGATTCTGCTCCGTCTGATGATAGCGCCCCGCCGGGAAGATGATCGTGTCTTCCTCGATGCCCAGCATGCGCATGTAGTCGCCCCAATTACCGACCACGTGGGGGCCGTCATTGCCAGTGGTGACGATCGTCACGAACTCGGTCGCCTCGCAGACGTCGCGACAGATGCCTTCAATCTTCGCCATTCGGTATCTCCTCAACGGTTCGTCGTCTTGCAGCGGAAGGTTACTCCTACCAATGTCAATCAGGAAATGTTCGGCACGCGCTAGGTCTGTCGCTTGCCCCCGATGAATCAACGGAAGGCCTCGTAATTGATGCAGCGATTTCCTCACTCCGCTCGTAACGCGCGGGCCGGATCCACCTGCATCGCTCGACGTGCCGGCCACCAGCTCGCCACGGCTGACACGATCACCAGCAGCGCGGCGGTGGAGATGAAGGAGAGCGGATCGGACGGGTTGACGCCGTAGATCGATCCCGCGAGCGTCTGCGTCACCAGCAACCCGATCGCCGTTCCGATGAGGACGCCACACAGCGTGAGCCCGAACGGCCGCGGCGGCGGCGCCGGGGTCCGCGTCGGTTTGCACCATCAGCGTGAGTCCGTCCGACGGCACCTGCAAGAGCGAGAAGAAGAGATACGGATCGGGTTTCTCGCTGAGGTTGATGTATTTTCCGTCTTGCACGACCCCGACGATCTCGAAGTTGCCCGCCCCGGGGCCTTTCACGCGAATCGTGCGGCCCACAGCCGTGCCGTCCGGTCAGTACTTCCGCGCCATCGTCTCGTTGACGACCACGACCTCGGCGGCGTTCGCGTTGTCGTGCTCGGTGAACGCGCGGCCCCGCAGCAGCCGTGTGCCCATCACGCTGAAGTAGCTCGGCCAGACACTGTTGTAGTGAATCGTGAGCGGCGCGCCGTTTGCGGGCGCGACGTGGTCGGGCGGATCCATCTGGCGCGCCGCGCCGCCGCCGTCCGCATCGAGCGGAATGCGCTTGGCCAGGCTGACTTGCCGCACGCCGGCCGTGGCGCCCAGTCGATCGACGAGATCGCGGAAGAAGATCCGCGCATGTGCATCGTCGTAGCCGATGGCGACGGGCGCGATCGTCGCGAGCAGCATCGGCCGCACCTCGAATCCGGGGTCGATCCACTGCGCGCTGCGCAGGCCGCGCACGAAGAGGATTCCGCTCACCACGAGCACGAACGACACGGCAATCTGCGCGACGACGAGCAGGTTGCGCGCGGACCAGGAGCGCACGCGCGCGTCCGACGTTTCGGTGCGCGCGGCTTGTGCGATGCCCGCGCGGGCGCTGGTGAGCGCGGGCCAGAGCGCGAAGACGAGCACCGTCACCGCCGCCACGCCGAGCGTGATGAGAACGACGTGCAGATCGAATCGGAACGAGAATCCGAGTGGAAACGCGAGCGTCGGGAGCAATCCGGGTAGGCTTCGCACGATCCAGAAGCCGAGCAGCAATCCTGCCGCACCGGCGACGCCAGCGAGCGCGAGGCCTTCGGTGAGCAACTGCCCGATGAGCCGTCCGCGACTCGCACCGAGGGCGACGCGAATCGCCATCTCGCGCCGGCGCTGCTCGGCGCGTCCGAGCAGCAGGCCGGCGACGTTCGCGCAGCCGACGAGCAGCACGAGGCTCACGATGATCCATAGCAGCATGGCGACGGCCACCAGGCCGCCGCGCCTTGCCGTCGTCTCGGTGATGACTTGCGCGCGCTGATTCGGGTTCGTCTGCGGGTACGCGTGGCGAAGCGCGGCGACGATCACGTCGAACTCGTTCTGCGCTTGTCGGACGCCTGGCGGGACGACGCCAAATGTCTCCAGCGTGCGATCGCGCCACGACGGCCGCGATTTCAGTCGTCCGACGAGCGTGAACGAGCGCTCATCGCGCCTCGGCGCCGGCTGGCGTCCGCCGGACATGACGGCCGACCACGTCGTGTAGGGGATCCACACATCCGGACTGAGATGGACTGTGAGACCGGTGAACGCGGGCGGCAAAATGCCAATCACCGCGCACGACGCGCCGTTCAGCACCACGGATCGATGCGTGATGTCGTCGGCACGGCTGAACCGCTGCTGCCAGAGTCGATCGGAAATGACGACGGCCGACGGCGCGCCCGGCGCGGTGTCCGTGGCCAGAAACGTTCGGCCGCGCGCGGGGCTCACGCCGAGCGTCGCGAAGTAGTCCGGTGACACGACGTTCAGCAGCACGATTTCCGGCGGCGCTTCCGGTCCGCTCAGCCCGCCGCCTTTCACGCCGTAGGCCGACAGGCTGCGCAGCACCTGCGTTCGATCGCGCATGTCCTCGTAGTCGGCGTACGACACCGGTCCGAATCGTTCATCGCGCTGGCTCGTCAGAATCTGGACCAGCGTGTCCGGTTCCGTGACGGCCGGCGGCCGGAAGCCGAAGGCGTCCAGCAGGCTCGCGGCGCCGCTTGTGGCCCCAAGGCCGATGGCGAGCGACAGGACGGCGATGAAGGTCAGGGCGGGTTCATTGCGGAAGGATCGGAACGCATGGGTCAGGTCGTACAGGAATGTTCGGAACAATGGTCGCTCATCAAGTCAATACGTCATTCCGGTCGCGCGGGTTAACTATGGTCCTGCGCGCTCGTCTCTGTGCTCCTTCACTCCACCAACGTCGGGTACAACCTCACGGCGACCATGAGCAGCACGCCGAACACGGCGAGCAGCACGGCGAAATCCACGGGGTATCCGCGTACGCTCTCGCCTCCCACGATCATGAGCGCGCGAAGCGCGTCAACCAGGTACGTGAGGGGATTGACCTGCGCGACGATGCGAAGCCATCCGGGCATGAGCTCGAGTGGGTAGATCGCATTGCTGGCGAAGAACAGCGGCATCGTCAGGAGCTGGCCTATGCCCATGAAGCGCTCGCGCGTCTTCACGATGCACGCGATGATGAGCGAAAACGTGGAGAACAGCCCCGATCCCAGAAGGACGAGGGCAAGCACACCGACGATGGCCCGTAGCTCGTGGCGAACCGGGATGTGCATGACGAGCGCGACGAGATAGATGACGACCGCCTGCACGACGCCACGGAATCCAGCGGAGACCGCCTTGCCAAAGACGAGCGAGCTTCGCCGGGCGGGGCTCACGAGCAGCTTATGCACGACACCGAGGTCGCGTTCCCAAATCACGGCGATACCGTAGAAGATTGCGCTGAACAGCACACTCTGGGCGAGGATCCCTGGCGTGATGAATGCGAGATAGCCGACCTCTCCGGTATAGATCCCGTGCACGTGGGCAAGGACCTGGCCGAAGACGACCAGCCAGAGCACCGGCTGCACCGCGCGCGACAGAAGCTCGGTTGGGTCGCGGACGAGTTTGATCAGCTCGACTTCCGCGACCGCGCTGCTCTCCCGGAAAAATCTGTCCATGATGTCGTCGTCAGCTCAGTCGCCTGGCTGTCCTGCGGGCCTGGACGGCGTCGCGGAAGTCTCCGCCTTCGCTGATGCCGCCCCCCGCGTAATGGGCGAAGACGTCATCCATCGTCGCGCTGGCGCCGAGCCTTGTCCGCAGCTCGGCAGGTTTGCCAACGACGGCTATTCGCCCGGTGTGCATGATCGCCAGCTCGTCGCAGAGCGCTTCGGCTTCCTCCATGTCGTGGGTCGTGATGAGTACTGTCATGCCGTAGTCGCGCCTGAGATCCTGCAAGCGATCCCACACGGCGTGACGCGCGACAGGATCGAGCCCCATGGTCGGTTCGTCGAGGAACAAAATGGCCGGACGATGCAGCATGGCCTGGGCGAGCTCGAGCCGGCGAATCATGCCGCCGGAATAGGTCTTCACGAGCTTCCTCGCCGAATCGGTGAGTCCCATGAGGGTCAGCGCCTCGCCAATGCGCGCGCTTCTCTCCGGGCGCGGCAAACCATAGAGCTTGGCCGACAGAAGCAGATTCTCGTAGCCCGTCAGGGCGCCATCGGCCGACAAGAGCTGAGGCACATAGCCGATGCGGCCCCTAATTTTCGCTGGGTCCTTGATGATGTCGAAACCGCCCACCTCCGCAGTCCCGGATGTCGGCGCCAGGAGGGTCGTGAGCATTTTGATCACGGTGCTCTTGCCCGCGCCGTTTGAGCCGAGCAGTCCGAAAATCCCGCCAGATGGTATTTCCAGATCGACATGATCCACCGCCGTCAGGTCGCCGAACCTGCGCGTCAGTTCAGTCGTCTTGACGGCAAGCCGATCGGAGTCGATGGTCGTATTCATGTGCGCGAGAGCCCTCGAATGCAGTCTGAAGTCCTGTGATCTATCGTAACCGCTTCCGCAGCCACTTTATGACGTGACGACGATGGCGGAGCGTGTGGCTGTCGCGCTCGCTCCAGCGAGAGGTCCATTCGCATCAATGTGGCCACAGCCCTCCGCTACGAATGAGGTTAAGATGGACCGGGAGGGTTCGATGGACGCCACGATCTACTGCCTCGTCGACTCCAACGGCAGGGTCCACCTGAAAGACGGCGCACGCTCGTATGCCGATGTGGCCGCCACCGACGGGCTCAACGAGAGCGAGTGCCAGCAGTATCGATTCGACCTCGCAACCAGACGCCTGTTCACGGATCGCGCGACCCCCTCGAGCGGCCGCGCCGCCGAAGCGTTTGTCGCCAACGAGGTCGGGACTCCGGAGCGGTTGATCAAGTTCGCGGGGGAGGGGCACCTGCCGAAGCACGTGCTCGCCAGCCTCTTGAGCATCGAGAATCGACACGCGTACCTCGAGGCCTGTGCCGCCATCGAGAAAAAGTTCACCGAGGCGTGCACAGCGAAGAACGATCCCTGCCTCGAATCGGGATGTTCGCTGGAAGGGGAGGTCTGTCTCGAGGCTCTGACGGTCGCCGGCGCGGAGTATCACCAGGCTTGCGCCGCCGAATGGATTGCGCTGTTCAAGAGACCGACGAACCGAATCGACGCGTGGAAAAACTGAAGGCCGCTCTCGAGACTGGTCGGCGTGTGGCCGTCCTCCTGCAGCTGAGGCGCGGCAAGGCGATTCAGCCGGGGCGTGCGCGCGCGGCGAAGCTGCGCTGATCGCGGCCGGCGCGTCGACCGCACGATTTCATCAGCCGAGCTCCAGAGGGACGTCGGGGGAGGAGATCGAAAGATCAAGATAATGTTATAATCGAGTATAGTAATATTCGAATATGTCGCGCCCCTCGCTCCACGTCTTCAAGGCCGACTTCTTCCGCGCGCTCGCGCACCCGATCCGCATCCGGATTCTCGAAACGCTCGGCGCCGGGGAGCGCAGCGTCCAGGAGCTCCAGCAGGCGCTCGACCTGGAGCAGCCGATCGTCTCGCAGCAGCTCGCCATCCTCCGCGCCAAGAACATCGTCGTCCCCCGCAAAGTCGGCACGACCGTGCGGTACGCGCTGAGCGATCCGCTCGTCACGCGGCTGCTCGCGGTGGCGCGTGGGATTTTCAACAACCGTCTGATCGATACGCAGTCGATGCTGAAGGAACTCCGGCGCGAGGCGCGCCGGTAGGCCGGGAACGGATTCGATGCGGCTGTTTTCGAAGATCTGGAGAATCGGGATCGCCACCGAGCCGCTGCTCGCGGGCGATCCCGCCGCCATCGACATCGGCCGGGCGCTCGAGCGGCGCGTCACGCGCCTCTTCGGCCGGGCCCTCGCGATTCGCCTCGTCGACGCCGGATCGTGCAACGGGTGCGAGCTCGAGATCGCCGGGCTCGCCAGCCCGATCTACGACATGGAGCGGTTCGGTCTGCATTTCGTGGCGTCGCCGCGCCACGCCGATCTGCTCCTCGCGACCGGGCCGGTGACGCGCAACATGGAAATCCCGCTGCGCCGAACCTACGACGCCATGCCCTCACCCAAGTGTGTCGTGGCCATTGGCGACTGCGCGAAGACGTGCGGCGTGTTCGCGGGCAGCTACGCCGTCGTGGGGCCCGTCGACAGCGTCATTCCGGTCGACGCCAGCGTCGCCGGCTGCCCGCCCGAGCCTTCCGATATTCTGCGCGGCATTCTCCAGGCGCTCGATCGCCGGCCCTCGCGTTCACACGTGCACGCGGTTCGCGGATGAATGCCATGGGCGTCGCTCTGTCGGTGATGGTGGCCGGTTACGCGGCCGGCGCCTGTCTGGCCGCGTTGGCGCCGTCGCCGCGTGCCGCCCGCCTGATCACCGCGCTTGGCGCCCTCGTCGGCGGCAGCGGCGGCCTCGCGGCCGCCATCATCGTCTTTGCGACGCGGAGTCCTTACGACGTCGCGTTCCCGAACCTGGTCGCCGCCGCCGGTGGGGTCGTGCTTCGGCTCGATCTCCTCGGTGCGCTCTTTCTGGCGCTGGTCGCCGCGATCAGTCTTCCCGCGGCTGTGTACGGGATCACCTACACGGCCGCGTACGAGGGCCGCCGATCGCTCCGCGTCTTCGGCCTGATGTTCAACGGCTTTCTGCTCGGCATGTGCCTCGTCCCGTGCGCTGGAAATGTGTTCACGTTCCTGCTGGCGTGGGAATTCATGGCCGTCACGTCGTATTTCCTCGTCATGACCGAAAGCGATCATCCCGAGACGCGGCACGCCGGCCTGTGGTACGCCGCCATGACCCATTTCGGCTTCGTGCTGCTCGTGCCGATGTTCCTGCTGATGGCGCCGGGCGCCGACCAGACGAGCTTCGCCGATCTGCGCGCCGGGGCGGCGCTGTTGCCCGCCGCGGTCCGCAGCGGCGTCTTCGTGCTGGCGCTCGTCGCGTTTGGCTCGAAGGCCGGCATCGTGCCTCTGCACGTGTGGCTCCCGCGCGCGCACCCGGCGGCCCCGGCCCACGTCTCCGCCCTCATGTCGGGCGTGATGATCAAGCTCGGCGTCTACGGTCTGCTGCGCGTGGCGGTCGATTTTCTCGGGACCGGTCCGGCCTGGTGGGGAGGACTCGTGCTCCTCGCCGGATCGCTCTCAGCGCTCGGCGGTGTGCTGTACGCGTTGGCGGAAAACGATCTCAAACGGCTGCTCGCGTACTCCTCGGTCGAAAACATCGGCATCATTTTTCTCGGCATCGGCGCCGGACTCGTGCTTGAGAGCTACGGTCTGCACGCGCTCGCGCTCGTCGGCTTTGGCGCCGCGCTCTTGCACAGCGTGAACCACGCGTGTTTCAAGGCGCTGTTGTTCCTCGCGACCGGCAACGTCGACCATCAAGCCCACACGCGCAACATGGAGCAGATGGGCGGGCTCATCAAGCGCATGCCGCAGACGGCCACGTTGTTTCTGATCGGGTCGGCCGCCGCCGCCGCGTTGCCGCCGCTCAATGGATTTGCGTCGGAGTGGATGGTGTTCCAGGCGCTCTTGTCAGGCGCGCAGATCCCGCGGCCCGAGGTCGCGATCGGCACGCCGCTGGCCGTCGGCGTGCTCGCCCTCACGAGCGGCCTCGCGGCCGCGTGTTTCGTCAAGGCCTTCGGCATCAGCTTTCTCGCGATGCCGCGCTCCGAGGGCGCCGCTCACGCGACGGAATCACACTGGTCCACGCGGGCGGTGATGGGTGTGCTGGCGGCCGGATGCGTGCTGCTCGGCCTGGCCGCGCCCCGTGCGCTCGGCGGCCTGTCCCGGGTCCTCGTCAGCCTGTCGCCGGGCAAGTCGATCGCACCGGCGCAGACGAGGGCCGGCGTGTGGCTGCTGTCGCCGCACGGCATCGCGCAAGTATCGCCGCTGCTCATCGCCGCCCTGTTGACGTCGGTCATCGTCGTCGTGGCGGCGGTGATGCGCGTCCGCGGCCTCGAACTGCGGCACGCGGACACCTGGGGCTGCGGGCGGATTCGCCAGACTCCGCGCATGGAATACACCTCGTCGGCATTCGCGGAGCCGCTGCGCCGCATCTTCTCGGAGCTGTACCGGCCGGCTGAAGATCTGAGCGTCAGCGTCCACGCGGAGTCGCCGTATTTCGTGCGCTCGATCACCTACACGAGCCAGGTCGTCCCGTGGATCGAAACGGCCTTCTACGATCCCGTGATCCGCGGCACGCGCGCGCTCGCCACACACGTGCGGCGGCTGCAAGCCGGGTCGGTGCACGTGTACTTGCTCTACATCACCGGTGCGCTCGTCGTCGCGCTCGCCGCGGCATGGTGGTTCGAATGAGCCGGTTCCTTGCGCTGGTCGTGCAGACGCTGGTGGCGGTGGCCCTCGCGCCCGCGCTGACCGGTTTCATCCGTTGGCTGAAGGCGCGCCTGCAGGGGCGGCGCGGCGCTCCTCCCTGGCAGCCGTATTTCGAGATCCGCAAGCTCTTCGGCAAGGAAGCCGTGGTCTCGCACACCGCGTCGTGGATTTTCACCGCGACGCCGTTTGTCGTCTTCAGCACCGCTGTCGTCGTCGCGTCGCTCGTGCCGCTCGTCGTCGTGCCCTCGGGTCCATTCGTCGCCGGCGATTTATTCGCGGCTGTCTATCTGTTGCTGCTCGGCACGTTCTTCCTGGCGCTGGCCGGCCTGGACACGGGCTCGCCCTTCGGCGGCATGGGGGCGAGCCGAGAGATGACCGTCGTCGCGCTCACCGAGCCGACGGTCGCGCTGTCGATCGTCGCGTTGGCGCTCAACGCGGGTTCGACGAGCTTTTCTCAAATCGTCGCGCATACTCTCGCCGAACCGAGTGCGGCGCTCGGGTCGGAGCATCTGCTGGCGTTTGCCGCGTTGTTCATCGTGACGCTTGCGGAGACCGGCCGGCTTCCCGTCGACAACCCATCGACGCACCTTGAGCTGACCATGATTCACGAAGCGATGGTGCTGGAGTATTCGGGTCCGTACCTGGCGCTCGTGGAATGGGGTGCCGCCCTGAAGCTGCTGATCTTTCTCGCGCTCGCGGCGAATCTCTTCGTCCCGTGGGGGATCGCCCTGTCGTTTTCACCGGTGGCGCTGCTCATAGGACTGGTGAGCTTGATCGTGAAGCTCGCCGTCTTGTCCGCCGCTGTGGCCGTGTTGGAGACGCGAGTCGCCAAGTTGCGGCTGTTTCGCGTTCCTGAGTTGCTGAGCGCCTCGTTCGTGCTGGCGCTCCTCGCGGTGATGTCGACATTCCTGGCGCGGTGATTCGATGAATGCCCTGTTTTCACAATTGGTCATGCTCGGTAGCAGCGGGATGCTCCTCACCGCGCTGATCGTGCTCTGGCGAAAGAGCGTCCCTTCCTACATCAGCGCGTACCGGTGGCAGGCGTGGCTTCTGGCCGCCGTCACGGCGACCGTCGCCTATTTCGCCGGCGACCGGCAGCTGTTCGCGGTGGCCGCCGCGCTCGTCGCGCTCAAGGGCTTCGCGATTCCCGCGCTGCTGCGCACCATGCAGCAGCGGTTCGGCGCCCAGCCGCAGATCAAACCGTATGTGAACACCGAGACGTCGCTCTGTGTGGCGGGCCTCCTCGTCATGTTCGCCTACGTGCTGGCGCGGCCCTGGATGGCGGTGACGCATTTGCCGACTCGCGGAGGGCTGCCGCTGGCCATGGCGCTCCTCTTCGTGAGTCTGTTCATCATTGTGAGCCGCAGGAAGGCGATTACGCAGGTGATCGGTTTTCTCATGCTCGAGAACGCGATCGCGCTGCTCGCCGTGGTCGGCACCTACGGCGTGCCGCTGCTGGTCGAAGTCGGTGTGTTCCTCGACGCGCTGATGGGGTTCCTGGTGATGCAGATCTTCGTGTACCACATTCACGAGACGTTCGACACGATCGACGTCGAGCAGCTCACGCATCTTCGGCACTGACACCGTGGCCATCGAGATGCTGACCCTGTCGTTGCTCCTCGGACCGCCGCTCCTGGCGTCGTGTCTCTCGATTCTCGTTCGACGGCACGCACGCCTCGTCGGCTGGGCCGGCGTCGCCGGGCTGTCGCTGTCCTTCGCGGCCAGCATCGCGCTCTGCGTGGAGGTGGTGACAGGCGGATCCGCCACCGCCGGCCACGCGCTGCCCGACCTGTGGCACATCGACGCGCTCTCGGCGCTCGTCGCGCTGTGCATCGCCTTCGTGGCGCTCCTGGCGTCGGCGTCGGGCCCCGGCCTCGTCGGGCGGGACGACGGCTACGACGAGGCACAGACGCGCCGCTTCCGCATCTTCACGAACGCGTTTGCCTTCACGATGCTGGCGGCGGTCACCATTCAGAACGTCGCGTTGATGTGGGTGGCGGTCGAAGCGACGACCATCATGTCGGCGATGATCATTCCGCTCCGTCGCACGAAGGCGTCGGTCGAGGCCTCGTGGAAGTACCTCCTCATTTGCTCGGTCGGCATCGCCCTGGCGTTCACGGGCACCGTCCTCGCGTATTTCGACTTCGTGGCCACCGCCGGCGACGTCCCCGGATCGCTGAACTGGACGGCGCTCCGCGCCGCCGCGCCCTCGCTGCACCCCGAGCTCCTACAGCTCGCCTTCGCGTTCATTCTCGTCGGGTACGGCACGAAAGCGGGTCTGGCGCCGATGCACACCTGGCTGCCGGACGCGCACTCGGAAGCGCCCGCGCCGGTGTCCGCGATGATGTCCGGCGTGCTGCTCGCGGTGGCGATGTACGCCATCGCGCGATGGAAGGCCGTCGTTGATGCGGCGGTCGACCCCGCGTTCACCTGCAACCTCCTGATTGGCTTCGGGCTGTTGTCGGTGGCGATCGGCGTCTTCAGCCTGGTGATTCAACGCCACTACAAGCGCATGCTCGCGTACTCGAGCGTCGAGCACATGGGGCTCGTCAGCATCGGCCTCGCACTCGGCCCGCTCGGCGTGTTTGCCGCCTGGCTGCACGTGATGAATCACGCCGTCGCCAAGTCGACGAGCTTTCTGCTCGCCGGACGCGTCCTCCACCGGTACGACACGACGGAGATCGAGAAGGTGACGGGACTGTTGCGAGTGATGCCGTGGACCGGACCGTTGTTTGCCGCCGGCGTCCTGGCGCTCGTCGGCCTGCCGCCGTTCGGCCTGTTCGTGTCCGAATTTCTCCTGGTGCGGGCGGCGGTCCTGACTCGCCGCTTCTGGCTCGCTGGCATTGTCTTGCTGCTGCTCCTGACGGCGTTCGTCTCGCTGCTCGGTCACCTGAATCGGATGTTGTATGGCGACGCGCCGGCCGGCGTGCGCGTCGGCGAACGCGGCGGGTGGGCCGTGGCGACGCTGGCGGTGTCGATCGGCCTGCTGGTGGCCTTCGGCGTGGCGTTACCGTCTGCGATTTCGACGCTGATTCATCAATCGGTCGCCGCGCTCATCCCCTGACGAACATGACGAGCCTCGATCCCGTTCTTCGCGCCCTCGCCGACAGTCCGGTGGACGTCGGAGCCGTGACGACGCGGCGTGCGAACGAACTGCACTGCCGCGTGTCGGCCGCCGACGTCAAGGATGTCGGCGCGATCGTCTGCCGCGATCTGGGAGGCGAGTTGATCCTGATGGCCGCCGACGATCGCCGCCGCGCCGCCGGCGCGTTCATCGTGCACTATCTGTTCGCGCATCGCACCGGCAACTGGTTTCTCCATGTGTCGACCGCGCTCGACCCTTCGCGGCCGGAGTTGCCGTCGCTGGCGCCGTTCATCTATCCGGCGTCGCGATTCGAGCGCGAGATCCACGACTTGTTCGGCATCGAGATCACGGGCCATCCCGATCCCCGGCCGCTCGTCAAACACGGGTTCTGGCCCGAGGGCTACTATCCGCTGCGGAAGGATGCCTCGAGCGAGGCGTTCAGCGACGACGGCCAGCCGTTTCCGTTCACGCCGGTCGGCGGCGAAGGCGTCTATGAAATTCCGGTCGGTCCGGTCCACGCGGGGGTGATCGAGCCCGGGCACTTCCGCTTCAGCGTGATGGGGGAGACGATCATCGACATGAAATCGCGTCTCTACTTCACGCACAAAGGAACCGAGAAGCTGTTCGAAGGACGCCGCCCGGCCGACGGCGTGGAACTGGCCGAACGCGTGTCGGGCGACACGAGCGTCGGTCACGGGTTGGCGTATTGCCAGGCGGTCGAAGCGGCGGCGGATGCCGCGGGTGAACAAGCGGGTGAACATATTCCGCCCCGCGCGCGGCTGCTCCGCGTCGTCCTGCTGGAGCTCGAGCGTCTCTACAACCACATCGCGGATTTCGGCGCCATCGTCAACGACACCGGCTTCGCGGTCGCGCACGCGCACTGCTTCAGGATTCGCGAGACGCTGCTGCGCCTGAACAAGCGGCTCACCGGCTCGAGGCTCCTTCGGGGCGCGATCGCGCCGGGCGGCCTGGCGCGCGATCTCGCCATTGCGACCGATCTCCCCGCGCAAATCGATGCCGCGGTCGTCGATTTCGACGAGATCGTGACGATCTGTCTGAACAACACGCTGGTGAGAGACCGGCTCGAAGGCACGGGACTCCTGCATGCGGCGCTGGCGAACGACTACGGCGTGCTCGGCTACGTCGCCCGCGCGTCGGGCATCGACATCGACGCCCGCCGGGACCATCCGTGTGCCGCGTACGCGGATCTCGATTTCGTGGTGCCGGTCCTGACGAGCGGCGACGTGAAGGCGAGAGCGATGGTGAGGGCGGCGGAGGTCGGCCAGTCGGCGCGGCTCATCCGACAGGCGTGCGAGCGGCTGACGCCCGGCGCCGTTCAGGCGGCCGTCGGGCGCATCGATCCCTTCACGCCGGCCTTTGGCATCGTCGAAGGATGGCGCGGCCGCATCGTGCACTGGATCATGACGGCCGAGGACGGCACGCTGCATCGGGTGAAGATCGCGGACCCGTCTTTCTTCAATTGGCCCGCGCTGTCGCATGCCCTCGTGGGCAATATCGTTCCTGACTTCCCGTTGTGCAACAAATCGTTCAATCAGTCGTATTCAGGCAACGACCTCTGAGGTGTGCGTCAGATCCTGATCCCAGACCAGTCGCAGAACCTCCCGGCGGCGCGGCGAGGCCACGGCGGCAAGCTCTACAATGCCGCCGCCCAGCCGGCGGCGCCTTTGCATCAGCCCTTACCGGGTCGGCGTCCAGCCAGCTCGTCAGGGCGGGGCCGACGCAGGCGGAGGCCCGGGGAGGGGCAAAGCGTGTATACTAGGATCCGACTCCAGGACTGAGCCAGTCCGTGCCCCCCCGATAACGGGTGCGCGCCGATAGGCCCAACTTTGGCGCGATGTCGCAGCGCGTGAAACGATCGATCCTTCCCATATAGTTCGGATCCATCCAACAACCGTTCGACAAGAGAGGCGACTGATGTTGCACCTGATGCACGGCGGCGCGGCCATTGGCGTTCGATGAACAGGGCACCCGACGCGGCGTTGCCCGCTCCGGTCGTCTGCCCCTTCTGCGGGTCGTCCAAGATCAGGACGACGAGCGAAGCGCCCGACGCTGATACGTACTGGCGGTGTGAGACGTGCGGCGATGTCTGGAATGCGGGACGCTTGAGAGCGTTGAAACGATACGGCGACGATATGCGATTCGGTTCGCGGCGGTAGGACGGTTCGGCACTAACACAGAGGAGCGATAGATGGCGACAATGAACGGCACGATCAAGCGTCTGGTCAGCGACAAGGGCTTCGGCTTCATCGCGGCGGGCGACGGCAACGAGTACTTCTTCCACCAGTCGGCGTGCACCGGCACGGCCTTCGACGATCTGCGCGAAGGTCAGGCTGTGACGTTCGAGCGCGGGCAGGGCCCGAAGGGTCCCAGAGGTGAGAACGTCAGGCTCGCATAGATGAACGCAACCGAGGTCGAGCTGCTCGTCCGCGGCGTCATCACCCACATGGGATTGCCGTTCACGGTCATGTCCGTGAATGCATCGCCCAGCGGCTGGAATATCGTGGTGCGCGCGGGGACGGGCGGCGTCGTTCGGTTCAATCTAGTTGGCGGCCGGCCGATCGCGATGCGGGCCGCCATCCAGGAGACGCTCGAAGCGGAACTCTAAACGAAGCAGTCGGTCCGGCTATTGATAGCTCGACGCGATCGTCCGGATCGACTGCACGTGCCGCGTGTGCACGGGCGTCTGGATTTCCGCTTTCTTTTTCTCGCCCGTGGTTCCCACCGCCGAGTCGATCTTCGCCTCGGCTGTTTTCAATCCTGACTTATTGCCCCGTCTTGGGATTGCCCTCGATGTCGGTGATCGCGATCGGCGCGATCCCGGTCGCCTTGAGCGGCCCTTCGATCGTCGCGCGATCGCCGACGATGACGATGGCGAGGTGATCGAGGTCGATGTATTTCTTCGCGACGCGCAGCACGTCATCCTTGGTGACCTTCGCGACGTGCGCGCCGTACTGCTGGTAGTAATCGTCGGCCAGCCCCTGCGTCCACACGGTCGTGATCGCGGTATTGATGCCGCCGACCAAGCCGAACGTCCCCGGCAGCCGCTGCGTCAGCGCATCCTTCGCCGTCGTCAGCTCTTCGTCGGTGATCGGCCGGCTGCCCTCGATGCCGCGCAGCTCTTTCATGAACTCGATGAGCGCCACATCGCTCTTCGCCGTGACGATGTCGCCGCCAGCACGGAAGGCGCCCGGTCCCTTGCCGTACGCGAAGCTCGAGTTGACACCGTAGCTGTAGCCCTTGTCCTCGCGGATGTTCGCGTTCAACCGCGACTGAAACTGACCGCCGAGGATGACGTTCATCACCTGCAGCGCGTAATAGTCTGGCGTGTTGCGCGGCGGACCCGGATTGCCGATGGCGAAGGTCGACTGCGCGGCGCCCGGTTTGTCCACCAGATAGATCGTCGACCTCTGCCGCGAGGGGAGCGCCGGATACGTGAACGCCGGCTTGTCGCCGCCCGCGGTCCATTTCGCGAGCGCCCGTTCGACCTCGGCCTTGGCCGCCGCCGTGCTCACGTCGCCGACGACCATGACGAGCGCGCGTCCCGGGCGGAAATACGCCTGATGGAACGCGACGATGTCGTCGCGCGCGATGGCTTTCACTGACTCCTCGGTCGTCGCTTGCCCGAACGGGTGCGCGCTGCCGTAGAGAATCCGCGGGAAGACGCGCGCGGCGATGGCGCCCGACTGCGCTTTCGCCTGATTGAGCTGCACCAATCGCTGCGCGCGCAGGCGCTCGAGCCCTGCCGGCGGGAACGCGGGATTGAGCAGCATGTCGGCGAGGATGTCGAGCGTCGCGCCGAGCTTCGCCGACGTGGACTGGAACGTCATCGTGCCGCTCTCGCCGCCCATCGTCGTCTGCACCGAGGTGCCGAGCAGTTGCAGCGCGTTCGACAGCGCTTCGCCGTCGCGCGACCTCGTGCCTTCGCTGAGCATCGAGGCCGTCAGCAGGCCGACACCGCGGCGGTCCGGCGGCTCGAACTGATCCGCGCCGCCAAGAAACGTGATCGAGAACGACACGAGCGGCAGATCGTGCTTTTCGGAGACCATCAGGTCGGCGCCATTGGCGAGCGTGCTCGTGGTCCACGCCGGCACGCGTAGAACGGCCGGCTTGCCCGGCGACGGGATCTTCGTGCGGTCGAGCGGCGCCTGCGCGGCGAGCGACGCGATCGCGAGTGCCGCGCACGCCGTGCACAGGGCTGTCTGGGTCTTCGTCATCACTGGGCCTCCGGACGCGGCGCGTTGCCGTCGGTCACTTTTTTGCTTTCCGCGGGCTTCGACGCCTCATCCACTTTGCCGATCGGGACGACGCTCAACACGACGCGCCCGTGGGTCAGGTACTGGTTCGCCACGCGCTTGACGTCGGCGGCGGTGATGGCCAGCGATTTCTGATACTCCGCTCGGAAATACCCGGGATCGCCGTGAAAGCCGGCGGCGTCGGCGAGCCGGGACGCCTTGCCGAGATCCGATTGCAGGCCGCTGATGAACCGGAGCTCTTCGCCGGCGGTGGCCTTCTGCAGTTCCTCGGCGGTCGGCCCGTCGGCCTTCATCTTGTCGACGATCGCGTCGGCTGCCTGCTCGAGATCGGTGAGCGAATGGCCGGGCCGGGGCGTGACCGTGATCCCGAACTCGCCGACATCTTCGTTCGATCCCTGGCGCGCGGACACCGAGGCGGCCGCCTGCTGATCGTAGACGAGCGCCTTGGTGAGCCGCGCCGTTCTCGGTCCGCTCAAGATCGCGCCGAGCAACTGGAGCGCGAACCTGTCGTCGCTCTTCTCGCCGACGGTCGGCCACTGAACATAGAGCCGTGGGATCTGCACGTGGTCTTCGAACGCGAGCCGCTGCTCATCCTGCAGCGTCACCGGCGCGACCGACGGACGCGTGATCGCCTTGCCGCGCGGAAGGCCGCCGAAGTACGTCTCGATCCACGCCTTCGCCTGCACCGGATCGATGTCGCCGACGACCGAGAGGAACGTGTTGTTCGGCGCGTAATAGAGCCGGAAGAAGTTCTTCACGTCGCCTTCCGACGCGGCCGAGAGATCTTCCATGCTGCCGATGACGTCCCACGAATACGGATTGGACGGCGGATAGATCGCGCGCGAGAGGATCTCGCCCGCCCGGCCGTACGGCTGGTTGTCGACGCTCTGCCGCCGCTCGTTCTTGACGATGTCGCGCTGCGCGTTGAGCTTGGCGATGTCGAGCGTGTCGAGGAGGTACCCCATGCGGTCGGATTCGAGCCAGAGCTCGGCCTCGAGGTAGTTGGACGGCACCGTCTCGAAATACATCGTCCGATCGTTGGACGTCGTGCCGTTGTTCGAGCCGCCGATCCCCTCCGTCAGCTTGTCGTGCAAACCGTAGGGGACGTGCCCCGATCCGGTGAACATGACGTGCTCGAAGAGATGCGCGAAGCCGGTGCGGCCCGCCGTCTCGTTTTTCGAGCCGACGTGGTACCACGCTTCGACAGCGACGGTCGGCGTCGTGTGATCGACCGATAGGATCACCGTCAGGCCGTTGGGCAGTGTGTAGGTGGTGAAGGGAATGTTGATGGTGGTGGACTGGGCCGCGGCGGTGCAGGCCAGCGCGAGACATGCGAGACATGCGAGCCACGCGGCCCGCTTTGGCTGACTGAGCATGTCGCATTATAGGCGCGCGCCGCCGCTTCGACCATTGACATCGCCCCGGCTGGGTGGGAGACTGCGCGGTTATGCAGAACAGATTTCTTCGAATCGCCCGGCTTCTTCTCCCGTTACTGGCGATGCCGTTTCTCGTCGCGATCGTCGCCTCGCAGGGGCGCGGCGGCGGCGCCGCCGAACGCGGGCCGATGATCAACGCGTCGACCGACCCGCTCCTCTCGAGTTTCCGCTTCCGTTCGATCGGCCCCGCGAGCATGGGCGGCCGCATCGACGACATCGCGGTCTCCGAGAGCGACCCCAACATCATCTATGTCGGGTACGCCGTCGGCGGCGTCTTCAAGTCGGAGAACAACGGCACGTCGTTCGAGCCGGTGTTCCAGGCCTACGACGTCGCGTCGATTGGCGACATCGCCATTCATCCGACCAACCCGAACATCGTGTACATCGGGACGGGTGAACCGAACAACCGGCAGACGGCGTCGTTTGGCGACGGCATCTACAAGACGACCGATGGCGGAAAGACGTTCACGCATCTCGGTCTGAACGAGACGCAGACGATCGCGCGCATCGTGATCGATCCGCGCAGTCCCGAGACGGTCTACGCGGCGTCGCCGGGGCATCTCTTCGGGCCGAGCCCGGATCGCGGCGTGTACAAGACGACCGACGGCGGCAAGACCTGGAACACGATCAAGTTCATCGACGCCGACACCGGCTTCACCGACATCGCGCTCGATCCGGCCAACAGCAACATTATTTATGCGGCGAGCTATCAGCGCCGGCGCAGCGGCTGCTGCTTCAACGGCGGCGGCCCGGGCAGCGCGCTCTGGAAGAGCACCGACGCTGGAAAGAGCTGGACGAAGCTGACCGGCAACGGCCTGCCGCCCGGCACGTACGGCCGCATCGCGCTCGACGTCTCGCGCTCGAACCCGAACGTCGTCTATGCACAGGTCGAGGCTGGCGAAACCGGGACGCCCGAGTCCGTGTCCGCCCGCGGCGGCGAGCCCGGCGCGGCGACCGAAGCGACGCCGCCCGGCGCAGCGGCGGTGACGCCGGCGGGCGCGCCAGCGGCCACCGCGGCGGGTCAGCGCGGCGCGGCGCCAGGGGAGGCAGCGGCAGCGGGCCGTCAAGGCGGCGGCGGTGGACGCTCGAACTTCGACTGGTGCAACAACGGCGGACCGACGCACGGCTTTGGAAGAGGCGGCGGCGGTGGAGGCTTTGGCGCTCCGCCGCCGGCCGCGAATCAGGCGCCGCAGGTTCCGCCGGCGCTCGATCCGAAAAAGGGCGGCGTGCTGCGCTCGGACAACAAAGGCGGCGCGTGGACGCTCGTGAGCAACTGTAATTCGCGCCCGATGTATTTCAGCCAGCTCCGCGTCGACCCGACCAACGACAAGACGATCTACGTGGCCGGGTTGCCGGTCGCCAAGTCGCTCGACGGCGGCCACACCTTTGCGACCCTCGACGCAGCAGGCGGGAACAACTCGCCGGCGCACGTCGATCAGCACGCCATCTGGATCGATCCCAAGAATCCGAAGCACATCATGATCGGCAATGACGGCGGGCTCGACGTCAGTTGGGATCAGGGCAAGAGCTGGGACTACGTCAATACGATGGCGACCGGGCTCGCCTACGTGGTGACGGCCGACATGCGGCATCCGTACTACGTATATGTCGGCCTACAGGACAACGGGAGCTGGGGCGGCCCGAGCTCGGTGCGCGGCCGCGGCGGCGTCATGAACTCCGACTGGTTCGGCATCGGCGGCGGCGACGGGTTCTACACGGCCGTCGATCCGTCCGATTTCAACATCGTCTACAGCGAGTCGCAGGACGGCAACACGAACCGCTACGATCTTCGCACCGGTCGCGGCCAGAGCAT
>Ga0208587_1000367_pt1 | contig 24975 bp, 22 predicted proteins | sample NGESurdeep092012_7_FD_184472 | JGI IMG/M metagenome (GOLD analysis project Ga0208587, IMG submission 184472) | Arctic peat soil microbial communities from Barrow, Alaska - NGEE Surface sample 210 deep-092012 (SPAdes) | ecosystem: Environmental > Terrestrial > Soil > Wetlands > Peat ...
GGACTCTCGACATGGGTGCGCGGTGTTGCCGATCAGGTCGCAGCCGATGGATTCATCGCGATCGCACCGGACCTGGAATCACGCGTGCGCGGTGGCCCCACCACGGAGGAACTGAGCGGCGATTCGGCGAGGAAGCTGATTTCCGGAGTGGACATTGCCGAGCGCAACCGGGGAATCACCGCGGTGGCGAACTACGCGATGTCTCAACCGTCGGCGGCGCCAAAGTACGCAGTCCTCGGCTACTGCTGGGGTGGCACGACGGCATGGGGGTCGGCCATCAACAACGGCAAAGGTTTCTCAGGCGGCGTCGCATTTTACGGAGCGTTCCCCTACATGAATGGCTCGGTTCCCGTCCGCGATTCGATGGCGAAAATATCTACGCCAATGATGCTGTTGAGTGGCTCCAAGGACCCGCGCATCGGCGCTTCGATGCCGGCGATCGACTCGGCGATGAAGGCGTTGGGCAAGAACTACTTCGGCAAGAACTACGACGGGGCGGTGCACGGATTCCTCCGTGCGCAGAACGATCCGAAGGCGACGCGAGACGAGGCGGAAGAGGCGGCCAATCTCGCCGCGACCGTGGATGCGTGGCCGCGCACGATCGCGTTCCTCAAGAAAAATCTCGGCATGAACTGATCGGTGGATGCGCTGAGGGCGAGATGACCTCGGGATGACTGGCGGGAGACCCGGGAAAGCGACATTGGATGGGTCGATAACAACTCAACCCAATTCGCCGACGCATATGAACGCCCAACTCCTTGCCACGCCAGCCGTTACCTCAGTCAACCCGTGCACTCGCGCGAAGGCGAGCGAGTGGAAGCGGCCTCGGCCGCGTGCCTGGCTCATGTGGATTCTGGGCCTGGTCAATCGGTGGCTTCTGCTCAAGGGACTTCCCGTCCTGCGAAGGATTCCCATCGTACGCGATCTGCCATTCGTTCACGGCTACTTCTGGATCCGGGGGATCGACCTTCAGGCAGGTGATCGCACGAAGCTCGACCGTGCAGTGAATGCGGGAACTGCTGCCTTTCTCGGACCGAACCATCCTGAGTTCGGGACAGATTGGTTGATCGACAAGGAGGTGTCGACCTTCGTCGCTCCGCGCATGGCGAGCTGGGCTGACCGCGGTATCGTTGCGGCCGCGCCCGGATTCTGGGGAATGAACAACCTCATCGCGAACGATGGTGGCGACGCGGCGAAGGATTATTCCATCGAGTGGGCCATAGAGGGTGAGGGCGTTCTGCTCCACCCTGAAGGCACCGTCCGCTGGACGAACGACGTCGTTCATCCACTCTTCCCCGGCATCGTACAGATGGCGATGAGCGCGGCGGCGCTCTCGGACAAGCCGGTGTTCATCGTGCCACTCGTGTGGAAGTACCGCTACGTGCGCGACGTGAGCCGCCGCATGCACCGCGAGATGCGCATTCTCGAGGATGGTCTTGGGCTTCCGCGGCTCGAGCGGCTCAGAGTGCCGCTTCGCTTTCATGCGCTGCAGCTCAATATCCTCGCCAGGCAGATGCGACACTTCAACTATGAGGAGCCCGCGGCGAGCGGAGACTTTTTCGACCGGCAGCGCACCTTCCAGCTCTTTCTCATCGAGACGTTGGAGCAGCGCCACTCCATAGAGGACTCTCCTGATACGGACAAACGGATCGCGCGGCTCGTGCGCGCGATTCAATCGCGGCTCTCGGAGTCGAAGGGCGACGCGACACCGGCAGGCGTCGCGCGGCGTGCTTCACTGAAAAGCGACCTCGAGATGGCAGATGAAGCGAAGCGGCTCGGCGAGTTCGCGCGTGAGGTCTACGGCACGCCGACGTTGACGCAGGAGCAATTGTACGAAAGCCTGAAGCGGACGCGCGATCGCTTGCTCCGTCGCGGATGGAAGAACACGATCGCCAACATGTTGCCGCGACCGTTCGGTCCGCGTGTGGTGCACATCGGCGTGCCGGAGCCGATTCTCGTGACGCCGGTCGATGCGGCACAGAGCGAGGACTACGAGACTCGCCTGCTCACGCTCGCTCGCACGCGCATGCAGGAGAAGCTCGACGAGATCAATGCGCGAATCGCGTCAGACGTCCAGCGCTTCTCCCACAAGAATCCGTTCGCCGCGAGCTAATGTTGGGTCTTACGGCACCGCCGGCTTCGGCGGGCGCGTTGGCTTCGACCCGTTCATCCTCGGACGCGGACCGTTGCCAACTTCGACCACGAGATCCTTGAGATAGTTCGCGATCCTCGCGTAGTGCGGGTAGTCGATGAACTCCGCCTCGTCAGAGCGCTGGTGATAGTCGCCATGCAGGCCCGTGAAGAAGAAGGCGATCGGCACACCCTGCCGCGCATAGTTGAAGTGGTCGCTTCGACCGTAGATGTTGTTGTAGCCCGACCAGGTCATCGTCGAGTCGTACTGGTAGTCGAATGCGAGCGGTTTCGCCGACTTCTTGTTCACTGCCGCGACCGTCTCGCCAAGGTCCTTCGAGTCGAAGAACGAACCGACGACGCCTACGTAGTCCGGTCCACCGCCCGGAAGGTCCTCGGCGCGACCACGACCGATCATGTCGATGTTGATCTGCGCCACGACCGAGTCGATCGGCACGGTGGGATTGTTCGTGAAGAACGCAGAGCCGATGAGTCCAGCCTCCTCGCCCGTGTGCCAGACGAAGAGTGTCGAGCGCTTCGGCTTGACCTTCATCGCCTGAATGGCCTCCGCGATCTCGAGCACGCCCATCGAACCCGAGCCATCGTCGTCGGCGCCGTTGTTGATCGAATCGAGCCGAGCCTTCGGGACGAGCTTGCGAATGCTGTCCATGTTGACGTGAATTGTCGCAAGCTGTGCGGGTGTCGCCGCGATCATCTTGTTCGCCAGCAGCATCTTGTTGCGAGCGTTGTTGAACGCCTTGAGCGAATCCTTGTCGACAGCGGCCGCCGTCATGCCGATGTGATCGTTGTGCGCGCCGATCGCCACGTACTCGTTCCTGAGCACGGGATCGCTGCCCGGGATGATCGCGACGACGTTGCGCGCAAACTCGCTCGGCTGCTCGATGAAGTCGAGCGAGGCGCTGACCGTGCCACCGGTGTTGCCCGGCGCAAGGCCGTCGATGGAGCGACGCGTGAAGAGCTGCGCAGCCGCCGCGCGAGTGAGACGAATGGTCGCTTGCGGAGCAAGAGCGTTGAGTTGCTGGCGAAGGGAATCCACCAACGTGGTCGCTGCTGCACCACGGCCTCCGCGTCCGCCAACGGCGCCTGACGTCGCAACGGTGGGGATGTTGATCGCCGAACGTTGCGCCGGAGTGAGAGCGTCGAGATCTACCGTCGCGACGGCAACGGCGTCAGCGAAGCGTGAGGGACCGAAGCCGCCGAAGCCCCCGCGTCCGCCACCGCCACCACCGCCGACAGCCGGAGCGGATTGCGGCGCTGCCGGCAGCAGCACGACGAACTTGCCTGCTGCTTGTGCCGCGGTGATCTGTCTCAGCGTATCACCCGTCACCCCGCCGAAGATCACTTCCGCGTTGTTGATCGGTCGCGGCGCACGCGCCCCCGCGACGGCCACCCAATCCTGCATCCACGTGAGCGGATTGCCGGACGCGGTGAGACGTGAGTGGCTCGTGAACTTCTTCGTATGATAGGGAAGCACCTGGAAGTACGTGCCGTCGTCGCCAGCGGGAACGAGGCCGAGTCGCTTCACCTCGGCGGCGATCATGCCCGTGCCCTTCATGTTCCCGATGCGTCCGATCTGGCGCCCCTGCATCGAGTCGTCGGCAAACTGATAGAGTCGGATCTGTAGATCGCGCTCGTCGATCGCGGAGGTCGTCTTCGCCGGCTTCACCGTTGCGGGATTGCCGTACTTATTGAGCTTCCCGGACCCCTGCGCGCGGACAACGCTCGGCGCCGCTGCGGTGAGAAGAAGCAGGGCGAGCGGGATGAATCTGGCCTTCGGCATTCGGACTCCTCGTGGGTGGTCTCAGCGAGCCTGTTCGTACGGATACGCACCGGGTCGGCTCATGGTTGGACGATTTGCCGACCTCGCGGCTCACGCCCATATTCGCTCCTTCCCTCCCCGCGGACCAGCCTCATCGCACCCGTCACCCCACCCACCGACTTCGCCGGACGCGTCGCCATCATCACCGGCGCCGCACGTGGACTCGGGCGCGCCACCGCGGAGCGGCTCTACCAGCGCGGTGCCTCCGTGGCGGTCAACGTTCGCGACCTCCCGCGCGCACAGGAGGTCGTCGATTCGCTCGGCGAGCGAGCTCTCGCGGTACCGGGCGACATCGCGGCCGATGGTGTCCCGGAAGACATCGTGCACCGCACGCTCGAACGGTTCGGCCGAGTGGACATCCTCGTCAACAACGCCGCGCTCGCGCGTTCGGCGCGCCTCGGCGAGCTCTCGGCGGACGAATGGCGCGAGGCCCTCGAGGTGAACCTCACCGCACCTTTTCTTCTGACGAAGGCCGTGCTCCCGGCGATGAAGGCCCAGCAGTACGGTCGTATCATCAACATCTCATCGTCGGCTGGGCGAATGGTGAGCACGCTCGGGGGCGCGCACTACACGGCGTCGAAGGCTGGCCTGCTCGGGTTGACACGAGCCTCGGCGAAGGAACTGGGAAAATTCGGCATCACGGTCAACGCGGTCTGCCCCGGCATGATCGACACCGAGTTGACGCATGAGTACGCGTCGGACGAAGTGCTGGAGCGGCTGGCGACACGCTATCCCGTTCCGCGACTCGGTACGGCGCTGGAAGTGGCCGATCTCATTTGCTTCGCGGCGTCCGAGGCGGCAGGATACCTCACGGGCACGTCGCTCGACATCAACGGCGGCGACCTGATGATGTAGCACCCTTTTGCCATCGCAATGAAAGAAAGCACACGCGTTCTCCTCGCACTCGGTGCGGCGATATCCGGCGGCGTCCTCATCGGCGCGTCGGGCAATGGGTCGTTCGTCCACGCAGCCGACCTCCTCACTCCGATCGGCACGATGTGGGTGAACGCGATTCGCATGACAGTGATTCCGCTGGTGATCTCCCTTCTCATCACCGGTGTCGCATCCGCCTCGGATGTGAAGGCGATCGGCAGAATGGGTGGGCGAACGCTACTCGTCTTCGGTCTCTTGCTCGCCGCCGTCGCTGCGCTCGTCATTCCGCTCGCCCCCGCTCTCTTCGCGCTCCTTCCACATGACCTCGCCGCGCGGCCGCCCCTTCCAGCGGGCGCGGCTGAAGCGGCGAATCAGATTTCGTCCGGTGGCCAGCAGCAGACAGCGTCGGCGTGGCTCACTTCATTGATTCCGTCCAATCCCATCGCCGCCGCAGCCAGCGGCGCGATGGTGCCGCTGATCATCTTCACGCTGCTCTTCGCGCTCGCCATCGCACGCAGCCCGGCGCCGGCCCGCGTAGCGCTGCTCGGCTTCTTCCGCGCCCTGGCCGACGCGATGCTCGTCATGGTGCGGTGGATCGTCCTGCTCGCACCTATCGGCGTCTTTGCGCTCGTGCTGCCCCTTGCCGCGCATGTTGGCGCGGGACTCGCCGGCGCGATCGGGTTCTACGTCGCTGCGTATTCGATCGGATGCGTGTTCGTCATCGCGCTGCTCTATCCCGTCGTTGCGGTATTCGGTGGCATACCCATCCGCCGCTTCGCACGCGCCGCGCTCCCTGCGCAGTTGATCGCATTCAGCTCCAGCTCGTCCATCGCGTCACTGCCGGCGCTCGTCGAGAGCGCGGAGCTTGGACTCGGCTTGCCAAAGCGCATCACGGGATTCGTCCTGCCGCTCGCCGTCTCGACCTTCAAGATTGCGGCACCGGTTTCATGGACGATGGGTGCGCTCTTCGTCGGATGGTTTTACGGCGTGCCCCTTCATGCACGCGAGCTGGCGACGGTTGCGTTCGCGGCGGTCTTCCTCGCGTTCGGAGTGCCTGGCATTCCGCGCGGCGCCTTCATCATGCTCACGCCGCTCTTTGCCGCCATCGGGCTGCCGGCCGAGGGGATCGGCATTCTCATCGCGGTCGATGCGCTCCCCGATCTGTTCGCGACGACGCTCAACGTGACGGGCGATCTCGCGGCGACGGCGATCGTCGCGCGAGCGACGGAGCGACGGAGCGACAGGATATTTCATCCCCGTGATTCCGAATTCCAAGAGGCCTGACATGCGAGTGCGTACCTTCATCATCGCTATGCTGTTCACGCTGTGTGGCTCCGCGGCCGCGTACGCTCAATCGCCGGTGGACTCCTCGCTCGCCGCGTTCATCGCCAACATCCGGGCGGTGGATAACCACACTCACGTGAACTCGGTCTCGCCCGCCGATTCCGATTTCGATGCCCTTCCGCTCGACGGACTTCTTCCCGCGGATTCGCCGATGCGTCTACGCCCCGAGAGCCCGACATGGCTCGCCGCATATCGCGCACTCTACGGATACAAGTATGACGATCTCAGCGAGCCGCACATGAAAGAGCTGCGCGCGACGATGAAGCGCGTCGCGAGCGAGCAGGGAAATCACTTCCCCGAATGGGTGCTCGACCGCATCGGCACTGAAGTGATGGTCGGGAACCGTATCGCCATGGGACCCGGACTCGCGCCGCCGCGCTTTCGCTGGGCGTCGTACGTGGACGCGCTGATGCTTCCGCTTTCCACCGCGGCGGAGCGAACGACGCCTGACAATCGAGTGCTGTATCCACTCGAGGAGCGTCTGCTACGTCGCTATCTGACCGACCTTCACCTGAAGCAGGTGCCGCCCACGCTCGACCAGTATCTGCGCGTGATCGTGACACCTACGCTCGAGCGTCAGCGGAAGGACGGGTGCATCGCCGTGAAGTTCGAGGCGGCGTATCTCCGCAAGCTCGACTTCGACGACGCATCGGCGGATGTCGCGCGTCGCGTGTATGCGCGATACGCGAGTGGAGGAACGCCCACGCACGCCGAGTACAAAACGCTTCAGGATTATCTGTTTCGACAGATCGCACGCGAGGCCGGCCGGCTCGGCATGGCGGTGCACATTCACTCGTACGAAGGAGGCGGTGGCTTCTATCGAGTCGCAGGAGGCGATCCTCTTCTGCTCGAGCCCGCGTTCAATGATTCGACGCTGCGCGGGACGCACTTCGTCATCGTGCATGGCGGCGGCATCTTCGCCAACCAGGCCGGTGCGATGCTCGGGAAGCCGAACGTCTATCTCGACATGTCGGCGCTGACGCTCGTCCACTCACCAAGTACGCTCGCTGCCATTCTGCGTGGGTGGCTGACGCAATGGCCGGACAGGGTGCTCTTCGGCACCGATGCCTTCGCCACCGGCCCGGATGCCGGATGGGAGCTCGCGGCGTGGGTCGCGACGACCACGGGGAGGCAGGCGCTCGCGATCGCACTCACAGGCATGATGCGGGATGGCGAGATCACTCGGTTGCGCGCCGAGGAGATCGCGACGATGGTGATGCGGGGGAATGCGTCGAAGCTGTATGGGCTCGGCCTGAAGCCATGACAGTGTGTTTCACTTCACGACATCTCACCGCCCCACTATCCTCGATGCTCGATCACGCGCCCCATTTCGACGCCACTTCCGCCGCGCAACTCGCCCGCGACCTCTACGGTCTCGACGCGAAAGCTACCGCGCTGACGAGCGAACGCGATCAGAACTTTCTCCTCGAGACAGCGAGCGGCGACCGCGTCGTGCTCAAGATTGCGAACGCGCTCGAAGAGCCGGCGATGATCGATGCGCAGCAGCAGGCGATGTCGCATCTCGCGCCGGTGCTCGACGTCGTGCCCCGAGTGATTGCTACCCGCAGCGGCGCTATCATCACCGACGTCGCAGCTTCGGGCGACCGGCATCACCTCGTATGGGCGGTGACGCATCTCCCTGGCGTACCGCTCGCGACCGTGCGCCGGCGCACTCCCGCACTACTCGAGGACTTCGGGCGTCGCATTGGCGCCCTGAGTCAGGGACTTTCCGACTTCGATCATCCGGCGATCCATCGCGATTTCCATTGGGATCTCGCGAAGGGGCGGCAGGTCGTCGGCGAGCATCGTTCCCTGATCGACGACAGGTCGCTCGGCGCGACGATCGATGTGCTTATCGCGCGATTCGATCGTGATGTCGCACCGCTGCTGCCGACGCTACGCCGAAGCGCGCTGCACAACGATCTCAACGACTACAACGTGCTGGTTGGTGGCGGCGATGATCTCTACTCGCACGGCCAGAGTGTCGTGGGGATCGTCGACTTCGGCGACATGGTGCATGGCTACTCGATCGCCGATCTGGCCATCGCGGCGGCCTATGTGAGCCTCGAGTCTTCCGACCCGGTGGCTGCAATAGCTGCCATGGTTCTTGGGTCTCACGCCGTCTTCCCGCTCTCCGATAACGAGCTTTCCGCACTCTTCGGACTCGTCGTCTTGCGCCTCTGCACCAGTGCCTGTCTCGCGGCGCATCAGCGCCGACAGAGCCCGGACAACGACTATCTGGACGTCAGCCAGCAGGCGATTCGGCGCACGCTGCCTGTGTTGGCTGGTGTGCCCTTCGGCTTGGCAACCGCTGTGTTTCGCGATGCGTGCGGCCTCGAGCCTGTCGCTTCGAGCGCGCGCGTGCGCGACTGGCTTCGCGCAAATACTGACAGTCTCGCTCCTGTGCTCGACGTCGATTTGCGTTCGGAACCCTGCGCCGTTCTCGATCTCAGCGTCGGTAGCCCACTCGTCAGTGGCGATTCTCTTGAAAACATGGAGCCGTTTCTCACGCGTCGCATCGCGACCGTGATGCAAGCCGACGGCGTTCGTATCGCCGTCGGACGGTACGACGAAGCGCGATTGCTCAACACAGCGCCGTACTTCGCAACGGGGCCTGAGCCGGCCGACGAATGGCGCACGATTCACATCGGGCTCGACCTCTTCGCGGATGCCGGTACGGCGATTCACGCGCCGCTGGACGGCACCGTACATGCCTTCGCCGACAATCGCACGCATCAGGACTACGGGCCGGTGGTCGTCCTTCGTCATGCGACCGACGATGGAATTGCGTTCTTCACTCTCTATGGTCACCTGAGCCGAGAGTCGCTCGAGGGATTGTCCGTCGGCCAGCCGATCGCGCGTGGCCAACGTTTCGCGACCCTCGGCGCGCCGGATGTGAATGGCGGATGGACGCCGCATCTGCACCTGCAGATCATCACCGACACGCTCGGCCTCGACACCGACTTTCCGGGCATCGTCCGGGCGAGTCAGCGAAGCGTGTGGCGAAGCCTCTCGCCAAATCCCAATCTCATCGTCGGCATCCCTTCATCTCGTTTTCCAGCCGCGCCCCTGAGCAGAGCGGAGTCGCTCGCGCGTCGTCGCCATTTCCTCGGCGGCAACCTGAGCATCGCGTATCGCGATCCGGTGCGCATCGTTCGCGGCTGGCGGCAATACCTGTTCGACGACGAGGGTCGTCGCTATCTCGACGCCTACAACAACGTTCCGCACGTCGGGCACAGTCATCCACGCGTCGTGCGCGCTGCGCAGGCACAGATGGCGGTGCTCAACACCAACACTCGCTATCTCAACGATCATCTCGCGGAATACGCCGAGCGTCTCGTCGCGACGCTCGCGCCACCGTTGGACGTGTGCTTCTTCGTCAACTCGGCCAGCGAAGCGAACGAGCTGGCGCTGCGTCTCTCGCGCGCGTACACACGCCAGCGCGACATGATCGTGCTCGAGGCCGCGTATCACGGGAACACGACAGCGCTCATCGACATCAGCCCCTACAAGCATGCGGGACCCGGAGGCGCGGGTGCGCCAGACTGGGTGCACGTTGCGCCACTGCCCGACGACTACCGTGGCGCGTACCGGCGCGATGACCGCCAAGCGGGAGTGAAGTACGCGGCGCAGGTCGCGGCGATAGTGGGCGAGTTACAGCAGAACGGACGCGGACTCGCCGGGTTCATCGCCGAGACGTGTCCGAGCGTGGGCGGACAGCTCATGCTTCCGCCGGGTTATCTCACGAACGTGTATCGATCGGTTCGCGCCGCGGGAGGAGTGTGCATCGCCGACGAAGTACAGACCGGACTCGGACGCATGGGCACGCATTTCTGGGCGTTCGAGGCGCACGGCGTCGTGCCCGACATCGTCGTCATGGGCAAGCCGCTCGGCAATGGTCATCCGATGGCGGCGGTCGTCACGACGCGCGAGATCGCGGATGCCTTCGACAACGGAATGGAATATTTCAGTACCTTCGGCGGAAACAACGTGTCTTGCGCGGTCGGTCTGGCGGTGCTCGATGTTCTCCAAGAGGAGAAGCTACAGGCGCATGCGCTCGCTGTTGGTGCGCGGATGCTCGGCGGGTTGCGTGCGCTTGCCGAGCGGTACGAAATTATCGGTGATGTGCGTGGCTCGGGATTGTTTCTCGGCGTCGAGCTGGTGCGAGATCGCGAGACGCGTGAGCCAGCTGGAGACGAGGCATCGTTCGTCGCCAATCGGATGCGCGAGATGAGTATTCTGCTTGGCACGGACGGGCCGTATCACAACGTCGTGAAGATTCGGCCACCGATGCCGTTCGATGCCGCGGATGCTGATCGACTGGTCGAAAGCTTTGAGCGTATTCTTGCCGAGAATCTCGGGTAACCGATCACTTGCGCCGCCACACCTGACTTAGGCGATCATGCGAACCTGGCTGCGTCGTCTCACCACCGTGTTGATCGCGCTCGATGCAGTGCTGCTCTTCTGGGCGAGCCAGGCGGCGTGGGGCCGCCTCGAGCTCCCGACCGTCACATACGAGTTCGGACTGCTCGGCGTATCCCGCTCGATCAGCGGCGACGCGAGCCGCGAACGTTACGCGCAGTGCGGGTGGTACGACGCACCCCCAGTTCCGAGACATTGCGAGCGGGCGGAGGGCGCAGTGGTCGCATATCGGCTGGTGCGACTCGCACCGGTTGCCGCGGCAATTGCGGTGGTCGCCTTCGTGCTTGCGGCCTTTGCGCACATTCGGCCGGAGAGCGGGCCCACCGGACTCGGCGCGCCCCCATTTGCGATCGCGAGTGTCTCCGCGGTGACTGCCTGCATCCTGCTTCTGACGCGAAACGTCGGTCGAGCAGTCGAGGTCTTTGCCGGCCATGAGGTCGAGATGGATGGCTCCGGTCTGAGCGCGGCGTGGCTCGCGGTACTGCTACTGCTCGCGGTCGCGGCTCTAAGCCCGTATTCTGTACCCGAACGGCACACGCTCGACTGAGCCGCGCGCTACGCGTTCTTTCCTGCCGTACACACCCCTTGACCGACGAGGATCGCCATGAGTGAACAAGCAATCCAGCAGAGCGCCGCGCACCACGCTCGCTATGTGCCCGGTTATCACTTCGTCGCCGGCTCGCTCGCCCTGCTCAACCTGGTTTGGACGCTGTACCGTGTCGCGACTCGGCCAAACGGCGACACGTATGCGGCGCTTGTCGTCGCGATCACGCTGATGCTGGTGTTCTGGTACGCGCGACAGTTTCCACTCGCGGCACAGGACCGTCTCATCCGCCTCGAGGAGCGGCTGCGCCTTGCTCGGCTGATGCCACCCGAGATGCTACAGCGCTGTGACGATCTCACGCCCAGCCAGCTCATCGCCCTTCGCTTCGCTTCGGACGCCGAGCTTCCTCAGCTCGCGACCAAAGTCATCAACGATGGCATCACCGGCCGCGCCCAGATCAAAGCCATGATCCGTGATTGGCGCCCAGACCACTTGCGTGTATGAGATTTCGCATGAGCCTCCGTCGCCTGCTGTCAACCGCGGCACTGTTCGTCGCTCTTCCGCTCGCAATTCATGCGCAGCGGCCGAGCGCCGGCGCGAAGCTCGGGTTCGCCCCGGACCGGCTGGCGCGCATCGACCGGTTCATGCAGCAGTACGTGGACTCCAATCGCATCGGCGGTGCGGTCGGTCTCGTGTTGCGGGACGGCAAGGTCGCGTACGAGCACAGCGTCGGGTGGTCAGACAAGGAGTCCGGCCGACGCATGACGACGGGCGCGATCTTCCGCATCGCCTCTCAGTCGAAAGCGCTCACGAGCGTCGCGGTGCTGATGCTCGTCGAGGATGGCAGGATCGCGCTCGGCGATCCTGTGCGCCGCTTCATTCCCGCGTACGCGCACACCACGGTCGCATCGCGCGCCGACAGCGGACGTACAGCGGTGCCCGCGAAGCGGCAGATCACGATCAAGGATCTGCTCACGCATACCGCCGGCATCTCGTACGGCACTGATGCGTTCGTCGCCCAGCAGTACTCGGCAAAGGCACTCGGACCGGCAGCCGGCTGGGGATGGTACACGGCCGACAAGGACGAGCCGATCTGCACGACGATGGAGCGGCTGGCGACGCTGCCCTTCGTCGCCCAGCCCGGTGAAGCGTGGGTCTACGGCTACAACATCGACATCCTCGGCTGCGTGGTCGAGCGGGCTTCGGGCATCCCGCTCGACGAATTCATTCGCACGCGCATCACGGCTCCGCTGGGCATGAACGACACGTACTTCTTCCTCCCGACGTCGAAGCGCGCGCGGCTCGTGACGGTGTACACCGATAGCGCGGGCCAGTTGAGTCGTGCGCCGAATGGTCCGCGCGGACAGGGCGACTACGTCGAGGGCCCACGAAAGAGCTTTGCCGGCGGCGCCGGGCTTCTCTCCTCGGCGCGTGACTACGCCCGATTTCTCCAGATGATTCTGAACCACGGCGAGATGGACGGCGTGCGCTATCTCTCGCCGAAGATGGTGGATCTGATGACGACCAATCAGAGCGGCACGCTGTACGGCACTCCGGGCGAGGGCTTCGGGCTCGGCTTTCAGACGGTGGAGAAGCTTGGCGCGGATGGGCTTGCGTCGGTCGGCAGCTTCGGTTGGGGCGGCGCATACGCGAGCACGTACAAGGTGGATCCGAAGGAAGGGCTCGTCATCGTCTTCATGATCAATCAGCTTCCAAACAGAACCGATGTCGCGGCCAAATTTCCCACGCTCGTCTATCAGGCGCTCGTCGAGCCGAGAGCGGGAACGGTCGTGCAACGATAGGCGGTTGACAGTCTGACTGTCAGACGGCAGTTCAGTGTGCGGCCAGCTTGTCCGTCCATAAAGAAGCGTACTGCTTCTTGAGTGCCGCAACCTTCGGCGCGTCGTTGTAATAGATGTACGGATCGTTCGGATGCAGCGTCGCGTAGTCCTGGTGATACGACTCGGCGACGTAGAAGGCGCTCAGCGGAGCAACCTGCGTCACGACCGTCCCCTTCACTTCACCGCTCTTCGTGAGCTGTGCGATGTAGGCCTGCGTCGCCGCCTTCTGCGCGTCATTCGTATAGAAGAGCGCGGAACGATACTGCGTGCCGTGGTCGGGTCCCTGACGGTTGAGCTGCGTCGGGTCGTGCGCCACGGTGAAGAAGACGTCGAGCAGCTTGGTGAACGCAACCTTCGACGGATCATAGACGACGCGCACCGATTCGGCGTGTCCAGTCGTGCCGGTGCTGACGCTCTCGTAGCTCGGCTTCCCGACCTTTCCGCCTGCGTAGCCGGACGTGGCGCTCACGACGCCGTTGACGTGCTGGAAGACAGCCTGCACACCCCAGAAGCAGCCACCTGCGAACACGACGGTGTCGAGCGGAGCAGGCGCAACAGCTGGAGAAGCGACCGCTGGTGCGGCGGCCAGAGCGAGCAACGCGAGAGCGCGAAGAGCGGCGTTTTTCATGGATGTCCAGGACGGCGTGAAGGGGACACAGTCTATACTCGTCTCGCGCCGGTTTGGTTCGATGGATCGTCCGGAAAAGGCGGCTAGGGTGGAGGGAAGGGCGTCATTCGTTTGTCCAACACGGATCCAGCGGATCCACGCAGATCTTCGCGGATAAACAACCAAAAGAAAGGAAAGATCCGCGAAGATCCGTGAAATCCGCATGATCCACATTGCCGACGACCAACGCTTTTGCTGTTCCAGCAAACGCCTTACTGGAACAGATGCGGCACGAATCGCGACGTATTCCCCGTCACCCAGCCGTCCGCCTCGCGCACGCCGATCCCGGCCGCCTCCTGCCCGATGATCCAGCTCCCGATCACCGGACGCTTGCCGTCGATCTCAGGAATCGGTGCAAGCTCCTGGAACACGTAGCCCTCGGCGCCATACTCGCCCGTCGACTCGACGTGCTCCTTCATCGTGTGCACGATAACGTTCGCGCCCTCGCGTGAGAGCAGAGGCTTCTTGACGTACTCGAACATCCCGTGCGGCTCGTCGAAGTACGACGGTAGCAGATTGCCATGCTCGGGAAACATCTCCCAGAGAATCGGCAGGATTCCCTTGTTCGAGAGCACCATCTTCCAGGCCGGCTCGATCATCACCGTCTTTGCGACGCGCAGATGATCGCCGAAGGGCTCGTGCATGAGCCACTCCCACGGATAGAGCTTGAACAGCGTGTCGATGCGGACGTCTTCTCGGTCGCACAGCTCACGCGCCTGCGGATCCCAACCGATGTCCGACATCGCCAGCAGCTTCACCTGGAGTCCCGCCTGTGCCGCAGTCTCGGCGAGATACGCCGCCGTCATCCCGTCCTCGAGATCATCGATCGACGCGAAGTGCACGACGGGGCCGAGTGGACCGCTGCTCGCCAGGTCGTCCTGCACGTACTTCCAGTAGTCGACCAGCTTCTCGTGGATCGAGTTGAACTGGTCGGCGCCGGGATGCAGCGCCTGGAGCCAGTCCCACTGAATCACGGAGACCTCGAGCAGCGACGTCGGCGTGTCGGCGTTGTACTCGAGCATCTTGGGCGGTGACGTGCCGTCGTACGCGAGATCGAATCGGCCGTACACAGACGGCGGCTCCGCGTCCCAGCTTTTCGTAATGAGCGGGATGGCGTGCTCTGGAATCCTGAGCTCGGCGTAGCGCTTCTCGTCGATCACGTGCTGCACCGCCTCGAGACACCGCTCGTGCAGCTCATTCGTCGCACGCTCGAGCGACTCGATCTGCGCGGTCGTGAAGCGGTAGTACGCGTCCTCGGACCAGTACGGCGTCTGCCCCGTGTGCCACTTCAGGCCGCGCGACTCGACGGCCGATTGCCAGTCGGCGCGGGGTGTGCTTGCAATGCGCTCCACGTCAGCTTCCGCCGAAGCCGCGAGTTGCGCCGATGCCGCCGAATCCGCCGCGCACCACCGTACTCCGCCCCGCCGGCGAGTAGGTGGACGGCGACAGCGCGCGCACAGTGCCGCCCGAGCGCACGAAACCCGAGTAGCCGTTGTGGTAATAGAGCAATGGCATGGCGTAGACGTGATGGTACCACATCCCGCCGTAGTAGTAGCCCTGGTGCTGCGTTGCATACAGGCAGGCAGCTTCCTGATAGATCTGCGGAAGACACGGATCCACGCCGGACACGACGGCGGGACCGGAGTTGCAGCCCACGATGGCGGCGAGCGCCGGTACGAACGCGAGCGGCACCGCGGATGAACGCTTGAGTGAAGTCATCTGGTCGAGCTCAAGCCGTCGGCTCGATGTGCTCGCACACCCACTTGGCGGCCGTGCCACACACCGTGCACGATGCCCTACCCTGGCCATACAGCACGAACTCGGCGTCAAGCCCGCAGCTTGGACACACAGACTTCACCGTGTTCAGCGTGTCGGTGGGCAGCCCTTCGTGGATCAGCCGCGCCACCATGGCGTTGGGCTCGGCCGCGCCCAACGGGCACATGTTGCCGGTACAATGATCACCGATCTCGAGGCAGATGACCTCGTCGTCGTGCACCGACGCCTGATGTTCTCCCGGAAGCGCCTCGGAGATGAGCACCCGCACGTACCTGTCGCATGCACCGCAGTACAGTTGCTGACTCTTCATCCGATCCTCCTCGTGCAAGTGGCCGGCACGGCGCCGGCTGGTGATGATCAGGTCAACGTGATGACGTCGGCACCGCGCAGTTGCGCGCGCGCGAAAGCGAGCGCGCGATCCTGTGGCATTCCGAATACCGACACGGCGCAGGGCTCGGCATCGATGCAGCGATCGGCCAGCACAGTGACACTGCGCACGTTCGTTTGACGGGGCGCGGCAGTGGTCGGGTCGATGAGATGGTGGAAGCGCAGGCCGCGCCAGCGGAAGAAGCGTTCGTAGTCGCCGGACGTCGCCACAGCACGGTCGCTCACCTCGAGCGTACGCACCATGCTGCGCTGGTCGTCTGGCGACTTGATCCCCACGCGCCAGGCGCCTCCCTCGGGTGACTCTCCCAGTGCATAGAGGTCGCCGCCCAGGTTCACGATGGCGTGGTGAATGCCGCGGTCGCGCAGCACGTTCACCGCGCGGTCCAGCGAGTACCCCTTGCCGATGCCGCCAAGGTCGAGGTGCAGGTCGCGCTCGCCGTAGCGCACCACGCCTCGCCCCGCGCGCCGTTCGAGGTCCACATGGCGCCAGAACGAGCGTCCGGCCAATTGGCGCACCGCGTCCGCGGGCGGCGGCTCGTGGCGGTTGGTCACGTCCCACAACTCCGACGCCGCGCCAATGGCGGGGTCGAACCGGCCGTCGCTGGCCGACGACCAGCGCAGCGCCGTCTCGATGACCTGCGCCGTCTCCGGACGGATGATCACGCCGTCGCGCGATGCGCCGGCATTGGCACGGCCAATGTCGGAGTCACCGCGAAAGCGCGTCATCGTGGCGTCCACCCACCGCAACTCTGCGATGGCGGCATCCACAGCTTCCTGTGCCCGTGCCTCCGACCGATGGATGACCGTGAGTTCGGCAATGGTGCCCATCACCGGGATGGTGCGGCGTGCCACCGTGACGTGGCGGCGCACGGCCATCGACAGTGCCGCCACGGCGAAAGCGCCGGTGCCGATGGTAATGAACTCGCGACGGCCGTAGGGCCGGGCAAGAGAACGGTCAGTCATGATGATCGAGCCTCTCAGCGCGCCCGCAGGCGCCAGTGCATCCCGCGCAGTGGCCAGTGCAGCCGCGATGCCGCACCACGCCGTAGAGCGCAAACAGGATCGCGCAGATGATGATTCCAAGGATGCTTTGCATCAGCCGCTCCCCATGCCGGCGAAGCCCATGAAGGCCATCGACAGACACGACGCGACGACGAGCACCAGCCCCATCTTGCTCGCCATCTCGGGGACGTCGGCCACCTCGATGCGCTCGCGAATGGACGCCAACAGCGACAGCGCCAGCGTGAGGCCGATCCCGGCGCCGAGCGCAAACACGATACCCTCGACCAGCGTGTACTTGCGGCTCGTCTGGAAGAGCGCGAGGCCGAGGATGGCGCAGTTCGTGGTGATGAGCGGCAGATAGATGCCGAGCTGCCTGAAGAGCACGGGCAAATACTTCTTGACGGCCATCTCCACGATCTGTACCGCCGACGCAATGACGACAATGAAGGCGATAGTGCGAAGGTACGGCGTCGTGGCCAGCACGTACGTATTCAGGAACCAGGCGCTGACCGCAGTGATGAGCAGCACGAACGTATTGGCGAGGCCCAGGCGCCAAGCGGTCTCGATCTTCGCGGTGACGCCGAAGAACGAACACAGCCCCAGGAACATCACCAGCGTGAAGTTGTTGACGAGGATCGTCGAGAAGAAAATCCAGGCGAGGTTGCTCATGCGGTCGCCCTCCGCGCGCGCCGCGCGTTGCGGGCCATGAACCACCCCTTGATGAGGAGCAGGATGCCGAGCGTGAGGAAGCCGCCCGGCGGCATCACCATGAAGACCCATGGCTCGAACTTCGGGCCGAGGATGTCGAAGCCGAGCAGCGACCCGCTCCCCAGCAGCTCGCGGATGGCGCTCATCGCCATCAGCGAGAACGTGAAGCCCAGGCCCATGCCGAGGCCGTCGGCGACCGCACGCACCGGCCCCACCTTGGCGGCGAACGCCTCGGCGCGCCCGAGCAGCAGGCAATTGGCCACGATGAGCGGGATGAACGGCCCGAGCGCCTTCGAGATATCCGGGAAGGTCGCCGCGAGGATCAGGTCGGCGAGCGTCACGAAGGTGGCGATGATCAGAATGTACGAGGTGATGCGCACCTCGTTTGCGATGTACTTGCGGAAAAGCGACACGAACAGACCCGAGCCCACGAGCACGAACAGCGTGGCGATCCCCATGGCGATGCCGTTGGCCAGCATGTTGGTGACGGCCATCGTGGGGCACATGCCGAGCATCTGCACGAGCACCGGATTTTCCTGAGCGATACCGCGCCACACATCGAACCAGAGCGGCGCCGCCGCCGGCGCCCCGGGCACGAATGGTTCGTCCCTGAGAACCACGGCCGTGGGGGCGGTCATTTGCCTCCCTCCTTGTCGAACGCCAGCATGCGCGGTTGCCAGAGCGCGACGGCGTTGTTGATGATGCGAATGACGGCGCGCGACGAAATGGTGGCGCCGGTGATCGTCTGTACCGTGCTGGCGCCCGAGGTGCCGTTCTTGATGCCTTTGATGGGCGTCACCTTGCCACGGAACTGCGCCCTGAAGTTGGTATCGCGCTCGATCTTGTCACCGAGTCCGGGCGTCTCCTTCTGGTCGAGCACCTTGTAGCCGGTGACCGCGCGCGTGACCGGATCGAACCCGATCATCAGCCGCACCTCCTCCTGAAACCCGGGCTCCATCGCCTCGACGGCAACGCCTGTGCGTGCCCCATTCGCGTCGAAGCCCACGAAGGCCTTGGTGGCCTCGCGCACATCCACCCCTTGGGGCGGCGTGTGGGTCAGCTTGCCACCGACGAGAAACAGCGTGTCCCACTTGGCCGGCGCGCGGAGCACCTCGCGCACGGCGCCTTCGATCTTGGCGCCGGCGTACTTCTGGATCGACGGAAGCGTCACCTGGTACACGAGCACCACGAGGGTTCCGGCCATCGCGCCGGCAATCGCCAACGTCGCGAGCAGGCGCCACGATTTTACTTCGGTGCCCGCCGGCGACGGGTTTGGCGCCGCATGAACATGTTGATGGCCGCTCATGCAGGGATCCTCGTGCGCGCGCCGAACACTGCGGGCTGCGTCGCGCGATTGATGAACGTCGTGAAGGCGTTCATGAACAGGATGGCATACATGACGCCCTCTGGCAGGCCACCCCAGACCCGGATGACCACCACCAGCAGGCCGACGCCGACGCCGAAGATCCAACGCCCCGCGTTCGTGACGGGAACGGTCACCATGTCGGTGGCCATGTACACCGCGCCGAGCATCAGGCCGCCCGAGAAGAGCATGAACAGCGCGTCGGGCTTGGTGTGGTCGACGAGGTGCAGGACGCCGCTCGACAGTGCGACGGTGACGAGAATGGCAACCGGCGCGCGCCAGTTGAGGTAGCCCTTGAGGGCGAGATAAACGCCGCCGGCAAGAATCACGAGCGCGGCGGTCTCGCCGACCGAGCCACCGGTGGTCCCGAAAATGAGGTCCACGACCGGCGTCCCCTTCCCTTCGAACTTCAGCAGCCCCAGCGGCGTGGCAGCGGTGATCGCGTGTGGGTTGGGATGCAGAAAGGGCCACACGAAGAGGTCCCCCCGCAGTTCCCAGAAACCGCCGCCGACCTTCGGCCACGTGGTGATCGCCACCGGGAATGCCGCCTGGAGGAACGCGCGCCCTACAAGCGCGGGGTTGAAAGCGTTCTGCCCGAGACCGCCCCACACCACCTTGCCAAACCCGATGCCGAACGCGCCGCCGACGAAGGCCATCCAGAGTGGGAAGCCGGCCGGCAGCGACAACCCGACCAGGAGGCCGGTGATCACCGCTGAGCCGTCGTGCAGCGACCGTGGCCGCCCGAGCAGTCGTTCGGTGATGAGAGCGCCGGCGGTGGCCGCCGTGATGACGAGCAGCGCGCTGACGCCGAAGAACCACGCCGACGCCGCGACGACCGGGACGAGACTGCCCACCACGTGCCACATGATCTGCGGCGTGGTGTCGCCGGCCTTGAGGTGCGGCGACGCCGTGACGATGAGCTTTGGTGCGTTCATGCCGCCCCCGCCTGCGGCGCGCGACGCAGCGCCAGCTTGCTGGCCTGGAAGAGCTGCGACAGCGGGATGTTCGACGGGCACACGTACGCGCACGACCCGCAGAGCATGCAGTCCGCGAGGTGATTGTCCGCCATGTCCTCGTAGCGCTGCACGCGCGCGAAGTCGCCGAGCAGCGAGGGATTCAGGAACACCGGGCAGGCATCGAGGCAGCGCCCGCAATGGATGCACGGGTAGATGGTCTCGCCGCGCGTCTCGTGGGCCGCCAGCACCACCACGCCGGTGGTGCCCTTGATGACGGGCGCGTCGAGGTTCGCCTGCGCGAGTCCCATCATCGGCCCGCCAATGATCACCTCGGCGGCATCTAGCGTGACGCCATCGCAATACGCGAGCAGGTCGCGCAGTTTGGTCCCCACCGGCACGATGAGGTTGGCGGGGCGCGTGAGACCGTGGCCAGTCACCGTCACGATACGCTCGATGAGCGGCAGCCCGGTCTCGAACACTTCGGCGACGGCCGCCAGCGACCCGACGTTCTGGACCACCACGCCAGCAGTCACCGGAAGCTTGCCCGACGGCACCTCGAAGCCGGTCACCGACTTGATCAACATCTTCTCCGCGCCCTGCGGATACTTCACCGTGAGCGGTAGAATGGTGATGTCGAGGTCGGCCGGCTTCGTGCGCTCCAGCGCGGCGATGGCGTCGGGCTTGTTGCGCTCGACGCCGATGACCGCCTTCTTGACGCCAAGCGTCTGCATCATCACGCGGCAGCCGAAGTGCACGCGCTCGGGATACTCCACCATCGTGCGGTGGTCCGAGGTGAGGTACGGCTCGCACTCCGCGCCATTGATGATCAGCGTGTGCACCGTGTAGCCCTTGGGCGGTACCAGCTTGACGTGGGTCGGGAACGCTGCGCCCCCCATGCCGACCACGCCGGCATCCTGCACCGCCTTCACCACCTGCTCGATGGTAAGCCCTTCCCATCGTGGTACCATGCGTGGGCGCGGCACCTGTGGAGCGTACTTGTCCACGGCAATGTGTACGGCCTGCGCCATGGAACCGTCGGGATGCGGCCACCAGTCGATGTCCGTCACCGTTCCGGCTGCCGATGCGTGAACGGGCACCGAGATCCAGCCGTCGGCGAGGCCGATGGGATCGCCGCGCTCGACGTGATCACCCACCTTCACGCACAGTTTCGCCTCCTTGCCGGTGTGCTGGCGCAGCGGAAGCACGAGTTCATCGGGATACGGCATCCGCCGGATCGGGAGCGCACTCGTGAGCTCCTTCTCCTCCGGCGGATGGACGCCGTGGGCAAAACCACCGAAGAGCGCCATCAGTTGAACCTCTCCGCGCGCTTCGTCCACTTCTCGAGGTCCTTCTCCTTCGCGTTCAGGGGCGATCCCGGATGGATGATCGACACCGGGCAGCGCTCAGCGGCGAGCACGAGCTGCTGGAACGTTCCGGCGGACGCGTCCCGTACTTCTGCCTGCTTGGCCGCGTTGTAGGCGAACATCTTCTTGTTCAGGTTGATGCATTCGTTGCAGCTGGTGCATCGCGCCGAGTCGATGTAGGCCTCCAGTGTAAGCGGCTCGTCGTCTTCGGCGACTACGGTCGCGGTGACCTTTGCCGGCTCGGCGATGGGCACGGAGGCAGCAACAGCCGGCGCCGCGGGCGCCGGCGCAGGCGGCGGTGACGCCGATGCGTCAGCCGCCGGTACGAGCGGCTTGCTTCCGTTCGGAGACGGAGCGACCGCCGGCAGCGTGGCGAGCAGCTCGGACAGCGCCCCTCCACCACCATGCCGCATGAGCCCCTCGGCGAGCCGGCGCGCAATCTGCTGCGGGTAGACGCGCTGGAGTTCGGCGATGCGCGCCTCATACTCTGCCCGCAGAGCCACAACCTTCGCGTCGAACTCGGACTCGAGGGCGGCCGACACCACGTTGCGCGCCACGTCGGAGACCTCGAGCCCTGCAAGCTGGCGCAGCTGCGACCAGTACTGCAGCCGCTCCTCGGCTAGCACGGCCATCTCGCTGGAAACGCTCAGGCGACCCAGGCGCCGGCCTTTGCCAACCGCGTTAATGAACGCCGTCTTCCCCTCGCGCTGGTCGTTCGGCATTCGCACGTACTCTGCGAACGGCACCGCGTCATCCCACTGGTCGCGCGGTAGGTCGCTGAAGTGCTGCCTGAAGCGGACTTCGGTAGCCGCCCAATCGGCGATGGTCAGCGGCACTTCGAGCGTCTGCTCGGCGCCGGCATCGTCGAGGAAGCGTATCGTGTACGTGGGCCAGTCAGTGTCGAGGGACGGATTCCCTTCGAGACTCAGGCAGTCGGCGAAGGACGAACCACCGTCTGGATCGTAGGTGAGAAATGGGAAGGCGCGGCTTTCAAGGGCGAACCGCGAGGCCTGCTGCGACCAGTCGTCAGGCAGCCCGTGTTCCACCGGACACGGCGTGTAGATGTTGAAGAGCGCCGGACGTCGTTTGTGCATGCCCTTCAGCACCCCGGCAATGAGGTGCGACGCCGACGCCTGCGATGTCTGGTGCACGAAGACGCCGCGGTGCGCGATGGCCAGGAACCCCAGTTCCTTGCGGACCTCGGTCTTGCCATGTTGCGCCTTGCCGAAACCCGACATGTCGGCCACCTGCCCCGTAAAGCCGCTGGTACACGACTGGCCGCCGGTATTCGAGTAGACCTGCGTGTCGAGCACCACCACGCGGATCGGCTTGCCAGAGGCAAGGAGCCGTGAAAGGTTCTGGAAGCCGATGTCGAGCATGGCGCCGTCGCCGCCCATGGAAATGATCGGCGGGCAGAGGAAGAACTCCTCGTCGGTGAACTCCTTCCAGCTCAACGATGCGAGCTCGGGCTCGTGCACGACCGCGTCATACGTTCCTTCGGCCAGCTTCTCAGCGCGCCGTACCGACACGAAGCCATCGGTCATCTTGCGCATGTGCGCTTCGAACAGGCCAATGGCGAGCGACGGCGAGTCCTGGAAGAGGTGGTTCGCCCAAGGGAACGGGTACGGATTGTACGGATACGTGCTGGCCCACACCGAGGAGCACCCGGTGGAGTTGGCCATGCCAAGCATCGCGCGTCCCTTGCCGCTCGGCCCTTCCACGTAGCGCCAGCGCAGGTCGCGCAGCTCGTCGGCAGCACGGGTGATGAGCTCGAGCTGCTTGTGTTGTATCTCATCAACCGGCACCGCCACGGCGCCCTTGGCGCCTGCGGCGACGTGGAGATCGGCCTTGGACGCCAGCAATTCTCGTCCCTTGGCGTCGAGCTTGGCGATGAGCGATTCGAGCTTGGCAACCTGCTTGGTCACCTTCGGCGCCATCTGCGCGTGAATCGTCGAGAGGATCAGGTGCACCGCGGTCTTCTCGCCGCAACCCATGCACGCGCCGTCTCCGCCAACCATGGAGCGGTAGGTTCCTTTCTTGAGTAGCAACGACGACAGCACGCCAATGCCCTCGTCGATGTCGGCGACGTTCACGTAGCGGTCGTCGGTGTCGGGCAGGCGGTTCCACAGCGCCCAGTTACGGCGCAGGCGCTGCAGCCCGGGTTCATCCTGCTTGATGGTCACCAGCGCGCCATCGGGGCAGACTTGGACGCAGAGGTTGCACCCCTTGCAGGCTTCCGGATTGATGGTGACCGACAACAGGCCACCCGTCCCCTTGGCCCTCGCCTCCACGGCGTCGAAGAACGGCTTCGTCCGTGCCAGCGGAAACTCAGCCAACCGTGCCTGCACCGCGTTGAATTCCGAGTCCGTCGCCGCGCGGCGTTCGGCGTCCCATCCCATTTTCGACGCCACGGTTTCGTAGGCGCGCGCGAAGGCGTCGGCGATCCGGCGCCCGCCTCGCCGTCCTATCGGGATCGGCTGTTCGAGTCGTTCAAGACGCATCCGGCCAGGGGCGCCGAGCCAAATGCGGACTCCGAACCGAATGCCGACTCCGAACAGTTCACGCATTTTGTCGAGGCGCAAATATTTTGGGACCGCGCGATGGCCGAGGCCATCGCCGGCGCGCTGCGCCACCAACCGCGGCCGCTGGTGGTCGGGATCATGGGCAGTGGCCACATCGAGTACGGCGACGGCGTCGCCCACCAGCTTGCGGCCCTCGGGGTGAACGATGTCGCTACCGCCCTGCCCTGGAATGCGGACGCCGATTGCCGGGTCCCCGATCCCAAAATTGCGAACCTGCTGTTCGGTCTGTCCCCCGCAGCGACGCGCACGCCACCGCCGCGATTGGGGGTGGTGGTGAGCACGGCCGAGCACGGCGTGAAGATCGAGCAGGTGTCAGCCCAGAGCGTCGCCGAGGCGGCGTCGCTGCGGGTGGACGACGTGATCGAGACGGCGGCCGGCGTCAGTGTCCGCCGGCCAGCCGACTTGCGCGCCATTATTCAGCGGCAGGCACCGGGCACCTGGCTGCCGCTCTCGGTACGCAGGGGTGAAGCCATCCTGGAGATGGTGGCCCGCTTTCCCGCGGAATGATGACGCTCTTGCCGCGGCTTTTGCCGGCCCTTTCTGAAACGTTACGGACCCAGCTCACAACGTCCGTTTTTGCGGTGCCGGCTCAGGCCGATCGCGGACACTTCGAGCCTACTTTTTCCCAGCTTGCGCTTCTTCATCGTTGTTGCTCCATTCTGCCAGGATCGTTTCGCCATCAGCCCTGAGCGACGTCGGGATATTGCGCGTCGCTGACCTTCTCCATCCAGTCGACGGGACTGCCGTTCAGCGCCTCCTGGATCGCGATATGCGTCATCGCCGTGGTGCGCGTCGCGCCGTGCCAGTGCTTCTGGCCGGGCTCGAACCAGACGACATCGCCGGGCCGGATCTCGTGCACCAGACCGCCCCAACGCTGCACCCATCCGAGGCCCGAGGTGACGATCAGCGTCTGGCCAAGCGGATGGGTATGCCAGGCGGTCCGGGCACCCGGCTCGAACGTGACGCTGGCGCCGCGAGCGCGGGCCGGATCCGGTGCTTCGAACAGCGGATCGACGCGCACCGCGCCGGTGAAATACTCCGCCGGGCCTTTGCCGGAGGGCCGGGAGCCGCTTCGCTTGATGTCCATCATCTCCTCCTGGGGTCGAGGGCTTAACGCACCTCGGTTCCCATTGATCCGGGCCATCGGCGCCCATTCGATGGCGCCTCGCCACGGCG
>Ga0208587_1000368_pt1 | contig 24916 bp, 17 predicted proteins | sample NGESurdeep092012_7_FD_184472 | JGI IMG/M metagenome (GOLD analysis project Ga0208587, IMG submission 184472) | Arctic peat soil microbial communities from Barrow, Alaska - NGEE Surface sample 210 deep-092012 (SPAdes) | ecosystem: Environmental > Terrestrial > Soil > Wetlands > Peat ...
AGTGTGCGTTACGTGGCGTATTCGAAGCCCTCGTCGAGAAACGCCGTGCGTACTGCCTCGACGTCGGCCACGGTGCCGCCCTGCTCAAGAATGTCCGTCATCCACTTTGCCTGGATGATCCCGATCATTTCATCCATGATCGCCGCCGCCTGAAGCGGCTGAAGGCCGAACCGGCCGACCTCGGACAGCAAGTTGGCTCGTCGCGCCTGTCGCCCACTGGTGCCGCAGACCATCGCGAGATCCCGGTCGTGTCGCCCCGTCTGTGGGTTCGGCGTGATGTCGTACGCCGGTGCGAGAAACCATGTGGAGCGCGGCGCGATCAACGCATGATTGCGCGGGTGATCGTCGTTGTTCGAAACGAGGGCGTTGAACACCATACGGCGAAAGAGCTCCTTGCGATCCGCCTCGCTCCTGCCCGACCAGCGTCGCAGCTCGTCGGCAAAGAGCAAATACGACCAGCGTCCGCGATTCGTGACGGCGTCGTCTGCGTCCAGCGCGGTGAGCGCGCTCACCATCCGATAGCGCAGATATGGGTTGCCCGCCTCCTCCGCGCGTTCGCGGTCGAACCGTCTGACGAGCAGAACGGAATGCGGCCCTACCCGTTCGATGCGGGTGGCGGGTACCGTAATGCCACAGCGGTCGGCGAGATGCAGCATGGCCGCCTCGACCACGGCGTTGTTCCAACGATCGCCTTTCTGTGGAAACTTGGCGATCCACAATGCGTCGTCCGCTTCCACGACACTTTTTGCACGTGCGCCGCCCATCGACGTGCCGTGCTGCTCCAGGAGGAAACGCGCCGCTTTCAGGCGTTCTCCGTCCGTGTGCGCGTCCGGCGCGTCCTCAATGAGACGCGCCGCCTCCATGAGGTCGGAGAGGTGGACGACGCGATTGTAGGCACGAACGGGAGCCGGAGGACTTACCCCGCGACCGACCGAGAGGGCCCCGACGCGATCCTCGGGCGACTCCAATAGAAAGTCGATTTCCGTGAGATCGGTGCGCTGGGCGTTGTTTTCAATCAGCCGTCGTCCCCACGCGTCTGGTGACGCGTCTCGCAGCGCGCCGAAGACGCCACCGAGGTTGGTCGTGCGGACTTCTTCCGCTGACAAGGGCAGGTGGTACGGGTCGATGGGGACCGCGTCCGTGCGCGTCCGATATCGCTGGCCGTAGACGAACACGCCGGCGGCGCCACCGCCGGCGAGCTCCAACTGCGCGAACTTCCCACACGTGACGGTCTCGGTGCTCCCTGGCATCTGCAGGTACACAAAGCACTCCTGCGGCGTTCTTGCCTTCGCCTTCACGCGTTTCGGCGTCCGTTCTTTCTCCGGCATCACGACATGTCCTTGCGCCGGGCGTTCTTAGAAATCGTCATCGAGGATGGCACTGGTACGCGCGCGTGTGCCGAAGCGCACCTGGGACAACAGCTCGCCTTCCACGTCACGCTCGGGACGCGCGACCTCGCCGAGCTGGTCGAGCAGGCCCAGCGCCCACAGCGAGGCGACATAGGCCCCCATCGAGGTCCCTGCCTCGCCGGCCTCGACCTTCCGGAGCGTGTTGGGGTGTATGCCCGCTTTCGAGGCGAGGGTGTCTTGCCTCCAGCCGCGGCGCTTGCGGGCGATAGCGATAAACGCTCCGAGCTGGCGCACGGTGTCGTCGGTGGCAGGAATTGCATTCCGTAGAGAACGGGCCATGGGGCATCCGATGAAATACACACAAAAAGAGTGCTATGCCTGATATAACAACACTATTATGGTGTGTATTAAAAGCAAGTCGGTGGCTACGACGACGGCGGCCAACACTTCTGACGAATGGTCTGCCGCTAACCCGTTGCAGCGCTTCGACTTCTAACCGGACACTACTGGTACCAGGAATTAGTTTAGGCCACTGGGAGCTGTAGACACATCGCAGACGGCAGACGGTGCTTGGTCACACTGCGTCAAACGCAGTTGGTAGTTGCCCGGAGTCCCTGCGACGACAATCAAGCCTGCAGCTTTGCTCTGGATCGGGCGCCCGCTTTCGAGCTGGCGCCCGATTTTTTCTTTCCGCTGGCGGTCACGATCAGCGACTGCCCAGGAAGGATCATCGGCTTCTTCAACCCGTTCAGCCGCATGATGCGCTCGGGCGTCGTCGCGTACTTTCTCGCGATGGCGCTTACGGTCTCGCCCTTCTTTACTGTGTGCAGCTTCATCCGCTTCGTGCTGCCGGGATACTTCTCAATCGCCGGATCCGGAATGTTCAGCGCCGCCACAGCGACCACCGCGGTCGGCAGCAGGATGGCCTGACCCGGTGCGAGCCGTCCGCTTTTGAGCTTTCGCAGCTTGGGATTGAACGACCGGAGGGCCGACTCCGATATCCCGCGCGCATGCGCCAGCCGTTCCGCCGTATCCCCCTTCTTCGACTCCACGGTCTTCGTGGCGATGAGATCTTCCTTCGGCAGCGCGGCAAACGACGAATCGAAGCTCGCCGCGCCGCCAACAGGAATACGCACGAGATAGGCATCGCACGGCGGCGTCATGCCCCGCAGCAGATGCGGATTGAGCTCGCTCACCTCCGCAATGGCGACGCCCGCCGCCGTGGCCACCGCGGCGAGGGGTGTGCTCCCCGGCACGCGCACCGAGTCATACGCGAAGGGCGCTCGCACATGGAGCTTCATTCCATAGCGTGCCGGCTCCTTGCCGATGAGCGCGGCGGCGATGAGCTGCGGGACGTAGTCGCGCGTCTCATTCTTCAGATAGTCCTTCTCCGCGAGCACGAAGAAGGCGTCTTCGCCCTGCGCGCCCTGAATGTCGTCGGCGTACCTGGTCAGGCCGCGCGCCACGCGTCCGGGCCCGCCGTTGTAGGCGGCCGCGGCGAGATAGAGCGAGCCGAACTGATCGCGCAACCCGCGGATCAATCGCACCGCCGCCGACGTCGACTTCACGGGATCGCGTCGCTCGTCCACCCACCAATCGACGCGCATTCCCATATCGCGCGCCGTGGAAGTCATGAACTGCCACATCCCGACGGCCGCGGCGCGGGAGTAGGCGTGCGGGTCGAACCCGCTCTCGACGAGGGCCAGGTAATACATGTCCTGCGGCACGCCGCCCGCCTTCATCCTGGCGCGAATCATCGGCTCGTATCGCGAGCCTGCTGCGAGCCGCTCGGTGATCCACTCCTTCTCTCGGCCACTGAACAGGCCGACATAATGCGCGACGCGATCCTGCGTCTCGTACGAGCGCACGTCCATGTCCCACGTCGGCTCTGCCGCCGCGGAGTCGGACGCGCTTTCTGGCCGAGCGGGCGCGGCCGACATCGGAGCGCCTGCTGGAATGACGCTGGGTCGGGTGAGGCTGTCTGACGACTGGGCCGCGGCAGCGGGCCCGGCTCCCAGCGTCAGCGCAAGTGTGCCGAGGAGGGCTGCGGTACGGCGCAACTGCATGTGGTTCAGCGACCCAAAATGAAATTGCCGAGTGCGCGATTCGTGGCGTTGAGCACGGACAGAGCGGCACCGCGCGCCAGATCGCCTTCCGCGAGATAGCAGCCTAGCAGGCGCTCCGGCCCATCGTCGCCATGCTGAATGAGTGAGCTGATGACGATATTCCCGTCGAAGGCACGAACGACCTTCACACCGATCAGCTCGAAGGTGACAGCCCCATCGGTGAAGGTCTCGAGCGCGCGAATGGCCGCCTCGGCGCCGAGGCGGGTGTCACCGGCTGGGCTCGCCTGCCCCGCCACCCGGCCCGAGATCACCTCGCCGGGGCCGAACTCGAGCGTCACCTGACAGGTGACCTGTCCGGCGCGGGTTCGCTCGAATGAAAAGTTGGAGAAACGAAGTCGCTCTTGTCGAGCGACGGAAGTACCAGTGGCGCGGGGCGTACCCGCGGCGTCATCGGGAGTCATCGCTGCCATCTCGGAGGAGGGCGGAACAGCCTAGTCCACGAGTTTTGAGTTTGGAGTCGGAGAGTAAACTACAGTTGTTAGTTGAAGCTGACTCCAGTTTGCAGTTGAGTTTAACTGCGGCAACGTGGTTCCGTCCGCAGTCAAACTTCACTCACAACGGTGGTCCACTTGAACTAATAACTGAAGGTGACTCACCCACCCACAACTGAATAACTGCGAGGGGTGTCCTGGTGCCGGAGCAGCCTCGCCCCGTGGTGAGTACGAGCCAAGTGCATCAAACGCAACGTGCGAATCTTTCGCCGGTTAGCGGTGCCCCTATATTTCGCCTCATGCGACAATTCTTCACCGTGATGGCCGTCACCATCCTCGCCTTCTGTGTCGCCCCTTCGCGCGTTGTCGCACAGGGACAACGCACCGCGGATCTCCAGGCCAGGATCGCTGCACGGATTGCGGCCGTGCCGGGTGGGGGCGCGCAGGTCGCCGTGAGCTATCGCGATCTCGGGAGCCGCGATTCGCTCGACATGAGCGCCGACGTGGATTTCCACGCCGCGAGCACGATGAAGATTCCCGTGATGATCGAGGTGCTCCGCGCCGCCGACGCCGGGCGCATTTCCCTCGACCAGCGCATCCTGCTCGTCAATCGCTTTCACTCCATCGTGGACGGGTCGCCGTACTCGCTCGATGCGCACGACGACAGCGATTCGACGGTGTACATGCGCGTGGGTGAGCGGGTTTCCGTGCGAGAGCTCATGGAGCGGATGATCGTGCGATCGAGCAACCTCGCGACGAATGCGCTCATCGCGCTCGTCGGCGCGGAGCAGGCCGACGCCACCGCGCACGCGCTCGGCGCAACGCACATTCGCGTGCTGCGCGGCGTCGAGGACGGCAAGGCATTCGCCGCCGGAAGGAACAACACGACGACGTCGGCGGATCTCGCGACGCTGCTCGAGCACGTCGAACGCGGCGACGCGTTGCGGCCCGAGAGCGCGCGACTGATGAAGGACGTCCTGCTGCGGCAGGAGCTCAACGACGAGATTCCCGCGGGAGTTCCGGCAGGAACTCCCGTGGCACACAAAACAGGCTGGATCACCGCGACCCTCCACGATGCGGCGATTGTGTATCCGAAGGGTCGCGCGCCGTATGTCCTGGTCGTCCTGACGCGAGCGATTCCGGACGAAAAGGTTGCGCGCTCGCTGATCGCGGACATCTCGCGCATCGTGTGGACGCACGCCAACAGTGGCGTCGTTGCCGCCGCCATACCGGGCGGACGATGAGAGTGGCCTTCGCCGCCGACCATGGTGGATGGCCGTTGCGTGCGCGCGTGATCACGGAGCTTGCCGCGCTGGGACACGAGCTCGTCGACTGCGGGCCGGCAGCCATCGAGCCGGGTGACGACTATCCCGACCGCGCGGAAGCGGTCGCCCGGGCCGTCGTGGAGGGCCGCGCCGAGCGGGGAATCGTAGTGTGTGGCAGCGGGGTGGGCGCCGCGATTGCGGCGAACAAGATTCGCGGCGTGCGGTCGGGCATGTGTCACGATTCCTTCTCGGCGCGCCAGGGGGTCGAGGACGACGACATGAACGTGCTCAGCCTCGGTGCCAGGGTGATTGGAGAGGAGCTGGCGGCCGAGCTGCTTCGGGACTTCCTCGGCGCGCGCTTCTCGGGCGCGGAGCGGCACCGGAGGCGGCTCGGGAAGATTGAAGCGCTCGAACGGGGAGCACGCGACGTCTGAGCGTTTTTTCGGCTGGTGCGGTCGCGTCCAGGCACTAGCTTTGCCTGTGATGGCGTCGCCGCTATCGCTCCCGCCTCTCCACAGTATCGTGGAACCTTCCGCTCGAATCGGCCAGACCGTGCTCCTCGTTGAAGACAACGAGGACAATCGGATCATCTACACCACCGTGCTTCGGCATGTCGGATACGACGTGATCGAGGCGGTGGATGGTGTGCAGGCAATCGCGCTCGCGCGCAGCGCGCGACCGGATCTCATTCTGATGGACATTTCCATCCCCGAGATCGACGGCTGGGAGGCAACGCGCATTCTCCGGCAGGATCCCGCCACGAGCGCCATTCCGATCATCGCGCTCACCGCGCACGCGATGCCGGGCGATCGCGCGAAGGCCATGCAGATGGGATTCACGTCGTACCTCGCGAAGCCTGTCGAGTCCCGCACGGTGGTTGCGGAGGTACGACGGTGGATCGGAGGCGGAGGCGTCACCGCTGGCAATTGACGTGATCGCGCAGCCGAGCCGGGGACACGCACGCTGGCGGCTGGTCCTTGCAGTGGCGGGTGGCTACGCGGCGGCATGGCTCGTCGGTATCGGATTCGGCTTCGCGCTGTCACGGACGAATGGCTGGCGCGTCGGCACGGAATGGGAGCAGGCGATGATTCAGTGGTTGCACGCGCATCCGCTGCCCTACCTGCTCGACCTGCTCATGCTGGCGATGCCGTACGTTGGTACGAACCTCACGATACTGCCGCTGATGATCGTCGTCGGTTTGGTGTTGTGGCGGAAGTACGATCAACCGCTCATCGCGATCCAGCTGCTCGTGGTGTCGATCGGGTCGCTCTCGCTGAACCCGACGATGAAGCATCTACTCGACCGGCCGCGTCCCGCGATGTTCCCGCTGCGCGGCATGTGGACGTGGACGTCGTACCCGAGCGGCCACCTCATTCTCACGACCGCGCTGTACGTCACCGTCTCGTTGATGCTGCACGAGACTCGCGGATGGCGGTGGCCGTTCGTCGCGACGTTCGTGATCGTGGTGCTGACGGCGTACTCGCGAGTGTATCTCGCGGTGCACTGGCCCACGGATTTGATTGGCGGACTGCTGATCGGCGTGACGTGGCTGGTCGGAACGTGGACGGCTTTTGCGACCTATCGGAGAACGACGCATACGACCGATCTCCCGGCGTGAAAGATTCGCGATCGCGGGCCTGAAAGCGCGAGGAGCAGATCCGCTCCTCACACCTTTGCCGTACAAAGTCTTGCTAGTCTCCCGCCGGCTCGGCCGTCATGCCATGTGCGGGGCGAGGTGACTGCCGCCACCCCCGCCGCCCGACCCACGTTTGCAGCTCGTCGAGGTACGTATAGAAGACGGGCGTGACATACAGCGTCACGAGTTGCGAGAACGCCAGTCCACCCACCACGGCGACGCCGAGCGGCCGCCGGCTTGCCGCCCCGGCGCCCCAACCGACCGCGATCGGCAGCGCGCCCATCAACGCCGCCATTGTCGTCATCATGATCGGCCGGAAACGCACGCTCGCGGCTTCCACGATCGCGGAGGCCGGAGCGCGATTGTCTGAGCGCTGCACCTCGAGGGCGAAGTCGATCATCATGATCGCGTTCTTCTCCACGATGCCGATGAGCATGATCATGCCGACGAAGCCGTACACGTCGAGGTCGAGGCGGAAGAGCATCAGCGTGACGAGCGCGCCGAACGCGGCAAACGGCAATCCGGAGAGAATCGTGATCGGATGGATGAAGCTCTCGTACAACACGCCAAGAATGACGTAGATCACGAACACCGCGAGGATCAACAGAATGACGAGGCCCTGCTGCGTCGAGAGAAATGCGTCGGCGGTCCCGGCAAAGCTCCCGTTCACCGACGCCGGGAGGATGCCCTTCGCTTCTTTCTGCACGTCACCGAGCGCCGACCCGAGTGAGACTCCATCCGCAAGGTCGAAGGAGATCGTGACCGACGGGAGCTGCCCCGAGTGGTTGACCGTGACGGGGCCGACGCCTGTGGTGAACTTCGCCACCGCGCTGAGGGGCACCACTTTCCCTTGCGTCGAGCGAACCCAGAGCTTCCCGAGCGATCCGACGTCCCGCTGGAACTCGGGCAGCAGCTCCATGACAACCCAGTAGTTGTTCGTCGATGTGTAGATCGTCGAGACCTGCTTCTGGCCGAAAGCGTCGTATAGCGTATTCTCGATCTCGGATGCGGACACGCCGAGCTGGCCGGACTGTTCCCGATCTATGTCGACGGTGACCTGCGGGTTCTCGATCAGAAGGTCGCTCGTCACGTTGACGAGCTGGGGCAACTGTCGCAGCCGCGTCTCAAGGGCCCGCGCCGCGCGATTGAGCGTGGCGATGTCTCCACTGAGGAGAGTGTATTGATACAGACTCTTCGACGCGAGTCCTCCGATCGAGATGGCCGGCGGGTTCTGAATGAAGAGTGAAATGCCGCCAACCTCGAGCGCCGCCTGTGACAGGTCGCGCGCGATCTCCTGCGCGTTCCGCTTGCGCGCGCTGAGCGGCACGAGGTCGATCGTGAGCTGGCCCTGATTGGCCGCAGCCGTAGTTCCCACCGAGGAAGTGACCGAGCGGACATCGGGATCCTTGGCGATCTTGGCGGCGAGGCGCTGCTGATCGGCAATAAGGGCGTCGAATGAAACACCCTCTGCCGCCTCGGTCGTCGCGAGCAGCTGTCCCGTATCGTCGGTGGGAAAGAGTCCCTTGGGTGCGACGACAAAGAGCACTCCCGTGAGCACGAGGACCACGAATGAGAACACCATCGTCGCGCGCCGACGCTCCATTACCCAGGCGAGACTGCGCTCGTAGCCGTGCAGCCACCGTTCATAGAAACGCTCGGTGGCCTGATAGAACCGCCCTTGCTTCTTTCCGTGCGAAGAACGCAGGAACCGGCTGCAGAGCATCGGCGTCAACGTGAGCGACACGACGCCCGACACGAGGATCGCGACGCCGATCGTGACCGCGAACTCGTGAAACAGCTTGCCGATGATCCCCCCCATGAAGAGAACCGGGATGAACACCGCGGCGAGCGAGAAAGTCATCGAGAGGATCGTGAAGCCGACCTCGGCGGCACCGTCAAGCGCGGCCTGCATGCGCGTCTTTCCCATCTCCAGGTGTCGCACGATGTTCTCGAGCATCACGATCGCGTCGTCGACGACGAAGCCGACGGCCAGCGTAAGCGCCATCAGCGACAGGTTATCGAGGCTGTAGTGCAGCAGATACATCACCGAGAAGGTGCCGATGATCGACATCGGCAGCGCGAGACTCGGGATGATCGTCGCGGAAATATTGCGCAGGAAGAGGAAGATCACGATCACGACGAGCAGGAGCGTGAGCTCGAGCGTGAGCGTGACGTCGTGCACCGATTCCTGAATGCTGATGGAGCGGTCGTAGAGCACGGCGACGTTCACCGACGGCGGGATGTCGCCCTGCACCTTCGCCAGCGCGGCCTTCACCCGACTGGCGACGGCGACGGTGTTCGTGCCGGGCTGCCGCTGGATGGCGAGCACGATCGAGCGCGACGTGCCGTACCAGCTCGCCGTCTTGTTGTTCTGCACGTCGTCCGTCACGCGGCCGATCTCGCTCAGATGCACTGGCGCACCATTGCGATACGCGACGATCAGGTCGCGAAACTCGTCGGCCGTCTGCAGTTGGCCGGACGCCTGTACCGTGAGCGCCATCTTGGGTCCCCACAACACGCCGGTGGGAAGGTTGACGTTCTGGCTCGCGATCGCGGTCGCCACATCCTCCAGCGCGAGGTTGCGCGACGCGAGTTGCGACGGATCGAGCTGCACGCGGACGGCGTACTTCTGCGCGCCGTAGACGAGTACCTGCGCCACGCCGCTAACGGTGGAGAGCCGCTGAGCGATCGTCGTCTCGCCATATTCGTCCAACTGCGACAGCGGGACCTGATCCGAGGTGAGCGCCAGCGTGAGAATCGGCGCACTGGCCGGATTCGTCTTCTGATACGATGGCGGAAGAATGCCCTGCGGCAGTCCGCGGAGCGTCTGCGTGATCGCCGCCTGCACGTCCTGCGCGGCCGCGTCGATGTTGCGGTCGAGCGAGAACTGAATGACGATCTGCGTCTGCCCCAGGCTCGACGTCGACGTCATGTTGTCGACGCCGGCGATCGTCGAGAACTGCTTCTCGAGCGGCGTCGCCACCGTCGCGGCCATCGTGGCCGGACTCGCGCCCGGCAGGATGGCATTCACGCTGATCGTCGGGAAATCGACATTCGGCAGATCGCTCACGGCGAGTTGCCGGTACGCCACGATGCCGAAGAAGAGAATCGCGATCATGACGAGCGTCGTCATGATCGGGCGTTTGATGAACAGCGTCGTGATGTTCATTCTATTTCTGCGTCAGTCGCCGGAGGCGAGCGTAGGGCGGTCGCCGACAGGCACGTCCGGTCGCGACGACCACGGCAAGCGACTCGTGACCGACCCCAGCCAGCTCTGCAGGTCGTCGAGGTAGGTGTAGAAGACCGGCGTCACGTACAGCGTGACGACCTGAGAGAAGGCCAGACCACCGACGACCGCGATGCCCAGCGGGCGCCGCGAGGCAGCGCTCGCCCCGATGCCGATGGCGATGGGCAGTGTGCCCACGATCGCGGCCACGGTGGTCATCATGATGGGCCGGAACCGCACGCTGGCTGCCTTGACGATCGCCTGGGCGGGCGTCGTGTGATCCGCGCGCTCCGCTTCGATCGCGAAGTCGATCATCATGATCGCGTTCTTCTCCACGATGCCGATGAGCATGATCACCCCCACGTACCCGTAGACGCCGAGCTGCTGGCCGAAGACGTACAGCGCCAACAGCGCGCCGAATGCGGCGAAGGGCAATCCGGTGAGGATCGTGATGGGATGGATGAAGCTCTCGTACAGAATCCCGAGGATGATGTAGATGATGAAGACCGTGATGAGTAACAGGATCCCGAGTCCGGCCTGCGAATCCTGGAATGCCTGTGCGGTGCCCGAAAAGTTCGCCGCCATGGTGGCCGGCAGGTTCTGCTGCGCCAGCTTCTCCACCGCCGATACCGCCGCTCCCAGGTTTCCGTTCGGCGGAAGGTTGAACGAGATCGTCACCGAGGCGAGTTGCCCCGAGTGCGCGATGCTTTGGGGGCCGACGCCGGGCGTGAAAGTCGCGATGTCGGACAGTGGAACCAGCGTGCCCGTCCGGCTCGTGATGTACAACTTCGAGAGTGCGGAGATGTCTGCCTGATCCTCCGGCCTGATCTGCAGAAGCACCCAGTATTCGTTCGTCGCCGTGTAGATCGTGGACGCCTGCTGCTCGCTGAACGCACTTGCCAGCGTGCGCATGATGGCCAGAGGCGTGACGCCGAGCATCGCCGCGCGATCGCGCTGGATCTTGACGGTGACGATCGGATTCCTGTTCTGTAGATCGCTCGTGACGTCGGTGATCAGGGGCAGTTGGCGCATTGCCGTCGCGAGCTTTTGCGCGGCGGCATAGAGCTTCTCCACGTCGAGCCCCTGCAGCGTGTACTGATAGAGCGTCTTCGAGCCGCGCCCGCCGATGCGAATGCTCGGTGGATTCTGCACGAAGACCTGCAGCCCGGGTATGCCGTTCAAGCGACGGGTGAGGATCTGTACCATCTGATCGGCCGATGGTCGCTTGCCCGCCGGCTTGAGAATGATATTGAGATCGCCGTGGCTTCCACCGTTCACGGACGACATGTAGCCCACGACATTGCTGTCCTTCACCAGCGCGGCGTTCGCGAGGAGCTGAAGCCGCACCATCTCGTCGAACGACGTGCCCTGCGCCGCCTCGGTGGTCGCGCTGAGCAGACCGGTGTCGTCGCTCGGAAACAACCCTTTCGGCACGACGGTGAACAGGAGCCCGGTGAGGAAGAGGATGAGTGCGGAGAAGATGAGCGTGAGCGGACGTCGGCGCATCGCCCAGCCGAGGGAGCGCTCGTACGCGTGCAGCAAGGAGTTGAAGGCGCGCTCGGTCACAGTGTAGAAGCGGCCGTGCGCTTGCCCCTTGGGGGACGTCAGGAAGCGCGCGCACATCATCGGCGTCAGCGTCTGCGACACGAAACCGGACACCAGAATGGCCGCGCAAATCGTGACCGCGAACTCGCGAAACAGCCGGCCGATGATTCCGCCCATGAAGATGAGCGGAATGAACACGGCCGCGAGCGACAGCGTCATCGAAAGGACCGTGAAGCTCACTTCTCTCGCGCCATCGAGCGCCGCCTGGAACGGCGGCTTTCCCATCTCGATGTGGCGGATGATGTTCTCCAGCATCACGATCGCGTCGTCCACGACGAAGCCCACGGCGAGCGTGAGCGCCATGAGCGAGAGGTTGTCGATGCTGAAGTCGAGGACGTACATCACCGAGAAGGTGCCGACCACGGCCATCGGCAAGGTGAAGCTCGGAATCGCGGTGGCCGTCAGGTTGCGCAGGAAGACGAAGATGACCAGGACGACGAACACCAGCGCGACGAGGAGCGAGATCTTGACGTCGTTGACCGCGCTGCGAATGCCGACCGAGCGATCATACCGAACGTTGACCTTCACCGACGGCGGCAGCGATGGCGCGAGCTCGGCCATGGCTTCCTTCACCCTGTCAGCGACGGCGACGGTGTTCGTCCCGGGCTGCCGCATCACGGCGAGAACGATCGCGCGGTCGCCGTTGTACCAGCTGACATTTCGGCGGTTCTGCACGCCGTCGTTGACCGTGCCCAACTCGCCGAGGTGGATCGGTGCGCCGTTCCTGTTCGCGACGACCATGCTGCGGAACTGTGTCGCGTTCGAGAGCTGGCCGGTCGCCTGGATCGTCAGCGTGCGGTCCTTGCCGTACAGGACACCGGTGGGGAGGGTGACATTGTTCGCGCGCACGGCGGTAGCGATGTCGCTCACGCTGAGACCGCGTGCCGTCAACTGCGCCGGATCGAGCTCCACGCGCACGGCGTACTTTGCCGAGCCGAAGACGTTCACCTGTGACACGCCTTCCACCTGCGACAGCCGCTGCGCGATCGTCGTTTCGGCGACCTCGTCCAGCGCGGTGAGGGAAAGATCGGTCGACGTCAGCGCGAAGAATAGAATCGGCGACGCCGCCGGATTCTGCTTGCGATACGACGGCGGAATGATCGTCGATGGCAGAAACGCCAGCGCACCCGAAATCGCCGCGTTCACGTCCTGCGCCGCCGCGTCGATGTCGCGATCTGGCGAGAACTGCAGCGTCACGTTCGTGCTGCCAAGTCCACTGCTCGACGTGATGTTGTCGATCCCGGCGATGGCCGAGAACGACTTCTCCAGCGGTGTTGCGACCGTCGCCGCCATCGTCTCCGGGCTCGCGCCAGGCAGACTCGCGCTCACGCTGATCGTCGGATAGTCCACCGTCGGCAGATCGCTGACGGTGAGCTTGCGATAGGAGACCACACCGAACACCAGAATGGCGGCCATGATGAGCGTCGTCATCACTGGCCGGCGAATGAACAGACCCGTGAAATTCATCGCTCGCTCATCACCGCGCTCACACCCTACCGCGGAGCCGGCGTCGCGGTAGACGCGCCACCTGCTCCAGGCTTTCCACGTCCTCGCCCACCGCCACCACCACGACGGCCGCCCGTCGAACCCGGCCCGCTCGGCGCGCCCTGAGGCGTCGTGATGGAGACCTTCGCATTTGGCGTGAGTCGCGACTGACCCTCCGACACGACCTGCTCGCCACTACGCAACCCCGACGCGATGATCGTCATCGAGCCCGCCGTGCGCTCTACGGTGACTGGTCGCTGCTGCGCCGTGCCGCTGTCGGTGACGATGTAGACGTACGAGCCGCTCTGGCCAGTCACGACCGCCTGGGTCGGCACGACAAGAGCCTGCTGCTCGACGAAGAGACTCAGTTGCGTGGCCACGAACTCACCCGCCCAGAGACGTTGGTTCGGGTTGGGAAAGGATGCCTTCAACAGCACCGTTCCCGTCGTTGTATCGACTGCATTGTCGATGAACGACAGCGCCCCGTGCTCGGCCTGAACGAGACTCACAAGTTGCGGCGATGCTGGCGCCGAACCGGAGGACGTTCCCCCCGGAGTGGCGCCACCCGGTGGCCCGCTCTGCGTTGCGACCCCCGGATCGCTCCGCCCCATCGTCAGGCCCACCGCCTGAGCGCCCGGGTCCACCGCCTGATCCGAGCCGGAGTTCGGCGTCGCCAGTACGGCGAGTCCGCCGGTGGCGCCGTAGCGCTGAAGCAGCGGCAGTTGCGTTGCGGGAATCGCGAAACGAACGAGAATCGGACTGATCTGATTGATGACGACGAGCGGCGTGGCGCCAGACGCATGCACCAGGTTGCCCTCCTTTACGAGCAATGCCCCGGTGCGCCCCGAGATCGGCGCGCGAATCGTCGTGTTGTCGAGGTTGAACTTCGCGTTCGACAACGCCGCTTCATCAGCAGCTACGGTCGCTGCCGTGGCTCCCGCGTTCGCACGCTGCTGGTCGGCCTGCTCCTTCGTCACATAGTCCTGCGTCGCCAGCGTCGCGTACCGGTCCGCTTCCCGCTTTGCATTCTCCGCGTTCGCCTTGTCGCGATTGAGCATGGCCAATGCCTGCTGATACGCCCCGCGATATGGCCGAGGATCGATCTCGAAGAGCACCTGCCCCGCCGAGACGTTCTGTCCCTCGCTGAAGGCGACGCGCTTGATGATGCCTTCGACCTGCGAACCGACGATGGATGACCGAAGCGGCACCACGACGCCGTTCGCTTCGATCGTATAGGGCACGTCGGCCAGCTTGGCGCGGGTGACGGAGACCGGCACGGCGGACTTCGCCCGCGCTGGTGGCGCTTTGGAGCAGGCGGACGCAAGGGCGAAGAGCGAGAGCGTGCCGGCAGACAGACGTCCGAGCGACGGTTTCATGCGCATGGATGGTCGAGACGAGCGAGGAAGGATCATCGGCGAGTTCCGGCCGAATCGAGCGGAATGGACGTCTGGCCACGCGGGCCCAGCACGCCGACGTCGTGCGAAAGTTGAGCGAGCGCCGTGGCCCACACCCAGCGCGACTGCGCCTGCTGGGCGCGAGCGCTGGCAAGCGCAGTTTGTGCTGTGACCAGATCGACGATTGTGCCGACCCCCGCCCGGTAGCGGGCACGCGCCGTCACCTCCGAGCGCGTTGCAAACGAGAGGAGCACGTCCGACGTGTGCGCCCGCTGCGTCGCGGTCTGAAGTGCATAGTAGGCCGCGTAGACCTGCTGTCCGACCTGCACGCGCAGCAGATCGGCCCGCGCCGATGCGACTTCCACCTGTGCCTCGGCCGCAGTCAGGTTGTAGGGGCGCGCGAGATTGAAGATCGGAATCTGAACCCCGAACGTGATTCCATAGTTCAAGCCCTGAAACGCGGCGATGTTCGAGTAGGTCTTGCCGGCGTTCGCGCCGAACGTGACCGACGGCAGCTCCGCCGAGCGCGCGACTCGAACCTGCGCCTGCGCCTGCTGTATCTGTACTCGTACGGCGGCGAGGTCCGGACGCAGCGCGAGCGCACGGTCGATCAGCGTGTCGACGCTGGCGCTGGTGAGCGACACCGAGAGCGAGTCGTTCACCGGCGCCAGTTCAAAGCGGGCGTTGGCGGGCAACCCCATCGCGACCGCGAGATTTCCGCGAGACGTTTGGGCGTTGCCCTGTGCCGTCTCGAGGTCGAGCTGCGCCTGGGCGACGAGCACCTCCGCCTGCAGCACGTCGGCGATCGTCGCGACACCGGCCTTGTTGCGCTGCTGTGCCGACGCGAGGTTCGTGTCCGCCTCGGCCAGCGTCATCCGTGCCGCACCGAGCAGGCCGCTCTGCGCCTGGAAGGTGAAGTACGCGGCCTGCGCCTGGAGCGCGACGTTCTGGAGCGTGGCGTTGTGGGTGAGATCGAGCGCGACGGCTGCCGCGCGCGCCGCGGCGACGGTGCCGCTCCTCCCGCCGAAGTCGAACAGAAGGTAGGAGAGATTGGCCGTGGGCGTGATCGTCGACCGCTCACTCGAGCCAAGCTGCGACGTCGTCCTCGAGCGAACGACGTTCGCCGTCGCATCCAGAGTCGGGATGTAGGCCGTGGCGGCCGCACCATACATCGCCGCACCGGCACGCGCTTGCGCCCAGGTCAGCTGCGTTTCCGGGTTGTTCCGCAGCGCGATGTCCACCACCTGTCCGAGCACCAGGGCGCCGGCCAACTGCGCGCTGTCGCTCGCCGCCGCGAGGGTGGCGGAGCGCACCGGCTCAGGCGGTACGACGCCGGCGGGCGCCCGCCACGGCTCGTCGCGCATCGGCGGAGCGGAAGGCGCGCCTCCGATCGTCGGCAGCGCATGCGAGCATCCGGCCGTCAGAATGAGGAGGGCAGAATGCCGGCCGAAGCGAAGCAGGCGGGACGCGGGTCGACTTCCCCTGTCCCGCCGCATCATGATCCCGATCTCCCTCGGCGTTTTCACGAACATCGCTAATGGCATATTGGTAAGCGCGACGAAAGAGTCGACGCGCGATTCATCAGGAGGGATACGGATTGGCGCCTGCAATCGCTGAAACCAGATCACTTTGGGCCGCTCGCGCCCTTTGATGGATTCGCGATGCCCTGCGTCGCGATGACGTGGACACGCGCGCCATCGAGCAGATCGGCGTTCGGATTCAGGACGACCGTCATTCCATCGCTGACGCCGTCGGATACCTCTACCGTCCCGCCATAGTCCCGCCCGATCCTCACGGAGCGAAAATGGATGGTCGCGTCCGAGGAGCCAGGCTTGCCATCGACGGCCATTACCTGAACGCCGCTCGATCGAATGACGAGAGCGCTTGCAAGCAGCAGGAACGGAGGCGTTTCCCGTGGAAACCTCAGCCGGGCCTGCGCGGACATACCGGGTAGCAGAGCGAAGTCGCGATTCGGGACGTCGACCTCGACGAGCAGCGTCCTTGACGATGGGTCGAGCGCGTGCGACGTGCGCACGACGTGCCCGGTAAAATTGCGCCCTGGAATTCCCTGTGCGGTGACCGCCGCCTCGAGTCCGGATCGGATCGACGTCGCATAGCCCTCGGGCACCGTGAGGTAGATGCGCACCGTGTCGGTCTGTGCGATGCGGAACATGTTCCCCGCGCTGGCTGCGCCCCCGACCCCGGCAGCGCCGGATGGCGCACTCGTGGCGCCCGCGGGGGTGATCAGCGAGCCGATATCGACATTGCGCGCCGTGATGACGCCTGTGAATGGTGCGGTCACACGCGTGAACTGCCGCGTCTGCACGAGACGGCGAAGATTCGCGTCCGCGGCGCGAGTGTTCGCATCCGCAGCCTCGAATGCAGCCTGTTTCTGATCGAGTTCCTGGCTCGTGACCGCGCTGTCGCGCGCGAGCCCCTTCCAGCGTTCGAGATCGGCGCGGGCCAAGCCGAGCGCCGACCGAGCCTGCGTGAGCTGAGCCTGCGCCTGCTCTGCCGACTGCTCCAGCTCTGGCGCATCGATCAGAGCGAGCAATTGACCGCTGTGCACAATTGCGCCGATGTCGGCCTGCCAACTTTTCACGTAGCCCGTGACGCGAGCGTAGATGGCCGATTCGTGGAGCGCCTGGATGGTTCCCGGCAGGGTGAGTTCACTGGCCGCCGAGGCGCGGTGCACCGTCGTCACTTGCACGGCCGGAGCGCTGTCGCGGGCAGTGGCATCCGCCCGCAGCTCGTTTTCCACCGAGCGGCGCGGAATGATCGTCACGATGAAGAGCACAAAGAGCAACGCCGCGGCGATGACACCGAGCACGATGAGGCGGTGCGCCGTCATGGCCTTCACAGGCGGCGCCGAGCCCACGTCGGCATGGTGCTCATGCTCGTGGAACTCTGGTGGTGCGTGCGAGTCCGGCGGTGTGGTGCGATCGGTCGAGCTCATGGTGCCGTTCGGTGAAAGACAGGACTGCTTTCGTCGGCGCCGCGCCGCAGGACGCTGTAGATGAGTGGCACCACGACCAGCGTGAAGAAGGTGGCGACGAGCAACCCGCCAATGACCGAGCGGCCGAGTGGCGCGTTTTGCTCGCCGCCCTCGCCGAGCCCCAGCGCCATCGGCAGCATGCCGATGATCATCGCTAGCGCCGTCATGCAGACCGGACGAAGACGCGCAAACCCGGCGTCGATCGCTGCTTCCATTGCCGTCCGTCCCGCTTGCCGCTGGTCATCCGCGAAGGTAATGAGAAGCACGCTGTTGGCGGTCGCCACTCCCATCGCCATGATCGCACCCATGAGCGACGGCACCGTGAAGGTCGTGTGGGTCACGTAGAGCATCCAGAGGATTCCCGCCAGCGCGCCAGGCAGCGCCATGATGATGATGAGCGGATCGAGCCAGCTCTGGAAGTTGATGACGAGCACGATGTAGACGAGCAGAATGGCGAAGATGATCCCCAGGCCCAGTCCGGTGAACGACGTGCGCATGCTCTGCACCTGTCCACGCATGATCATCTGCGAGCCCTTGGGGAGCGACGGCGTCTCGCGAGCGATGATGGCATCGATCTGGCGGGCCACGCCTCCGAGATCGCGACGATCCGCGCTCGCGAACACATCGAACTCCGGCTGAATGTTGTAGTGATTGACCACAGCCGGCGTCACTCCACGACTCGCCGTCGCGAGATTCCCGAAGAGCTGCGGCGTCAGCGAGCCTGCGACGGCGACTGGTGTACGTTGAAGCGCATCGAGCGACTCCATCTTGTACTGTGGCGTCATCACGTTCACGGCGTACTGGACGCCGTTGGCGGGATTGAGCCAGAAGTTCGGTGCCGTCTGGCCGCTCGAACTGAGCGAGATGAGCAGATCGCTCGCGACGTCGCGCTGAGACAGGCCGATCTGCTGCGCCTTGGTCCGATCGACCACGAAGCGCATCTCGGGCGCGTCCATCACCTGCTGGACGCGCACGTCGGCAGCGCCCGGAATGCGCGAGATCTCCGCCGCCAGCTTCTGCGCCATGGCATAGTTGCCAGCGCGATTCTGCCCGGCAACCTGCACGTCGATCGGCGCAGGCAACCCCAGGTTGAGCACCTGGTTCACCATGTCCGCCGGCTGGAAGAAGAAGGTGATGCCTGGAAACTCCTTCGGCAGGGTACGGCGCAGCGTGCGCACGTAGTCCCACGTCGAGCCGCGGTGGTCACTCGCGAGCTGCACGAGGAGATCTCCGTCCGCCGGCCCGACCGTCGCATTCGACCCGACGGCCAACGCGACGCCATAGGTGCTCAGACCGATGTTGTCGAGAACGAGCGACAGATCGCGCGACGGAATGGTACGGCGGATCGCATGCTCGACCCTCGCGAAGATCAGCTCCGTCTCCTCGAGTCGCGTCCCGGCGGGCGCGCGAACGTGAAGCTGAAACTGGCCACCATCCACCTGCGGGAAGAAGTCTTCACCGATCGCCGGCACGAGCATGAGTGAGATCGCGACGAACGCCAGAGCGGCGGAAAGCACGATGCGACGATGCTGCATGGCGCCGGCGAGCAGCGCATGGTATCCGCCGCGAAAACGCTCGAACCACGCGTCGAAGCGCGCGACGACGCGTCCGAACCACCCCTTCGCCTTGACATGCCCGCCACCCGGCGCATGCTGCGCCGCTTCCGCCGGCAGCATGTAGTCCGCCATCGTAGGCACCAGGGTGCGCGACAGGAAGTACGACGCCACCATAGCGAAGATCACGGAGAGCGCGAGCGGACGAAACAATGCTGCCGCAGGCCCCGAAAGCGCGAAGATCGGCAGAAAGACGATGCAGATCGCAAGCGTCGACACGAATGCCGGAATGGCGATCTGCTCCGCGCCGTCGATGATCGCGAGACGGAGCGGCTTGCCATGCTCGAGGTTGCGGTGAATGTTCTCGATCGCCACTGTCGCGTCGTCCACGAGAATACCGACCGCGAGCGCCAGTCCGCCGAGGGTCATCACGTTCAGCGTCTGGCCCGTCGCCCACAATGCGATGATCGACGTCAGCACGCTCAGTGGAATCGAAAGTGCGACGATGATCGTTGACCGCCAGCTCCCGAGGAAGATGAGGATCATCATCGCCGTGAGGCAGGCGGCGAGGACCCCTTCGCGAAGGACGCCGGCGATCGTCGCCCGAACGTAGGTGGACTGATCGCCCAGCAGCTCGAGCTTTACGTCGTTTGGCAATCCCGCCGCGATCTGCGGAATCATCTGCTTCACGCGGTCGACGACTTCGAGAGTCGACGCCTTCCCGTTCTTGAGCAGCGAGATGTATGTACCGCGACGCCCATTCTCGCGCACGATATTCGTCTGCACGCCACCGCCCTCCCGCACCTGCGCCACATCGCCGATCGTGATCGTGGCGCCATTCACCTGCTTCAGCGGCAGATCGGCGAGTTGGCGCACGGAATCCGGACTGGAGTTGAGTCGGACGTAGTATTCTCGACCTCCCATCTTCGCCGTTCCCGACGGAAGGATGACGTTCTGCGCATTGATCGCTCGGCTCACGTCGCCCGCCGAAAGGCCCTTCGCGTAGAGCGCTTGAGGATCGATGTCCACGTTGACCAATCGCGGCACGCCACCGTACGCCGGCAGAACGCTCGCGCCATGCACCGTTCCGAGTGGAACGCGAATGAAGTTGGTGCCCAGGTCGTTGAGCTCCGCCTCGGTGCGTATCGGGCTCGAGACGCCGATCTGGAGGATCGGAACGTCCGTGGCGTTGAATCGCACCATGAACGGCGGCGAAATGCCCGGCGGCATGTTGCGCGTGATGCCCTGCGACGCCGCGGTGAGTTGCGCCATCCCCGCGTTGACGTCCGCGTCCGGCTGGAAGTACACCTTGATGATGCTCAACCCGTTCAGCGACTGCGACTCGATGTGCTCGATATCGTTCACATAGCTCGAGTACACCCGCTCGGCATTGGTGACGATGCGCCGCTCCATCTCGCTGGGAGAGAGCCCGCCATAGCTCCACAACATCGACACGACCGGCACGTTGATCGACGGAAAGATGTCGACCGGCATGCGGGCGATGGCGACGAGACCGAAGACCAGCATGAGGATGGCGACGCACACGAAAGTGTACGGTCGGCGAAGCGCGAGGTGTACTAGCCACATACGGCTAGCGCTCCCGTCTCGGTGACTGGGCGACGCGAATCATAGAGACCGCCCCACGAGCGCTTCGAGCGTCACGCGCGTGATCTGATAGGTGTAGTGCGCCGCGACGAGACCGAGCTCGGCCTGCGTAACCGCGAGTTCGGAGGTCAACTGGTCGAGTGAGGTCGCGATCCCGGCGCGGTAGCGCTCGGTCTGCACTCGTAGATCTTCCTGCGCGGCGGTCACCGCTTCATTCGCCAGCGCGATGTTCTCTTCCGAGAGCCGGAGCGCGCTGAGCAGACGCGCCGCCTCCGTGCGAGCCTGTCGCGTCACGTCGAGCGCGGTCACTCGCCACACGTCAGCGAGTGCTTCACTGCGCGTTATCGCGTCTTCCCTCTGAAAACCATTGAAGATCGGCAGACTCGCCCCGAGCGCGACCTGCCATCCCGGACGAACGGCGCCGATCAGTGATGTCTGATTCGCAAAGTTGTACCCGCCCAGGAGCTTGACGTCGGGGGCATAGAGCGATCGCGCCGACCTGGTCGCGGCTTCACTCGCGCGCGCGGAGGCCTCGGCCGCCTGAACCGAAGGTGCGGCACGGGTAGCAAGCTGCACTACCTGTTCGTCACTCAGCGCGAGAGGGCGCGGCTCGAGCGAAGCGGGAGGCCGCGCACCGATTGGGATATCCGCGCCGACGAGGCGGCCGAGCGAATACGCCGCCGTCTGCAGGGTGTCGCGCGCCGCGAGCGCCTGCTGCCGGGCTGTGGTATGCTCGAGCCGCGCGCGCAGCTCATCCGACTTCGTCGCCGTGCCGGCGCGCATGCGATCCTGGGCGTATCGCAGCCCTCGCTCGGCGCGCACTATGCGAGCCTGGGCGACCGTCAACAAGTCTTGCCCGCGCAGCGCTTCGTAGAATGCGCGCTCCGCGGTCAGTGTCGTCTGGAAGCGCTGGGTCGCGTCAATCGCCACCGCAGCCTCGAGGTCGGCGTCGGATCGGGCCAGCTCAGCGCCGCGCCTTCCGCCGGTGAACACCTCGAGGGACGACGAGAGGCCGGCGGAATAGCTCGTCGCGCCGCTACTGCCCACCGGAGGAGTCGTCGTCATGTCGGAGCGCAAAGCGGACGAACTCGCGCCGAGCGTTGGCAGATAGGCACCCTTGGCAACGCGACCTTCGCTTCGCGCGGTTCGCACGCCCGCCGCGCCGAGCGCAACGGTTGGGCTAACGGCGAGCGCACGCGCGACCACGGTCGCGAGATCGAGCACCGAATCGATGCGTACCGCTGGCCCCTGGGCGCTCGCCGGCCTGGATGAAGTCGCTTGCGCACCCACCGGGGTCGGCGCCGCGGCAAGCGCAGCGGCCATGAGTGCGGCCGAGAAGAAGAGTCGCGGTCTGATTGGCAAGGGAAGACGATGTAGTGCGGACTAAGTGTCGAAGCGGTGTGGTCACAGCTAGTCAGATTGCACGGGAAAAGTCCCGTCGCATGATTGGCTTCGATATGTAAGGGTACGCACTGTCTCGGTACGACGCTGCACTCCTTTTTTAGGCGATCAGCGATGTCCGTCGCGTCGGCTTCGATGACCGCTTATCTTGCATAGGAGAGCCACCCCAGGAGCGACACTTCTCCTCGGGATGCGCGCGCCGACCGGATAGCTCAGTTGGTAGAGCAGGAGACTTTTAATCTTCAGGTCGTGGGTTCGATCCCCACTCCGGTCACTCGACGAATCCCACCACAGCCCTCGGCGCACCGGTGGCCGTTCGTCGTCCGTCACTCAGCCATTCCACGAACGTGTTTCTGCTGAAGACGACATATCCCGAAGAACGGCGCCCGCCAGACCGCGCTTGCCACTCGGCCGACCCGGATGCAAGATAGGCGCGCCGCCCCGACCAGCAGGCGTCCCTTCATCTCAAACAGCACATTCCATGCGTCGTATACGATTGTCTCTCTCGCTTGCCTCTGCCCTGCTCCTCGCGAGCGGATGCGGGCCGTCAAACACCCCGACGCCGGATCCCACCCCCCAACGCGTCCTCGTCGTGGACAGCGACGGCAAGGTGATACACCAGTCCACCGGTGACGACCAATCGCGCGTGACGTTTCCGGCGCAGATGGATAGAGTGTGGCGAGCGCTCGTTGCGAGCTACGCCGATGCCGGCATCGATCCCACCATTTCCGATCGCGCAACGGGGCGATACGGCAACGCCGCATTCGCCGTACCTCGACGTATGATCGGACGCCCCATCGGACAGGTCTTTGACTGCGGCTCCAATCTCACCGGCGCACTCGTAGATGCGGGCCACGTGACAGCCGTCGTTATTACCACGCTGTCATCCCTGCCCGACAGTACGACCTCGGCCTCGACGCGCGTGACCGGGTCGCTGCGCCGCAGCGATGGCTCCTCAAGCGCGCCGATCCTCTGCACGTCCACCGGCGCCATTGAGGAGTACCTGCGCATTGCCACGCTGAAGCGGCTCGCCATGGCTCCGTGAGCCGGTGAGACGTCGCGCAACGGCGGACGCCCCTGGATAGATCGCACCCGTCTCGACGTCGCGCCTAGGTGCTCCATGGACAAAGAAACTGCGGGGTGCGACTGCAAAGTCGCACCCCGCAGAAACGTTCAGAAGTGCCGCGCGATGTTACGGAGCCGTCGTGTTGCAGGACGCCGGGTTGAAGGCCGTGTTGTTCTGCTCTTGGAACGGAACCGGATAGGCGACGTCCGAGCCGTAGGAACCGCCTCGGAAGAACAGTCCACTCGGGAACACTGCACTCGTTGCAAGACCGTACGGTGCACGGGCTAGACGCCGCAGATCACCCTGACGGTGCCCGGTGTTGTAGAGCCACAGCGCGCGCTCCCTGAACATCAGGTCGCGACGTGCCGTCGCATCAACCGGATCCGTCAGCGGAGCGAGCGTGTTCGGTGCGCCATTCGTCTTGAATGCGCTGGTCGGCGTCGCGCCCGGGTACAACCCGGTCAGGAGCGCCGTTGAAGCGGCGCGGAGTGCGTTGAGCTTCGACATCATCGTCACCGCATCGCCTGCGTACAGCGCCGCCTCGGCCTCGATAAGACGAGCTTCTACCCCTGACGCCACCGGTACATCGGCGTCAAAATTCGGGTAATTGTCGTTGGACTTGCAAAAGACCGACGACGAGAAGCACTTGCCGTTGGTCGGCTTTGGCTCCCAAGGCACACGCACGTCCATCAAGGCGCGGAACGGTAGTCCTTCTGCGTTCGTCGCCGTGAGCGCCGTCGATGAGTCTGTCCGAAGCGCTGCGCCAGTCGCAGTCACACCGCCCTCGAGGTTCGCGACGCCATACCGGCCGTTCTGCTCGAGCGCCGCCATCGGATTGTTCTCCGCCGACGTGTTCACTGAGTGCTGCAGCAGAAACACATAGTTAGTGGGAACCGCCGCGACCGCTGCCGCTGCTGCGGCAAATTGACCGTTGTTGAGCAGCGCGCGCCCTTTCCCAACCGCCGCGAGACGGTTAACACTGCTGTTGGCCAGTCCCTGGTTGAAGCGGACCACCGCCGAGTCGTTCATCTGGCTGGTGGTGAGACCGACGCCGCCTACGGCCTGGATTGGGTCGATCGGGCCAACGTCGGGCAACACGCTGAACGGGACGTCGCCGCACCAGCCTTCGCTCAACGTCACGTAGACATAGCCCTCGATCGTTCGAAGCTGCGCCTTGGTCACGGAATCTGCGGCCGCCGTCAATGATGTCGTGAACTGGTCGACGACGCCGTACGCACGGCGAGCGTTGAAGCGGGCCTGCTGGAGCCGAGAGAAGGCGAGGTCCGAAATGTTGCCCAGCACGGTCGGCTGTAGCGAGCGCCGGTCCGCTGCATCCCGCGTCGGGAAGGTATCGCCATAGTAGGTCTCGTCGGAAATGACGGCCGACGACGACAAGAAGGCATCGTCGCCGAGACCGCTGTATCCGCCGATGAACTGGCGGAACGCTCCGTTCACAAGTGCCGGTACCGATCCGATGTTGTTCAGATCACCCGGCCGCAGCCTGGCAGGGTCGGTGACCTGTACCAGCTTGTTCGTGTCGCATGCGGAGCCCGCGACCGCGACCACCGCAAAGGCCAGCCTGGTAAGGGCGCGGGCACCCGTTCCTCTCAGGAAATCAGTCATGTTGATCGATCCGATGAATTATGATTTGATATCGAAGCGGAGCGTGAACGTCCGGGTGGGCGGCTGGGTGTTGAACTCACCCTGGCTGAAGCCCGCGCCACCGCCGGTCTCGGCGATTTCGGGGTCCAGGCCGGTGTACTTCGTCCACGTGTGCAG
>Ga0208587_1000371_pt1 | contig 24859 bp, 23 predicted proteins | sample NGESurdeep092012_7_FD_184472 | JGI IMG/M metagenome (GOLD analysis project Ga0208587, IMG submission 184472) | Arctic peat soil microbial communities from Barrow, Alaska - NGEE Surface sample 210 deep-092012 (SPAdes) | ecosystem: Environmental > Terrestrial > Soil > Wetlands > Peat ...
AGGGAAGGGGTGGGGCCCTTCCCTTCCCACCCGGTCCCCTTGTCCTCCAAGGTGGGAGACCGAAGGTCGGGACCACCCGAAGAGGTGGGGGAGACCGAAGGTCGGGACCACCCGAAGAGGTGGGGGACTTTCCCCTCAAGGGGGATCGAGACCTTCGGGGCGTCCCCCGAGGGGACTTCCTTCGGGGCGTAAATCCCCCAAGTCAGAGGAAGCGCTGTTTGTCTTGGGGACTTAATCAGAGCTTCCTTAAGGATGGTTTGAACAAGGGGGCGACGCCCCCCTTGTAAATTCCCCAAGTCAGAGGAAGCGCTGTTTGTCTCGGGACTTAAACAGAGCTTCCTTAAGCGACTTATTTGCTGCGCCAGGCCGGGTTGTCCAGCGCGGCGTATTGCGAAGGCGGCCGCTTTCGGATATAAACGCTCAGGCAATTTTTTGCCGCAACATCCGAGAGACAAAGTTGAGCACGCACAAAAAATACGCTGCCTTCTCAGGCAAGATGCTGATGGTGGGCTTTGGCGCCGTGGGCCAGGGCTCGCTGCCTCTGGTGCTGCGCCATATCGACATCCGCTCGCAGCAGATCACCATCGTCACCGCCAATGACTTCGGCAAAGACATTGCCGCCGAGTACGGCATCAAGTTCCGGATCGAGCCGCTGACGCGCGTCAACTACATCTCCATCCTCGAGCGCGAACTCGGCCCGGGCGATTTTCTGGTCAACGTTTCGTTCGACGTTTCCAGCGCCGCAGTGGTCGAGTGGTGCCAGCAGCACGGCGTGCTCTACATCGACGCCTGCCTCGAGCCCTGGCAGGGAGGCCATACCGACCTGTCGCTGCCGGCCAGCCGCCGCTCCAACTACGCCCATCGCGAGGCGGCGCTGGCGCTACGCAGCAAGTACCCGGCAGGACCGACGGCCGTGCTCATGCACGGGGCCAATCCGGGCCTTGTTTCCCACCTGGTAAAGCAGGCGCTGCTCAATCTCGCCGGCGAGCTTGGCGTAGGCGCCGCGACGCCGTCCGACCGTGAAGGCTGGGCCCGGCTCGCCGCGCAACTGCAGGTAAAAGTGATCCACGTTTCCGAGCGCGACCACCAGACCAGCCGCGTGCACAAGCGCAACGGCGAATTCGTCAACACCTGGTCGAGCGAGGCCTTCTGCGGCGAGTCGCTGCAGCCGGCCGAACTCGGCTGGGGCACGCACGAACGCAACTGGCCGCACGATGCGCGCGAATACGGCTTCGGCTGCGGCGCCGCCATCTATCTCGACCGGCCGGGCGTGGCCACAAAGGTGCGCTCCTGGGCGCCGTTCGAGGGGCCGTTCCGAGGCTGGCTGATCTCCCACGGCGAGGCGATTTCCATTCCCGACTACCTGACCGTGCGCGAGAACGGCAAGCCGGTCTACCGGCCGACCTGCCACTACGCCTACCACCCCTGCGACGATGCCGTGCTGTCACTGCACGAGTTCGCCGGCAACGGCTGGCGCTTCCCGCCGCAGCAGCGCTTGCTGCGCGAGGAAATCGATGCCGGGTTCGACGAGCTGGGGGTGCTGCTGATGGGCCACAAGCGCGGCGCCTACTGGTTCGGTTCGCAGTTGGGGATCGAGGAAACGCGCAAGCTGTGCCCGTACAACAATGCCACCAGCCTGCAGGTGAACGCTCCCTTCACGGCGGCTATCATCTGGGCGCTGAGAAATCCCCAGGCCGGCATTGTCGAGCCCGACGAACTCGATTACCGGGCGATCCTCGAGCTTTGCATGCCTTATCTGGGCAAATTGGTCGGCGCCTATACGGACTGGACGCCGCTCGCCGGCCGCTCCGGGCTTTATCCGGATGACATCGATGCCTCCGATCCTTGGCAGTTCCGCAATTTCCGGGTAACCTGATGCACTGATCCACGAGATCGCGGAACGTCCGACAGGCTTTCCAATCCGCGTCCTCCGGCGGCAATGAATATCGGATCGTCCTGTACAAGCTCATGTATCATCTATGAAAACATTGGCATCACACGATTGCGCCAGAAGCCAGATCAACCGAATCGCGCAAGGCGCGTTAAATAGCCAAGTCGTAGCGCGTAGGGCCGAACCGGCCCAAATTGAAGTGCTGTATAAACCAAAAAAGGAGATATTGATGAAACGAGCAGTTTTTTTTCTTGCTGCCACGGCAGCGCTGGTGACCGCAGGGCAAGTCTCGGCTGCCGACGGTAAAGCGGTATACGACAAGTCCTGCGCCGGCTGCCATGCCGCCATGGCGCCAAAGATGGGCGACAAGGCGGCGTTTGCACCCCTGATCAAGCAGGGAGTGAATGCCGTGGCCGCAGTCGTGATCAAAGGCAAGGGAGCGATGCCGCCTAAAGGCGGGGCCGCGTCGGATGCCGATGCCAAGGCCGCGATCGAGTACATGTTCAGCAAGTCGAAGTAACCGGCGGCGTCCAAAGCGCTTGGTTCGATGCCTTGCCGCGAGGAGCGCGCCTCCTGCGGCAGGGGGCTCACGGCTCACCCCGAGGCGGACCGTGAGCCAAACAAATCAAAAAGCCGGCTTGCGCCGGCTTTTTGCGTTAACTGGGACGGCTCACCTTGCCAGTATCCACTTGACGATCTTCTTCAGATCCTCGTCGCTGGCCTTAGTGGCGGGGTGCTCCTTGCCCTCCTTCAGCTTGGCAACGAGAGCCGCATCCGCACCGGCCTCGCCCTTGAACTTGGCCGCGATGTCCTTCAGCGATGGTCCCACCTTCTTTTCTGCATTGGCGTGGCAGTTGGTGCAGCCCGCTTTTTTCGCCAGCTCCTCGGAGGCGTTTGCCGATCCCGCCATGGCCACGCCCAACACAACCATGCCCGCCACAATCATCGACCTCATTTTGGCTCCTTGTTGAAAAAATCCGGAAAAATACGAAACCTGGATTCCGATGGTAATTGAACGCAGACGGCCAAATATGACGGAAATCAACTCTTAACCTCAAACAAACCATAATCCCGCGCGGATAGGTGGATCGCTTTGCTCAGACAGCCTTGGCGCTGCTATGTGCCAGCGCCGCGAGGCGGTATTGCTGCCGCCAATCAGCGTCAGGTCCAGCCTTGCTCCCGAATTCGGTCGGGCACCGGGCGGGTTCTTTCGCCCTAGGGGTTGATATACGTCAAATCGAGCCATCCGCGTTCGTTTAGTATCTTAAAAACAAAAGGGATTCACCATCGTAGACATGTCAGCCCGGAAGCATAGGAGCAGGGGAACGCCAGGCAGTACTCAGGGGTGTGATCGCGGCCGCCAACGGGGCGTTGCCCGCGTGAAGCATGTCACCTTTCTTGCGGATATGCATACTGCAAATTGAAAAGCGTAGCCGCAATCCTGAGCGATACGACGCAACAATCGGCACCTTCGGCGAAAGATTCGAGGGAATGAGTTTGTCCTGTTCGAGACAGGTCAGAGACGCCGTTTATTTAACCGGGGAATCGAAGGCCATGCGTGTTTCAAGACTTGCAACGTGGGTAATCGCGGGCGTCATTTGTTTGGCGGGAGCATCGGTTCTCTGGCAGGAACAAGTCAAAGCGGCCGACGCCGCCAGCGCCAAGGACGCCGAACCGGCCGTCGGAAACCCCGCCAACGACACCTGCCTCGCCTGTCACGGAAACGAGGGGTTCGCGATGCCGGGCGCGGACGGTCAGATGCGCCAGTTGCACGTAATCAAGGACAAGTTCGGAAAAAGCGTGCACGGAAAGCGGGCTTGCGTCGAGTGTCATACGGACATTACCGAAATTCCGCACAAGACAGGCGTAACGCATAAGGTCAGTTGCGTCACCTGCCATGAAGCGTTGTGGGATGCCGCCAAGATGGAGAACAAGACCCAGGAGAACGCGAGACTTGGGGTGGTCGTACAGCAAATCGACAAGTACATGAGATCCATCCATGCGCGGCCGAACCGGGAAGACCAGTCGCGCACCAACGCCACCTGCTACAACTGCCACGCCCCCCACTATATCTATGCCAAAGGTAGTCCTGAACGCGCAGAGTGGCGACTCAGCGTTCCGAACGCATGCGGAAAGTGTCACGCCAAGGAACGCGAGCAGTACGCGACTTCGGTGCACGGCAAAGCAGTGCTGAACGACCGTAACCCGGTCGCGGCGATCTGCTCGGATTGCCATACCACCCACGACGTCGAAGATCCGGCAAAGGATTCGACCAGGCTCACCATCACCAAGAACTGCGGCAACTGCCATCAGGAGAGCTTGAAATCCTATACCGAAACCTACCATGGGCAGGTCAACAAACTGGGCTACGCGTATACGGCCAAGTGCTTCGACTGCCACGGCAGCCACGGCATCCAGCGCGTGGACGATCCGAAGTCGAAGGTGCATCCGAACAACCGCCTGCAAACCTGCCAGCAATGTCATACGGGTGCGACGCAAGGGTTCACCACGTTCGAGCCGCACGCCACCACGCATGATTTCAGTCGCTATCCATATACATGGATCGCATCGAAATTCATGATCCAGTTGCTCCTGGGCACGTTCGCGTTCTTCTGGACGCATTCCGCGTTGTGGTTCTACCGCGAATACAAGGATCGCCAGGCACGCAAGTCCCGGCCGCATGTGCGCACGGATGAACTGCCGCAGGGCAAGTATTACCGGCGCTTTCCGCTCATCTGGCGGATTGCCCACCTTACCTTTGCCCTGACGCTGATGATATTGACCTTGACCGGCATGTCGGTGCTCTATGCCGACAGCGCCTGGGCGCCTGTCGTCATGAACGCGTTCGGCAGCCCGAAAGTGGCGGCTATCGTGCACCGGACTTGCGCGGTCATCTTCGCCACGGTGTTTTTCGTGCAGCTGATCTATTTCGCCCTACGCATAGGGCGCAACTGGAAAACCTTCCACTGGTTCGGACCCAACTCGCTGGTTCCGCGCTGGCAGGATCTGTGGGACATGATCGCGATGTTCAAATGGTTCTTCGGCCTCGGGCCGCGGCCTGTGTTCGACCGCTGGACTTACTGGGAAAAGTTCGACTACTGGGCGCCGTTCTGGGGCGTGACAATCATCGGCGCGACCGGTGTGATGCTATGGATTCCGAACGTGACCGCCTCGTTCCTGCCCGGGTGGGCGTTCAACGTGGCGACAATATTCCACGGCGAAGAGGCGCTCCTGGCCGCCTTGTTCCTGTTCACCGTGCATTTCTTCAACAATCACTTCAGACCGGACAAGTTCCCGCTGGATGTGGTGATGTTCACCGGCGCAATGCCGCTGGAAGATTTCAAGCACGAGCACACGGTGGAATACAACCGCCTGGTCGAAACCGGAGAACTGTCGAAGTACCTGGTGGACGCTCCGTCGCGGCCGATGACCCTGGGTTCGAAGATACTCGGGTTCAGCCTCATTGGATTCGGTTTGGTCCTGCTGGTCCTGGTGCTGACCGGGTTCATCAACAGCATGTTTGGGTAAGGAAAATCGATGCGAAAACGCCCAGGCTGCGGAAGCCTGGGCGCCTGCAAATCTGGGCGTCTGCAACTGCGCGCGAAGACCCGGACTAGGTTTCCGTTTGTTATGGGAATAGAATATCATTGATCTGAATGGTGAAAGTATTTGACTGCAAGTAAGTATTGGCCAACCCACTACCTTCGAGATTTGCAATGAAAAATTTAATCCTGTGCATGGTATTGTCGGCGGCGCTGATTGGCTGCGCGGATAAGAAGGAAACACCCGCCAACACCACAACCGCGAAGCAAACTGCAGCAGATGTCGGTGCCGGCAAGATCATCGCGGAGCGGGACTGCAAGGCCTGTCACGGCGCGAACGGCGGGGGCGTGGCGCCGGCTATTCCGCATCTGGCGGCGCAGCGCGAACGCTACCTGCTCGCTTCCTTGAACGAATACAAGAACGGAAAACGCACGCACGCCGCCCTGAGGGACATCGTAACGCATATGAGCGAGGCGGATATGCGCAATGTGGCCGCATACTTTGCCAGCCTGCCACCTGTTCCGATCACCACGGCTAAGGATGTCGAGCACACCTCGCCTTACGAGAAGGGTAAAGTGCTCGCGGCCGAGTGTGCCAAATGTCATGGCGAAGGCGGCAACGCCAAGACGCCCGGAACGCCCACGCTGGCCGGCCAGCAGCCGCATTACCTGGTCGCTGCGATCCTCGAGTATCACCGCGACGATCGCAAGATGACCTCGATGAAATCGATCATGCGCGATTCCGATAGACTGGACCTGGAAAGCCTCGCCCTGTATTTCGCCGCGCAAACACCGGTGCAGCGCGCGGCGCCGGCTCGCGGCGATTCGGCTGTTGGCGAGCCACTTAGCGCCATGTGTGGCGGCTGCCACGGTGCACGCGGCGTCAGCATAGACACGGCAACGCCCAACCTCGCCGGGCAGGATGCGCAATACCTGGCGAAGGCGATCAAGTCCTATCGGACCACGCGCCAGAACTGGGGCATGCAACGCTATGTGGCCGGGTTAAGCGACAAGGACATCGACAACATCGTCGCGTTTTATGCGTCTCAGCAGCCCAAAGCCGGCGACCAGATACCGAGCTCAACCCAGGAGCTGGCGGCGAAGTGCAACCGTTGTCATGACCAGGACGACAATCCTTCCATGGCTGCGCCGCGGATGAGAGGCCAGGACAAGGACTATCTGGTGATGGCCTTGAGAGCCTATCGTGATGGCAAGCGCGAAAGCACCACCATGCACAATATGAGCTTCCCCTATAGCAATGCCATCATCGAGGACCTCGCATCCTGGTACGCGAGCCAGCCGGCGAAGTAAATCTTAGGCAAACGATATCCTTTAAGAGCCAGGATCGCCCAAGCGGTATCGTTACTGACTTAGCCTCTTACTCGCTGAACTGAAGACACGCCGTCGCGGCCGAGAGCCCGACGGCGTTTGTTTCTATACGTGAGGATTAAATCGCGCGCCCCGCTGGTGCACAGTTGTCACGTTGCACGGACGAAAAGCCGTCCGTACGCAATCGGCGATTCTGGATAAAGACAACCCTAAGCCGTTTTTTGGACAGGCCCGGAAGATACCTACCCCGAGGTGAGGTCCGGCAATGCGGCGCGCTGCAGCTACCATTGCGGTAGCTGCAGCGCGCCTACTCTTCAGCCAACCGCAATCTCTTCCACACCGTGCCGGCTCGCAACGGCTTCCGGCGTTCCGGAGAACCACAGCTGATACATCGAAACGACCCACATGAAGGCAAAGCTCAGACCCTGCAGCGCGCCCGCGCCCATGGTCACGAAGGCGAAGGGGTGATACAGCTTGACCATGTACCAGGACATAATATCCAGGGCGAGGCAAAGGAAAGGCAGTCCGACCACAGCCGCCTTCAGCCAGACCGGCCGCCAGTACGCGTGACTGAAGATAGTGCCCACCAGGTAAAAGATGAAGGTCAGGCCGAACAAGTGAATGTGCGAGACGCGAACTAGCGTGAAGATATCGGTACCCGTGTCCTGCTCGGTCACCTTCTTCAGGTTGTCCAAGCCATTCAAGTTCGCCAAGTGCGGATTGCTGCCGTCATGACAGGCCATGCAGCGCTTTTCTAGAGTCGGTTTGACTGCGGTTTCGTACTTCGCTTTGTCGGCCCCCTGCTGAACCCATGAAACCAGCACGCCGAGTTCGTCGGGCGGGAGCATGTTCGACATCGGGCCACGCAGCGCCGCTTCCAGGCGCGATCCCTTGCCGCTGCCTGAATAGGCAATGACGAGGTCGTCATAGGACATGTCCTTCGGGTTTCCGTCGCGCCCGGAATAGGTGTGGAACAGATAGATCGCGGCAAACATGTAGGCAAGTCCCAGGAGGAGCAGCACCGCCGTGTACATGACGCGCATGCTGGTGGGCAGTTCCGAGAAATGCAGGTAATGGCGATGCAGTGGCGTAGCTCTCATGATCTATCCGTATGTTGGGTGGGCTGAATGTTCTAATGCAATCCGGGTATCGCCGGCATTCCGGCGAGTTTTCATTTGGGTGGAGGCAGAACCAGGTAGGCGAGGCCGCGCGCCTTCTGCCGCGCATAGTGGGCGGCAAGGCCATCGACCAGCGCGTCATCCAGTCCTTCGGACATCACCGCCATTTCCTTGCTCTTGCGCTCGCCCCTCTTGTAGGCGCGTAGCACCCTTTCCAAATATTCCAAGCGCTGTGCGGCCAAAGCAGGCGCACGCGGATCAGTGCTGTTGCCATTGACACCATGGCAACGGTCACAACGCTCAGCCCACTCCGCGACGGTCAGGGGCTTGCCGACCTTGGGCGCCTGGGGTGCCTGACCGGCGTAGTAGGCGGCCAAATTCTTTGCGGTAGCCTCGTCGATCGAACTTGCCGGACCTTTCATCGTCGCGTCGCTACGCGATCCGTCCTTGTAAGCGCGCATCGCATCGGCAAAATATTGCGCCTCCTGTCCGGCGAGACTGGGTGTCGCCGGATTGCCGCTCACACCGCCTTCCCCGTGGCAACCAACGCAACCGGCGGCGGCTGTCTTCCCTGCGGCGGCGTTGCCCGGCGCGGGCGTTTGGGCCTTGCCAGGCTTTTGCAGCGCATAGTAAAGCGCGATGTTATTGAGATCGGTCTCCTTCAAGCCCGATACCAGGGTCTTCATCATGTCATGCTTGCGCTGCCCGCCCTTGTAGGCGTTGATTGCGGCAATGAAATACTTCGGATCCACCCCGATCAGGTTAGGCATCCCGGGGGTCTTGCTGATCCCGGCCTCACCATGACATCCGGCGCAACCTGCGGCAGCCGCTTTGCCGGCGCTAACCGCGCTCGGCTTGGCCGGGGCGGCTTTCGCGCTGCCGCCGCTGCTCGGCTCTGCGGGCTCCAGGCTCGCATAATATGCGGACACTTTCATGATCGCATCGTCGTTCATGTACTTGACCGTATTGGTCATGATCTTGTTGCCGCGCCCGCCAGCCTGATAAACCTTCATCTCGAGGTGAAGGTAGACTGGCCGCTGCCCCGCGATGTTAGGCACGCCCGTCTGTTTGCTGATCCCGTTGATACCATGGCAGCCGGCGCACATGGTTTCAGCCACTTGCTTGCCTTCGGCCACGTCCTGGGCTGTCGCGTACACGACTTTGAAATCTGCACTATTGGCGGCACCCAAATTGACGGTTTGGGCCACCCCCGCAGTCGCCAGCAAGCCACCAACAAGGCTGGCGCCGAACATCGTCAGGTAAACAATCCGCGCGCTTCGTTTCATCGACGTTCCCTCGACCGATCATCCGTATATGCAATATATTTCAATTGCGTGCCAACGCCGCTGCATCGACAAGATCTGGGGCCAAGTTCAACGGCACGCGTCGGATATTCTTGCTTGAATTTGCTGAAATATTTTACCATGAAGCAACGATACGCGCAGACTCCAGGAGACAATTCTGCGTTGCGCAATCATCTCTGCTCCGGATCACGCCGCGCGGCGCGCACGGCCAGCATTGCCGCTTCCATGCGGCTGCGCACATGCAGTTTCTCCAGGATATTTGTGATGTAATGCTTGATGGTTTTCTCCGACAGATGGAGGCGGTCGCCGATCTCGCGGTTGGTCAGCCCCTGCACCACCAGTTTGAGAATTTCCGACTCGCGTTCGCTCAACCCTTCAAGGGGATCCTGCGGCGCGGGACTGCGGGTGAGCGTGACCAGAATCCCCGCGGCAAGCGACGGCGTGACGTAGACCTCACCTTGCGCAACGGAGCGAACCACGCGCGCCAATTCATGTGCGGAAACGCCTTTGAGCACGTAGGCGCGGGCGCCGGCCTTGAACGAAGCCAGCAATTTGCTCTCATCCTCCATCACCGTCAGCATCATTACCTTGGTGGTGGGACAGGCGATCGTGATTTTCTCGGCGGTGACGATCCCGCCCCAGCCGGGCATCGTGATATCGAGCAGCACGACGTCAGGAACAAGGTCACATGCCATGCGCAGGGCGTCCTCGCCGCAGGAGGCCTGGCCGACGACATCGAAATCCGGTTGCGACGCCAGGGAATGCACTACGCCCTCGCGAAACAGCGGATGATCGTCAGCCACAAGTATGCTGATGCGTTCAGCCATCGTTGTGCTCCAGTTGCAAAAGCGGCATCGAGACGCGAACCATGGTGCCCTCCCCGATCGCGCTTTCGACGGCGAAGCTGCCGCCCATGAGTTCGACGCGCTCCTGCATCCAATCCAGACCAAAGTGGCCATCCGGCTTCAACGCCTTGGGATCGAAGCCTTTGCCGTCATCGGACACCACGACATTCAGACGACCGGCGGACCCAGTCACGGATACGCGCTGGTTGCAGCCACCGCCGTGGCGAAACCCGTTGGCAAGCGATTCCTGCAACACGCGGAACAAGGTGATCCTGACCGGCAGCGGCGCTTCCTTTGGAGCGTGACCGAACGCCAGCGTCGCTGCCACTCCGGTCTTGCGCTGGTGATCGTCCACCGCGCGCTGCAGGGTCTCGGCCACCGAGAATTTTTCTATTTCCGGCAGCTGCAGACCACGCAGGATGGCGCGCAGATCCGCCAGCGCGGACTGCAGCGCCAGATGGATGGTGTGAAAATCCTCGGTTACGCTTTTGCCGTTTCCGGCGGAATGGCCACAATTGCCGCAGACGTCCGCCAGCGATTCGATGCGCATCGAAGCCAGCGCCAATCCTTGCCCCGGTCCGTCGTGCAAGTCCGTGGCGATATTACGCAAGAACTGTTCATTCAGCGCCATGGTGCGCGCCGCAGCGCGATTTACCCGCTCGTGAAGATGCTCGTTTTGAACCAGCAGGGTGGTAAGCTGATCGACCTTTTCTCCCAATTCCCGCTGCTGTGCGGCGATCGTGTGGTTTGCCTTTCTCACTAAGGTCGCCAGGAGCACCAGCATCGCCAGCGTTACCGCGCCGTTTACGCCCCAGCTGCGCCATTGGGCGACGCGCACGCTCTGCTCCAGGCCATCGGCCGCCTGGAAAAATCCCGCGACCGCCAGGACGGAGCGGTCGTCTTCCGCGCGCAGCGGCGCATAGGTTTCGATCAGCCGCGACCAATGCTGGCTCTTGAACTCGCTTGCGAGCTCGCTTTTTTCCACGATGCGCGAGCGCACCTCGCCCGCGAACGCGGACGCCAGCGGTCGCTCCATCGGATACACCTGCCCCACCAGAAAGGGTTCGGCGCTGTTGTACATCAGGCGGCCGTTGCGTCCCCAGATCTTTAGCGCGACGATATGCTCACCCAGGTAGCTGCCGCGGAGCATGCGGTCGAGCGCGAGCTGATCGGCGCCATCGAGCCTGTCGGCGCTCGCCAGGGACTGCACGTGCGGGCTCACTGCGCCATCCAGGTACATATTGGTCACGATCCCGGTGCCGTTGACGACGCCGGTTTCGATTTGGCCGCCCACCCAGGTGCCGATCAGCGCCATTCCCGCAAGCAATACCAGAAAACCGATCAGCAGAAATCGATGCACCAGACTGAGCTTGGATAATAGATTCATGGACATGCGACCCATTCTAACAGCTAACCGCAGCCGCTCGCAGCGGCGATCGCCCATGGTCTCGGACCAAAGGCCCGGCCGTCCGAGCAAAATAGGACCCATGGTCCATTGCGCGTCTTGCTCCGAATCGTCACCATGCGCGCCATGCTTACGGTTGCGCAAGAACATGGTGAAAATCACCGCCGCGTTTTAGCGGTCGCGCTGGTCGCGATAGCAGCCTGGATTGCCTGCGCGCCCGCGCTTGCGTCGAAAGCGCGGCCGAGCGTATACGAAACCACGATGGAGGAGCAAGGCCAGAAGACCCCGGAGCTCGCTACCGACGAGCTCAAAGGGCTGCTGGCGAAAGGTGGCGCGCTCCTATTCGACGCGCGCCCGGCCGAGGAATACGCGATCGCGCATATTCCGGGCAGCCTGATACTGGACGAGAAACAGCTCGGGCGCTTCACCCAGTCCTTTCCCGACCGGGGCACCAACATCATCGTGTATTCCAATGGCCCTTTCTGCGACCGCGCCAAGCTTCGGTCGGAAGACCTGCAGCGTCTGGGATATACGAAGATAAGCCGCTATCAACTCGGACTGCCCGTTTGGCGCGCCCTGGGCAACACCGCGGAGACCAGCCTGCAGGGATTCCGCCAGGTCGCCCGCGAAAGCAGCACGGTCATCGTCGATGCGCGCAGCCGCGCCCAGTACGCCGCGGGCACCGTGCCCGGGGCTCAGGCGATCCTCGCCGGTGAAGTGAGCCGGGCGGAAAAGGATCGCCGCCTTCGCTATCTCGACCATAGCACTCGCGTCATCGTTTTCGGCAACAGCGCGGGCGAAGCGCGCGCAGTCGCCGATGAACTTGCCCGAAATGCCTACTCCAATGCCAGCTACTTCGGCGGCGCATACACGGAATTGAAGCAAGCAAAATTCTTTACCGAGCGGAAGCCATCTGCTTCGGATCTCGACGATTTAACGAAATGACCTGAAAGGCGAACATGCCCAAACATATTTTTCGATTGCTGGCTTTGCTCCTAGGCGTTGTCGTGGTAGCGATCATCGCACCACAGTTTCTCACCGTAGACTCCTTCTACAGATTCGGTCACTACCGCGCCAATTCCGTTCCCGAAATCGCAGCGCTGGAGCCGGTCCTGCAAACTCCGGCTTACTGCAAGGACTGCCACACCGAGCGCCACGCGCAGTGGTCGGCCGGCAGCCACAAATCGGTAATTTGCGAAGTGTGCCACGGCCCGGCGCTGGGGCATCCGCAAAACGGCAAGCTGCCGATCCCGAAGGACGCGGTGAAACTGTGCACGCTGTGCCACGAGGCAATGCCTGGAAGACCCCGTACTCAGCCGCAAATAGAAGTGGCGCAACACTCCAGCGGCCAGCAATGCACCGTCTGTCACAATCCGCATTCGCCCAAGATCGCCGCCGCCATGGTGAAGGTCGCAGGCAACGCCGCGGCAGGCAAGCAGAAAGCGACCGACTGCGCGGGCTGCCACGGCGAGGCGGGAATCAGCCCGAACGATACCTGGCCGAATCTCGCTGGACAAAACGCCGCCTACCTGGTGCGGATATTGACGGCCTACAAATCCGGCGATCAGAAGGACGTGGCGATGACGCCGCTGGCGCAGGGACTCGGCAATGCCGACATCCAGAATCTGGCGACCTATTACACCGGCTTGAGCTGCAAAGGGGCGGCGGGCGAAAAAGCCGCGGGCAATGTCGCCGCCGGCAAGGTCTTGGCGAAAAACTGCGCGGCCTGCCACGGTGAAACGGGCATCGCGAGCAACCCGGCCTGGCCAAAGCTGGCTGCGCAGAAGCAAGGCTACCTGGCGAATGCGCTCAAGGCGTTCAAGGCGGGGTTGCGCAAAGACCCGATGATGGCGGGCGTTTCCAGAGGCCTGAGCGACACCGACATCGCAGACCTGGCCGCGTTCTACGCCGCGCAGAGCTGTCAGTCTACTAAATAAGGGAAGGCATAACCATGAAGAAAGAAGATTCGAAACCGACGTTGGCGGCGCGGCGCGCGTTCCTCGCCAAGCTCGGTGGCGCCGCAACCTGCGCCGGCGCCGTGGTGGGTGCCGCAACTTTGGGTGTCATCCCGGCAGTCGCGGCAAAAACCGAGGCTCCGCCCGACGGCGCTTCGTTCCCGACCAAAGACTACGACTGGACCAAGCACCAATGGGGCTTCGGCGTGGATGCCACCAAGTGCATCGGCTGCCTGCGCTGCGTCGAGGCGTGCAAGACCGAAAACAAGGTTCCGCGCAATGCGCACCAGTTCCGCACCTGGGTGGAGCGCTACGTCCACCTCGAAGGCGAGGAAGAGGTACACATCGACAGCCAGGCGGACCCGGTGAACATCGAGGCCTCGGGTTCGGAGAAGGAGTTTCGCTTTGCCAACCGCTACAAGGACGCGAAGGTCGACAAGGCGTTCTTCGTGCCCAAGCTGTGCAATCACTGCACCCATCCGAACTGCGTGCAGGTGTGCCCGACGGGCGCCACCTACCGCACCAAGGACGGCGTGGTGCTGGTCGACGAGACTTATTGCATCGGTTGCCGCTACTGCGTACAGGCCTGCCCCTACGGCGCCCGCTTCTTGAACGAGAAAAAGGGCGTGGCCGACAAGTGCACCTGGTGTTATCACCGCATCACCAAGGGACTGCAGCCGGCATGCGTGGAGGCGTGCCCGGTCGGCGCCCGCGTGTTCGGCGACCAGAAGGACAAGCAAAGTCCGATCAGCCTGTTCATACGCAACAACCGCGTGCAGGTGCTCAGACCGGATACCGGCAACGCGCCGAATGTGTTTTACGTAGGCATCGACAAAGAGGTGATCTAGTGGAATCGATTATTAATTTTGCCCCCTACACGGGCTGGGTTTATCCAAACGAAACGGTATTCGAATGGTCCGTCCTCATTGCCGTCTATCCCTATCTCACAGGCCTGGTTGCAGGGGCATTTACGGTGTCGAGCCTGTATCAGGTGTTTGGCTTCGAGCGGCTGAAGCCGGTGGCGCACATGGCTTTGCTGACCTCGCTCAGTTTCATGATCTTCGTGCCCACGCCGCTATTGCTGCACCTGGGTCATCCGGAACGCGCATTCAATTCCACCATCACCCCGCATCTGACCTCGGCCATGGCGATGTTTGGCTTCTTTGCGAGCTTCTACGTTGCGCTGTTGATTCTCGAAGGCTGGTTTGCCTACCGTCCGTTTATCGTGCAACAGGCGCAAAAAAGGACGGATCTGCTGGGCAGGTTCTATCGCCTGCTGACGCTCGGCTCCTACGACGTGTCGGAGCACGCGATGCGTTACGACCGGAAATGGATTTTCGCGCTTGCCGTCATCGGCATTCCCGCGGCGCACGGCCTGCACGGCTATGTCGGCTTCATGTACGGTTCGCTCAAGTCGCGCGAATGGTGGTCCTCGGATCTGATGCCTGTGATATTCCTGTTTTCCGCCATCATTTCCGGCGTATCGCTGCTGGCGGTGCTCTACGTCGTGTCGTGCAAACTGCGCAAGATACCCGTAGATCTGGGCTGCCTGAAAGGGCTGGCCTATACGATTTGGGCCTTCATCATGGTTGCCTTGGTGCTCGAAGGCCTGGAATTCGCCAATATCGTCTACAAAGGCCGCGAAGGCGTCGACATGATCATGCAATACGTGACCGGTCCGCTGCTGATTCCCTACTTCATCCTGCAGTTCGCCGTCGGCGCCATCACGCCGTTCTTCTGGCTGTCATACATGATCTGGCGCGGCACCAGCGGCCGCGCCCTGGTGGTTGGGGTGACCGTGTGCGCATGCCTGGTGCTGTTTTCCGTGTTCATGATGCGCTGGAACGTGGTCATAGGCGGGCAGGAAATCTCCAAGACCGGAAAAGGACTGCTCAGCTATCACATGCCTTTGTTCGGCAAGGAAGGCGCGCTGGTGGCGTTCCTGCTGACCGTGGCGCCGCTCGGGCTGTTGTATGTATTGACCCGGCTGTTCCCGCCCTGGTCGGACGATGCGACGCACGCCCACTCTTGAACAATTTGAAGTTGTGGAAGCAGAGAGTGCCTGCTCGGCCAAACCATATTCCGTCGAGAGGCTTGTTTGATTGATTCGAAATGCAATATCAACTTGAAGGAAAGCAATATGAAACGAGCATTATTCTTGGCTGGAGTTGTTGCGGCGCTGATGGCCGGCGGGCAAGTTGCAGCCGCGGACGGCAAGGCGGTGTACGATAAGACGTGCAAGGGCTGCCATACGGCGATGAAGCCGAAGATGGGCGACAAGGCTGCCTGGGCGCCCTTGATCGCGCAGGGCGCCGACGCCTTGACCGCTTCCGTCATCAAGGGCAAGAAACCCATGCCACCCAAGGGCGGAGCTGCCAATGAAGCCGACGTGAAGGCCGCGGTCGAATACATCATCAGCCAGTCGAAATAGGGCGGCGACACCGGTCTGCTGCTTCGATCCCCGGCCTTCTGCGGCCGGGGACCAGCGGCTCGCTTCAAGGCGAGCCAAATCTCATTTTTCGCCAGAATTGCTTTGCTACCTACCTTGGAGCGAGCCGCAAAAGTTCATCTGGCGACGAAGAACAGCCGCAGCAACGTCATTCATCCGCTCCCGGCAAGATGAACTCTAGGCCTGGGGAGCTTCTAACGTCGCGCCACCCTGCGGCTGGGTTGAAACGGACTTGGCGCTCTGTTCCGCGAACTGCTTTGCCAGTGCAGTGACGCCGGCCATTGCGCCCAGGCCCATCGTTTCCACGGCGCTTGAAGGGACAATAACGATGGTGGAATTCTGCCGCATTCCTTCCAACAGGATGTTCATCCCCCGAAGTTGAAGTGCGACGGGGTTGCTGACGTATGCTTTCGCGGACTCTTCAAAAACCCGGGAAACTTGGCGCTCCGAGTCGGCCAGAATCACCCTTGCTTGGCGCTCCCTGTCCGCTTGAGCCTGCATGGACATCGCGTTTTGAAGGCCCTCCGGAATCTTTACGTCGCGGATTTCCACCGAAAGGGCCTTGATACCCCATGCTTCGGTCCTTTGGTCAATCATTTGGCAGAGGTCGTGGTCTATCTTTTCCCTGCCCCTCAGCATCTCGGCGAGGTCGGTTCTGCCGATCACGTCCCGCAGGGCGGTCTGGCTCGACCAGGCGATGGCGTGGCGGTAATTCTCGACCTCTATGGCCGCCTTTTTAGGATCGACGACGCGCCAGAAGAGGACCGCATCCACGTCGACGGGAACGCTGTCTTTGGTAAGCGTCTCTTCGGCATTGAAGGGTGTCGTAACCGTCCTCAGGTCTATCCAGTAAGGAACGGTATCGATAAACGGAAGAATATAAAAGAGGCCTGGGCCCTTTAAACTCTCGTATCTTCCAAGCCTGAGCACCACCGCCTTTTGCCACTGACGCGCCACGCGCAAGGCAATTAGCAGCATGACCGCAAGGGCGCAGACAGCGCCTCCGATAGCCACGCTGTTAAGCCCAACGCCCAGCAAGAGGCCCGCGGCAAATACTACAAGAAACACAACTATCGTTACTGGATGAATACCCATTGCTTATCTCCTTAGATCACTCTCTTCATTTTCGCCCACTTCATCTTGCGGTTCAGCCGATGTGGACACGCTTCCTACAAGGCCGGCCCCTCAGAATCCCAGCTCCTCGACCACGGCAACCAGATCCTCGAAACTGGCGGCTTCTAGTCTTGCCGCCAAGGCCCCCTTGTTCAGTCCTTCGCATTCGAATTCGGTGTGTCTCACCTCGAACGGCAGTTCGCGGATTTCCTGCGGGTCCACGAAGCCGAAGCCGCAGACATGCGCGATGCAAGCGCGCTCGGCCTGCGACAGGTCGAGGCCGCGATGGCGCAGGATCTCCAGGTAGCGTTCCGCCGTGCGGTTGATCTTTCCGCTGATCTCCAGCGTACCGGTCTGGGCCGCGGTGAGCAGAGCGAGCGGCGGGCCGAAAAGAATCCTGGTTTTCGGGTTCATCGGCCGCCTCCGAGGGCTTGATCTCGAATACCCGCGCCCTGGCCCGCTTCAGTCGCGTGCCCGCGCGGCGCGGGCGGAACCGAATCGGGTCGCACCACGGCCGTTATGCGCTGCAGCCATAGCTTCACTCGCTCGAGCAATGGAGCGGGCGCGGAAGGGGTTGCGCCGTGGCTTTCATGGCGCTCGTGATCGGCGCTCTTCAAACCCTTGGGCAGCTCGGGCGCCGGTTCGGGCGCGAGCTGGGCGAACCCGCTGTTTCTTGCGCCCTGCTGAACGTCATGCGGATTATGGCATTCGGTGCATACGAACCAGCGCTTCTTGCCGTTGCTCGCCCATTCACCGATGCGCTTGCCGTGAATGCCGTCACGCCAGTTTCGGTAGATCTGGCCATGGCACTTGCCGCACAGCTTCTGCGGCTCGTTGAAGCTGATCGGCTTGCCGAAGTTGTCTATCAGCTTGTTGCGCGTGGTCGGATGATGGCAGTCCAGACACCAGATGGCGCCGTGGCCGTGCTGAAGATTAAGTGCGTCGGGCACAATATCCTGGTGCATCGTGAGCGCCCGCGGGTTCTTGTCCTTCGGCGGCGGCGGAAAGGTTCCGTTATGGCAGGCCACCCCGCACAGTGGCATGAGCGAGAGTTTGTCCTCGCGCGGCTTGACCACGGCCGCCCCGCGGGAATAATCCCCTGGAATGGGCGTCTCACCCATGCCGACCGTAGCGTCGAAGGGATCGCCCCACCACAGCACGGCACCGGTCTTGGGCGAGCACTTCACGCTCGGCAGACCATCCGGGAGCTTGTGCGGCATCAGCTCCGAAGCGTCTTTTCGGCTTTCGAAACAGGGTTTGTCTTCCGCGAGGACGGGAGAAGCCGCCAGGCAGGAAAGGGCCAAAACCACGCTGCAGAATGAATATCTGTTCATGAACACTTGCTCGCCCTTACCCGAGCGCGCTGCGGCTTTGGCCGCGCGCTCGGCTGCCTCGCCTCGCTCCGCTGCCCACGTCCACCTTTGCGTCCGGATCACTCGAACGCGCCCACGGTTCCATCCTTGCCGGCTCGAAGCTGGTTCGGTAAGGCAGCGGCGCAGCACTGCGAATCAATGACCATGGTTCGCTTGCGTACTTCACTTCCCCGAGCAGAATGCCGATGGCACCCTTCATCAGCACAGTGGCGATGAGCATACCCACCGCCCAATCACCCATCGTGATGAGGATTTCAATCAGTGTCGGAGCGTATTCGGTCACTTCACCACTGGGGGTCGGAATAAAACCCGGAACCACTGTTCCCATGCCTTTTTCGACCCAGATCCCGATGATGGTCAGGATGCACGCAATCGGCAGCAGCCGGTAATTTTTGCGCACGCTGGGAGTCAGGAGCATGACAAAAGCAACGAGGTTGAAGACCAAGGAGGCCCAGAACCACGGCACCAGTTTGTTCAGACCATCCAATCCAAACATCAGGTATTGCAGGCCCAGTGAGTGCTCGGTCACAGCATACAGTTCGGTCACAATTTCCGACATCGTCAAATACAGCGCGATGCCCAGGCAGAAGGTGACGATGGTCGAGAGTGCGTTGATGGCTGAGTCTTCGATCCACAAACGCGTGTTCTTGCGGATGTACAAAAACAGCAGAATGATCAGCGACGGACCGGCTGCGAATGCCGTGGCAATGAAGCGGATCGGCATCATGCTGGTGTTCCACACCGGGCGGGCGGGCATGGTGCTCAGGAAAAACGCGGTGACGGTGTGAATGCTCAAAGCCCAGACAATGGAGATATAGATCAAAGGCATGTAGAACTTGCGGTTGACCTCGGTGCCCATATAGCGGGTGTACATGAAATAGAAACCACCGACCAGGTTAAGAATGAGATAGGTTGACAGCGTAAGGACATCCAGCGCCAAGGCAGAACTTGGAATGTTGATGATGCCAAACGGCGGCATCATGTGCCAGAGCCGCTCCGGGCGCCCCATGTGCGACAAAATGAACAGGTTGCACGTCATAACCGCCGCGACGGCGAGCATTTCACCCAAAACGGTGACATCATGCAAACCCTTGTGGTGATAGACATATGCCGGAAACACAATGGTGACCGCCCCGGCAGCCACACCCACCATAAAAACGAAGTTGGCAATGTACAAGCCGTCAGTGATTTGATTGGTCAACCCGGTAACGATTAACCCTTCAGTGGCCTGCAGGTAGGTGCCGTACAACAAGGCCAGCACAAGAACCCCCAGAAACGCAAGCCAGGCATAAAACTTTGGGCCGCCTTTGATGACATAAGCAGCAAAGTCGATGGCAAATCGAATGATTGAACGCATGAGTTCACTGCTTAGTCAAAGTAGTAGAAGAATTTTGGATAAGTGTTGAGTTCAGCCTTTAGTCTAAAGACATTTTTTCTGGCCAAAATTCGGCTTACTTCGCTTTCGGGATCAAGAAGATTGCCGAACTTGCGTGCGCCCACCGGACAAACCTCGACGCAAGCCGGATAGCGCCCCGAGCGGGTGCGCTGAACGCACCAGGTGCATTTCTCGACAACACCGCGCATACGCGGGCGATTGCCCATGTAGTGCGTGACCGGGTTCATTTCTTCCTTGGGTAAATTCGGAGTGGTAAAGTTGAAACGGCGTGCCCAGTAGGGGCACGCGTCAATGCATTGCTTGCAGCCAATGCACCAGTTGTAGTCGATCACCACGATGCCGTCCGGCTCGCGATAAGTCGTCCGCACCGGACAGACCTTGACGCAGGGCGGCTTTTCGCACTGCATGCAGGCCATCGGCATATACAAGGCATCCTTCTCGGGAACCTGTTCGGGCCGATAGTAATTCTCACCTTCCAGCGTGACCCCGGCGGCGCTGTAGGCATTGCCGCCCACCTGAATCCCCGTGTCGCTGGGGTAACCCTTGTTCATTTTTTCCTGGGTGAACTCACCCTTTTTCATTTTCAGGACTTGAATCCACTCAATTTCTTTTCCCTTGTGGGATTCATCGCCGCGCGACTGATTATTTTCCTGGACACAGGCCTTCACGCACCGGCGGCAACCGATGCATTTCTGAATATTCAGTGCATAGCCGAATAACACCCCCTCCTTTGCTGGCGTGGTGTCGACCGTGACCGGCTTGCCGTACTCGCTCGAGTAGCGCATCTCCAGCCGGGCTTTCGCCTGCGCCTTCTCCTTGTCGGTCATCAGGCGATAGTTGCCTTGGAACCACTCGGCCCACTCCATCTTCGCCTGGGCGTCATCGGAGTTGGTCAGCAGTGCTGCGGCGCCCATTAGGGAAGCGATGCCGAGGCCGCCCGCGTCTTTCAGAAAACCGCGCCGCGAGGAATTGACCGTCCTTCCGGGCTTCTTCGCCTGCCCCAGCCGGGATTCGCGCTGCGATGGCGGCTCCTTGTCAAGGTCGACGCGGGAGGCTTTTTTTTCTTGTGGCACCATTTTTCCTGATGTGGCTCAACTGTTAGGTCGTGGGAGCGGGCGCGCGGTAACACCGGTAAGAACTACGGCACTCATGCCCGCAACGCCGCCAGCCAAGGTTGTCGCTACGACGCGGTCGCGGCGGTGGCAATTAGTCAGGACCGATTGGCAAGCTCGACCAGATCCTGAACATCTCCCCCCCGATTCTTGACCAACCAATGCGTTAGATCGCGGCTCGACAAAAGCGCTTCCACCTTGCCGTTTTCCACAATCGGCAGGTGCCGGAAATGCTTCTTGGTGACTAACTCCATCGCATCGTCCACGGTCATCTCGGGCGAGACGCAGTAGGGATTTGTCGTCATTACCTCGACGACTCTGGTGTCGCGGGGATCGCGGCCGGCAGCCAGCACTCTGCTCAGCGCATCCCGCTCGGTGAAAATGCCGACCAGCTTTCCGCCATCCATGACGGTCAGGGCACCGATTTTGTTGTCGGTCATCTTGCGCACGCACTCCACTACCAGCGCATCGGCTTCCACTGAATGTGTCGTGCCGGCTTCATCACTCAATATTGTCTGCAAAGTAGCTGCGTGCTTGTCCGGCAATTGCCTGAAGCACACAAAGACGACGGTGACGACCGTGCTCAGAACAAGCACGTACAGTCCCGCTGTCCCAACGAACATCTGTGCCTCCTCCAGCTGCAAAGCAAACGCCGCGGGGGAAAACAGTGCGAATCCGATAACGGCGGCCGACCTATCAAGAAGCTTTCTCATCGCTAATCTCCTCTGCGGAAGGGTTGACGACTAACCTGGCTCTCGCCTTGCGTCCGGCCTAAGGGCTCCGGCCCAGCGTTGCGAGCAGCCATCCATTCGAATTGCGCGCGACACTCCTGCGGCCCGGCAACCAGAACCGAGGCAGTAGCCAAATCAAGCAGTTTGGGTATACGCTCCATGCCAAGACCTTTGTTCACCGTGCCCCCCCGTGCTGCTCCTCAGGTGCGCCTTGCAATGCGCTCGCGCCCTCCGATGCATTGCAATTGACACTATCATGTGCAAAGCCCGGTGATTGCACCAGAGGCGATGGTCATGAATTGGCAGGGACATTGGTCCTTTTTGCGACGGGACCTAGGTCGATAGACGCCCAGAATGTGCTTGTTATAATTTGTTTCACCACTACCACGATCTCCGGCGGCCGCCATGAGCTTTTCCGTTCGAATGAGCCTCACCCACAAACCGCTGGTCAGCGGGTTCGCCGTGCTGCTGGTCGGGATGCTGGCGTTGGGCACCTGGCTCAGCGGGGCGATTGAGAAAAGAATGATTCGTCACGAAGGGGAGCTGTTCACCCTGTATATGGACAGCGTCCTCTCCGACCACGCTCAGACCCTCGCCAGCGGCGGGTTGCTGAGCGATGCCGACATGCTTGCGCTGGACAAGCTGCTTCACGGAACGATGCTCGGAGAGCGTATCGTGGCATTCAAGTTGTGGTCACGCGACGGACGCGTCCTCTACAGCACTGATCTCACCCAGATCGGTCTGCAATCTGAGATAACACCCGCCCTTGCCGCCGCGTTTCGGGGCGAGACGCAATCGCGGATGGTCACACTCGAGGATGAAGAACGCCGGCTCCAGGGCGCGCACGGGTCGGAGCTCATCGAAATCTACGCGCCGGTACACCAAGCGAAAAACGGATCGATCCTGACGGTTGCGCAGATCCACCAGATGACCGATGCCCTGGACCAGGTCGTCGGCACGGCCCGGCTGCAAAGCTGGATGGCGGTGATCGCGGCAGCGACAGTCATGTATCTGTTGCTTGCCGCCCTGATCATGCCCGCGAGCAACACCCTCATCGCCCAGAAGCAGCAACTGCAGGAGAAAGTCTCCCAGCTCACGAACCTGTTGGCGGAGAAGGAGCAGGTCCATGAGCGGGTGGCCCGCGCCGCAGGAGGCACGACAGCGCGCTACGAGCGCTCGCTGCACCGTATTGCGGTCGATCTGCACGATGGCCCGGTCCAGGGAATTGCCCTTGCGGCCATGCGCCTGGAAACATTGGCGGACATGTGCCGCGCCTGCAGCTCGGCGATCGGCGCGAAGTCCACGGTGGCCGACGATTTCAAGAGACTTCAGGAAGCGCTGAATTCGGCGCAGCAAGACGTGCGGTCGCTTTCCAAGGGGCTGCACTTGCCCAATATCGAGGAACTGTCTCTGGCCGACGTCGCGCGGCGCGTGGTGCGCGACTACAAGCGCTCCTCTGGAATGGACGTCGAGCTGACAATCAACAACGTACCTGAGGACGGGCCGCTGCCTGTCAAGATCACCTTGTTTCGTCTTCTGCAAGAGTCGCTGGCCAATGGATTCCGGCATGGCGGCGCGGTAAAGCAGCACATCGTACTGGGCACCTCGGACAGCCGGCTGCAGGTTGTAGTGCGCGACGAAGGAAAAGGCTTCGATACGCATGCCACGGAAACCGAGGGCCACCTGGGTCTCGAAGGCATGCGGGAGCGCGTCGAGATTCTGGGTGGAACGTTTTACGTATGGAGCGCTGTAGGTCAGGGAACGGTGGTGCGGGCCGATATACCCTTGACGGGCGGCGAGGGCGCATGACTGAACCCATCCGCATCGTTATCGCCGACGATCATCCGCTGTTCCGCGAGGGCGTTTCCCACTCGCTTGCCGCCGAGCCCGATCTCGCGATCGTGGGGCAGGCGGAGAGCGGCGAGGAAACGCTGCGCCTTGCCATGGATCTGGCCCCCGATGTCGTTCTGCTCGACATCGGCATGCCCGGCTGGGGAGGGTTGGCAACAGTGCAGAAGTTGTCGCAAGCATGCCCGGCAACGAAGGTCGTGATGCTGACCGCTTTCGATGACGAAGACCGGTTGCTCGCAGCGTTCAAAGGCGGCGCGCGCGGCTACGTGGTGAAGGGCGTGGGGGTACGCGATCTGGCCAATATCGTGCGCCTGGTAGCTGCCGGAGACGTGTACGTTTCGCGCTCGCTCGCCGCCAGCTTGCTGAGCGAGCTGACCGGGAAGCGGCCGCAGGACCCGTTAAGCGAGCTGTCGGAGCGCGAGAGTAATATCTTGAACCTGGTGGCCGAAGGCCTGACCAATCGCGAGATCGGAGAGCGCGTGCATCTCGCGGAGAAAACGGTCAAGAACCACATGACGAACATACTCGGCAAGCTGTGCGTGCGCAGCCGTGTCGAAGCCGCGTTGCTCGCCACCCGGCAGAACGCGCGGAAATAGTGGGAAGTTGTGTAGTGAACAAGCAAGCGCACGTGGACCGGCGTTTGACTTTTGCCAACATAGCGAGGCGTCTTGCAACGGTAGTGGTTTGTTCTTGCCTCGTGTTGGCCGCAGCGCAAGCGGCGAGCGCAGAAGAGCGTGAGCGCGGCGGCAAGGAAGTCGTGGAGACGGTGTGCGCCGTCTGCCACAGCACAGGCGTGAATGGCGCCCCGAAAATCGGCGATCGGAAAGCATGGGCGAAGCTCGCGTCTCAGAGTCTCACCAGCCTCACTGGAGTCGCGCTCAAGGGTGTCCGCAAAATGCCGCCGCACGGCGGCAATCCCGATCTTAGCGATACCGAAATCGAGCGCGCCATTACCTACATGGTCAACCAGTCGGGCGGCGATTGGATCGAGCCCGTCACCAAGCTCGCCTCTGCTGCCCAGCGCGGCGGCGGGGAGGTCGTGCAGGCGTACTGCGCCAAGTGCCACCAAACCGGTGCAATGGGCGCGCCCGGGATCGGCGACCGGGCTGCCTGGATCCCGCGGCTCAAGCAAGGATTCGAGTTCTTGGTCCGTTCCGCGATTAAGGGGCACGGGCCGATGCCTTCCCGTGGCGATGCGGCCAACCTCACCGATGCTGAAATTCGAGCCGCGATCGCCTATATGATCAACGGCGGCATCGCCACGACGACAAGGCCGCCGGTTGCACGCACCGCGGGAGTTTACCCAAATCATCAGATCAACGACGTGGCGGAAAAACAGCCGGGCATTGTGAGTCGGCTGCGGTTGTTCTGGACGCGGATTTGGGGTAATTCCGAGAAACCGAAACAGGGGGCTGAGTAAATCTCCCACGCGCGGCGCAGATCAG
>Ga0208587_1000372_pt1 | contig 24806 bp, 22 predicted proteins | sample NGESurdeep092012_7_FD_184472 | JGI IMG/M metagenome (GOLD analysis project Ga0208587, IMG submission 184472) | Arctic peat soil microbial communities from Barrow, Alaska - NGEE Surface sample 210 deep-092012 (SPAdes) | ecosystem: Environmental > Terrestrial > Soil > Wetlands > Peat ...
GGCGACCGATCTGCTCGGCCTCGCCGACATGCAGGAGCGGCAGGCGTTTCTTACTCCGATTGGCCAGTAATTTTCCGAGGTGCAGCTCGACGAGGAGAAGACGATCTTCCGGCGCGTGGCTATCGAGCATATCTCCCTGCTCCGGCACATCGTGCGAGAGCTCGAGGACGCGCCGACGCATACCATCGAGGCCGAAGGTGTGCTCGACGACCTCGAGCACTCGTTCAGCGGTGGCGAGGCGCGCCGACAGTTCGAGACCGCCATCGATTGGGGGCGATACGCCGAGCTGTTCACCTACGACGACAACGCAGGCGAGCTGCGGTTAGACGAGGAACATCGCGTGGACCTGAGACTCGGTGGGGCCGAGCCGGCGAAATGAGACGGATGAATTCAACATGGGCGGCGGACTGGCGGACGCGACTCAGGGTCGCCTGCGCGCGCTCCGCACATGGCGGGCCGTTTCAAGTTTCTATTCGCACGGGTTTTAAGAAGCCAATCGCTCCGCAGTGCGCCGACTACCTGGTTGCCGCATATTGCCTCAGTGCGCCGCGCCAACTCCGAAGCGAGAATCTGTTCAGAGAGAGTTGCTGATGGCGCCGGACATGGCGGCAAGGACCGCCGCCGCCGACTACGTGACGGAGACAAGAGAGTGACCAGCGACACCTCCGAAAAAGGCCTTGAATCCCTCATCGTCCGCGCGATGACCGGCCGCACAGATCTCATCGACCCGCCCCACGTCCCAACCGAAACCTCCACACCCGTAGCCGGCGGAACCGGCTGGCTCCTCGGTGACGCGAAGCACTACGACCGCGGCGCATGTGTCGATCTCGTCCATCTTCGCGGCTTCATCATGGCCACGCAGCCGAAGCTTGCGGACGCTTTCTCGCTCGAGACCGACGGTCCCACACGACGCCAGTTCCTTGTGCGCCTCGAAAAGGAGATCGGCAAACGCGGCGTGATCGACGTCTTGCGAAAGGGCGTCGATCACGGACCGCATCATCTCCAGCTCTTCTACAACACGCCGTCATCCGGCAACGCGAAAGCTGCCGAGCTGTACGCCCGCAACCGCTTCAGCGTGATGCGGCAGTTCGCCTACAGCCGCGACGAGACGCGGCGCGCACTCGACCTCGGCCTGTTCATCAACGGCCTGCCCATCGCGACCTTCGAGCTCAAGAACAGCCTCAGTAAGCAGACCGTCGAAGATGCCGTCGAGCAGTATCGCCGCGATCGTGACCCGCGCGAACCACTCTTCGCGTTCGGACGCTGCGTCGTTCACTTCGCCGTGGACGACAGCGACGTGCGATTCTGCACGCATCTCGTCGGGAAGGACTCGTGGTTCCTACCCTTCAACCAGGGCTACAACGACGGCGCGGGCAATCCTCCAAACCCGAACGGCCTCAAGACTGCATTTCTCTGGGAACGAGCGCTCACGCCCGTTGGACTCACGGACATACTCGAGAACTACGCGCAGATCGTCGAGGAGGTGGACCGGAGGACGCGCAAGAAGAAGCTGAAGCAGGTCTTCCCGCGCTATCACCAGCTCGACGTCGTGCGGAAGCTACTCGCAAATGTGCAGTCGGTCGGCGCGGGCAAGCGCTATCTCATTCAGCACTCGGCAGGCAGCGGAAAGTCGAACTCGATTGCGTGGCTGGCACACCAGCTCATCGCAGTGAGGAAAGACGGCAAGGAGATGTTCGACTCGATCATCGTCGTCACCGACCGGCGCATCCTCGACGAACAGATCCAGAAAACCATCAAGCAGTTCGCACAGGTCGGAGCGATCGTGGGCGCGGTCAATAGTCGCGGCAGCGACTCGAAGACTAAGGAGCTCTCGAAGTATCTGGAGTCCGGCAAGAAGATCATCATCAGCACGGTCCAGACTTTCCCGTTCCTCTTAAAGGAGATTGGCGACGCTCACCGAGGGCGGCGATTCGCGATCGTCATCGACGAAGCGCATTCCAGTCATGGCGGCAAGACTGCCTCGGCGATGAGCGGTGTGCTGGCGGAGGTCGCGGAAGATCCGGAAGACGTAGTGAACGCGGAGCTCGAGCGGCGGATGGTCGGCCGCAAGATGCTGACGAACGCCAGTTATTTCGCCTTCACCGCCACGCCGAAGAACAAGACGCTGGAGATCTTCGGCGAAGCTCTGCCGCCCGATGCGGCAGGCAAGATCGGACACCGGCCGTTTCATGGCTACACAATGAAGCAGGCGGTGCAGGAAGGGTTCATTCTCGACGTGCTGAAGAGCTACACGCCGGTGAATAGCTACTACAAGCTGGTTAAGACGGTGGAGAGTGATCCTGAGTTCGACGTCAACAAAGCGCAGAAGAAGCTTCGCCGCTACGTCGAGAGTCACGACACCGCGATCCGCCTGAAAGCCGAGATCATGGTGGATCACTTCCACGAGCACGTCATCGCGGTCGGGAAGATCAAGGGCCAGGCGCGAGCCATGGTCGTTACAAGCGGCATCGAGCGGACGGTGCAGTACTTCCGCGCGTTTCAAGGCTACCTGCAGGATCGCAAGAGCCCGTATCGAGCCATCGTTGCATTCTCGGGTGAGCACGACTTCGGTGCCGGCAAAGTGAGCGAAGCATCGCTCAACGGATTCCCCAGCTCGGAGATCGCGGATCGCATTCAGGAGGACCCGTACCGCTTCCTCATCTGCGCTGACAAGTTCCAGGCCGGCTACGACGAGCCGCTGCTGCACACGATGTACGTCGACAAAGGACTGTCCGGGATCAAGGCCGTGCAGACGTTGTCGCGTCTGAATCGCGCGCACCCGGACAAGCACGACGTGTTCGTGCTCGACTTTCAGAACGACACGGACGGCATCATCGCGTCATTCGCTGACTACTACCGCACAACGGTGCTCAGCGAAGAGACGGACCCGAACAAGCTGCACGATCTCGAGACGTCACTCGACGGCTGCCAGGTGTACTCGCCGGAACAGATCGAGCAGTTGGTCGCGCTATTCCTGAGCGGCGCCGAGCGTGACACGCTCGATCCGATTCTCGACGAATGCGTCGCAACGTACATCGGGCGCCTCGATGAGAACGGCCAGGTGGACTTCAAGGGGAAGGCCAAAGTGTTCACGCGGACGTACGACTTCCTCGCGTCGATACTGCCGTACTCAAACCCGTCGTGGGAGAAGCTGTCGATCCTGCTGAACCTGCTCATCCCGAAGCTGCCCGCTCCGAAAGAGGAGGATCTCGCCGTGGGCATCCTCGAGTCCATCGACATGGACAGCTATCGCGTCGAAAAGCAGGCCGTCCAGAAGCTCGCACTTCCGGACGCCCGCGTCGCCGACTATACCACACGAATCATTGCTAAGTGAAGAGTAATGGGGCTAGCGAAGCTAGCCGCGAAAGAGCCAACTCACCTTCGCGAAGAACCCATCGCTCACTCGGCGAAGCCGCGTGAACGCGAGTGGATCCGGCTCGGTGAGGCTGTTGCCGTAGCCGAAAAAGGCGACCGTGCCCGGTGACGGCTGGTACGAGAAGAGTCCGTCGAGCCGCACGCTGTTGCTGCGCTGGTCCGTCGTCGGGCGGTAGCTACCTGGAGTGCCGAGTATAATTGGCGCACCGGTGCGGTAGTCGACAAACGGCAGCCGCGTGCGCGCATCGTATTGGCCGACGAGACGGACGAAAATCGAGCGGCTCACCTGATACTCCGTCTTAACCCGAGGAATCCGAGCGGTGGCGACAACGATGCCGTCGCGGTCGCGCGCGAGGGAGCTGCTCAGATAGGACGCCCCGACGCGAAGCTGACGTGTCGGACGCCAGTCCACGCCAAGCGACGCATCGCGCCGATTGACCGCGTCCACCTCGGAGAAATCCACGTCACGTCCGATCGTGAGCGCTGCCGAGGCAGCGAACTTCTGATACTGCGGCGTCGTGACGCTCGTACGCACGTTCGCGATGCCCAGTCGCGCGGGGAGGATGAACGCCGTCGTGTCGCGCGGCGTCGCGACGGCGTAGCTGGCGTAGGTCGCTCGATCGAAGGCAAAGGTGCCAATCGTCGGCGTGACGTCCACCACCCAACCGCCACGAAAGGTGAAGCTGTTGTCAATCGAGGCATGGTCCTCCAGGACGGCGCGCGCGTCGAAGAAATCGCGGTACCGCCACGTGCCGTCGAACGAAATGCGTGTCGTATAGTTTTCGAGTGCGGAACCCGGCGCACCGTACACAGTGAAGCGATTGGCGACCGATGGCTTCACGAATCCCACGCGGGACACGAATCCACTCGCCGCCACGAAGTCGTCACCGATGCCGGTGACCTGATAGTGAAAGCCGTAGTTGCGCCCGGTGCGGTCCAGGATCGCTTCCCAGAGCGGCGCGTACAGCGAGATTCCCGCCGCCGACCGCGTCTGACTCTCCACCGCCTGGAACTGCGCGTAGTATAGGCCGCCGAGCAGGATGCGCGCGTCGGCTCCGAGCACGCGGTTCGCCGCCGGTCCATCTTCGCGGTCGGTGTAGATGAGTCCGAGCGTGGCTCGGCCGGCGACATCGCGCCGGAGTCGGCCAATGAGAAATGCCGGGCGGTTCACGCCGGTGGCCGAGGCTCCACGCGCGTCTTGAGCCGTGAGAATCGCGACGTCCGTTCCGCCAAGCGTGCCGGTGAGCTTGGCGGCCCCGATCGGCTGCCCGATGCGCCTCGTGTACACGAGCTGGTGCGGAACGTCGAACTGCTCGATGCCGTCGATGAAGAAGGGGCGTTTCTCGGGAAAGAAGAGGGCGAAGCGTGGATCGGTGGCGATCTGCGCGGCGTCCGCCTCAACCTGAGAGAAGTCGGGATGCACAGTGCCATTGAGCGTGAGACTGCTGTTGACGTCCCACTTCAGATTGCCGCCGAGGTCCTGCGCGCCACTGTAGCGCCAACCGGATGACGCCGTTGCGGGTTCGCCGGTAGTGCGCGTGGTCGCTTCCGGGTTGAGGAGGAGAACACGCTCGCGCTTCAGGTCGGCGAGACCTTCGAGCACACCGGATTGGCCCAGGAAGGATGCGCTCGCTCGCCGCACCGGAGTCCATGTCTCGGTGTAGCCCGAGTGCTGCACGGTTCGAATGACGTTAATCCCCCAGCGCTGAGAGCGTGACGGCGGGTAGCGCAGCGAGCTGAAAGGGATACGCATCTCCACTTCGTAGCCAAAATCCGTGAGTCGGCCACGTGACGTGTAGAGAAAGTCGGACGACAGATCCACCTGTCCTGGCACACCGCCGGCGTTTCCCGCGCCGCTTCCCTCGCTACGGACGCCGTCGCCCTGAATGCCGAACGGGTTCACACCGAAGACGAATGCGCGGTGCTTGTCGTCGAAGGTGTCGAGGAGGAGTTGCACGTTGTCGTCGCCGGAGATCTTGTCACGATCGGCGAGCGTCGCGTGCACGGTGGTGCGAGGATCGCCGTGTGGCTCGAAGGCGCGAATGCCGACGTAGAGAGCCGTCGTCGAGTTCCAGATGAGCACCTCCGTCGAATCCGTGGCGGGTTCGCCGTCGATCGGCTGGTACAGTGAGAAGCCCGTGAGCCGCGCCGCCAAACGCCACTGCGGCTCGTCCAGCGTGCCGTCGATGATGACGCTATCGCTGCCGGCGGGTGCGTGGACGACGCGCGCGCCTTCGCGAGCGTGATAGACCGTGCCGGTCGGCGGGGCAGGGATCGTGCCGGCGAGCTGAAGAAAGAGGAGAGCGATCATGTCGGCAGCAATCTACTCGCGTATCGGGCCTCACCCACCCGTGTACTTCCTCCGCGATCGCTCCGGCATTCTTGTTCAACGATCGTGCGTCGCGTACCATCGTCGACGCCGAGGGGAACGCGGTGTCGCTCACCAATACGTTGGGCCTCGGCTTCGGCACCGTCACCAAGCTGACCCATGCGTGGCACGCCGGCGTGATCGAATCAATGCGCCAATTATGCCTTTCGCGCTTTTTCATCCTCGAGGGAGCGAAGCGACTGAAGGACCTGCACCTAAGCTGATAAGTGCAGGTCCTTCGCTAACGCTCAGGACGACAAATACTACGCCACCGGTGCGCGCGGCTTTGGCTTGAACAGCGCCGCAAAGATCAACAACACCCCGATCGCGCCAATCGCCGGCACGAGCCAGATCGCCGTCCAGTCGTGCGTGACGACGCCACCGGCCACCGCCGCGTGCGAGTTCGCATCCACCACCACGCCCGACAGCCACGATCCAATCGCCTGGCCCGCACCGAGCGTCACCAGCGCGATGAAGCCCTGCGCGGCGGCGCGAATGCGGACGTCCGCTTTCTGATCGACGTAAATCTGGCCGGTGACGAAGAAGAAGTCGTAGCACACGCCGTGCAGCAGGATGCCGAGATAGAGCATCCACATTCCGGGACCGGCGTTGCCGTACGCGAAGAGCAGATAGCGCGCCGTCCACGCGGCCATGCCGATGAGCAGCATGCGCTTCACGCCGAGCCGTATGAGAAACCATGGCATGAGCAGCATGAAGCCGATCTCCGACATCTGTCCGAGCGACATCTTGGCCGCGGCGCCAGCCACCCCGATCTCGTTCAGGAACGGGTTCGTGAAGGCGTAGTAGAACTGGAGCGGAATGCAGAGCAGGAAGGAGCCGAGCACGAACACGGCGAACGAGCGGTCCTTCAACAGCTTGAGCGCATCGAGTCCGAGTACGTCGCGCACCGAGAGCGCTTTGCCTGCCGCGGAAGGCGGCGTGTGCGGAAGGGTGAGGCAATACACCGCCATCAGCACCGAGGCCACCGCGCCGAGGCGCAGCGGCATGGCGGTAGCGTCGGCGCCAAGGCGTCCGATGATCTGCTGCACGGCAATGAATCCAATCGTGCCGAGGACGCGGATGCGTGGAAACTCGCGCCCGGACTCACGCATGTTGGCGAACGAGATGGAGTTCGTCAGCGCGAGCGTCGGCATGAAGCAGAGCGTGTACGCGAGGAAGATAAAGGCGAAGCGGGAGAAGGTCGTCTGTGTGGTCGCGAAGTACAGCAGCGCGGCCCCGACCAGATGCAGCGCGGCGAGCATTCGCTCCGTCGCGAAGAACCGGTCGGCGATCATTCCGACGATGAACGGCGAGATGATGGCCGCGATCGCCGGCATCATGTACGCGAGGCCGACCTCCTTCCCGTTCGCATGAAGGACGTTGCCGAGGAAGGTGCCGAGCGTGACGAGCCACGAGCCGTAGATGAAGTACTGAATGAACATCATCGCGGACAGCCGCGTGCGAATGGCGCTCATGGACGACGCGGATCGAGAATGACCATGGATTCCTCTCGGTTAGTTCAAAGGCAGGGCGGCTCGATGTGCCTCGGGCCATCGTCGTCGTGAAGCATGCGCATCGCCGGTGTGTCGAGGTCGTCGAACTGGCCAGCGTGCGCCGACCACACATACGCTATCACTGCGATCAGCACGATGAGCAGCGCCAGCGGCACCACGATGAAAATCACGCTCATGCCGCCGCCTCCATCGACGCACCCACCGTCGCGCTCTCACTCTCGTTCGTCGCGACGCTCGGCGCCGACGAGTCGAAGGTCTTGCCGAACCAACTGCCGAGCACCACGGTGAGCGAGCTGGCGGGCATCATGACTGCGGCTATTAACGGAGTGATCACGCCCGCCATTGCGAGCGCGACGCCGAGCAGATTGTACGCGAGCGAAAATGCGATGTTGCGATGGATGACGCGCATCGTGCGGTTTGCCCCTTCAACCAGACGGACGAGCGGCTCGAGTCCCGGCGTGGTAAGATGCACGTCGGCGGTAACGAGCGATGCTTCGGCGCCGCCATGAACACCGACGCCAACGTCGGCTGCCGCGATCGCCGCCGCATCGTTGACGCCGTCGCCCACCATGACGATCGCCCCGCGCTCGGTGCGCAGCCGCCCATGCATCATGGCACGCGCCTCGTGGATGTACGCGAGCTTCTGCTCAGGCGTCGCTCCGCCGATTGCCTCGTCGGGCGCGAAGCCGAGTTGTGCACCGACAGCGGCGGCGACCGCAGGGTCATCACCAGAGAGCAGCGTGGTTCGCCACCCGCGCGCGCGCAAGGCGTCGAGCGACGCGCGTGCATCGTCGCGCACCTTGTCGCCCAACCCCGCGGCGGCAACAACTCGGCCATCCACGGCCACGAGCACCGGCGTGAGCATTGGGTCAGTGAGCCGTGCGATGAATGCGTCGTCGCCGCTCACGCGTGCCGCGACAAATCGCGGCGACCCAACCACCACGTCGTGACTGGCCACCGTCCCGGTGATCCCGCCGCCCGCGTGGTGCGTCACCTCATCGGCCTCCGGCACACTGAGCGATGGCCACGCGCGACGGAATCCGTCGGCCAGCGGATGCGACGAGCCAACTTCGAGCGCGAGCACCAGCGGTTGAACCCACGCCTCGCCGAGCCACTCGACGAGGGCGGTGCGTCCCTCCGTCACTGTGCCCGTCTTGTCGATCACAAGAGTCCCGGTGCGTGAGAGCAATTCGAGGGCGTCGCCACCCTTGAGGAAAATCCCTGCGCGCGCGGCGCGACCAACGGCGATCGTCACAGCGAGTGGCGTCGCCAGCGCCAGCGCACAGGGACAGGTCACGATCAGCAATGCGATCGCGTTGTCCCACGCTCGCGCCGGATCGCGTGGATACCAGATGATGAAGGTGATTGCCGCGAGCGCGAGAACCGCGGCGACGAACCAGCCCGCCATCCGGTTTGCGAACGCGACGATAGGCGCTCGGCGCCGCACGCTCTCCTCCACCTGGCGTAGCAGCTTCGCGAGACGGCTCGTCTCGCCGGCCACGTCCACGCGGACGCGAACCGGTGCGGAGATGTTGAGCGTCCCAGCGAACACTGCGTCGCCGCTCGTGGCCGACACGGGGCGCGACTCGCCGGTGAGCAGCGAGGCGTTCACGCTCGTGCGCCCGCTCGTCACGATGCCGTCGGCGGGGAAGCTCTCTCCGGCGCGCACGTTTACCTCCATGCCGGGCAGCAGCGCGACCGCGGGCACTTCGCGCTCCATGCCGTCATGCGCCACGACGTGCGCCGTCGAGGGAGCGAGGGAGTACAGCAACTCGGCAGCGTCCGTCGCGGCGCGCTGCCCGCGCTGCTGAAGAAAGCGGCCAGCGAGCAGCAGAAAGATCAGTATCGTGACGCCGTCAAAGTAGATCGGGCCGCTATCGGTGATCGTGTTGATCGCTCCGCGCAGCGCGCCGGCGCCCAGAGCGATTGCAATGGGCAGATCCATGTGCAGCGAGCGAGCGCGCAGTGCGCCCCAGGCCCCCACGAAAAAGACACGGCCCGGACCTACGATGGCAGGAATGGTGAGCCCGAGGCAGACCCATCGGAACAACTGTTCGTACGAACCTTCCATGCCCGAGAAAGCGCCTGCGTAGAGGGCGAGCGAGGCGAGCATCACGTTGCCCGCGATCGCGCCCGCCACCCCGATGCGTGAGAGCATCGCGCGATCCTCGCGCCGCCGCATGGAATCGCGTGCCACGCCTCGGAATGGATGCGGCGCATAGCCAATCCGGTCGAGTGCGCGCGCCACGGCGGACAGCGGCACCTCGGCACTGTTCCACTCGATGCGCGCCAGTGAGCGGCGCACGTCGAGTTCGGCGCGCGCCACGCCGGGCACGAGAAGTGGCACTCGCTCGACGAGCCAAACGCACGACGCGCAGTGGACGCCTTCGAGATAGAGCTCCGTCGCGCTCAACCCGCCTGTTGCGGCGCGCACGTACAACTCAGCGAACGCGGGATGATCGAACTCGTCATAGCTGCGGCCGGTGGAGTGCACCGGCGTCGCGCGCTTGTCGCGAAACGCCTTGTATTCCGCCAACCCGTTCGCCGAGAGAAACTCGCACGCGATGCGGCAGCCCTGACAGCAGAATTGCTCGCTCGCATCAGGCTCGACGAACGCGGGGGGAACACTGAGCCCGCAGTGCGTGCATGCGATGCCGATTACCGGCGCGCGTGATCTGCTCATGGTGCTCCGTGCATCACGTGCGTCGCGTGCGTTGCTGCGCCGCCGATGCGTCCGACGATGGCAAGAAAGCCAAGCACCATGATGGCCGCGCCGCTCACGATTGGCATGCGCCTGCCGAACGCGCCCATGAGACGACGCGCGCCCACGCCGAGGGCCAGCATCACGGGAAGTGTGCCGAGCCAGAAGACGAACATCACCATCGCACCGCCGGATGCCGATCCGGTTGCTGCCGCGGTGACGACGAATGCATACAGCCATCCGCACGGCAGGAGCGTCGTGGCGAGCCCTGTCGCGGCGGCACGAATCACGGGAGGTTGTTCACGCAGACGCAGCAGCACACTGCCCATCGCGCGGCGCCATGCATCGGGCACCGTGAGCGCACGCACGCGCACGCCCAGCGCGACGAGCACCGAGTAGCCACCCCAGATGATCATCAGCAGGCCGGCAGCGATCGCCGCGGTACGCTGCATGCCGGCGAACGTGCCAGCGGTGTTCAGTGCATGTCCGAGCGCGCCACCAGCAACTCCAAGCGATACATACGATACCAACCGGCCGAGGTTGTACGCTGCGTGCGCACCGGCATCGTCGCGCCATGACGCTGAAGGCAGCCCCGCCGTGGAATAAAAGCACACGAACGCTCCGCACATCGCGGCGCAATGTACGGAGCCGAGCAAACTCGCGACGAGTACCGCGAGCGCCAGCGTCACTGCGCTCGCGGCCTCACATCCGGCAGTGCGTCCTCGCGACGCGCGCCGGCCTTCGCGCGCGCTGTGGACGGATCGCCAGGACGCTCTTCTACCACCCGTGCAATTGCTGTCGTCGAGGCGTCCATCCGGACGCTGGTCGCGAAGCGGTCCGCGCCGCGCGTGGCAACGACGCGAAATTCCCAGAGGCCGGGTCGCGCGAGCGGAAGCTGCGCTGCGTATGCCCCGTCGTCGCGCATGGCGAGCGTCGCACGCACGAGGTCGTCAGCGTGCGCTACCTGTCGCGCTTCCACGGACACGCGCGCATCCGTGACGATTGCGCCGGCGGAGTCCCGAACGTTGAAGGCGAGCAGCGCAGCGGTACCATCGCCGATGGGCCCAAGCGTTGGGATCAGGCGCCAGCCAAGCGCCGCGCTGCGACGAGCCTGCGCGAGCGCTGAGTCCCACGCCACCGCCTTGCGATAGTAGTCGGGCTCGATCGCGAAATTCGGGTCGTGACTCGCCACGCGAGCGGCAACGAGGCCGAACACGATGTAGCCACCGAGCACAGTCACGACGATCGTCGGCCAGATGCGGTCTTTGCGGATGATGGGACTCACGGCGATTTCGTGGGTGTCGTGGGCCCAAGAAGGTTGAAGGGAATGTCGGCCGTGTAGTCGTCGCCATCGGTGACACGCACGGTGACGTCGCGCCGCCCACCAGTGAACGCGGCCGCCGGCAGCAGGACGAAGACACTCGTTGTGCGCTGCTCGCCAGCCTTGATCGTCAGCGGACTCTCCGGCGCGATCACTTGCGCCGACTCCGCACCAAGCACGGTGATCGCGTAGGCGTGTTCACGCAGTGACCGGTTGGCGATCTTCACGCGGACCTGGTTGGCCACGCGACCGTCCTGCTCCATGCTGAATGGCTCCGCCTGGCTGCGCAGGATCGTGACGTCGGCCTTTTCCCTGGTCTCGAGCGCGAAGACGAAGCCGCCGAGCAGGAGCGTGAGGGCCGCGGGATACAGCACGACGCGCGGGCGCAGCAGGTGGCGCGCCTTTCCCGCCAACTGATCGCGCGACGCGTAACGAATGAGCCCGCGCGGTTTTCCGACCTGGTCCATGATCGCATCGCACGCGTCCATGCACTGTGTGCAGTGGATGCATTCCATCTGGAGTCCGTTCCGGATGTCGATGCCGGTGGGGCAGGTGATGACGCATGCGTTGCACGCCACGCAGTCGCCGGCACTTGCTGGTCGATCCTTCACGCCGAGCTGGCGGGGCTCGCCGCGCGTCGCGTCGTACGCGACGATGAGCGACTCGTTGTCGAGCAGCGCCGACTGCCACCGTCCGTACGGGCAGGCGATGAGGCACGTCTGCTCGCGAAAGTAGGTAAAGTCGTAAAAGATCAATGCGGTGGTCGCCGCCATCACGAGAAATGGCGTCGGGTGGTCATACGGCGATAACCGCACCCACTGCTCGAGCGCATCAACCCCAACGAAGTACGCGAGGAACGTGTGGGCGAGGAACAGCGCGATGACGAAATACACCGCATACTTCAACAGCCGGCGCCAATGAAAGTGCGCCTGATTCTTGTCGAGGATCAGTGAGCCACTACGCCCGCCCTCGAGAAGCCGCTCCAGCGGACGGAACACGAATTCCATGTACACCGTCTGCGGGCATGCCCAGCCGCACCAGACGCGACCGAACAGCGCGGAGAAGAGAAAGATGGAGACGACAGCGCTCGCCAGCAGGAGCATGAGCAGGAGCGTGTCGGTGGGCAGAAACGTCGTGCCCAGAATCGTGAAGTGCCGCCGCGGCAGGTCAAGCAGCATCGCCGGCATCCCATTGATGCGCACATGCGGGATGCCGAAGAAAACGAGCATGAGCGCGTACGCGACGATGCGTCGCCGGTGCCACCAGACACCGCCGGCCGGTTTGGGACGAATCCAGTTGCGCGATCCGTCCTGGTTCAACGTCGGGAGAACGCGTTCCGTCGCGGCTGGTGCCGTCATCGTGCGACCACCACTCCTTCCGGCGCCTTGGGCTTGGCCGGCTTCGTCCCGTGCAGCGACCACACATACGTGGTCACTTCATCGACCTCGCGCGGCGGGAGCATCTTGCCCCACGGCGGCATTCCCTTCGCCAGAACTCCATTGGTGATCGTCATATTGATTTCCTCGATCTTCCCACCATGGATCCACGCGTCGTCGGTGAGGTTTGGTCCGATCACGCCGCCGCCATCCGGACCATGGCACGCGACGCAGTTCTTGAGAAACACCTTCTTTCCCTCGGCGACCTCGTGATCGTCCTTGGTCAGCGCGAGGAGCTGCTCGGGATTGGCCGGCCCGGTCGGGGCAGGATGCGCGGCACGAAACGCGGCCATCTCCTTCTCGTATGCCGCGATGCGTCCCGCGCCCGTGCCCATCCCGGCGACGTTGAGCACGTAGAGCACGGCAAAGATGTGCGTCCCCCAAAAGGTCAGCACCCACCAGCGTGGCATCGGATTGTCGTACTCCTGAATGCCGTCGTACGAGTGCTCGAGCAGGTGATCCTTCTCATTCTTCCTGTCGGTATCGGCCATGGGTCAGTCCTCACGCTGGCGTGGCGTCTGCGTGTGCTCGTCGTCGAGCGGCATGCTCGCATCGACCTTCCACCGTTTGCGGTTGGCGGGCCGAAATACCCACCACACGATGCCGAGAAAGGCGATGAAGAACAGCACCATCGCCACCTCCGCGTAGATCGCGAGTCCCGCGTGGCTCATCAGGTCGGTGAGGCTCACTTGAGGCCTCCTGTCGCTACGGGAATAACGCTTGCCGCGGCAACGGGCGCGGCGCTTACCGTCGAGGTGCCCTTGATGTCGCGCCCCAGTCGTTGGACGTAGGCCACGATTGCGACGATCTCCTTGTCCTGTAGCCCTGTTGGACCACCGGACTTCGCGATGTCACCGGCGATCTCGGTGGCCTGCGTTCTGGCCATGGCCTCGGCGCGCGTGACCGCGTCGCCGTAGGGAACGCCGAGCATCGCCATGACTTCGACGCGCTTCTGGATCACCGACCATTCGATGACGTTGGTAGCGAAGTGCGCGTACGACGGCATGATCGACTTGGCCGTGATCTCGCGCGGATTGGCGAAGTGCCGCACGTGCCAGAGGTTCGGGTACTTCCCACCCTCGCGCGCGAGATCCGGCCCGATGCGCCGAGATCCCCACAGGAACGGATGGTCGTACACCGACTCCCCGGGCTTCGAGTACTCGCCGTAGCGCTCCGTTTCATACCGCAACGGACGGATCATCTGCGAGTGGCAGTTGAAGCATCCCTCGCGGATGTAGATGTCGCGACCGTACAGCTCGAGCGGCGTGTACGGCTTGACCGACGCAATCGTCGGCACGTTGGACCGGATGAGGAACGTCGGGATGATCTCGAACAGCGACGCCACCACCACCGCGACGAGCACGAGCACGCTGAAGACGAGCGGCATTCGCTCCCAATCGCGGTGGAAGCGCATCGACCGGAATCGTGCGAGTACTCCACCCGGAACCGGCGCTTGCGGTGGCTCCACGTAGCGCTTGGCGAGCGCCGGTGCCCGGATCACTGGCACCTCATACACTGCCGGCCGGTTGCGCCACGTCATCAGGATGTTCCACCCGAACAGCAGCATGCCGATGAAGTAGAGCAGTCCGCCAGCCACGCGCATCCAGTACATCGGCATCAGCCGCGCGACCGTTTCGACGAAGTCGGGATAGCTGAGCCGGCCCGTCTCGTCGAAGGCGCGCCACATCAGCCCCTGCGTGATGCCCGCGCTGTAGATCGCCACGACGTAGAGCAGAATGCCGAAGGTGGCGATCCAGAAGTGCAACTCCGCGAGCTTCTTGCTGTAGAGCTGTCCCTGAAACAGGCGCGGCAGCAGCCAGTAGATCATGCCGAACGTGATGAAGCCGTTCCAGCCGAGCGTGCCTATGTGTACGTGCGCGATGATCCAATCGGTGTAGTGGGCGAGTGCGTTGACGCTCTTGATGGAGAGCATCGGTCCTTCGAAGGTGGCCATGCCGTAGGCCGTGATGCCCACCACGAAGAACTTGAGGATCGGATCGTCCACCACCTTGTGCCACCCGCCGCGCAACGTCAGCAGCCCGTTGATCATGCCGCCCCAACTCGGCATCCATAGCATCACCGAGAACAGCATGCCCACCGTGGACGCCCACTCTGGGAGCGCCGTGTAGTGCAGGTGGTGCGGCCCCGCCCAGATGTAGAGAAAAACGAGGGACCAAAAATGCAGAATGGAGAGCCGGTAGCTGAATACCGGGGCCTCCGCGGCCTTGGGCAGAAAGTAGTACATCAGCCCCAGGAACGGTGTCGTGAGGACGAACGCGACGGCGTTGTGGCCGTACCACCACTGCATGAACGCGTCCTGTACGCCGGCGTAGATGCTGTAGCTCTTGAGCGGGCCGGCGGGGATCGCGAGGTTGTTGAAGATGTGGAGGATCGCGACGGTGATGATGCTGGCGACGAAGAACCAGATCGCGACGTAGAGATGTCGCTCGCGCCGTTTGACCATCGTGCCGATGAAGTTGATCGCGAACAACACCCACACCACCGCGATCGCGATATCGATCGGCCACTCGAGCTCCGCGTACTCCTTGGCCTGCGTGAAGCCAAGTGGCAGCGTGATCGCCGCTGAAACGATGATCAGTTGCCAGCCCCAGAAGTGGATCTTGCTCAGCGTGTCGGAGAACATTCGCGCCTTGAGCAGGCGCTGCGAGCTGTAGTAGCAGCCGCAGAAGAACGCGTTCCCGGCGAACGCGAAGATCACCGCGTTCGTGTGCAGCGGGCGGAGCCGGCCGAAGCTCGTGAACGACAGCCCCAGGTTGAATGCTGGATTCGCGAGTTGAAGCGCGATTAGCACGCCAACGAGCATGCCGATTAGCCCCCACACGAACGTGGCGACGAGGAACTTTCGGACGATGTCGTCGTCGTACGAAAACTCGTCCATCGCGACTCCGGGGGGGCCAAGCGTGGAGGGTGACGCTGCGCCTGATCCTGTCATCCGTCTGGGCCTCGGCAACAAGGGTGTGAGCCGCGCGGGTGACAACAGGCCTACGCGGGAGCGCTGTGCGCGCCCAGAAAGAGCGCGCAGCAAGAGAAGCGAGTGTGAAGTATCGGGCGAGGCGAACGCGAGCGGGAGGGGGAAAATTCCCTCAGATTCTCAATCGCAATTCGGATTCCAGCTGCAAGTTCTCTGGCGCAAGTGCACTCCGTATAGTTCGGAGCATGCAGTACCGTTCAATTCTCAGGGAGAACCCCGGCCAATGCCACGTGCACAACTGCTCACCGCGCTAATCCTCGTCACCGGCGCACTGCGCGCCGGCGCCCAAGCGACTCCACCCGCTGGCATGCACCACATGGCCGGCATGCAGCACGAAGCATCGGGGGCGCAGCCCACCCAGGGTGGGCAAGCGGCCTTTGCGGCCATCTCCGAGATTGTGAAATTGCTCGACGCCGACAGCACCACGGACTGGTCGAAGGTGAACCTCGAGGCGCTCCGGCAGCACTTCATTGACATGGATCTCGTCACGCTCAAGTCCCGCGTGCGGCAGTCGCCGACCGCCGGTGGCGTGGTGCTGGACGTCACCGGCGATGCCCCGGTCACCCCCGCCATCCGCCGAATGCTCGGCGCACACGCCCCGATGCTCGACGCCATGGACCAGTACCATGCCGCGGCCAGCGAGATCCCCGGAGGCATGCGCCTCACGGTCACCGCGCGCAACGCCAACGACGCGCGCGCAGTGGCCCGGGTTCGCGGCCTCGGTTTCATCGGGCTCATGACGGAGGGCGACCATCACGGCCCGCACCACTTGATGATCGCGCGTGGCATGTCCCCCCACGCGCACGGCATGCAGTGATTCTGGCAGCGGAGAGGCCGTTGCGATCGCTTATCCCGGCTTTCTCGCGATGACCTGCACCACTGCACTCCGGCCAGCGTGCAGCGTGCCCTCGTGAATGTCGCGCTCGATTTCTACCGCGTGCAGCAGGTCGAGCCCCGCGAGTTCGGCGCGCAGCGCGTCCAGCGTCAGCAGCAGCTCGACCGAATTGGGCCCGCCGGTGCCGTGGCGGAGCTGTTTGACGGAATACCCCTCGAGCACGTAGAGTCCGCCTGGCGTGAGTCCGCGCCCGACCTGCTCGTGCACCCGCCGCCGAAGCGGCGACGGCAGGTGGCAGAAGATGGAGACGATCCCTTCCCACGATTCCGGGGCGATCGCATAGTCGGCAAGGTCGGCGACGATGGTGGTGATGTGCACGCCTCGCGAGTCGGCAAGCCGTTGCGCTTTCGCGAGTCCCACGGACGAGGAGTCGACGGAGGTTACGTCGTAGCCGAGCGTGGCGAGGAAGACGCCGTTGCGCCCTTCCCCGTCGGCGATCGACAGCACCCGTCCCGGCGGGATATGTGTCGCGACCGCGGCGAGGAAATCGTTGGGCTCGGTGCCGTAGGCGTAGTCGGGGGTGCTGTAGCGGGTGTTCCACATCAGGGAACCTCCTGTCGGAGAGCCTTGCCTAGTCGGGCACGCCGCCCATCACCGGCACCTCGGCAACGTCAACGTAAAGGTCGACCCTTTACCCACCTCGCTCACGACGCGAAGATCGCCGCCCATTGCACGGGCGAGCCGGCGGCTGATCGCGAGCCCCAGACCGACGCCCTCATCGCTTGGGCGCAGCGCACGCTCCGCCTGCACGAACGGCTCGAAGATGAGCTCGATCTTCGCCGCGGGAATGCCGATCCCTGTATCGCTCACGACAATGGCGACACCGGTCTCCGTCGCGCTCACGGCGAACGAGATGGTGCCACCGGGCGCTGTGAACTTGAGCGCGTTGGCGAAGAGGTTGAGCAGAATCTGGCGCGTCCTGTCCTCGTCGGCGATCGCGCAGAAATCCGCCGGAATGTCAGTCGACACGAGCCGCAGCTTCTTCTCCTCTACCTGTGGCGCGATCATCTCGCGCACGGCATCCAGCGTCTGCTGGAGCACGATCCGCTCCGCGCGATACTCGATGCGGCCGGCACCAACCTTCGCGAAGTTCAACACGTCGCTGATCAGCCCGTCGAGATAATTCTTGCTGCGCTGGATCCTGGAGAGATCCACACGCTGCTCTTCGGTGACCGGGCCGCGCACGCCGAGTTCGATGAGCTGCGCGTAGCCGCCGATCGCGTTCAGCGGCGTCCGCAGCTCGTGGCTCATCGCGGTGAGGAAGTCGCTCTTCGCGCGACTGGCTTCCGTCGCCTCGCGGGTGAGACGCTCGAGCTCGGCCTCCGCGCGCCGGTGGTCCTCAACGTCGGTGTTTGTGCCGAACCATCGCAGAATCCTGCCGTCCTCATCGTGCTGCGCCGTCGCGCGGGAGAGATGCCAGCGATAGTCAGGGCCGCCGGCCTTCCGCAGCCTGAACTCCATCTCATACGCCTCACCGGTCGCCAGCGAGCGCGCCCATCGCTCGCCGGTCGGCGCCACGTCATCAGGATGCAGCAGCGCGATCCACGCGTCACCGAGCACATCGCCATCGGTGACACCGAAGTACTCGGCGGTGCGCTCGCTCACGTAGTCGAGCTGACCCTCGGGCGTGGCCGTCCAGACCTGCACCGGGATCGCGTTCGCGAGGAAGCGGTACCGCGCTTCACTCTCTTCGATGCGCGAGCGGGCCTGCTCGCTGAGCTGTAGTAGTCGCTCGATCTCGCGGCGCGCCATCACGGCGTCGGAGACGTCGGCGCCATGCACGACGATCCCTGAGCTCTTTCCGTCCTCGTCGACGATGGGCTGATACACGAAGTCGATGAACCGCTCTTCGGGAGGCTCACCCGGCACACGCTGGAGCATGAGCGCGATCTCGCGACCCACGAACGGCTGGCCGGTGCGATACACTCGGTCGAGCAGCTTGACGAATCCCTGTCCGGTGACTTCCGGTAGCGCCTCGAGGACGCTGCGGCCCAGCACCGGATGGTGATCGATGAGCTGCATGTACGAGGCATTCACGAACTCGAACACGTGCTCCGGACCATGAAGCACGGCGAGGAAGGCCGGCGCCTGCGCAAAGACGTCGCGAAGCCGACGCTCGGCGCGCTCCGCGTCCAAGCGCGCCTCGCGCAGCGCATGCTGGGCCCGTACGCGCCGGGTCGTCTCCGAGGCGACGTTGAGGTAGGCGATGATCTGGCCGTCCTCGCCGCGCACGGGACTCAGCGCGTAGGTAAACCAGGCGTCGTCAGCGGAACCATCCGCCCGCGCCATGACGAAGTGCCCGTCCTGGGCGTAGACCCGCTGACTCGCGGCGATCGACGCGAACATCGGGGCGACCCCGGTCCAGAGCTCGGCCCACACCTCGCTACCAGGACGCGCGAGCGCACGCGGGTGCTTGGAGCCGAGCGCCGCGCGGTAGGCGTCGTTGTAGATGAGGACCTTGTCCTCGCCGCACCACAGACTGATGGCGAAGGGGCACTCCATCGCGGTGCGCACGGCGAAGCGCAACGCTGGCGCCCAACCTTCGACCGGACCAAGCGACGTTGCGCTCCAGTCCACGGCGCGGCAGCGAACGGCCATCTCACCATCGCCTTGGAAGAGCGACTGGATGGCAGTCTCCGAGTGTACGTCTGTCATTTGCATACGATGAGTAGCGCCGATGAAGGCCTTTCGCGCTGCGGTTGATTGTACTACGGCGCGATTCAGCGCGTCGTTGGCGAGCGCTCGTCGCGCGTCCATAGAGGAGCAGATTTCGCACTCGCCGCCTGTCGCCTTCGCCATCCCTAAAGCCTCGCTCTCGTGTCCGTTCGCTTCGAGGGAGCAATGCCGAGCGAGGTCACGCAGGTGAAGCTGCTTTACGACGACGACGCGCTGCACGTCGGCGCACGCCTTCAGCGCGGCGACCCCAGCGCGATCCGTACGTCGATCATGCGCGGGGATGGCGACAGCGACGCCGAGGTGTTCACCGTCTCACTCACTCGACGATCAATCCGGACTTCGGCTAGGTCGAATCGGATCCGGCGGTGGTGAACCTCACGGCGTTCGAGACGGTGTTCGAGGAGCGCCGGCCCTTCTTCATAGAAGGAAACGAGCTCCTCACCGGTCGCGGGTGCTCGGCCTGCTCGGCCCGCTGGCGCCGCATCCCCCGCGGGCGGTTGGCGTACCAGCCGTCGTACCGCTGCGGGACCTGTCCCTTGTCGGGGAGGTGGGCGAGCACACGGGCCAGAAACTCCAGCGGATCGACGGTCTCGGTGCCCGCCGTCGGCCCCTCGGTCGTGTCGGAACGGTAGCTCACCTGCTGACAAGGCTTCGCCGTCGTGACGTTCACGGCGATCACAAGGCGCGCGCGGTTCATGCAATACGAAGTGCCGCATCTCCCAATGCACCCCATCTCCAACATTGCCATGACACCATCGGACTCTCCCGCGCGACCGTGGCGCTCCCGTTTTGCTACCGTCAATCCCAGAGCGTACCTCGGTCTTCACGGTTTAGGTGGCGTTCTCATCGTCACGGCCTTGCTGTGGGCCTTTGGCGCCATCGTTGACGCGGTGGGGGAGAAGGGAGCGATGGTCAACCTGGACGTCGTCGTCGCTGACTGGCTCCAGAGCCACGGCTCCGAAGCAGGTGAGAGCATTTTCTCGCTGGTGAGCTGGATTGGGGCCCCGGTGCTGGCTGCCGTCCTCGTGATCGTGATGGTAGCGTTCGCCATCAAACGGGATTGGGTTCGCACCACGGCGGTCGCGAGCGCGGGTGTCGGAGGCGCGTTGCTGAGCTACGCCATGAAAGCGCTCTTTCATCGCGGCCGTCCCGACTTCGCGACGGAGTTCATTCACGGAACGTCGTGGAGCTTTCCGAGCGGCCACGCGATGGATTCGCTTGCCGGATACGGAGTTCTCGCCTATCTGCTCCTCGAAGTCACGCATGAGAAGGGACGTCGGCGGGCAATCATCGCCACGACGATCGTGCTGGTGGGAGCCATTGGATTCAGCCGTCTGTACCTCGGCGTGCACTATCTGAGCGACGTCGTGGGAGGCTACATCGCCGGCGCGGCGTGGCTGCTGGTCTGCATCGTGGGATACCGATTTGCCGCGTCTCATCGATTTGACGCCGGATCTTCTCCCGGTTCGTGAGGCGCTCCTCAAAACGTCGGTTTCGCATCGCGTATCTGGCGAACACTTCCGACTGCGCCTATGTTGGGCCGGTAGTTCCTTCATCTCGCCCGATGACGGGTGGTGTTCGGCTGGATCCCCCCCCCATCGGTCGGCGTCCTATCGGGCGGCGTGTTCTACAAACAGATCACCGACTTCATTTTCAATCAGACCTTCACGTACAACGGTCCGATCACCGCGTTCAGCGGCCAACTGGGTACCAGACCGGAGAATGGTGGATCGGGTCATCTATGGGGGCTCGAGGCGGAGTGGGCACAGCGGCTCGTCTTCCTGCCGGGTGCGTTCGCGGGACTGGGCTTCGACGCCAACTGGACGCACGTCGAGTCGGAAGGCCTGATCGATCCGGCGTCGGGTCGGAAGGCGCCGCTGCAGCGCACGTCGCCAAACCTCGGCAACGCGGCGCTCACCTATGACTACGGCATGCTATCCGGCCGCGTAGGCTGGGCCTACCAGGGAGCAAACATCACGAGTTATGGAGATGGTTCGCCGTCACCCACCGGCAACACCTACTACTACGCGCACTCCCAGGTGGATGCTTCCGTGATCCTGACCATCGATCCACGGCTGCAGGCTCAACTGCAGGGGCTCAACCTGAACAATGCCGTGTTCGGATTCTTCAGCGGGACGCCTGGTCACGATTACGCAATTCAACGCGAGTTCTATGGGCGAACGATCTATCTCGGCTTGAAGTACGCGCTCTGACGGCGTGTCGGGTTTCGCACCGGTTTCGTGGACGGGTAGCGGCTTGGGATTCAAGTCGCGGGCGACGTGCGTGATGGTGCGGACCGCACCAGACGCGCGCACCCGGCGCGCGCGCAAGCTCTAGTCCGGCAGTCGCTGCCCCGTCGTCTCCACTGCGAACGGGATCACCAACATCCCGACGCCAAACGCAATCGCCGTGAGCGCCACCGGAATTCCCAACGTCCCCATGCGCAGCACGAGCGCGCCGAGCAGAAAGTTCACGCCGGCGCCAACGAAACGTCCTACCGACGTGGTGAACGCGAACGCCGTCGCGCGCACGCGCGTGTCGTACTGCTCGGGGAGCCAGAGGGTGAATACGGCGAAGCTCCCGCCGGAGAAGCCCATGAAGAAGAGGATAGTGATGAACGTCGCCAGACCATCTTCAAGATAGAACGCCCAGCCGAAGGCGAGCGGAATGGTGACCATCATCCCGGCGAAGTAGAGCGCCAGGGTGCGCTTGCGTCCCCATCGTTCGGCGAACACCGGAAGGCAGATGCAACCGAGGATCGTGCCGAGCGAGAGGACGGCGGTGCCAACCGACACCATCTTTGCGGCCGCGGGTGCCGACATCCCCGCGCGCTTCGCCAGCATGGTGATCGCCGCCGGCTCGTAGACCGCGCCCGCCCACAATCCGATGATCGCCACGGTGAGCAGCGCCGCGTTGACGATTGTCCGCTTGCGATACGCTGGTCCGAAGATTTCCGCGAGCGGATGCGTGCGCTTCGCTTCGGCTTCGTGCTGCTTCCAGCGCTCCGGCTCTCTGACCTTGGAGAGCGTAAGAACGGAAACGATGACGGGCACGAATCCGCAGAGGAACATCGCGCGCCATCCGTAGTGGGCACCGACGGTATAGTTCAGCGCCGCGGCGGCGAAGAAACCAAAATAGTATCCCGTCTGGAGGTAGCCCGCGCCCATCTTGCGCCTGTCTTCAGGCCACGATTCGGCCACGTAGGTGCCCGCCATCGACCACTCGCCGCCGACGCCGACGCCGGCGAGGAATCGAAAGAGCCCGAGCTGCCAGACGTTGGTTGAAAACGCCGCGAGGCCGGTGAACAGCGCATAGACGAGAATCGTTGCCGCGAGTGCGCGGGTGCGCCCAAACCGGTCAGCTATCGGTCCCCATAAGAACGAGCATCCCCAGCCCGCGAGGAACACCGCGAACAGAATCGAGCCGACGAAGCCGACGCGCGCCGGAGATGCGTCCATCCCCGAGCGGGGCAGCAGCTCGGTGAGCGCCGGCGCCAACACCAGCGCGTAGATGACCGAGTCCATGCCGTCGAGCAGCCAGCCGGACCACGCCGCCCAGAAGCCGACGATCTGTTGGCGGTTGAGCTTTGTACGAGTGCTTGTCGTCATCGTGGAGCGAGGAACGGGGATGGGAATTCTGTCGCTTTCACTCCGTCCACGGTGGCAGGAGATGCTTCTGCACTTTGCCGAGCGCGGTGCGCGGCAGCGACTCGACGCGAATGAACCGGCGCGGAATCTTGAACGACGCAAGCTGCGCGCGACAGGTCCGCTCGAGCTCCTCGGCGTCGAGCGACTCGTCGGCCGCAATGTAGGCGACGGGGACCTCGCCGCGGACGTCGTTCTTCACACCGACGACCGCGGCTTCGCGCACACGCGGATCCTCGAGCAGCAGCTCTTCGATTTCGCGCGGATAGATGTTGAATCCGCCGCTGATGATGAGATCGCCGCGTCGGCCGCGCAGCGTGTAGTAGCCGTCATGAGAGCGTACGCCGAGATCGCCGGTGCGAAACCATCCGTCGTGAAACGCCGACGCGGTGGAGTCGGGCCGTCGCCAGTACTCGGCGAACAGATGTGGCGACCGAATCTCGATCTCGCCGACGCAGTCGTCGCCGAGTACGGTGCCATCGTCGCCGATGAGGCGGGCCGATACGCCAGGCAGGGGTGGGCCCACCGCTCCGGCGCGACGCTCGCCATCGTACGGATTGCTCATGATCATGAGCGCCTCGCTCATGCCATAACGCTCGAGAATCGTCTGACCGAATCGGTCGCGAAAGGCGTCGTGCACGTGTGCCGGCAGCGGGGCAGACCCGCTCACGAAGAGGCGCGCCGACGCGCCGATGCGGCGAGCGAGGTCGTTCGGCACCAGTGCGGCATCGAGCAGACGCACGTACATCGTCGGCACGCCGAAAAACAGCGTCGTCCCGAACTCGGCCAGCGCAAGTGGTGTCGTGTGCTGATCGAATCGCTCGAGGAGGCGCATGCGGCATCCGCTGATGAGCCAGGAGTGCAGACCGTTCGCGAGGCCGTGCACGTGAAAGAGCGGGAGCACGGCGAGATACCGATCGGACTCCGTGATGCGCCATGCGCTGGTGAGCGTGAGCCCGTTCGCCGCGAGATTGTCGTGCGTGAGCACGGCACCCTTCGCCGCGCCCGTCGTGCCCGACGTGTAGACGATGAGCGCCGGATCGCTGCCGTCGAGCGCTGCTTCGGGGCGGGTTCCGCTTCTCGCCGCCGCGGCGGCGCTCAGCTCGTCGACGTCCCAGACCGGCGTGTCCTCGGGATACGCGACGTCCGAGCCGCGACGCGCGACCACCGCGACGGGCTGCGCGTCGCCGATGATGTGCCTGAGCTCCCGGTCGCGATACAACGCGTTCATTGGCACGAGGATCACGCCCGTCCGTGCGCAGGCCAGAAACACGTCGATGAACTCGACACAGTTCGCCAGGTGCACACAGAGCCGATCGCCGCGCGCAAGGCCACGCGCGATGAGTTCGTGCGCCATGCGACTGGCGCGTTCGTCAACCTCGCCGAATGTGAGCGCGCGGAGCGTGCCCGCCTGATCGAGATACTCGAGTCCGACGCGGCCGGCGCGTCCGCGCAGGGAGCGATCGAAAAGCTGCGTGAGATGCATTGGCTCGCGAAGAGACCAGGACGAAAGCTAGGGAATCATCCGCTGCGTGCCCTTCACCACCGTCACCGTCAACGACGACGGGTACTGCGACGAATGGTGAATCACGTTGTGCGCGACGACGCCCTGCGTCTCGTTGTAGTTGTTGCCGCCGGTGTTGAGGTTGCGATCGAAGCGCGGGAAGTTGCTGCTCGATACTTCGATGCGGAGCCGGTGACCCGGCGCGAAGTAGCTGCTGGTGTTGAGCGGCTGCAACGTGACCTTGTACACCTTGCCGGGCTCCATCCACACGGGTGGCTTGTCGTAGCCGTCACGATAGCGCATGCGCTGGATGGACTCGTCCAGATTGTATGCCGTGCCGTCGGGATAGACGTCGAGGACTTTCACCGTGAAGTCCGTGT
>Ga0208587_1000374_pt1 | contig 24700 bp, 18 predicted proteins | sample NGESurdeep092012_7_FD_184472 | JGI IMG/M metagenome (GOLD analysis project Ga0208587, IMG submission 184472) | Arctic peat soil microbial communities from Barrow, Alaska - NGEE Surface sample 210 deep-092012 (SPAdes) | ecosystem: Environmental > Terrestrial > Soil > Wetlands > Peat ...
GGGGGTGAAATTCCGTATCCCGCATTCATCTCGCCCCTCCCCACTCTTCCACTCAAAGGCGCCGGGTTTGCGAGATGGCCTTTGGGGAGCTTAAGCCGAAGTTTGAGAGGGAGTTTGAGAGGGAGAGGCAGCCAACGGATTCGTAGCATTGGTTGTCCAATCAAGAGGAATCGTCAACTGTCCACCAAGCTGAGAACGCCATGACCAGCACTTCGAACAACGGCACGTCGCGGGCCCCGTGGTGGGAATCGTTCGTCCAGGATCTGCGCTACGCGGCGCGAGGACTTCGCGCGAAGCCCGGATTCACTATTGCGGTGGTGCTCACGCTCGGGCTCGGAATCGGCGCGAACGCGGCGATGTTCTCGATCGTGGACCGGCTGTTGTTCCGGCCGCCGCCGATGCTGCGCGATCCGGCGACGACGCACCGCGTCTACCAGGCGACGACGTATCGCGACAAGGAACGAAGCTCCTCGGGCATCCAGTACGCGCGGTACCAGGACTTCAGTCGTTGGACCAACTCCTTCTCGCGTTTCGCGCAGTTCACCTCGCGCGACTTGGCCGTTGGCGGCGGCGCCGATGCGCGCGAGATGCGCGTCGGAGCCGTCAGCGCTTCGTTCTTTGGCTTCTTCAACGCGCCCTCGGCGATCGGCCGTTACTTCACACCCGCTGAAGATTCGACGCCGAACGGCACGCCGGTCGCGGTGCTCTCGCACAGCTATTGGCGCACGGAACTCGGCGGCCGGCGCGACGCGATCGGCTCCACCATTCGGATCGGGCCGCTCGTCTACACGATCATCGGAGTGGCGCCAGCCGGATTCGCCGGCCTCTGGCCCGACCAGCCGCCGGTCGCCTACATCCCGATCACTTCGTACGCCGCAACGCAGGGGTTCATTCGGGCGGGCCAGACGTGGTGGTCGACCTACAACTGGACCTGGTCCCAGACGATTGCGCAACGCAGGCCGGGAGTAAGCGAAGCCGCGGCGAACACCGACCTCACCAATGCCTACGTTCGCAGCTACGAGGCGCAGATCGCGGCGAGTCCGCGCTCGACGCCCATCGCCATCGCGAAACCTCACGCGCTCATTGGGTCGATTCTCACCGAGCGCGGCCCCAATCAATCGAGCCTCTCGAAGGTCGCGATGTGGATCAGCGGCGTGGCGCTGATCGTCCTGCTCATCGCATGTGCGAACGTCGCGAACCTGCTCCTCGCCCGCGCGCTCAACCGTCGGCGTGAAATCGCGGTGCGGCTCGCGCTCGGGGTGAGCAGACGGCGGCTGGTGTCGCAACTGTTGACCGAAAGCGTCCTCCTTGCTGCGCTGGGCGCCGCTGCAGGCCTCGCGATCGCGCAGGTCGGTGGCGCAGTCCTCCGCGCGGCTTTTCTTCCCAAAGCCGTGGCGGCGAGCGTCGTGGCCGATCCGCGTACCGTGCTCTTCGCCTGCCTTGCCGCGCTCGCCGCCGGAGTGCTCACGGGATTGGCGCCCGCGCTGCAGATCCGCAGCGTCAACCTCACGTCAGATCTCAAGACCGGCGCGAGAGAGGGCACGTTCCATCGCTCGAAGCTGCGCGTGGGGCTGCTGCTCATGCAGGGCGCGCTGTCGGTCGTGCTGCTCGTCGGCGCCGGCCTTTTCGTGCGCAGCCTCGACAACGTGCGCTCGATGCGAATGGGCTACGACGTGGATCCGATTCTCCTCGTCACCCTGAACATGCGCGGCGTTCAGCTCGACAGCTCTCAGAAGGCCGTGCTGCTGCAGAAACTCCTCGCGGCCGCCAAGACCATCCCGGATGTCGAGAATGTGTCTCTCCAGACGAGCGTGCCGTTCTGGAACAGCTGGAGCACGGACCTGCACATTGCCGGCATCGATTCCGTGAACAAGCTGGGCCAGTTCAACCTGAACGGCGTCAGCCCGGAGTATTTCGCGACGCTCGGCACGCGCATCATCCGCGGCCGCGGAATCGGCGTGCAGGACGCCGCTGGCGCGCCCGGCGCGATGGTGGTGAGCGCGGGCATGGCGAAGCGACTTTGGCCCTCCGCGGACGCCATCGGTCAATGCGTGAAGGTCAACGCCGACACTGTCCCCTGCACGTACGTCGTGGGAATCGCCGAGGACATCAAGGCGCAGAAACTCGACACCGACGACGCGTACTACTACTACCTCTCACACGCGCAATTCAGTCCCGGCAGCGGCGGGCTGTTCATTCGCACGCGCGGCCAGGGCGTGAAGTTCGTCGAGTCCATTCGTCGCCGGCTCCAGACCGAAATGCCGGGCGCATCGTATGTCACGACCACTCCGTTCGACGAGATCATCGGGGAACAGACGAAATCGTGGACACTCGGCGCGAGCATGTTCCTCACCTTCGGCGTGCTCGCGCTCGTGCTCGCCGCGGTCGGGCTGTTCAGCGTGATCTCGTACAACGTTGCGCAACGCACGCACGAGCTCGGAGTCCGCGTGGCGCTCGGCGCACAGATGGGCGACCTGATCCGCCTGGTCGTGAGCGAAGGAATGAAGCTCGGCGCGATCGGCGTGGCGCTCGGGGCGGCGGCGGCGTTCGCGAGCGCCGGGTGGATCGCGCCCCTCCTGTTCAGGGAGTCGCCTCGCGACCCGGTTGTTTTCGGCATCGTGGCGGGCGTGCTGCTGACCGTGACGCTGGTCGCGAGCTTCATCCCCGCGCGTCGCGCCGCGCGAGTCGATCCGAACAGGGCACTGCGGTCGGATTGATCGATGGGTGGCGGTGGCGCTATGCTTCGATCCTATGAATCGAGCCGGCATTACCCTGCTCTCCCTCTCGTGCGGCCTCGCCGCTTCTGCGTTCGCTCAGAAGTCCGTTCCGGTCACGAGCGAACCGCACCATCACCTCGTGTACACCGGCCGGCGGCTGCGCGTGTTCCGTGTGGAAGTGCCGGCCCACAGCTCGACGCTGATTCACGAGCACGCAGTCGACTACTTCTGGATCGCGGTCGGCGCGAGCGAGTTCGTGAACGCCTCCGTCGGCAAGGACGAAGTGAAAGTGGTCGCGCCGGATGGCAGCGTGCATTTCACGCGCGGCGGCTTCGCGCACTTCGCGCGAGTCGAGGGAGCGCTGCCTTTTCGCAACGTGACGCTCGAGCTGCCGGAGGCGCAGACGCATCCGCGAAATCTCTGCGAGGCCGTGCTGCCTGCGGAGCCGACCGATTGTCCGGCCGCGATGAAGACCGCGGCGATGACGTTCACCGGCGGCACCGTGCGCCCGGAATTCGAGACCGATCAGGTTCGCGTGACGTTGCTCACGATCGCTCCGGGCGAGATGCTCGAAATTGCGAAGGGCGCCATGGCACCCACACTGGTCGCGGTCGATGACGTGGCCGGCGCCACGCAGATGACGTGCATGGCGTTCGACGTCGACGCGGAAGAAGCGTTGGCTCTGACTTCGGGCAACACCTACCCCGTCCGGGCGCAGCAACAGTGCCGGCTGCACAACCTCGCATCGGGGCCCGCGAGGTTTCTCGCGGTGGAATTCCGCGCAGTGCCGCGTTAGAGCTTAACGGGGACGAGCGACGGGTGAGGGGCGATCTGGCGAAAAGCGACGCGTGAGGCGTGAGGAGAACGTCTCCGCGCTCCTCACACATCGCTCTTCACCAGATCGCCCCTCACCCGTCGCTCGTCCCTGTTTGTACCGTCGCTCGTCCCCGGTCTATGCCCCTCACCCGTCGCTCGTTGCCGTGCGTACCCGTCGCTCGTTCCTTACTTGCGAGACTTGCGAGCCGCCCCCAACACCCGCCGCAGTTCTCCCGAAACCATCAACTGGAACCCGCCGTCGCTCCAGTAGCGCGTGTGCGAAAGCGGCGTCATCGAGATCCCGGGCATCCCGACTTCCATCGCCACGTCGTCGATCTTCGTCCCGTGCGCATCATCCCAGAGATCGCCGAGCGGATACCCGAGGATGTCGTACGGGTCGTAGACGTTCAGCCAGCGCGTGGCTGCCTGAAGTCGCGCGGGAAGTCCCGGCCGCGGAAAGCGCACGCATTCGTACGGCGGCGTCGGCGGCAGAAACAGCGGAATGTTGCAGCCGAACGTGATCAATCCCGTCAGCGTCTCCAGCCGCTGCATCGGTGAATCGCCCATCGGGCGACGCGCGACCTCACGCGCGCCGGCGTGCATCGTGCTCACGGCGCCCGTTCCCACCTCACCAGCCGCGCGCTCGAGATTCCAGAGGTAGTTCGTCACCACCACGCCGCCCAGCGAATGCGCGAGCACCACGAGTGGAGCGCCGGCCGGATCGTTCAGCCGACTCTCCACCGCGGCGAGCGATTGAGCGAACCGCTGGTGCACGCTCTGCAGCACCGGGATTCCCCTCTGCTCGTACCCGGACAGATATCCGGTCGGATCGCCGAGCGTTCCCACGACCCATTGGCGCAACGCGTTGAGGTGCATCGGGGTCGGCGCGCGCTGCAGCCGGACCCAGATCTCGTTCTGACTCTCTTGAAGGATGTCGGACCAGAAGCACGGCTCGAACGCGATCGCCGCCGCATCGGCGCCCAGCAGCCGGGACAGGCCATCTATCAGCGGCGCGGCGAACCCCGGCTCCGGATCGCCCATCCCGTGTATGACCACCACGCCGACCTCCGCCGCGCACGAGCCGCTCAAAGCTTGAATTGGCTCACGAACAGCGCGACGGTCATCGCTCTCGAATCCGTCCGGTATCCCAACCGGACCCCGCCCGCGAGACCGCCAGCCGGATTCGCAATCAGCCACACCGGAAGGTCGATGCCGGTGACCGAACGCCGGATGTCGTGCGAGATCGTGAGGCGCGCGGCGCCGGTGCCGCCGATGCTCCACGCTCCGGAGACACTCGCGACCGCTCGGTCCCTGCTCCTCGGCGCGCCGACCACCATGCTCATGCAGCTTTGCGTTCCCGCCGGCCCGAACGTCGCGGGGGTGCACACATCGTGTGCCGTCCGGGCGTGGTACGCCTGCTCCCAGCGCACGCCGCCGTACAGCGCGACGGACGACCACCGGCGACCGCCACCGCCCTCGATCGCGTACGCGGCATGTCCCACCGATCGCCTGTCCAGCGTCGACGAATCGCGATACGCAAACCTCGGCTCGCTGAACGTCCCGGTGAACGAATAGAAAGTGCCGGCGCCCGTCGCATTGCTCGTATAGCTCCCCTGCACGCGCGCCGAACCGAAGAGCCCGTCGAGATCGGCGAGTCTCGTGAACTCATTGCCGGAATTGAACGGGCCCGCGAGCATCAGGCTTGCCGCGCCCTTCGCGCCGCAGATCGCGCCCGCGATATCGCAGAGATTGGCTTGTATTCTCGCTTCCGTCACCGGGCTGGCGCGGACGACGCTCGCCGTCCACGCGGACGATCGCGCGGGCGCGGCGAGCGACGGGTCGAACATGAGCGCGGCGAAAATCGTATCGCGTTTCGCCGCGGTCTCCGCCGACGCGTGCTCGACGAACAGACGGCGGGCCTTGCGGCTCGAATCCGTCTGGTGAAGCAACGTGCCGGTCTTCTGCGCGAGCGCGGCGTCGCTCGCCAGCGACATGGCCAGCATCATGGCCAGCAACATGGCCAGCAACATCATCGCCGTGGCGCGGATCGTGTGTGTCATCGGTCACTCGCGCCCCTGCGGCTTTGCGTTCCGTCGCAGGAAACTCACCAGCGGCCGGGCCCGTTCCGGCAGCGAGTGGTCGTCGAACGTCACCGCCACGCTCCCTGCGCCGCTCTCGACGTGAATCTCGTACAAACGCAGGTCGCGAGCGGCCGGTGTGAGAAACTCGCCCGACGCCGACAGCCCGCTCGAGCGCACGAGCGATTCCAGTTCGCGCGCTTCCTCGGGCGGGAGCGACGAACTGTCGAGTTCGCACCCCCGCATCGCGCCGACGACGCCGCCGGACTGTACGAACTTCACGCGCATCACCACCTCCCACGTCACGCGTACACCTTCGCCGCAACGCCGACGTTCGCCCACGCCGCCGAAACGGCACGGGCGGCATCGGCGCCAAGGGCCGAGGCCGTCTGTACGCACAGTTCCGCGCACTCATGAAACTCGCACCGCTTGGGCAGTCGCAACATGGTGTCGTACCAGATGCGTCCCGTCACGTCCCAGGCGTTGGCGCCAAGCGTCTTCGCCGCGAGCACGAACGCGCGGTTGGGAATTCCGGAGTTGATGTGCACACCGCCGTTGTCGCTCTGCCCCTCGTAGAGTTTCGACAGGTGCGCCGGCTGCGGATCGGTGCCAAGGTACGGATCGCGCATGAACGCGGTGCCCGGATGCTCCATGTCGCGCACGCCGCGCCGCGTCGGGGCGCCCACCAGCACCTCCTTGCCGATGAGCCAGTCGGCCCTGTCCGCCTTCTCTCCGTTCTTCCATTGCCTGACGAGCACGCCGAACACGTCGGCGAAGTGCTCGTTGAGCGCGCCCGATTGCCCCTCGTACTCGAGGTTGCTCGTGAAGGACTGCACACCGTGCGTGAGCTCGTGACCGACGACGTCGAGCGATCGCGTGAAGCGCTGGAAAATCACGCCGTCGCCATCGCCGTAGGCCATCTGCCGGCCGTCCCAGAATGCGTTGTCGAGCGGGACGAACCGGCCGCGCCCGTCGGGCTCGACGAGATGCACGGTGCCGATGAGCGTCATCCCGTCGCCGTCGAGCGAGTTGCGCTTGAACACCGCATCGTAGAAGTCGTACGTCGCACCGGCGTGATCGAACGCCTCGTTCACCGCAGGATCGGCGACGGGCCCCTGTCCTTCGGAGCGCACGAGCACGCCGGGCAGCTTGTCGCACTTGTTCGCGTCATAGACCAGGCGGTGCTTTCCACCCGCCGGCGCACGCGGAGCCATGAGCGATGGCGCGGCCCGGCCCCGCGCTCGCGCCGCTCGCATGTTCGCTGCGGCGGTGATGTTCGCCTCGGCGCGCGCGCGAACTTCGGCGTCGTCGGAGCGCAGCAGCCGCTCGGTGATATACGGCGGGATGATGCACTGGATCGGGTCGCGCTGGCACATCGGGGTGCCTCCTCGAGTAGTGATGGAACGCCAGAGTCCGCTGCTCCCGCAGACGGATGATCGACGACGACCACAACGGCGACAGCATATTGTGCCGTCGCGTCTCCGGTCAAGGAGTGGCTCAATTGTGTAGGAACCCGCTGCGAACTACGAAGGCTTCTTGCCCACCGTCGTATCGCGTTTCCCCTGCAGCCTGAATGCGAAAGGCTGCTCGGAGAGCTGGCGCACGGCCTTGGTGCCCATCATGGCCGGCCTGAATCGCATGTCGGGCATCGCGGCTCGCACCGCGCGCGCGAACGATTCATTCGTCGTCTCGAGCACCTTGAACGTCGAGAGGTCGACGAGGCCGGTGGAATCGACGACGAAGCGCACGCGCACCAACCCTTCGATTTCCTTCGCCGCCATGTCCTCGGGATACACCGGGGCGGCGCTTCGCGGATCACGGACGGCAGCGCTGTCCACGTCCAACAGCGCGAACGCGCCCATGGATTCGGCCATCTTCTGCTGCTCGGCGACTGTCTCCGGCGTGCCCGCGGCGCCGCCTTCGGGCTTCTCCGCTCGAAGCTTGAACGGGTCCGGCGATTTCGTCGCGGCAGGGCCGGATGCCGAGCCGGAACCACCGACGGAAACCGGCGATCCCGTTCCGCCGCCGGGAACGCGCAGATACGCGAGGGCTTCATCTCCGATCTTGGGCGCGCGATTCGTCGGGAACAGGTATTCGGCGATGCGCTCCTCGAATTCCGTGGCGGCGCGAATCGCGGGCCGCGAGCCGATCAGGAGCGCGGTGACCAGAGCCCCATGCACGAGCATGCTCACGACGACCCCACCGACGGGACGGGGCGCCTTCTGCTTGCCGGAGGCGATCAGGGTGTTGAACACCGTTCTTCTATCATATATCGGCTTGGCGGAACGAGCCACTCCCCGGCGACCCGCGGGCTCCTCGCGGCTACCCGCGGCTGCCCATGGCTACCCATGGCTACCCATGGCTACCCGCGGGCTATTACTCCGGCCGCTAAATGGTCGAAGGGTCAACTTCCCATTCCGCCGGGGCCATTATCGACTATTCACTGGCCGCAGTAATAATCGCGTCACGGCCGGCTCCGCACATGCCTCGATATCGCGAACAGCAGCGCGACCGCGACCGCGAGGCTCACGACTCCGGCGGCTCGTCCGTTCGCCGTGGGCGCGTGAGACGCCTCGTGCAGCGCCCCGATCGCCCGGGCCACGAGCTCGGCCGTCAGCCAGGTCCATGCACAGAGCATTCCCCACCATGCGACGGCCGCTCCACCCGCCGCGAGAACGAAGAGTCCGAAGAGCAGCGCGATCGCGCCGTGCTCGGGGTGCGCGCCCCCGGTGCTCGCCCCGATCCCGGCCATCAGTGCCAACACGACGACGATCGCGAGCGCACGCACTCCCCGCCTGGCGGACACGCCGGCGATCACCAGCGCGGGAATCGCGAATAACGCGACGCCTGCCACGGTCCCGATCGGCATCGAGAGCGCCTCGCCCAGCCACGGCAGTGCGAGCGGGAGCACCGTCTGCGGCGGCGCGGGCACTCCGCCGCGCATCGCGAGCGGCGCGCCCAACTGAAGCAGCGCGAGGGTACCGCCGAGACCGAGCCCGGCGAGTACCACGTCGTGCTCGCGCCCGTCCGATCGCTGGGCGGCGGGAACGAGAAGCGGAATGCCGGCTCGTCGCCGCAGCGCGCCGACGGCAAGCCAGAGCGCATACACGATGAGCGCGGGAAAGACCGTCAGCAGCACCCGCACGCCCGTGGTGGCCAGGAAAGTGCGCCACGGCACCGAGGTGTCGTACGAAAAGAGCAGCTGCGGCAGCGAATTGATCGACTGCGCCATCCCGAGTATCGAGAACGTCGCGATGATCGCGACCGTCGCGCGAACGTCGAGTGCGCCGTCGTCGATCAGCGGCGACCGGCGGCGTACCACGAACACCGTTCCTCCCGCGACGAGCGCGACCAGCAGCAGTCCGCAGAGTCCGCCGAGGAGCAAGCGCGACGTCTGCGTCTCGCGGTCGGCGCGAAGGAACGCCTCGGGGAGTTCGACGCCGCGCCGCACCACGAGCGGTTCGTTCCCGGCCAGCGTGACCCACACGCGGGCGGCCGCGCCCGCGGGAAGCGTGACGCTGCTGTCCACGTACGTGATGGTCACGTCGCGCCGCAGCGGACGCGCCGTCTCGTCGAACTTCACTTCGTGCAGCGGCATGGTATCGATGCCGGCATCGAGCAGGGCGGTGCGCGCGATCGATCGCGCCTCCGCCGCGCCGACGGAATCGCGGCGCGCCGAATCCGGGATGATGTGCCGCGAATCGAGGCGGCTGCCGTCGGGCCAGAGGCGAATGCGCCACTCCTCCGAGCGTTCCTGCAGCGTGCCGCGGGTGTGCACGTAACGCACGGTCCACCACGCCGGCGGCACGTAGCTGCCGGCGAACGCCTGCGCGGCCGATTCGAGATGATTCTCGCGGAGGAAGCGCGGCCACGCGTCCAGCGTGTCGGTCGCGACGGTCGCGAGCCGCGTCCACCCCGCCGGATCGCCGCCGCGCACGCGGAGCACGCTGTCGGCCGCGGCGAGTATCCGTGCGCGCGTCGCCGTGAATTCCCTGCCGAGCACCCGCGGCGCCGGCGCGCCGATCGCGAGCACGGCCGCGGCGAGCGCCACGGCGAGCGCCGCGCCGCGCGTTCGCGTCGTGAGGGAACGCTCGTGCGCCGGCGCGAGCGCCTCTCGGGCAGCGGACGCGGCGCCCGGCGTCCACGCTGCGGCACGGGCGTCGTCGGCCAGCGGCACCCAGCCGCGTTGCCGCCACACGCGCCAGGCCACCGCGAGCGCCGGCGCGAGCAGCGCGAGCAGGATGATCGCGGCGGTCGCGCGATACTCCGGCGCCGATCCCGCCGCCGCGAAGAGCCCGAAGAGCACCAGATCGTACACGAAGTGCGCGACCATCGTGACGATCACGCCGAACGAGAGGAAGAGCACGCCCCAGAGGCAGGCGTCCACAAACAGTTCCACGCCGCGCGAATACGGCGGCCACGACTCGTAACTCGAGTGCGCGAAGCCGAACACGAGCGCGCTCGCCACCACGCCGGCGGCCATCCACCAGTTGCGCCGCGGCCGCGTGCCCACCCAGAGCGAGAGCAGCGAGAGCGGGAGCGCGCGGAAGAGCGCTTCCTCCCACACGCCGGCTTGCAGCGACAATCCCACGCCGGAGATCCACGGAGCCGGCGACGCAATCAGGTTCGGGTCGTCGAGCATCTCGCTCGGCACCCACCAGCCGAACACGTTGCGCGTGATGAGATAGAACAGCGCGACGTACGCGAATCCCCACATCGCCACCGCGTAGCCGCCGGCCACGCGCCCCGCCACCTCCCTCGTGCCGCGATACCGCCAGAGCTTCCACCAGTCGAGCTGTTGAGGGAACGCGTGCCGCGCGGCGGCTTCGGACGCGGCCAGCGTCAGCCCGACGACCAGCGCCATCCCCGCTCCGCCGAGCAGCGCCACGCCGACGATCATCGCCTCGAACAGCGCGGGAGAGGTCGCGGTGTCGTACGAGTACCAGCTTCCCGGGAGTTCGTTCAGGCCGGCGGCGAGCAGGAGCGCACCGATGACGCCGCCCGCCGTGAGCGCTTCACGCCAGCGCACGTTGCGCGCCCTCGAGTAGTTCCGGAGCGTGACCGCGGCCGCGATGAGCAGTGCGAGGACCGCGATCGCGTCAACGATCGAGAGGAGGTTGTTCGCCGAGCGCATCTCGCCGTAGCGGCGGCGGAAGCTCTCGGGGATTTCCACGTACGGACGCGCGAGCGATGGTGTGTCTCCTGCGATGACGACGTCCGTGCGAATCGGTGCGCCGGCCACGCGGCGAGCGATCCGCTCGAACGTGTAGGTGCGGTCGACGCGAGCGCTCGTCGTCTTCGTGTCGTACGACGTCGCGGCGAGCCGCCACTCGCCGAGCGGCTGGTTCAGCCAGTCCGCGAGGACGCGCTCCGCGAGCCGCTGAGCGGAGTCGGCACCCACGTCGGGCCGCTTGTCCGCCTCGGCGAAGGTGCGTTTGAAACCGATGATGCGTCCGTCGGGAGCGAAGTCCACCCTCGCTTCGTGCGGATCGCGCGGCACGAACGAGCGCACCGACCATGCGAAGGGCGCCACGTCGCGCCCGCGAATGAGGGCGTTGAGCGTGTCGTGCCCGCCTCCCGCGAGGTCGACGAAAGTGACGAGCGAATCGCCGGCGGTGAATCGCAACGCCGTCCGCGCGGAGGCGGGCTGCGGAGCGCGGGCGCGGAAGAACGAGTCCGCACGTTGCAGCGCGAGCGACCGGGTGAGCCGTTGCTCCACCGCGACCGTCGGAAGCGCGCGGGGAAAGAGCCACAGGGCGAGGGCGCCGGCGGCGAGGGCGAACGCTGCGATGGCCAGCGTGATCCGGCGCGTCTGAGCGGGCATGCGGCAATGATACGTGTCGCGAGTGCGTTCCGGCTATCGTCACCTCGCGCGTAGCCCGCCCCCCAGCCCGGGCCCGCCGACCTGGGGCACGTCTCACGAACCGATGCTTCAGCGGGTGGGGAGGGAGTGCAGAGGGGCGAGATGAATGCGGGATGCGGGACTTCGGCCCAATGCAGAATGCAGAAGAGGAATGCGGGATGCGGGACTTCGAGGCAATGCAGAATGCAGAAGAGGAATGCGGGATGCGGGAGAAGAGGGGAGCGGCAAGTGGGAGGCGGGTTCCGGAAGCAGAACTGGCGAGGACGACGACGCCGTTTCCGGATCCCGCATTCAACCTCAGCTCTCGCCGCTAGTCCGCATTCCGCATTCCTTTTCTGCATTCTGCATTGGCTCGAAGTCCCGCATTCCTCTCGCCCTTCCCCACTCTTCCACTCAAAGGCGCCGGGTTTGCGAGATGGCCTCTGGCCCGACGGTATTGCGCCTACATTTCGTCAGCGTTACCCTTACGCGCTGACGTTCGCAGCGGCTATCCGGCCCACGCGACTCCACCCGTTCCCCGCTGAGGTGGCACAGTGACAAATCGCGCCCTCCGCTTCGTTCTCGTTGCAGCCGCACTAACGGCTGCCGCCTGCACCGACAAGCAGTCGTCACCGCTCGCTCCGTCCAGCGGCAGCGCCGGCTCCGCGCAGCCATCGTTCTCCGCCAATTCAGCGTCCGGCGCGAGCGGGCTCGACGTGGCGGCGATCCATGTGATGCAGACCAAGTCCGACGCGCTCAGCAATGCCGCCAACGGCGCGGGTGGAGGCGGCGGCGGGTCGGGGATCTTTTATCACGGCGGCCCGGTGTTGCAGGCCGGCACGAAGGTCGCAGCCGTGTACTGGGCCGCGAGCACGATCTACGCGGGTGGGCCGGCCGCCGGTACCGTGGGACCGGGCTCGGGCGACGGCTCGCTGGTGGGTTTCTTCCTCAGCAACCTCGGCGGCTCGCCGTACTTCAACATCAACCACAGCTACACCGACGGCGCCGGGCAGGCGATCGTGAACTCGGTGAGCTACACGCAGTACTGGGCGAACAACGCGAACGTTCCGGCGAACGGCCAGAGCGTGACCGACGCGCAGATGGTCGCGATGCTGCAGGCCGGGTTCGCCTCCCTCGCGCTCTCGTACGACGCGGGCACGCTGTATCACATCTTCACCGCGGGCACGGTGAACCTGGGCGGCGGATTCGGCACGCAGTACTGCGCGTATCACACGCACGGCACGGTGTCGATCGGAGGCGTGGCGAAAACGGTGCTCTATTCGGCGATGCCGTACACCTTCGCCTTCCCGACCGCGTGCACGAACCAGTCGGCTTCGCCGAACGGCGACGCGGCCGCCGACGCGGAAGTGAACGTCCTCGCTCACGAGACCGAGGAGACGACGACGGACATGATGGCCAACGCGTGGTACGATCGTCGCGGATATGAGAACGCCGACAAGTGCGCGTGGACGTGGGGCACGACGTACAAGACCAGCAATGGCGGCGTCGCGAACATGAACCTCGGCGGGAAGGACTTCCTCGTGCAGCGGAACTGGGTGAACTCGGGGTCCGGTGGCTGCGTGCTGAAGTTTTAGTCATCCTGGCGATCAGGTGATCGGTTGAGCAAGACTGACGTGAAAGCGCGGGGCTTCGGCGGAGGACGCCGGGGCTCCGCGCTTCATACCGTGGTGGTCGTGGCGGGAATCGTCGCGCTGCTCGCGCCCGGGGCTCTCGTCGCGCAGGCCGACAGATCAGGGTCGACGGTCCCGGCAGCGCAGCAGAGGCCGCGCTGCGCGCCGATTCCGGCGGAACGCGGAGCGACCATCACGTTCGGCCGCGAGGGCGGGAATATCCGGCCGCGGTCTTATGCGATCTTCGCGGATGGGCGGGTGACGGCGGGGGTTGGGGATGCCGCGCGCGACAGCGTTGGCACGATTCCGGCGGCCGCCGTTGCGGCGCTCGCGCGGTTGGCGAGGAGTGGTGGATTCTGGGAGTTGCGGTCGCCCGCAGTGCGGCGGCCGCCGGGGAATCCGGATGCGGCGCGGGAGTTCATCGGCGTGACGCTCACGTGCGGGGCGCACAGGGTGGAATTCGTTGCGGGGGCGGAGCCGGCAGCGTTCGTGGAGTTGTTTGCGCTGCTTTCAGCGGTGGCTCGAGTGCCTTGAACGACCGTGCGAGGCCCCGCGCCAGCCGAACGAGATCGAACTTTGCCGCGGCCAAGGCCGCCTCCAGTTCGTGACGATCGAAATAGCGCAATCGGCGCTCGACCGGTCCCGTCGCAGTTGTCCCGCGGCTCGTGGCTGGACGCTAAGAACGGTCACAGCTTTGGCCTCGAAGCTCTCAGCCTACAGCTGCCGTATTCTGCCTACCCAACCGTCCCCGCCGCGATCGCGAGTGCATCCAATATCCTGAGATTCGCCACCGCATCCCTCGCCCCCACGAGCGGCCTCGTCCCGTCCACAATCGCCCGCGCCAGATCGTCCACCTCGAGCGCGAACGTATTCACCGCCGCGAACTCGACGACCTCCTCGCGATCCTTCGTCCGGATCAATATCTGCGGCCGCCCCGTCCAAGACTTGAACGGCTGATTCAGCTCCATCGTCCCCGCGGTTCCGCACAGCACGACCTTCTGATGAACTCCGCTGTCGAACCCGCACGAGATGATCGCATGGCGGCCGGATCCGTAGTCGAGCACGCCCTGCAGACTCGTGTCGACCTTCCTCACCGCGTGAAAAGTCGTCATCGCCTTCATGCCAACCGGCGAGTCGCCCAGAAACAGCCGGCTCGCGCTCACGCAGTAACAGCCGACATCGAGCAGCGAACCCCCGCCCCACTCGGCGTTCATTCGCACATCGTCAGCGTCGAACATCGGAAATCGGAACGACGCCTCCACTGCCATCAGCTCGCCGATCGCTCCCGAACGCACCAACTCCTGCACCCGCGGGATCTGCGGATGGTGCCGGTACATGAACGCCTCGGCGAGCAGTTTGCCGGTCGATTCCGCAACGCGCACCATCTCCTCGCAGTCACGCGCGTTCATCGCGAGCGGCTTTTCGCAGAGCACGTGCTTGCCGGCGCGCAGCGCGGCGATCGAGAGTTCCTTGTGCAGTCCGTTGTGCGTCGCGATATGAACCGCGTCGACGTTCGGATCGCGCAGCAGCGCGTCGTACGAATCGTACGCCCGCTCGGGCCGCATCGATTCCGCGCGGCTCAGTTCGCGGCTCGCCGCCGCATACAACATCGCGCGCGACGCAGCATGGATCGCCGGCGCGATCTGGTTGCGGGCTATGCGGCCCGCGCCGATGAGACCGAACCGGACCATGGATCTATTCATCTTCCCCTCGCTCCCCTACTCCAACCCCATCCGCCCCTCGAGCCTGCCCACCGCAACCAGAATCCCGAAGATGATCGCCTCCGGCCTTGGCGGGCACCCGGGAATGTAGACATCCACCGGGAGGATCCGGTCCACTCCCCCGGCGCTCGCGTAACTCTCCCCCATGATGCCGCCCGACGCCGCGCACGCGCCCACTGCGATCACGACGCGTGGACCCGGGATCGCCTCGACCGTGCGGTGCACCGCGGCTTCCAGGTTGCGCGTCACCGGCCCAGTGACGACGACGCCGTCCGCGTGGCGCGGCGAGGCGACGAAGTCGATGCCGAGGCGACGAACGTCGTACACCGGATTCAGCAGCGCGGCGAGCTCCCAGTCGCACGCGTTGCACGAACCCGCGTCGAGGTGCCGAAGGTGCAGCGACCGGCCGAGCACCCGGTGGATCTCGGACGAGGCGGCGGCGGCCGCCTCGTCCTCCGTCAGTGCCGGCTCGGACGCGTCCGCGGCAACGTCGTCGGCGTAGGTCCGCACCAGCAGGTCGTCGCGACGGCGCGCCGAGAGCTCGAACTCGCGTCCAATCTTCACCGCGCCGGCCCACTCCCCCTCGGCACAGCGGCCGCAGAACACGCACCGCGCCACATCGAGGTCGACGTGCGCATGACCGTCGTCGACGCGTTCCGACAGCGCGCCGGCGGGACAGACCGACGGCGGCGGCAGCCGGCTGCCGGTCTGCAACACCGGAAGCCCGCGAAAGCGCGCGGGCGGCACGCTCGGCTCCGCGGGATACCGGGTCGTCACCACACCGGTGCGTAACGCATTCACGAGGATTCGCAGCATCTCAGCGGTCCGTGCACGAGTAGCACAGCTCGAAGCTCTTGTTCACGAGTGGAAAGTCCGGGACGATCGCGGTCGTCGCGGCCAGCGCGACGGCGGGCCAGTTGTGATAGCTCGGCGACCGGAGGTGGTATCGGTCCACGCGCCCGCCGGCGTCGAGGCGGAGCCAATGCACTGCCTCGCCTCGCGCCGACTCGATGGCCGAGATCCCGATCCGCCCACCGGGAAGCGGAAGCCCGAGGGCGACGTGCAGCGCCCCAGGCTCGAGCCGCCGGACGAACTCGCCGACGAGCCGGATCGACTCCCGGGCCTCGAGAGCACGGAGGTTCACGCGAGCCATCGCGTCGCCCTCGTTGGCGGTCACCACGCGCAGGCCGGGCGATCCGGAGAGCGCGAAGGCACCGTGGGGATGATCTCGACGCGCGTCGCGGTCCACGCCGCTCGCCCTGGCCGTCACTCCGGCAACGGCGAGGTCGAGCGCGGCCTGGTGTTCGAGAACTCCCGTGTCGTCGAGCCGATCGACAACGGATGGGTTGGCTTCGATGCGTTCCATCAGGTAGTCGAGCCCCTCGAGCGTGTCGGCGAGCGTGGCGACGACGTCGCCGAGGAGCTCGTGCGGCAGATCGAGCAGCACGCCGCCCGGGATCACGAGGCCGCGGAGAAAGCGATTGCCGGCGACCCGTTCATTCATTTGCTGGAGGCGTTCCTTCAGCCGCGCTCCGGTCGCGGTGCCATAGTGGAACGCCGCGCCCGCGCACACGTTGCCGATGTCGCCGACGTGATTGTAGAGCCGCTCGAGCTCGAGCGCGATGCCGCGGATGAGCCGGGCGCGCGGGGGCGCGCCGGCGCCCACGATTTGCTCGAGCGCCTCGCAGTATCCGAGGCCGTGCGCCACGGAGCACGTTCCACAGATGCGCTCGGCCAGGTAGAACGCGTCGAGCGGCGAGAGACCCTCCATCCGCTTCTCGATTCCGCGATGGGTGTAGAACAGCCGTGCGTCGAGATTGAGCACGGTCTCGCCGACCGACGTGAACCGGAAGTGACCGGGTTCGATGATGCCGGCGTGGATCGGGCCGACGGGGATCTCGAACACGCCCTCGCCTTCCGCGACGAGGTGCGGGAACTCGCCGGCCGGCTCGACCGGCAGGCGCCGCGAGCCGTCGAACGCCTTCCGGAGCGGGAATGCACCCGCGGGCCAGCCGTCGTGGACCACGAGCGGCCGCGGATCGGGGTGATCGATCGCGACGATTCCGAAGAGGTCCTGGATCTCGCGCTCGTGCCAGTTCGCGGCCGGCACCGCGGTCGTCAGCGATGGCAGTTGCGCCAAAGCCGCGTCCACGGAAACGAGAAGCGTCACGAACCGGTCCGCCGCTCCGGGAGCGGTGGGCTCGAAGATGTAGCGCACCTTCAGGTCGCGGTCCGGCATCGCCAGCTCGTCGGTGGCCACCACCGTGGCCAGGGCCATCGCCTGCGGTCCAACGAGCTCCGCGGCCGCCGCCGGGAGATCGCTCGCCGCGCCGAGGCGCACCGTGAGATCGGACGGTCGCGGGCCGGACTCCGCCGCGACGGAGCCACGCGCGATGACCCGCAGCGCGTTCATGAGCGCGTCGTCAGCCAACGATCACCCCCGTGGCACGCCTGAGGAGTCCGTCGACGCTCGCGGGAATCGTGATGCCGAGCAGGATCATGATCGCCGCGAGCAGCAGCATCGCGAGCAGGGGCGACCACGCCTCGGGCTCGCGGGTCGCCGCCGCCGTCGGCCGGCCGAAGGCCATCGCGCCGACGTGGTGCAAGATTCCGGCGAAGATGACGGCGACCATCGTGAGGAAGATGCCGATCGCCAGCCAGTGGCCGTGACCGATGCCGGCGCGCAGCACGAGCAGCTCGCTCACGAAGATCGAAAACGGCGGTACGCCGGCGAGCGACAGCGCCGCGAGCATCAGGAACGTCGCGCCGATCGGCGCGACGGCGAACAGGCCCCTGATGACCCGCATGTCGCGCGTGCCGTAACGGGCGATCGCCGTGCCGGCGCCGAAGAACGCGAGCGCCTTGGTGACGCCATGGTTCACCACGTGCAACAGCGCGCCATAGGTGCCGACGGGGCCGCCGAAGCCGAGGCCGAGCACGACGATCCCCACGTGCTCGACGCTGTGGTAGCCAAGCAGACGCTTGACGTCGCGCTGCGCGAGGATGAACGGCGTCGCCACCACGACCGACGTGAGGCCGAAGACGACCAGCACCATCGACGTAAACGCCGGGCCGCACGCCGCGGCGGCGATCGTCTGGAACCGGATGATACCGAGGAGCGCGCACTTGATGAGGACGCCCGAGAGCAGTGCCGACACGGGCGTCGGCGCCTGGCTGTGGGCGTCGGGCAGCCAGAGGTGCATCGGCGCAAGACCGGCCTTCGTGCCGTAGCCGACCATCACGAAGATGAAGCCGATCCGGACGATGCTCGGGTCCAGACCGGGAGCGACTTTCATGATCGCCGACCAACTCATCGCACCGACGCCCCCTGGGACCGCGGCGGCGGCGGCGTAGACAAGCACCGTGCCGAAGAGACCGAACGAGATGCCGATGGTCGTCACGATGATGTACTTCCACGCCGCCTCCAGTCCGTGCTGGTGGCCGTGATAGCCGACCAGCATCGCGGAGGTGATCGTCGTTCCTTCCATCGCGATCCAGAGCACGCCGAGGTTGTCGGCGAGGACGGTCACGACCATCGTCGCAACGAACGCGTGGACGAGTGCGAAGTACGACCGCACGGACTCGGCCTTCATGTTGCCGACCGCCAGCGCCTGCTTCAGCCAGCCGACAGTATAGATGGAGACGGCCAGGGTGAGGACGACGAGCAGGAGGAGGAAGACGAGGCCGAGATCGTCGATCCGGAAGATGCCGAGCGCGCGAGGTCCGCCGACCCGCACCTCGCGGGCGAGCACGAGCGCCAGCACGGCGAGGATCGTCGAGCCTCCTACATCGATCGCCGACAAGATTCTACGGTCGCGCGTGGTGAACATCAGCAGCGCCGTCATCGTTGGCACGAGCGGAATAACCCAGAGGAGCGTCTCGGCCACGAGTCAGCCCCTCAGCCGGTCGAGGCCGGCGATATCGGCGTCGACGGTCGAACGCACCCGGAGCACCATGATCGCCATCACGAGCACGGCGAGGATGACGTCGAGGATCACGCCGATCTCGATGATGAGCGGCATCCCCTTCGTCACCGCCATCGCCGTAAAGAAGATGCCGTTCTCCGAGGCGAAAAGGCCGACCATTTGGTGCATCGCCGTTTTCCGGGTCGCCATCACGAGCACGCCGAGCAGCGTGAGGGCGATGCCCACCGGGAGCGCGTTGCCGGTGATCGCCTGGCGAACCGGGCCCAGCGAGCCGCTCAGGTGGAACGCCATCACGACGACCATTACCGCGAAGGCGAGCGTCAGCGCGACAGGGATCACGGGCTCCACTTCGCGCCGGACGTTCATTTTCCGGACGACCCAGTGCAGCACCCACGGCAGCGAGATCGCCTTCACCGCGAGCGTGATGCCGGCGATCACCCAGAGGTCCGTGTTCCCGGTGGCCATCGCCAGGACGGCGCCCGCGACGGCGATCAGGAACGACTGCGCGGCCACGGCGTAGATGGCACGGTAGATCTGCCCCGCCGCGAGGATGAGGATCATCGTGAACAGCAGCAGCGCGCCGAGGTCGTCGACGATCGTGTAGACCGTTTCGGTGCTCACAGGATCCTCAGCGCGAGCGCGGTGAGGGCGCAGACGAAGCCGATCGCCAGGTACTGCGGCACCCGGAAGAGCCGAAGTTTGGCGTACGACGACTCGACGAGCGCGAGGTAGATCGCGAGCACGAGGATCTTCACCGCGAACGCGGCGAGTCCGAGCACGAAGCCACCGGCGCCGGCTCCGACCAGGCTGCCATCGGCGCCGGCGTCGTTCACCGCGATCGGGAAGAAAAGGGCCGACACGAAGCCGAGGGTCACGATCTGGCGTGTGTGCGACGCCAGCAGCATGCAGCCGAGCCCCGGCCCGGAGTGCTCGAGCAGCATTCCTTCGTGGAGCATCGTGAGCTCGAGGTGGGTGTCCGGATTGTCCACGGGAATGCGGCCGGTTTCGGCCGGGAGGAGCACGAGCATCGCCGTGACGCCGAGGAAGTCCGCCGCGTGCCAGGCGAAGATCCACGACGTCCCGCGGTGCGCCGCGAGTGCGCCGAGCTCCGTCGTCCCGGCCACCAGCGCGGTCGAGAACACGACCATCATCAACACCGGCTCCACGAGCGGCGCGATGGTCATCTCGCGCGACGCCCCCATCCCGCCAAACGCTCCGCCGGCGTCGAGCGCACCGACGGCGGTCAGGAAGCGGGCCAGCGCGAGCAGGCCGAGGAGCATCAGCGCGTCGCCAATCGGGACGGACGGAGTGCCCGCTCGCACGACTGGGACCAGTGCGCCCGCGGTGACCGTGGCGGCCAGGACGAGCACCGGAATCGCCCGGAAGAGTCCCGAGGCCGTGTCGGCCTGCACTGTGCTCTTGCGGAAGAGCTTCGCGAGGTCGCGGTAGGGCTGGAGAAACCCAGCCCCCTGCCGGCTCTGGAGCCGCGCCTTGAGTTTCTGGATCGTGCCGGTGACGAGCGGCCCGAACAGCACGAGCAACGTCATCTCGAGGAGCACGAGAGCGAACGACCGCTCGCCGCTCATCCTCGGCGCACCCCGAAGAGCAGCAGCGCCACGAACAGGGTACCGAGCACGAACGCGATGTATCCGTAGATGTGGCCGGTGCTGCGGACGCGAATCGTCCGCGAAAGCCGCGAGATGCCCTGCTCGACGCGGTGATAGATCTGCGTCTCGGAGAGGTCGACGATCTCTCCCGTGTAGCGGATGCGCCGGAGCACGTACGGCGTGGCCGCCGTCTCGCGGATCACCTCGCGGCGCGGACGGTAGAGCGCGGCGAAGACCAACCGGAGCGGCTTGGCGAACGCCGTCGCCGTGTAGTCGAACCGTGAGGTCGGGATCATCCCGCACGTCCACGTCGGCGCGGTCTGAGGCGCGGTTCCGCGCGATCCGCGGCGCAGGATCCACGCGATCGCGGCGAGCGCGACGAGGAGCGCAGCCAGCATCGTCATCGAAATGGACGTGGCGGACTGGCCGGCCGCCGTCAGTCCGACCGAGAGCACGAGCGGTCCGTGGGCCGTCACGACGGCACTCGCTCCAGGAGCGTGGAGCAGCCCGGCCGTTGGCGCGTCGAGCAGCCGCATCGCGTATCCGGGCGCGACACCGAGGGCCACGCACGCCAGTCCGAGCCAGGCCATCCCGACGATCATCGACGCCGGCGCCTCGGTGGCGTGCTCCGCGTGGGACGTGCGCGGACGGCCGAGAAACGTGACACCAAACGCCTTCACGAAACAGGCGGCGGCGAGACCTCCCGTGAGCGCCAGCATCGCCGCGGAGAAGACGATGGCGAGCCCGCCCGGGCCGTGGAAGCGGCTTGCGCCGCCGAGCAGTGCCTGGAAGGTGAGCCACTCGCTGACGAACCCGTTGAGCGGCGGGAGGGCCGAGATCGCGACCGCACCGAGCAGGAACAGCCCCGCGGTCCACGGCATCCGCCGGGCGAGCCCGCCGAGTTCCTCGATGTTGCGCACGTGCGTGCGGCAGAGCACGCTGCCCGCGCCGAGAAAGAGGAGGCCCTTGAACGCCGCGTGGTTGAGGGTGTGGAGGAGCGCAGCGGTGAGTGCGAGGGTCGCAAGCATCTCGCCCGCGCCCCCCGTGCGCCATAGAAGCATCGCAAGTCCCACCCCGATGAGGATGATCCCGATGTTCTCGACGCTGTGGAACGCGAGCAGGCGCTTGAGGTCGTGCTGCTGGAGCGCGTAGAGCACGCCGAGCACGGCCGAGATGGTGCCGGCGACGAGCACCGTCCAGCCCCACGACGACGGGAGCGGCCCCGCAACCGGGGCGAGGAGGTCGAAGCCGAAACGCAGCATCCCGTAGATCGGGATCTTGAGCATCACGCCCGACATCAGCGCCGAGACGTGGCTCGGGGCCGCCGGGTGCGCGCGGGGGAGCCAGACGTGGAGCGGGACCACGCCGGCCTTGGTGGCGAAGCCCACGAGCGCGAGGAAGAAGAGCGTGGTGCGCGTGGAACCGTCGAGGCCGGCCGCTGCCGCGCGAAGGGCCGCGAAGTCGAACGCGCCGGCGCGCTCGGTGAGCGCAAGAAACGCGACGAGGAGCAGCGCCGTCCCGCCGTGCGCCATCACCATGTACAGCAGCCCCGCACGCGCGTTCTCGCCATCGCGGTCGTCGGAAACGACGAGGACATAACTGGCGAGCGTCATCCCTTCCCAGCAGAGGAGGAAGGTCATCGCGTCGCCGGCGCAGCAGACGAACGCCATGCAGCCCAGGAACACGTTCAGCGCGAGCACCTGTGCCGCCTGCCGCGCCGGCCGCGCGTGGGGCGAGTGTGCCTGGAGGTAGGCCGGGCCGTAGATGGTCGCCGCCACGGCCACGAGCGAGGTGACGAACAGGAAGTACGCCGAGAGCCCGTCCACAGCGAGCGAAAGCCGGGCGAACGGGAAGAAATTCGGGAGCGGCACGGTGAGCGTGCTGCCCGGATCGCCGAGCAGAACGTCGAGCGAAACGCCGAGTCCGGTCACCGCCCCCGCCAGCGCGGCCAGATGACCCACCGTCAGCGCGAGTCGTCCGGACCACCGCGCCAACAGGGACGAAAGCGCTCCTGCTCCGTAGCACGCCGCAATCAGGAACACGCCCGCCAGCAGCGTTTGCTGCCCGGGTTGCGGCGGGATCACGTCGGCATCAGGCGGCCCCCTCGATGACGGGTGAGGGCGCTGCCATGATGCTCATCGGATCCGAGCCGACCATCGACGCACGCGCCTTGGTTCGAGGATGGTATTAACTGACTGGTTGTCGCGCGGCCAGTCAAGAACCGGGGATTGCTTTGGCCGCTAGAGAGTCGATAGCCGTGGGACAACGACCTTTACCGATGGGATCGGCGGAGCTGTTTCACTGCGGGGACGAGCGACAGGTGAGGGGCGCTCGTCCCTCTTCGCCAGATCGCCCCTCACGCGTCGCTCGTCGCCGTACGTATTTGACCATCAGCCTTTGACAATGGCATTCTTGCACTGTCGGATAACCCCAACCCCCCGATCCTCATGAAAGCCACAACTCTCGCGCTGGCGCTCCTTGCTCTCGCGCGACCCGCGCTCGCTTCCGCGCAGGAACGCGAAGACCGCACTCTGCTCACACAGGCCCAAATGACTTCCATCATCAATGAGGTCTCAGGCGAGCGCGCGATGCACCACGTGGAGGAACTCGTCCCGTGGCAGCGCGTGCGCCCACCCGAAGAGTATTCCGGCCCGATGCATGAGAGCCAGGTGATGGCGCGGCTCGCCAAGGAGTACGGCTTCAGCAACGTCTCCATCGTGGCGGTGCCGTCGCCGGGCACGACGCCTCAGCCCACACAGGGCGAACTCTGGATGACGACGCCCAAGAACGTGAAGCTGTTCGACATCCACGATCTCGCGCTCGCCCTCGCCTCGACGAACGCCAACGGCGACATCTCCGCCGAGCTCGTCGACGTGGGGCCCGGGCGCGCCGCGGACTTCGAGGGCAAGGACGTCACCGGCAAGTTCGTCCTGTCGTCCGGGAATACGGGAGCCGTCTACGCGCAGGCGACGCAGCACGGCGCCATCGGCGTGCTCGCGATCAGCGCGATCGGATTTCAGCGCTCCATCGACTACCCCACGCAAATCGTCAACTCCACGGTCAACGCGAAGCCCGGGACGGTCGCTTGGTCGGTCACGCCGGCGGTCCAGCACAACCTCGCGGCGATGCTGCTGCGCGGCGACAAGATCACGATCCGGTCGGTCACCAAGAGCGTCGACGTGCCGAACAAGCTGGAGTACGTGCACGCCGAGATCCCCGGCGACGGGAGCACCACGCAGGAGGTCGCCATCAGCGGCCACCTGTACGAAGGGTTCATCAAGCAGGGTGCCAACGACGACAATTCAGGCTGTGCGCTCACCATCGAGATCGGCCGGGCGTATCTCAAGCTCATCGCCGAGGGGAAGCTCCCCCGCCCCAAGCGGACGATCAACTTCCAATGGGTGCCCGAGATCTCCGGCACGAACGCGTACCTGAACGCGAACCCGGAAAAGGCGAAGAACATCATCGGCACGCTGAACTTCGACATGGAAGCGATCCGCGTGTCGGAGAGCAGGAGCTATTGGGTGCTGCAGCGCACGCCCGACACGTTCCCGTCGTACATCAACGACATCGCCCAGAGCATGATGGAGTACATCGCCGACATCTCGCGCGAACGTATACGCTTCCGTCGCGGCGGCTATGCGCCCACGGAGCCGGTGGAATCGGCGCATGGCAGCCGCGATGCGTTCTACATCAAGATCGACAAGCACTACGGCTCCAGCGACCACGTGACATACATGCAGCACGGAATTCCGGCCGTCATGTTCATCACGTGGCCGGACATGTGGTATCACTCGTCGGAGGACACGCCGGACAAGCAGGATCCCACGCAGTACAAGCGCGCGGCGGCGGTCGGTCTCGGCGGGCTGGCCGTGCTCGCGACCGGCACCGACGAGATGGCAGCGCGCGTGCTGAACGAGAACGTCGGGCGCGGCCTCGCCCGCATGGGAGAGTCGCACACGAAAGGACTCGGCTACATGGCCGATGCCGGCGACGGCCCGACGCTCACCAGCGCGTACAAGGAAGCGCGCGTGGCGATTCAGCATCAGGCCGAGATTGAGAAGGGCGTGGTGCGTACGGCCAGTGTGCTCTGGACGAACGTCGCCGACGGAAAGAAGAAGACGGCCGCGTTCGAGCCACTGATCGATCAGCGCGCGGGCGCGCTGCTCAACGAAGTGAAGGCGGCGTATCAGCTGCAGGCACTCCAGCGAAACGTGCCGGCGACCGAACCGGTGGTCACCGCCGACGAGAAGGCGGCTGCGGCGCTGATTGTGGAACAAGTCCTCGCGGCGCCGGGCGCGGGAGCGCGCGCGGGCGGTGGTGGTGGTGGTGGCGGCGGTGGCGGCGGCCGCGCCGGAGGCG
>Ga0208587_1000375_pt1 | contig 24670 bp, 25 predicted proteins | sample NGESurdeep092012_7_FD_184472 | JGI IMG/M metagenome (GOLD analysis project Ga0208587, IMG submission 184472) | Arctic peat soil microbial communities from Barrow, Alaska - NGEE Surface sample 210 deep-092012 (SPAdes) | ecosystem: Environmental > Terrestrial > Soil > Wetlands > Peat ...
GGGTTCGGATCGCCGGCCAGCGCACCGTTGCTCAGGTTGGCCACCACATCCAGGGTGGGCAGCAGCCCATTTTTCGATCCCCGGATGGTCAACTGCTGGTTGGCCAACTGGATCCGGCTCTGCGCCAGCTCGGGACGCGCCGATAGCGCCATGGCGGTCATGTCCTGTATGGGAGTCACCGGTTCCACCTCCGGAACCTGGATGCGGTCCGTGGTGATGATGTGCGCCGCGGCGATCGCCGGGTTCGACACACCGGTGCGGCTCAGCGCGGTCTTGAGGATGGTCTCCTGCTGCAGCGCGCGCGTCTGGCTGACCACCAGGGTCTGTTCGCGGGAAGCGATCTCGGCCTCGGCGCGCACTACTTCGATCTGCGCCAGCGTGCCGACTTCCACCTGCTTGCGGTTATCCTCCCTCAGGCGTTGCGAGGCGGCCAGTGCGTCGCGCGCTACCTGCACGGCCTCGTTGAACGACACCAGATCCCAGTAGAGTTCCATGACCGCCGCCACGGTGGTCTCCACCTGCAGCTTGAAGGTAAGATCGCTCACCTCCCGGTTGTTCTGGGCGATGTGGATCTGCCGCGAGTTGATACCCGGGCCGAAGCCCTGCAACAGGTGCTGGGAAACGGAGAGGGCGAGCGACGAGGTGGTGGCCGGGTTGAAATCGTTGCGCGGGTTGTTGCTGGTCACCGAGGTGTTGTTCAACCCCAGGCTGACCGTGGTGCCCGTCAGGAAGCCCTTCGAGATAGCGAAGTTGCCGATGTTCTGCCGCTGGATCAGCGAAGTCGTGCCGGTGAGGAAAGAGCTGCTCTGCGGCGTGGTCAGGTGGCCCCAGCTCAAGGCGCCGGTCAGCGCCGGGTCCAGGCTGGGGATGGCCGGACCCGAAGAGGAGAGGGCGCTCGCGCCCACCGCGCTGGCGGTGGCGTTGCTGGTCAGCGCCCCCGCGCTTACGTTGCTCCCAGCCGTGGTGCCGGAGCTGGAGACCGATGCGCTGGAGGGGCCGGCGGTGACGCTGGTGGAAACGCCGCGCGCTAAACCGCCCGCTTGCGCCTGTCGCAGCGACGCGTCCGCCAACAGCGGCCCGTACCGCTGAATGGCGATATCCAGGTTGTTCTCCAGCGCCAGCGAGATCGCATCCTGCAAGGAGAGATAGAGGTTGCCGGCGCGCAAGAGGGATTCCAGGCGCGTGGAGTCGGCCAGACTGTTCGGCGGCTGCTCCACGGGACGATAGGGATTGGTGATTCTACCCACGATGCCGGTTTTCAGGGTCACCACTGGCTCTGGGGGTGGTGCGGGTGCGCTCGCGCCTGGCTGCGCCGGCTGGGACTGTGGCGGGTCGGCCGCGAAACCGCCGGCGGGCGCGGCGAGTAGCATGGCGCAGAGCACCGCAATATACTGTCTGATACCGGTCATGGAAAAAGCCTCCGTGCCAACCTGGAACAACCTTGGTCTGTAGCGTTTAACTTCAATGGTATAGTAGGCCTTTGTGACGCCGCAAGCCGAATCCGTTATTGATTTGTTCCGTGCCACCGGCGCTTACCTGGAAGGGCACTTCCGGCTGACCAGCGGGCTGCACAGCCCGAACTACCTGCAATGCGCTCTGGTGCTGCGCCACGCCCCCGCCGCCGAGGACCTGGGACGCCGTTTGGCGGCGCAACTGGGCACCATCCTGGACGAGCCTGTCGCCCTGGTGGTGTCGCCCGCGCTCGGTGGGCTGATTATCGGCCACGAAGTGGCGCGCGCGCTGGGCACCCCTTTTCTGTTTACGGAACGCGATCCGGAAACCCGCAAAATGCTGCTGCGCAGGGGCTTCACCGTGCAGCCCGGCGAAACCGTGGTAGTCGTCGAGGATGTCATCACCACCGGGGGCAGCACCCGGGAGGTGATCGACACCCTGCACGCCGCCGGCGCCCGCGTCCTCGCCGCCGGCTCGATTATCGATCGGAGCGGCGGCGCGGCCGGCGTCGGCGTTCGGCGCGTGGCGCTGGCCACGTTGCAGGTGGCGGCTCATCGTCCCGAGGAGTGCCCGCTCTGCCGGGAGGGCGTTCCCCTTGTCAAGCCCGGCTCGCGTCCGGCGTAATGCGCCGCATTCGCATCCAACTCGCCTACGACGGCGGCCCGTTTCACGGCTGGCAGGTGCAGCCCGGTCTGCCCACCATACAAGGGCTGCTGGAGGAAATCGTCACCGCCATGGAGGGCAAGCCGGTGCATGTGGCCGGCAGCGGACGCACCGATGCGGGGGTGCATGCGCTGGCGCAGGTGGCGGCGTTCAGCATCGAAAACCCCATTCCGCTGCCCAATTTGCGGCGCGCCGTCAACCGCCTGCTGCCGCCCACCATCCGCGTGCTCTCCACCCAGGAAGTGCATCCCGATTTTCATCCGCGCTTCGATGCCGTGTCCAAAACTTACGAGTACCGCATCGTGCGCTGCGAAGTCTGTAGCCCTTTCGAGTGGCCCTACGTGTACCACCATCCCTACCCCCTCGACGAGGAACGCATGGCCGGCTTGGCCCGCGTCTTCGAAGGCGAGCACGATTTCAGCGCCTTTGCCACCTCCGACGTGCGCGACTCCGATGGCAAATCCAAGGTGCGCACGGTTTTCTCTTCGGTGCTGGAGCGCGGCGACGGGCGCCTGGTCTACCGCGTGCGCGGCAGTGGTTTCCTGAAACATATGGTGCGCAACATGGTGGGCACGCTGATCGAAGCCGGGCGCGGCAACCTGGGCGGGGTGACGGCGCTGCCAGAGCGCTCCGGCGCCACCGCCCCCGCCAAGGGGTTGTTCTTGCTCGCCGTGGAGTATCCCCGCGTGGAGTATCCAGATGACCGCTTCTGAAATCGTCGCCGCCCTGTGCGCACAGGCCGACCCCAAGAACGTCGCCGGCATGGCGCGCTACGGCATCAGCTCCGGCCGGCACGCTCGGCGTTCCGATGCCGGTGATTCGCCGTCTGGCCAGGCAGGCCGGACGCAGCCACTCTCTCGCCGCGGAATTGTGGGCCTCCGGCACTCACGAAGCGCGCATCCTGGCGACCATCGTCGATCAACCGGCGCGCGTCACCCGCCGCCAGATGAACCAGTGGGCGCGCGATTTCGATTCCTGGGACGTGTGCGATGAGGCCTGCCAGAACCTCTTCCGCTACACGCCCTTCGCCTGGGCGATGGCGGCGGAATGGGCCAGCGCCAAGCGCGAGTTCGTCGGCCGCGCCGGATTTTGGCTCATGGCAGGCCTGGCCGTGAAGGCCGCCGCCAAAGCCAATGACGCGCCGGACGAAGATTTCGCGGCGCTGCTGCCGCTGATCGCTGCCGCCGCCACCGACCCACGCAACATGGTCAAGAAGGCCGTGAACTGGGCCTTGCGCGCCATCGGCAAACGCAATCCTCACCTGCGCCGCGCCGCCATCGCCGCCGCCGAGAACATCCGCGCCATCGATTCCCCCGCCGCCCGCTGGATCGCGAGCGACGCGCTACGCGACCTGCGCGCGGTCAAGTAGCTGGCAGCGGATGGCCTGCATCGTGGCACCCCCCGTCATCGAAACCTTGGCGGTATAAGTCCCCGGACTGCCCAACAACGCCGGATTGACAAGGGGGACGGATACGGATTCACGAGTTCGGCTGTTCATTGAATGAATCGAAGGGTTGTCAGGTTCGAATCCTACCTGGGGAGGCAAACTTACTGTTCATTGAAAACACGACGCTTTTCGCGCCGCGACTTGGCCAAATCCCTTTGTTCTCAGGTTCGAATCCTGCCTGGGCCTCCGGTTTGGGATCTGAGAAAAACAAGGCCAACTCCGCCAATGGCCCTCCTGATGGCACATCATGCGTACGATCCCGGGCGCTGTGGGGATTATAGGCGGTTCAATCCGACCTCGCGCCGAACATCGAAAGCAGGTGGTGCCGGGCGATATCCTCGTCTTTGATTTTGCGCCACTTCGCAAACACGTCTTCCGCGAGCCGGATTGCGTTTCTTACGTCCGTTTCGACCAGCCTCCAGCCGCCATCGTAGTCGGCTCTCTCACGATCTTTCTGGAGCTGAGAGAAAGCTGTAATGACGTCTTGCAGCGCTTGTTCCGCGTGCGTGGGATTCTTTTTGTCTTTCGGCGTAAATCCGGTACACATCTTACCGTGCCCGAACATTCTCCCTAATCGAGCCCGCTGATCCGGAAATTCCCAATGCTCCACAAAATCTTCGATGAACAGGTGGAAAGCGGCGTAGTATGCCGTAGAGATCGAGCGCCGCATCAGTGTCTGACGTTGGTCCGTGACCCCCTTGTCAGCCAGAAAACGCGCGTCTTCGAAGAGCTCGTCCGCTAGGCCCACGCGGGTTCCTGTAACATCGACTGCTCGGACACACTTCGGAAATTGTGGTAGGGAAACACGCCCATGCCAGGGAAATCCAGTTGTTGAGCCAATCCCCAAACGACCCTCGTCGCAACGTCCCGGAGGCGGTGCCGGGCAGCATCATCGGTGAGTACAATGCGGAAGAAGATGGCCCACTGGCCGCTCCAGTCTTCACCGATTTCGTAGCGAATCCGCACCACGTCCGGCCCGATGGATTGCTGGACGCGAGCGATGGCCGCCTCGATTTCTGCCTGCTTCGTAACGGCTGAGGGAAGGTACATATTGACTTGATTCTACAACGCTGTTAGCTTCGCCCGGCGGGTCTCTCGGGTTTTTCCACCGACGGCGACTCGAAAGTTGGCCGGCAACGGCTTCCGGGAAGTAGCGGGATCGGTGGTCGGCAATCCATCCATACGCTGACGGAGACCGCAGTTCGAGATATGTCCAGGGTGCCTACCCAGTCTGGGTGCGAGTGCCGGTTTCGCCCATATGGGATTGGTCTGAAAGAAATTGGACCGGTTCGAGCGAGCCGTACTTTAGGCCACAAAAGTTCGAAACGTGTCCAGTGTGGGGAGTCAATTGTTCTTGTTCCAGATCTCCGCTATCCAGTTGATTTCATTACTCCTGGTTGGGAGTTCTAGTCTGGAATTGACTGTTTGACAGCAGACCCCATGAAAGACTCGAACCCTTCCGACGCGTGCGGACGAATCCCGCCGAGCGACTGTCCCATAAATATGGGATACTGGCGTTGTGAAGACTACGCTGGAAATCCCGGACCCCACCTTCCGCAAGGCCAAGGCCACCGCCAGTGCATTGGGAATTCCTTTGCGCGAGTACGTGACGCAAGCAGTCAAAGAAAAGCTCTCCCAAGGAGGTCGACGGCCGGGCAAGCCCTGGCTGGAATGTGCGGGCGAACTGGCCCATCTCCACGGGGAGACGTTGCGGATACAGAAGATCATCGACGAGGAATTTGAACAAATCGAACCTGAGGACTGGACTTGATTCTGGACACGAATGCCCTTTCCGCTTATCTGGACAGAACACCGGAAGCAGTTGAGATTGTGTCCGAGGCGCGCGAGATTGCGATTCCGGTAATCGTAGCCGGGGAGTTTGCTTTTGGAATCGCGCAGTCCCGCCACCGCGAGGCTTACGAAAAATCCCTGCAGCGAATGCTGGACCGATGCACAGTCCTTGATATTGGCATTGAGACCGCGCGGCACTACGCGGCCATCCGGCTGGAACTGAAGGGCGCGGGTAAGCCGATTCCGGCTAATGACCTGTGGATCGCGGCTCTTAGCCGGCAGCATGCAATTCCAGTCATGAGCCGCGACTCCCATTTCGACTTTGTGGGCGGCTTGAGACGGCAAACCTGGTAGCAATACGGGCGGGTGGTTTTCTCTGGAAATCAGGCGCCGAAATTACGCAGACGCAAGTGCTTGAATTTCCTGGAAAACCGCCCGAACCCCCGGCGACGGACACGTCACCAAAGTTCGAAACGCGTCCACGACGGGGAGGCAATGTCCTGGGTGCCCAGACCGTCGATTTTCAAACTGCCGTCCGGTCTTGTTGACAGTCCGACCGAATATCAGGCCTGGGCCTCCGCATCCGAAACGTCCGATTCGGTAGCAGGTCCAAGGGATCCCGAGGTCCGCGACCATCGCTGGCAAATGTCCGCTCGCCGGGTGAGGCATCCTTCTCAGGTGAACAAGTCGCATCGCGATGGAACTATCGAGCCCTCTCCATAACCGTGCGTAGGATACTGTTGATCCGGGTCGAGTAACCATGGCCATACTGCATGAGCCAGTCGTAAACATCCCGGTCGATGCGAGCGGCCACCAGCACCTTAGGCGTTCGGCGGAATTGCGCCAGTTGCGCATCGGTCAGCGGAGGGATGTCCGAGTAGTCAATCCCGGAATCGTCTCCGGCAGCCTGCCGCTTCGCGATCCGGGACAATACAGCCTTTTGCTTTTTACTCAGCGGCTTGCTGAACATAGATTCGGCGCTCACGCTTATTAGCTTCGCGGGCCGAGATGATGCGGATGGTTTCTTCTTCGCCATTTTCATCCTCCATGCGATATACGTGGACGACCAGCAGCACCGCCCCCTCTACGGCTCCAATGGCGTGCCACCGCTGTTCGCCAGCCACGATGCGATCCTTGCGGAAGATTGCGTGGGGATCGTCGAAAACCAGCGCCGCAGCTTCGAACGCGACGCCACCGTGCTTCAATTGGTTGATCCGGTTCTTTTCGCTGTCCCATTCAAGCCGCATCGTCATACAAAATGTATAACGTTCACTTTGGGAAGTCAACGGCGCCATCTGAGAACAGTTGATGCTCCCATCAAGCGATCGCTTGAACATGTTGGATTGGAAAGGCGGGTCGCGGCGAGCCGCGTTCCATCTTACCCCGATCTCCAGGTTCGAAACGCGTCCACGACGGAGAGCCATCGGCGCTCACCGGACATATGTCAACGTGGCGTGCCATCGGCACCGGCAATCGCGTGGGTCAACGCCAGGGGTGGAAGCGTCTGCTCGATCTGCCCGGCGCGCGAAGTGCAGAGAACCGCCGCCTCGATGAGAATGGGACCAGTGGAGACGATCCCAGTTCCGAAAACCAGGAATCGGAAGCCGAAGGCAGATCCGCATGATTCGGCTGCCGTCCAACGGGCGAACGACGTGGCGCAGCGTTTGCGCCGCGCGGGGGTCATCGACGCCGAGGGACGCAGAATCCGAACGGACCTCCCCGCCGACATGCGGGACGGTCAGGATCGCGATTACGGCGGCTATTAGCCCGAATTCTCAGGATTCCCGCGCCGCGCGCTGGATCCCGAGCGACGCGCGCCGCGAACTTGCTCAGTGAACGATCCGAATTGTGGTGGTGCGCCGATCGGCGGCGTTGCCCACTGCGTAGCCGGCAGTGGTAAGTCCCGCCATCATGCCGACCAACGCGGTGCCGGATGCCGTGCCGTGCTCGTCGCCTAACACGCCGCCCTGCACGCCCACCGCAATACCCACTCCGCAGGCCGCCCCGGCGACGAACCCGAGCGCCGTGCCGATCACCCGGTACTTGAAGCCCTTTCCGTGCAAGTCCAGCACGTGCAGCTTGGCTCGCGGCACGCGCATCGGCCCTTTGGGATACGCCACCGGATCGCTACTCTTGGACACCTGAATCACCAGCGCATCGGCCTGCACTTCGCGCACCTTGCCGGCAACGGCCCCGCCGTCGTACAAGGCGATGGAGACGTGCTTGCCCACCAACTGGGGGAGTTCTTCCCAGGTCAGCCGCTCGGGCGCAACCGCGCGCGCGGCCGGGGCAATCCACAGGAGAAGAACCGCCGCGGCAAGCGGCGAAAGAGGTAGAGACATGAGCCCTCCTGGAGCCATTACGCGCGCTTTGTGGAACCGTGTCAAGCCGGCTGTGGCATAAGGCTCCGCCTTGTGCATCCGAGCGCGGCTCGGACGGACTTGCTATCCTGTGCATGAATTCTGGAGAGCCAAATATGAACCGTGCATTCGGTCTCCTCCTCCTGCTGGCCGCCGGCCTGACCGCCGCCGAGGTGTCCGGCAAATGGACCGGCTCCATGAGCCCGGCGAGCGGCCCCGCCGTGCCGGTAACCCTGACCTTGCACGAGCAAGGCCAGGAGATCTCCGGCTTGATCGCCTTTGCCCCGAATACCGGCCAGGTGGCGCTCGAAAAAGTGGAGCTGCGCGGCGATCGCCTGACCTTCAACGCACCGGATCGCGTCAACCATGTCGTTGCTTTCCAGCTCACGGTCACGGTCCGATCGATGAGCGGCGAAGCGGTCTCCGACGGTCAAACGCTCAAGGTCAGCCTGTCTCCGGCCACGCGGCCCGACGGGTACCGCGTCGGCGGGGGCGTCTCCGCGCCATCACTGATTTATAAGGTCGAACCGCAGTACACCGAGGAGGCGCGCCAGGCCGAGTTGCAGGGCACGGTGCTGCTGTATGCGCAGATCGGCCCGGACGGCAAGGCCATCAACATGAAGGTGCTGCGCGGCATCGGCCTGGGTCTCGATGAAAAGGCCATGGAAGCTGTCACCAGGTGGCAATTCAAGCCCGGCATGAAGGGCGGCCAGCCGGTCACTGTGGAAGCCCAGATCGAAGTCAACTTCCGCCGGTAAGCCGCCGCGCCAGCGTTCCGTCTCAGACCCGCCCCGGCTCCGGATGGACCCACGGTTGGCGGTACGGCCGCCGCAGCAGGCGGTTGGCTTCGTCGTCCCCCGCCACCCGCCCCGCCGCCGGGTCCCACGCCAGCGTCCGCCCAACTTGCAGCGCCACATTGCCCAGGATGCAGCACGCCGTCGAGATGTACCCCTGCTCGATATCCGCCACCGGTTTGCCGCGCGTCGCGATGGCCCCCAGAAAATCTTTCATGTGCGCCCGGATCGCCGGCGCGCAGTGCTTCTCGAGGCGCGGTTCCGTGTTGTCCTCCGGGTACTTGTCCAACTCGTAGGTCACGTCCTTGTGGATCGCCTGTCCCGGTCCCACCGGCGTGAAGTCGTAACTGAAGACGCCCGCCTTGAGCGTTCCCTTGTCGCCGTAGAGCGTCGCGCCCCAAGGGTATTTCGGATCCGGCGCCGGGCCCCCCCAGTAGCGGTGCTGCCACACCACCTTGAGCTCGTCGTAATCGAAGATCACCGTCTGCGTGTCCGGGATGTTCGCCTTCCTCCCCGTCTTCACCAGGATGCCGCCCGACGAGCTGATCCGTTTCGGCCACCCCAGATTCAGGAACCAGCGCGTCATATCGAACATGTGGATCCCCATGTCGCCCAGCGTCCCGTTGCCGTACTCCATGTATTGCCGCCAGCCGATGGGATGCTTGCCGCGGATAAAGGGCCGCATCGGCGCCGGGCCGGTCCACATTTCGTAGTCCAGGTTGGCGGGCGGCTCCATTTCCGGCGGGTCCTGGCCGCCGCCCCCGCTGTAGGAGTAAATTTCCACCAGCCCCACCTTGCCCAGTTTGCCGTCGCGGACGATGTTGTCGCGCGCTTCCACCAGGTGCGGCGTGCTGCGCCGCTGCGTGCCCACCTGCACCACCCGGCCGTACTTGCGCGCCGCCGCCAGCATGCTCTGCCCTTCCACCACGTCCACGCTGATCGGCTTCTGCACCCAGACGTCGGCGCCAGATTGCACGGCGGCGATCATGGGCAGCGCGTGCCAGTGGTCCGGCGTGTCCACCAGGCAGATGTCCAGGTCCTTCTGCTTGAGCATTTCGCGGTAATCGCCATACAGGCGCGGCGTCTTTTTCGATGCCTGGCGCGCGGCCACCGTCTCCGCCGCCTGCGCCAGCATCTGCTTGTCGACATCGCACATCGAGACCACCTCGATGGGGGACACCTGGATCAGACGGAACAGGTCGCTCTTGCCATACCACCCGGGACCGATGATGCCGACGCGCTTCGGCTTCTGGTCCGCCAGTTGTTCCGCGAGGGCTTTGGCGGACAGACCCAGCCCGGCGGCCCCGGCACTCAGGAATTCGCGGCGATTCATAGTTTCTTGTTCTCCCGCTTGCGAGTTTGGTTCAGACTGGTGCCGAAGTCAAGCCAATGGCACACAGTTGTGGGCAGCCAATGCCGGCCCGGAAGAGCCGCCTGAAAGGCGGCTGCAGTCAAGATTGCCTGTTCCACAGCGATGACGTCTTATTCGTATCTCAGGGCATCGATGGGGTTGATGCGGCTGGCCTTGACGGCGGGGTAGATGCCGAAGATCATGCCGACGGCGACAGAGACGCCGAAGGCGATGACCACGGAGGAGGAGGTGACGATGGTTTTCCACTCGGCGGTGCGGGCGATGAGCCAGGCGAGGAAGAAGCCGAAGGCAATGCCCAAGAGTCCGCCGCCGACGGAGATGAGGACGGATTCGGTGAGAAACTGGCGGACGATATCGAAGCGGCGGGCGCCGATGGAGCGGCGGATGCCGATTTCGCGGGTACGTTCCATGACGGTGGCGAGGACGATGTTCATGATGCCGATGCCGCCAACGAGGAGGGAGATGGCGGCGATGGCGACCATGACGTAGGTGAAGATGGTTTGGGTACGCTGCTGCTGGGCGAGGAGTGCGGCGGGGATGGTGACGGTGAAATCCTGCATGGAGTGGTGAGTGGAGTTGAGGACGGCGGTGACGACTTTGGCGACTTCGATGCTGTCGGCGTCGGCGCGGAGGCGGAGGTCGATGCCGTCGAGTTCGTCCTTCATGCTGCTGCCCTGGTCCCAGAAGCGGTACTGCATGGTATTGAGGGGGATATAGACGATGTTGTTGACGTCGAGCATGGCGCCGCCGCTGTTTTGGGCGCCGGCCATGACCTGTTCGCTGAGGACGCCGACGACTTCCATCCAGGAATCGTTGACCTTGACGAACTTGCCGATGGCGGGAGCGTAGCCGAGGAGGTTGACCTTGGCGCCTTCGCCGAGGACGCAGACGGTGGCGCTAGAGGCGTCGTCGGCCTCATCGAAGAACTTGCCTTCGGCGAGGTGGAGGCTGTGGATGATGCTGTAGGAGGGCTCGACGCCATAGAGTTCGGGGATGTCGCGGGCGGGTTTGGGGAGGACGCGGGCGGGGTGGAGGGCGCGGCGGGCGGAGAGGGTTTCGAGGGCTTCGATATTGGCTTTGAGGATGCGGACGTCGCGGGCGGAGAGACCGGGGGAGGAGCGGCGGCGCTGCTGGAATTCCTCCTGGCTGGTGGCGGGGCGGGATTCGACGAGGACGTTGCGGACGCCGAGCTGCTCGATGAAGCGAAGGGATTCCTCGCGGGCGCCGGAGCCGATGGCGAGCATGCCAATGACGCTGCCGACGCCGAAGACGATGCCGAGGGCGGTGAGCAAGGTGCGGGTCTTCTGGGCGCGGAGGTTGGCGACGGCCTGGCCGATGTCGGAGAAGAGGATCATAGAGGGCCTCCGGGCCGCAAACGCGACAAGAATGCCCCCAGGAATGGGGGCGGCCCAGAGGGCACCCCAGCCCGGAGGGCTACGCTACGGTCACTGGTGAGGATCATTTGGAGAGGGCCTTCATGGCGCCGTTGGATGTGGCTGCGCCGGTTTTGAGCTGTTGATCCGGGTTGGACATGGCGACGGTTTCGCCTTCTTTAATGCCGGTGATGACGGCCTGACTTTCGCTGCGTTTGACGAGAGTGACATCGTGGGGGACGAAGCCGTTGGGGCCGCGGGCGTAGACGAAGGTGCGGCCATCGCTCTCGAAGAGGGCCTGGGAGGGAATCCAGAGGACGTTGTCGAGGGTTTCGAGGGTGATGACCATGTTGGAGGTCATGCCGGGGCGGAGTTCGGGAGCGGCCTGGTCGAGGGTGATCCTGGCTTCAAAGCGGCGGTCCCAAGGGGGACCGGTGGTGCCGCCGATGTTCTTGACTTTGCCTGAGAACTCCTTGCCGGCGAGGGCGACGACGCGGATGGTGACCTTTTGGCCGACGGTGAGATGTCCGCGGTCGAGTTCGCCGACGTTGGCACTGACTTCCCAACTCTTGAGGTCTGGGATTTGGGCGACGGCCATGCCGCCGCTGGCGGTGTCGCCGAGTTGGAAGGGGGGCAACTGCATGCCCCAATACATCATGTTCTGGTTGGTGTTTTGCTGGACGTTGACATAGCCGCCGGTCTTGGCCTTGAGGGTCATGTTCTCGATATTTTTGCGGGCGATGTCGGCCATGACGCGGGCCTTGTTTTCCTGGGCCTTCTGGATGGCGACGCCGGCGGATGAGGTGGTTTTCTTATTGGCAAGGTCCTGGGTGGTCTGGCGCTGGCGATTGCGCGCGGCTTCGAGGAGGATTTCGTTCTGACGGGCGGCGATGGCGGAGATGGTCGGATTGCGGCGGAGTTCGATCTCGGCGAGTTTGACGTCGGACTGGGCGCTGAGCATGGCGTACTGGGATTCCTCGTCGGTGGCGAGGGAATCGGCTTCGGCCTTGATGACCTGCTGCTGGGCTTCGGCGAGATCGGCCTCGGCCTCCTTGAGCTTGAAATCCTGCTCGGTAGTGTCGAACTGGACGACGACATCGCCAGGAGAGACGAGTTCACCGGGTTCACGGAGGGAGGTAATAGCCATGTCGCCGCCGCCGATCATGGGGGCGGTGAGCATTTCGGAGTTGCCGCCCTGGAGTTCGCCTCGGGCGGCGACGGTGAGGGTGACGCTGCCCTTTTTGACGCGGGTGGTGGGGAGTTCGAGGGCGATAGTGGCGGTAGTGGCGCGGACGACGCGGATGGCGCCCCAGGCAAGGGCGCCGACCACGGCGAGGACAGCGAGAAGAAGCAGGAGGGTACGGAGCTTCACTTTTTTGCCTCCTTTTTTTCCGGATCGACGAGGGTGACCATGGCGCCGGAGGGGATGCCGGTGACGGCGATTTCATCGGGATTGCGGGCGAGGACTTCGACGCCGGCGGCGCGGTAGCGGCCATTTTCAGCGACGTAGACGATGGGCTTGCCGGCGTGAGTGAAGAGGGCCTTGGCGGGGATGCTGATGGCGTTGGGAAGGCGGTTGACGATGATATCCATGCCGCCGTTCATGCCAGGGCGGAGGCGGGGGTCGGGCTTGGGAATGGCGGCGTAGGCGCGGAAGTTGCGGACGCGGGGGTATTCGTTGCCGGTTTCGGCGAGGAGGGAGATCTGGCGAATGAAGGCGTTGAGGGTGAGTTCGGGGAGGGAATCGACGCGAACCTTGACTTCCTGATCAGCGGCAATGCGGCCGCGATCGATCTCTTCGACCTTGGCGTCCATGAGGAGAGTGGTGAGGTCGGGCATTTCGGCGAGGACCATGCCGGCGTAGACGTTGTCGCCGACTTTGAAGGGCTTGGCGTTGACCCAGCCCTGGGCGTAGTTGGACTGGAAGATAAGGAAGCCGGAGATGGGAGACTTGAGTTCCATTTGGGCGATGCGGGCCTTGGTAAGATCGACATCGGACTGGGCCTGATCGCGCACGCGGGTGAGGGAGGCGATGCGGGAGCGGTCGGAGGTGGCGTGGAGATCGACGGTGGCCTCCTGGACTTTGAGTTTCTGCTGGGCGACGCCGTAATCGATCTTGCTGGCCTCGCCCTGGAGACGGGAGACGATCTCCTGTTTGGAGGCTTCGAGGCGGGCGCGCTCGACGGTGAAACCGGCGTCGGCGAGCTCGGTCTTGTCCTGTTCGGAGGTGATTTTGGATTGGGCGAGGGCTTGATCGAGGGTGGCTTGGGCCTGGCGGAGGGCGGCCTCCTTCTGCATGAGGGTTTGCTGGGCGCTGGAGGAATCGAATTTGACGATGGTATCGCCTTGCTTGACGCCTTCGCCGGGAGGGGTCATCCAGGCGATGCGGAGGTTAGGGACCATGGGAGTGTAGATTTGGACGGAACGCTCGGCTTTGAGCTCACCGCGGCAGCGGATGAGGACGAGGAAATCACCCTGGCGGGCGGGGGCGGAGGGGAGAATGGCAGCGGGTTGGGCCTGGCGGTAGCGGTAGACACCGTAGGATGCGCCGGCGACGACGGAAAGGAAGAGGAGGAAGCCGGCCCAGAAGCGCAGGCGGGCGCGGGCGCGGGGACCAGGGACCCGGGGACAGACAGGACTGCCAGCGAATTTCCGGCGAAAGGCGCCGGAAATCCATGGCAGTCTTGTCAGTCCCCGGGCGGCATCGCTCACGGCTGGTGGGTCTCCTTTGCGGGCACTCCGACAACGACGGCGGCGGAGAGGTCGGGCATGAGGTGGGAGTCGGATTTGTCGAGCTTGAAGACGGCGGTGAAGCTCTTGATGGGGCTGCCAAGGGCGGAAGCGGCGACGGGGCTGGCGAATTCGAAGTGGGCGGGGATGGCGAGATCGGGATAGGCGTCGAAATAGACGGTGGCCTTGCTGCCGGGGACAAGAGCGGCGCCATCCGGTTCGCCGACGGCACAGCGGACGAGCATTTCAGCGGGATCGAAGATGCTGACGATGGGCTGGCCACCCCAGAGCTGATCGCCTTCCTGGGCGTGGCCCATGGAATTGTTGCGATAGAGACTCTGGTGGGCGACCAGGCCGGCGAGAGGGGTGTGGACTTCGAGTTTAGCCATGTTGGACCGGGTGCGTTCGAGCATGACTTTCTGGCGGTCGCGTTGGAGTTCGAGGATGCGGAGGGAGGCGGCATCGCTGTTGTTGTGGGCGGCCATGGATTTGGTGAGGCTATCGACGTGGGTGCGGGAGTTCTGGAGGCGGACCTCGGCTTTGAGGCGGTCGATTTCGCTGAGGACGGGGCCTTTTTGGATCTCGATAGCGGCCTTGGCGAGATCGGCCTCGGCCTGGCGGAGGTCGGAGGTACGTTTTTCGGCGTCGGCGCGATTCTGGGCGCGTTTTTGTTCCACCTGGTGGCCGAGGTCGTCGAATTTGGCCTGGGCGTCGCGGGCTTGATCGACTTGCGGGGTGCTATCGAAGACGGCGATGAGGTCGCCTTCCTTTACTTTGGAGCCGTTGGGGATGAGTTTGGTGAGGGTCATGCGGCCGCCCTGACTCCAGATTTGGGGGACGAGGATTTTGGAGGAGCGGACGGCTTCGAGGGTGCCGGTGACGCGGACTTCTCGTTTGGCGCGAGGGGTGTCGGGAGGGGCGGCATGGGTAACGGGAGGGGTGGTGCGGGAGCAGGAGGCAAGGAAGAGGAGCGGAATCGCGACGGACAGCGATGACGTCATAGGTCTAGTCTCGGCTATTAGACGGCGGGAGTGGGGTAAATGTTTAGCGGAATTTGGGATATATTTTGCGTGATTTATGGGCACAGTGTGCGGGTTCGCTGGAGTTTGAGGGATGCGCTTCAACGCAGAGAGTTCCATGCCACGGAAGAACTCCGTGGTGGAATGGGCTGGGAAACCCCAGAGGCATTTTGACGCGAAGGCGCGGAAGAAGAATGCCCCCAGGAATGGGGGCGGCCCAGAGGGCACCCCGCCTGAAAGGCTACGCTACGGTGCTGCGACGAAGAATCAACGAGTGCGGATGGGTTTCCGGAGAGAAGACATTTGGGGGGTGGGGAATAGCTATAAAGAGGCTTGCGTTTTGGGGGCGGCTGGTTACGGGAGCAAGGGCGGTTGTGGTATATTCAACACAAATCAGAACTTTTTGAACCGGTTCTTGTTGGGGAACGGGGATTTTGACGTAAATGTGTGGAATCGCGGGGTTTACACGTCGAAGTAAGGGCGCCAGCAAGGGAGTTGCGGAGCGCATCACGGAAGCGATTTCGCATCGCGGGCCGGACCAGCAGGGTGTGTTCGAAGGCAGCGAAGCGACATTGTGCGCGGTGCGCCTGAAGATCATCGATCTGGAGGGCGGGGATCAGCCTATTTTGAGTGACAACCGGGATACGGCGATTGTCTTCAACGGAGAAATCTACAACCATAGGGAAGTTCGAGCGGAGTTAGAGAGTCTGGGTCACCGATTCCACTCGAACTGCGACACAGAGACGGTACTGCGGGCGTTCCTGGAGTGGGACACGGCGTGTTTTTCGCGGATGCGCGGGATGTTCGCGGTTGCGTTGTGGACGGAGTCAGAGAAGCGGCTGGTGCTGGTGCGCGACCGGATGGGGATCAAGCCGCTGTACTACTATCGCAACGGCGAGGAACTGTATTTCGGATCGGAACTGAAGGCAATCCTGGAGCATCCGGAGGTGCCACGGCAGTTGGATCTGGACGCGCTGGATACGTACTTATCGCTCAACTACGTGGCGGGGACGCAGACGCTGATCCGGGGGATCCGGAAGGTAGCGCCGGGGCACCTGCTGGAATGGCGCCACGGGAAGCTGCACAGCGAAGCATGGTGGAAAATCCCCGAGGGTCCGAAGCAACGGATCTCGCTGAACGCGGCCAAGGAGGAACTCGACTGGCTGCTGCACGATGCGGTGCGCGAGCATCTGATTGCGGATGTTCCGCTGGGCGTGTGGGCATCCGGGGGCCTCGATTCATCGGCGATCCTGCACTATGCGGCGGCACATACGCCGGGGAAGCTGAAGACGTTCTCGGTTTCGTTTCAAGGGCGGAGCTTCGACGAAAGCCCCTACTTCCGGGAGATGGCGCGCAATTACGGAACGGACCATCACGAATTCGACTTGAACCCGGAAGTGGAGTTACAAAGCGCGATTGAGGACTTCGCGTACTACTCGGACGAACCGAGCGCGGACGCGGGGGCGCTGCCGGTGTGGTTCCTTTCGCGGATGAGCCGGCGGCACGTGACGGTGGCGCTGTCGGGCGAAGGCGCGGATGAATTGTTCGGCGGGTACCTGACCTACCAGGCGGACAGGCTGGTGAGGCCGTTCCGGCGCCTGGCGCCGGCGGGGCTGCGGCGGCTGATGCGCGGCGCGCTGGACCGGTACATGCCGGTGTCGGACGATAAGATCAGCCTGGAGTACAAGCTGAAGCGTTGGCTGGAAGGGAGCTTGCTGGATCCGGATGAAGCGCACTTCTTCTGGAACGGGACGTTTTCGCCGGAGCAACTGGCGCAGATCCGTCCGGGGACGAATGGCAGCGGGCTGGGGAGACTGGTAGACGAACTGGGGATGGCGCCGCGCGGCGTGCTGGACCGGTATCTGAGGGTGGATCAGAATTACTATCTGCCGGACGATATTCTGTACAAGACGGACCGGATGAGCATGGCGCATTCGCTGGAGGTGCGTCCGCCGTTCCTGGATCACCGGATCGTGGAATTCGCGGCATCGCTGCCGCAACGGCTGAAGATCCGCGGGGGGACGCAGAAGTACGTGCTGCGGGAACTGATGCGCGGCAAATTGCCGGAGACGGTGCTGAAGCGGAAGAAGACGGGTTTCGACATACCGACACACGACTGGTTCCGGGGCCCGTTGCGGGGATTGCTGAGGGACACGGTGACGGCGGAGGCGATGGCGGCGACGGGAATTTTCGACGGGCGCGCGATTGAGGCGTTGATACGCGATCATATGGAGAGGCGAATCAATGCCGGATATCACTTATGGGGCCTGCTGACGCTATTCCTGTGGATGAAGAGATGGAAGGTGGAGGTTCGGGCAGAGGCGGAAGCGGCTCCGGACACGAACGCGCGGGTCTTCGCTACCAGGTAATTGTCGCGCTGGTGGCGGCGGTAATTTTCGTGGGCTCGATGGTAAGCCCGCCCTCCCTGATGGACGATGTCGACGCGGTACAGGCGCAGATTGCGCGCAATATGCTGCAATCGGGCGACTGGGTGACGGCGCGGCTGGACGGGGTTCGGTACCTCGAAAAATCTCCGCTGAAGTACTGGATGATGGCGGTGTGCTTTTGGATTTTCGGGGCACACGACTGGGCGGCGCGGATCCCGATCGCTTTGAGCACGGTGTTGTTGTGCTGGGTGACGGCGCGATTCGGGGCTTGGGCATTCGGGCGGCGAGTGGGGCTGCACGCGGGGCTGGTGCTAGGGACGAGCGTGGGGCTGTTTCTGTTCACGCGCATCCTGATTCCGGATGTGATGCTGACGCTCGCCATCACGATTGCGCTGTGGGGGATGGTGCGCGCGCTGGAGGAAGAGGAACGGCATCCGGCGGCGTGGGCGATGGCGATGTGGGCGGCGATCGGCACGGGACTGCTGCTGAAGGGGCTAATTGCGGCGGCGTTCCCGGTGGCGACAGGGCTACTGTATCTCGGGCTGACGAAGCAGTTGCTGGTGAAGCGGACGTGGCGGCGGTTGCAGGTGTTATGGGGGATGCTGCTGGCGCTCGGAATCGCGGCGCCGTGGCACGTACTGGCGACGCTACGCAATCCGCCGTACTTCGATTTTACGATGCACAGCGAGAAGGGCTCGTATCACGGGTTCTTCTGGTTCTACTTCATCAACGAGCACGTGCTGCGGTTTCTGAATCTGCGGTATCCGCGGGACTACAATACGGTGCCGCGGGCTTATTTCTGGCTATTTCACCTGCTGTGGTTCTTTCCGTGGAGCCTGTATTTTCCGGCGGCGCTTCGGTTGAAGTACCGGGGTGTAGACCGGGCGTCGCGGGTGCGGCTGTTGTGTTTGTGCTGGGCGGGATTCATCCTGACATTCTTCACGTTTTCGACCACGCAGGAGTACTACTCGATGCCGTGCTATCCGGCGCTGGCGCTGCTGTTGGGATGCGCGATGGCGAGCGGGGACAGTTGGCTGAAGTGGGGGAGGCGAGCGATCGGGGTAGTGACGGCGCTGGCACTGGCGGCGATCTGCGGGATTCTGTGGACGGTGCGGGGACTGGCAGCGCCGGGAGATATCGCGTCGGCGCTGAGCCAGAATCCGGATGTGTACACACTATCGCTGGGGCACATGACGGATTTGACGATTGTCTCCTTCGCGTACTTGCGGGGGCCGCTGGCAGTGGCGGGCGTGGCGTTCGCGGTAGGGACTTGGGGCGCGTGGCGACTTCGCGGTGCGGCGGCGGGGGCGGCGCTGGTGGCGATGATGGTGCTGTTTTTCCATGCGGCGCGGATGGCCCTGGTGGTATTCGACCCGTATATGTCGTCGCGGCCGCTGGCGGAAGCGCTGTTGGCGGCACCGCCGGGCAAGTTGATTGTGGACGACCAGTATTACACCTTCTCGTCGGTTTTCTTCTACACGAACCGGCGGGCGTACCTGCTGAATGGGCGGGTAAACAATCTGGACTACGGATCGTACGCACCGGACGCGCCAGAGGACGTGTTTATCGACGACGGGGAATTCCGGCGGCTGTGGAACAGCGAGGCCCGGTATTACCTTGTGGTAGAAGGGACTAAGGCCGAGCGACTGGAGCAAGTAGCGGGCAAAACGCGGTTCCACGTGCAGAGATTCAGCGGCGGAAAATATCTGTTCACCAATCATTGATAATTATATTTTCTTTGTTATCAATTAGTTAAAAAATTCCTTCGGGCTAGTGGCAAGACCTCGGGTGTTATTGTCGAGTCAGGGAAGAGTTGTTTGGCTTCGCGAGTTTTCGCGAGGCCTTTTTTATTTTGAGGAGCACGAAGATGGCCAAGGGGAAAAAACAAGAGAAAGCTCCCAAATCCTGTGAGGACTGCGAGCACTGGACGGAAGTAAAGAACAAACTGCGGGTAGGCACGGTTCTCGAAAACGTCCTCAAGAAGATGGAGGAGAAGTTAGGAACGGCAGAATTCAAGCCTTCGCTGGCGGACTACCTGAAGTTAGTGCAGATGGAAAAGGAAATGGGAGAAGAGGGGCCAAAGGAGATTAGGGTTACATGGGTCGAACCGGTCAAACCGAGCACCGCGACATAAGGTACGACCCGTTACCTTCCCAGAAGAAGTTTCACGCGTTGGAGAACAGGTTCAAGGGCTTTTCCGGGCCGATCGGGAGCGGGAAGAGCCAGGCGCTGTGTCAAGAGGCAATCCGGTTGAGCTACATGAATCCGGGACGCCTGGGGCTATTGGGAGCGCCGACTTATCCGATGTTACGGGATGCCACGCAGGCGGCGTTGATCGAGATCCTGGAGAGCAATGAAATCCCGTACGAACATAACAAGGCCGAGAATACGTTCGTGATGCTGGATACGCGGTCGAGAATTCTGTTCCGGCCGGTGGATGAGTTCGAACGGCTGCGCGGGACGAACCTGGCATGGTTTGGGCTGGACGAGCTGACGTACACGCAGGAAGAATCGTGGCAGCGGCTGGAAGGCCGGCTGCGGGATCCGAAGGCGGCGCGGCTGTGCGGATTCGGAGTATGGACGCCGAAGGGTTACGACTGGGTATACCGAAAGTTCATATCGGATCCGGTGAAAGGGTATGCGGCAGTTCAAGCTGAGCCGTTCGAAAACCGGCACCTGCTGGAAAAGATCGGGGATTTCTACCAACGGCTGAAAGACAGTTACGACGAGAAGTTCTACCAGCAGGAAGTGCTGGGGGCGTATCTGAGTATGGACGGAGGCCGGGTGTACTCGGCATTCGACCGTAATACGCACGTTGGGGAGTCGAGGGTGAATCCGCGCGAGCCATTGTGGTGGGCGCTCGATTTCAACGTGGATCCGATGAGTTCGTTGATCTTGCAGCGGGCGGGCGGGGTGGTGCAGGTGGTGGGGGAAATCGTGATCCGGCACGCGACGACGAAGCAGGCCTGCGAGGAGTTCCTGAAGCGCTTTCCGAGACACGCTGCCGGGGTGTTGATCTACGGGGACGCATCGGGGAACCAGCAGCAGACAACGGGCGCGACGGATTACGACATGATACGCGAGCATTTCGCGGCGCAGTCAAGTACGAAGGTGGACTACCGGGTGCCGAAGGCGAATCCGAGCGTGCGGGAGCGAATCAACCTGACGAACCGGCAACTGAAATCGGCCGCGGGAAAGATCGGGTTGCTGGTGGACCCGCAGTGCAAGGAACTGATCAAGGACCTGGAACAGGTGTGCTTCAAGGAGGACACCAATCTGATCGACAAAGACCGGGACCGGATGCGGACGCATCTGTCGGACGCATTGGGATACGTGCTGTGGCAAGAGTGCCGCGAGGATCCGAAGATCGGGCCGCGGAACTGGCCGATTGTAGGTTTTTAACGGTGGAGAGCATGCAAAACATCAACCGGGAGCATCCGGATTACATCGCGCGGAAGGCGATGTGGAAACAATACAAGGATCTGTACGCGGGCGGGGAGCAGTTGCGGCTGAACGCGTGCGAGTACCTGGTGCGGCGTCAAAAGGAGCCGGCACAGGTGTACGAAGAGCGGCTACGGCGAGTGTTCTACGAGAACTACGTAGGGTCGATTGTGGACTGGTACGCCACGACATTGATGCGGCGGGAACCGATGCTGCAGTTTGAGGGAAGCGACCCGGGAGCGAAGAGCTTCTATAACCTGCTATCGGACGACTGCGACCTGAAAGGGACGAACCTGCACGAGTTTTTCCGGCAGCGCTTTGTGCAGGTGATGGTGTGCGGGAGCAGTTTCGTGGTGGTGGACTTCCCGAAGGCGGGCGGGGTGGCGCAGACGCGGGCGGAAGAGGACGCGAGCGGGAGATCGCGGGCGTACCTGACGGAATACGGGGCGGATGAAGTCATCAACTGGAACTACGACGAGACGGGCGGACTGGACTGGGTGGTAATCCGTACGTCGTGCTTGCGGCAATCGAAAGTAACGGATGCGAAGTGGGAGAAAGAGACGCGGTGGATTTACTACGACCGCGAGAACTATCAAGTTTTCCGCAAGGCGGGCGAGGCACAGACGATCGAGCGGATGGATGCAGGGCGGCACGGGTTAGCCGGGCAGCACCGGGTGCCGGTATTCGAGATGAAAGTGTCGGAGGGGTTGTGGCTGATGAATAAGGCCGCGCTCCTGCAATTGGAACACTTCAACAAGTCCAACGCGCTTGCCTGGGCGTTGACGATGGGACTGTTCGCGAGTCCGGTGATTTATTCGGATAAGGAATGGAACCAGGTGATGGGGGAGAGCTACTTCATCCAACTCGGCAAAGAAGACCGATTCGGGTGGACGGAGCCGGAGGGCAAGGTTTATCAGATAGCAGCGGACAACCTGGTCCGGTTAAAGGACGAAATCTACCGTGTTTGCTATCTGATGAACCAGGCCGGAAGCGCCAGCGGAGGGGACCTGCGGACGAGCGCCCTCAGCAAGCAGCGAGACTTCGGCGTGACGCAGGAGGTGTTGCGCGGGTACGGGGACACGGTGAAGGACGCGATGAAACTGGTGCTGCGGGCGATCGCGGAAGCGCGGCAGGACGAAGTATCGATCGATGTATCGGGGATGGACGAATTCGACATTGGCGATTTCAGCAACGAACTGGACGACGCCAAGAAGCTGCTGGATTTGGGGATCGCATCGGAGACGTTGAAGAAGCAGATGTTCAAGAAGCTGGCGTTCAAGTACTTGTGCGACGCACGGCAAGAGATCAAGAACCGGGTGGCGGACGAGATCGACGCGGGTTGAAAGGTGCGCCTCGAAACACGAGAAAGTCATTGAGAGGGAAGGCGTCGGTTCAACGCAGAGACGCAGAGAACGCAGAGGAAGCGCAGAGAACGCATCTTGACGCGGAGACGCAGAGGCAGCGGAGAAGAGCGCGGGCTCGGCGCACAGTACGCAACGGATAGGGAGGTATATGGAAGGCATCGACATACAGGCGATTGTACGGCAGGCGGTACAGGAGTTCGTGAACAACGAACAGGCGAAGACGGAGCCGGCGCACAAGGCAGAGTTGCAGGAGGAACGGAAGCGCCGGGAGCAACTGGAGCGCCGGTTGAACGAACTGGTGGAAGAGAACAAGCGCAGCCGCAAGATGGCGGCGGAAGCGGAGCGGAGCTCGACGGTGCGCGCCGAACTGCAGCGTTTGGGAGTAGGCAAGATCGATCTTGCGTTCAGAGCGGTGCAGGACGGGATCGTGCGGACCGAGGACGGGCGGCTAGTAGCCCGCAACGAGGCCGGCGAAACGCCGTTGAAGGAATACCTGACCGCCTTCGTGAACGAGAATCCGGAGTTTCTCCCGGCGCGGATTGCCGGGGGCACGGGGATGACGGCCACCCTGAAAGCTCCGGTGGCAGGCCGGGAGACGGTGGACCTGGAGCGGATACGCCCCGGGATGAGCGCCGAGGAAATGCAGCGGGTACGAGAGGAAATCGTGCGCGTGGCGTCGCAGACCCTGAAGGGGCTGTGAAGAGAACCATGGCAGGGCAGGAATGCCCGCGGCGTGGGTGTAGTGAAAGAACAAACCTTTTGAGGGAGAGAACGAATGGCAGCAATTACTTCGAGTAACGTCGCGAATGCGATTGTCAAGCTGGTGGCGGTCGACGCACTGCCGGTACTGGTAGGGAACCTCGTGATGGGGAACCTGGTGAATCGCGATTACGAGCCGGTGCTGGCGCAAGCCGGCGACACGGTAAACGTGCCGATTCCGCCGACGATGGTGGCGAACAACATCGCCGAGGGCGGGACGGTGCAGACGCAGAATCCGAGTCTGGGGAACGCACAGATCGTGCTGAACACGCACGCGGAAGCGACATTCCAGATTCCGGATGTGACCAAGGTGCTGGCGGTGCCGGATCTGCTGAAGATCTACATGGAGCCGGCGGTAGCGGCGATCGCGCAGAAGATCGAAAGCGATCTGCTGGCGCTATACGCGGGGTTCACGGCGAACAGTCCGGTGGGGACGCCGGGGACGGCGATCACGGAAGCCATCATCGACGCGGCGGAGACGGCGCTATTCTTGGCGAAGGTGCCGCCGGGCGAGCAGAAGTTCATGGTGGTGGACGCGGCCACGTACTCGGCGTGGCGGCAGATTCCGCGGTTCAGCGAATTCCAGACGGCGGGCGACGCGGGACTGCGGTCGCTGATCGACGGCAGCGTGGGGAAGATCAAGGACTTCTTCGTGTTCCGCTCGCAGTTCGTGCAGAAGACGGGCAGCGGTCCGGTGACGACGCACAATATAGCATTTACGAAAAGCGCTTTGGGCCTGGTGGTGCGGCGGCTGCCGCAGCCGTTGCCGGGGACTGGCGCGATCGCGGAGTATGCGGAGCTGGGCAACTTCGGGATGCGGGTGGTGATGAGCTACCAGCCGAACACGCTGGCGCAGCAGTTCACGGTGGACGTGCTGTACGGCTGCGGAGTGCTGCGGAACTCGTCGGGCGTGCAGGTGAACACCTAAGGAGCGTGACGGCATCCCGCCTCATGAGGGGCGGGATGCCGGGCGGGTAGGGGGGCGGGATGTGCCCGGCGCGGCGGAGGAAGAGCTGCGGAGGAAGAACGCCCCCACGAATGGGGGCGGCAGCCTGAAAGGCTACGCTACGGAAAAACCAAGAGAGAGAAAAGGAAGGCAAATGGATCTACAGATGTATTACCAGAAGATTCGCGAGACGGAAGCGAAGATCGCGGATGAGTTTCCACTGATGGTGAGCATGGAGACACCGGACGGGGGAAAGTGCGGCACGAGGACGGAGGTGCCGCGCCGGCTGGCTGCCAAGCTGCTGGTGGAGGGGCTGGCCCGCGTGGCGTCGAAAGACGAGGCGAAAGCGCATCGCGCGGCGCTGGCGGAGGCCCAGCGAATGGCGGAGCGGGAGGCGGCGGCGGCGAGGCTCCAGTTGACGGTGTTATCCACCACGGAGCTTGACCGGCTGCGGAGCGAGGCGCGGAGCACCAAAGAGTAGGCGGCACACGATGGCATTGTTCACGGACGGCGCGGTTACGAGCATCGAAGATCTGAGGGGGCACGACACGCAGTTGCTGAATGTGGCCACGGTCGAGGGCATCGACGTGACACGGAAGCTGGCGTTGGCACATGAGGAACTCTGCGTAGAAGTGGCGGGGCTGCTGGACCAGATGAAGACTCCGCCAGGGATCTATGAGGTGGCGGGACTGCTGGGCGGGTTGAATGCGCCGCCGGCGGTCCAGCAGGTGGTGGTGACGCCACCGCTCAAGCTCTGGCATATTTTCCGGAC